>ERZ1034865.208-NODE-208-length-42366-cov-262.901539_pt1 | contig 42366 bp, 50 predicted proteins | sample MGYA00520632_ERZ1034865 | MGnify/ENA primary metagenome ERZ1034865 (study PRJEB33766, sample SAMN09781738) | gut metagenome | biome: gut microbiome | host: Homo sapiens | place: Madagascar | study: EMG produced TPA metagenomics assembly of the PRJNA485056 data...
TTGGTAGTGGAAAAGGTATCAGCGAGAAGACATTATTGTCTGCTATCGAGATTGTGTCAAAACAGAAATAGTTGAGAATATGAAGAAGAAAGGATATTACGAATACATACCGCAGATTTACCCGAGGCGGCTTTGGGTTATGTACAATACATCCGAAGAAGAAATAGACAAATGCTTTACCAACATGAAAGGCGAGCCTCTTGTTCACAATGACGAGCCTATGAGTGAAGGAAACTACGGAGGCATGGTTTATGACGAATGTTTGAGTAAAGCAGGAAAATACTTCGGCAATCTCGTTGTCTTTCCAAAGAAGAAGGATATGACCATGAAGAATATCTGCCATGAGGCATATCACGTTCTGTCGTCTATCAACGATGCGTGCGATCTGGAAAGGATGTATAATGGCAGAAACGAGCATCAGGCATACCTTTTGGGGTGGATATGTGATTGCATCAACAAGGCTCGTCTGGGTATTGGTGATTTCGTTGAACTTAAAGAAGACAAGGAGGAATAGCTTATGGATAAAAATGAGAAATTAAAACTTGGTGACATTTACTTTGCGCCTAAAGAGTTTTTCTTAAATAATTCCGTCGGAAAGCTAAAGCAGCAAATAGAAAGTAATGCGGATGTCCGAGAGAACGGAATGGTTATGTGTGCGGTTATTGAGGATATGAATTCTGTTTTTCCACACAAATCGGAATATACAATAGCAGTTAAGCAAAAAGAGTTTGCACCTCCAATTAGGGCTTGTGTAAATAAGGACTATGACTTTGAGTGCTTTAAGCAACTTTCGAAAGCAGAAATGAAAGTTTATGGTCTGCTTTGGTTTTGTTTTGGAGTTTAATATAGAAGGAAATAGCTTATGATTAAGAAAGAAGATATTAAGGTAGGTCTTGTATTCACTTTGTGTGAAAGAAGGGGAAAGGATGAGAGAGGATGGATTTTGCATTCTATAGCATCTGGGGGATTCGATGTTCTGCTTAAAGACAAAGTGGATCTTCCGGTCTTGTTCAAGATAGTTGACATAAAAGATAACCGTGTTACAATCGAGACGGAACGTGAGTTTTTTGTGATGGGAAATAGTCACAATACGATTTTTGGTAAATTGGAGGAACAGTGGACTACCACAATATTCTGTTTCGGTATAGAGGAATTTAACCGAATTATTACAGAAACAGGAAAAAAATGGTTGTCTATGGAAGAAATCATCAATTTGCGTAATTGCGCAAACAATCTTTCAGAAGAAACCGTTAACAAACTGAACGGAGTGCGCGACATGTCGCAAGATGTCATGCTCTTTAATAGAATTACGGGGGAGATGCAAGAAACCTATATCAAGAAGAATCACGACTACGGAAATGCCTTTTCTGAGATGTATGATGAGCTTGGTATCAACTACGGCTACGGAAAGATACGAGAGAAAGTGAATCGCATCAAGACGCTGAAGGATGGAGATGCTATGGTTGAGAATGAACCTCTGGAGGATGCGCTTCTTGATTGTGCAAACTATTGCATCCTTACCTTGATGGAGTATAAAAAGCATAAGGAACATGGCAAAGACTGATTTCAGGTGCAAGGACTGCATCTTCTATTTGAACGAGACGTGTAAGCACTCCGATGAGTATAGGACTACTTGTGAGGAGAATGTGGCTTGCGAGAACTTCGAGTGGGTTAATATTAAATTTTAAAATATTGTTATTATCATGGAATTGGAATTTGGGAAGAAGGTTGCCTGTGGCAACTATTACATCTTGAAGAAGTCGAGGAGCCTGTCCAAGGCTGAGTTGAAGAAGCTTCGTCGTGCGAATGGCATTCCTGCCGAGGTACAGAAACACTTGCAGAGGGGTAGCCTGCCTTACATCAAGGTCTCTACCATATCTGAGAACTGGAGCGTTGAGTTTGCCATCGGCATGACCATGTACGCTTTCATTGACGCTACTCAAGTCGTTATGGACGACGAGGGCAACAGGATGGTCTTTGGTGAGGACAGAAATCTCATGGAGAACATCTTCGTACAGATGATGACTGACACAACTCTCGTTGGAGACAAGGAATACCGACTTGGCAAGATGAAGCTTCAGCAGGAGTACCTTGATCGTGAGGCGAAGCGCATGAACGAGGTTGCCGATGCAGGTAAGACCGAGTATGAGCTTCGCAAGGAGAGCGATGAGGCTGTTCAGGAAGTCATCGACCGAGACAAGCACGCCGCCACCATTCTTGAGATGGGCGAGCATATCGCCAAGGAAGAGAAAGGAGGCGAGTGATGAACGAAACTACTGACAGGCTGATTAATATCATAGAAGATGCTACATCTATGAGGACAGCCATACGAATGGTTCTGGAGACGATAGAGACAAAGACTCTTCCTCCGTACTCATCTGTGCCGTGTTTTAACGATCCGTACATATCTGAGGACATCTTTAGCTGTCTGGAGCAAGCCTCTGGACAAAAGTATGACAGATAGGTTCTATTTTTTCTCTTATAATAATTATTTTTTTCATATTTGAAAACGATCGAGGGGTGTCATCTGTGAAGACGGCACCCCTCTTTAAACCAAATTAGAATTACGAAACATACTACAGAGAGCTGTTACGAAATCTCCTGCAAAGGTATATACTTTTGCTTTAACGAAAGAAAAGTCAAGTTTCTTTAACCAAACTTTAACGTTTCTTCTTCTGGAAATCTGCTTTCCCGTTTTTGAAAAGCAGACACTCCGCACATGAGTTTGGATAGTTGGCAGGGATGAAGAAATGCACGGTCGTGTCTTCCGTTTGTAACTCGTCCTGCTTAATCTTCGAGTAGTCTGCTATCATTGCTGTCGTCTTCTGCCACTCTGGGGACCCAAGTTTCTGCTTACGCTGGGCGATGACAAGGTTCTTCATAATCTCCTCTTTGGAAGTTGCCTTTGCCAACTCCTCTGGTGTCAAGTCATCCCCACTATTCTCGTCTCTTATTCCATTCACCTCTGCGATTCTCTTCTGAACCGACTCCAGTGACTCAAGTTTGTTCATCTCTCGCTCCAGTGCGTCCTTGGACCAGTTGCATCCTGTTCCCTGGAAAGCTATCATCCAACTGTTTCTGACAGACATTCCCGAACCTCTGAGGCTCGCATAGATGTAGTACCTGACATCCTTCATGCCAAGTTTCTTCGCCTTTTGGTAAACGTCAGGCGTAAGGTTGTATCCTGTAATTTCTCCGTCCATGATTTCAATCTTTAAAGTTCAACGTTTGCTGCGTTCTTGCAGCTTTCCAATTCTCCATTGATTTGCCGCTTATCCACCAGTCGAAGGTGTCCTCTGGAGACATATCCTTATAGTTTCCACTGGTAGCCTGTATCTTCTTGATGGCTCCTATCCAGTTGTTGTATACGTGAGGGTATCTCTTGCAGTCCGCTTTCTTCTGTGCGTATGAGTGCATTGGGCAGCAGAGGCATCCAATCCTATGGTATCCCTCATCGTACAACTTGCAATGCTCTATGCCAAGCGTGTTCAAGAATGTCCACACCTCTTCGTCCGTCCACTCGATGATTGGAGAGATAAGCAGCGACTCGTATCCTCTTATGCAGCCGATGGTGTGCTCATCTGTAGCATTGGTGATATTGATTTCGTGTACCCCACCCTTAGTCGGTCTGCCACGTTTCTGTGAGTTTCTTTTCTCACGGAAAGAATCGAGACCGTCGAGAGTGCCACTGTACTTGTGGTTCGAGATTTCTACCTCCTTTCTCGTAGCCCTTCTGTTGCTCTCTGCATGGCGTATTCCGATAAGAACACACTTGCCCTTCCCTATTTCTTCCTTATAGACACGGCAGCACCATCTCATAAGTCTCGTTGGAAGCACGCCTTCCTTTACCGCCTGGTTGTATATGCTGATTGACGGCTTGATCATCTCAACATCTGGGTAGTGCTTGCGGCCAAACCTTATCACTTCTGGTGGGTCAACTGAGGTCAGTCCCATGTGCGCTTTAAACTTAACACCTGCTATTTTCGCTATGTGGTAGAGACATTGAGAGTCCTTCCCCATCGACGTTGATAGATAAAATCCGTTCTCTGGGTCGTATGCGAGTGCAAGCTTCTCCGCTTTCCTTAGCAAATCGACAGAATGAAGAATCTTCTTCTGAAAATCCCTCGAGAACTTTGGAAGGATTTCTTCCAAGGAAAAATGTAATTCAGAATTTATCATAGTTATTGTGTTTTGTTATCTTTGAATACAAATTCCGCACGGCAGCAGCATTGGAGATGATAGGGACTTGGGTTCTCCCCTATCCTATGAATGTAGCGTGTTTGCTCGTCACAAATCTCGCAAGGATAGGAAGAGCCACGGAACACCTTGAATCCGATAGCTCCAATCACCTGCCCATACTCTTGCTCCGCCAGCCCCCACGCTATCGAAATGACCTGCTTGGAGTTTCGGACTATGTTCTGGTATGCGTTTCGGAACACACCCTTGCCGTACGAAGGCGTGGCGATGTTGATGTCCTTCTTCTGGGCTTTCGTCACCACAGATGTCTTGTATGGGTCCTTGTAGCCGGTTCGGATGGAAGATAATAGCTGCTGGTCTGAATATCCCATCAAGGTTCCTGCCTTGATCATCCTCACAATATCTTCAGCAAAGTTTCCGAGATAGACGGCGTTTCTTTCGGATGTCGTCTTTCCGTAGATGTCGCTGACGAGAAACGATTCTATGTTCTCGCTGTCAATCCCGAGAATCTTGCATGAAGCCTTAGAGTAAGCAGAGATGTTACTGTTGATGCTATCTTCTGCATCAGCAGTAACATTCTTGGCATAAGAGAGCAGGGCTGACTCGTTTGTGAGCCTGCCTGCGCCTCTGTATCGCTTACTCGCGGTAATTACCTTCTGCGTCGTTTTCCAGAGGATATCAGCAATATGGTCCTCGCAGTTTCGGATTGCCTGCAAGCGCTTTCTGCTGTAATCGACAGAACGTTTTAATTCATCCATAGGCTATTAATGGGTTTGGTTGTAGTGCTGCCAGTTGTTCTCATTCGGGGCGTTCCGATTCTCGTCCCATTTGGTTCCTGACTTATTTGGGCGTCCAGCTCCGCGACCCGTACGTACGTTTCCACTACCTCCACTCTGAATATTCGCAGTAGCTTTCTGCTCCTCGATGGCGTTCTCTGTCTGATTGTCCTGCTTTTCGAGTTCAACCAACAAGTCTCGCTGCTGTTCTTCTTTCTTCTCGGCAAGAATACGTTCCCACTCTCCTGTCTTTGGATACTCAGGGCATCTTTCAGAAGCAGTTTGCATAGACAAGAAGCCATTTTGTACAGCGGTAGCAAGATTATTAATCTGTTCTTGCGAATTGCTATGAACGTATGGTTTTATCCAAGCATTCATCTCCAAACCAGTCATAGTCGCCATGCAGTTCTCCTCCGTTCCGATACCGAACTTACAGATGCGGACGAGCTTGTCGAGGAATGGTGCGAGCTTCTGCGAGTCGTTCATAGCCATCTCCACGGCAGGAGAATAGAGAAGCTTGATGGCAACTCCAGGGAGGTCTCCAGACTTCAACTCTGGTGGCTTCACGGTGAACGAAAGCTCGTAGATGAGGTCGTATGACTTGTTGAGCTGGGTGGCGAATGCGTCTGAGGCATCTGTACCATTTAGGAACTCAGCCTTGCCCTCCACGTCTGTGATCATAATGGTCTTCGCAGCTCCGTTGGTGTCTCCTGCAACAGTGATGTCATCGCCGTCTCCCTTGAGAGTAAGTATAGGGAAAGCGTAAGCCTTGTTGTTCTCGCACAGGTAGGAGAACGCCTCCTCGTAGTCCTCTATGTTCTTCTGAACCATGGACCAGCAAGGACCATCCTCGTTACGAGCGTAAGCAACCGGCACGAACTGGAACCCATGTTCCTTCTCCTCGACGCAGGTATAGTTGTCGATACCGAAGACTTTCGCAATCTTCTTCAATATCTCCGTCACCTTGCCGTCCTTTGCCGCTTTCTTGAAACGATAGAACTTCTTGTCGTCCCAAGCCTCTACCCACTCTGTCTTCTTGTTACCCTCGTCGTCATAGTCATAGTACTTTCGTGCGAAGCAAACAAGGTCTCCGGTGAGAGCGTCGAAATGTGGATAAAGCGTGTCTCCTCTGTCGTAAGAGAGAGTCCTCGTCCCGAACTTTCCCTTCTCATCGAAGTAACCTACGATGGCGCACTCCGCTACCTTCATGTATGCGGACACCGCCTCGAAGAAGCGAATCTCCATGTCGTGCATGAGCCATCCCTTCTTGAACCTGTTTAGCAAGTCCTGACACTTCTCGCAGTCATCTCCGTGCTCATCGTTGCTCAACTCGAACTGAATGTCGTTTCCTGTGACATGTAGGACGTGCTTGGTGTGAATGAGTTGCTCGAAAGCGAACGCTGTGCGCTGAATCTTCTGACAATACCACTTGTGATTTTCAGGGTTCTGCTTCCAGATGTCCGGATAAAGCTCCTGGTTGAAAATCTTGTGAGCCGTGGGATAGAACTCACGCAGGAAGTCGGCTTGTGTCTTGACGTTACGATACATCGTGTCCTCCGGCATGGAAACGTCTTCCTTGTCGGATACTGGCCTGTTGAGCGAATAATGCTCCATATAGCCATCTGGGATAAGCTCGTAGAATGGTTTCCTTACGAGCATCTCCCTCACATTATTTACCTTGATAGCATCCATAATCCTTTTACCTTTTTATTTTTCCTTTTAGTTAGGGTGAATATCATTCTGTAGAACCATGACTCAAAGAAGTCTGGGGAGTGGCCAACGTACTTCTTTGCCTCCTTTTTTTGTATGAGCTTGAATCCTCGGCTCTCGTTGTTCTCGTCACGGCGAAGCATCTTGCGCTCCTTCTGGAGTATTTGTCTGAGAGGTACCTTGTCGTATCCGTCTCCAGAATATTTTCTCTCAAGCAGCGACGGGTCGATGGAAATCTTCTTCTCCTTCACCATCCTGTAGAAGAGCCATGCGCACTGTGACTTCAAGTCCTTGTAGAGGAACTTGACTCCCTCCTCTTCCTTCTTGTTTTCCGCGTATGGTGCAGCCTGGTTGTTGAATGGGACGGCATCCTTGAAGAAGCCCTTGAAGTACTGGCCGATGCCCTGCATATCGTAGGTGAAGTTGCATTCCTCGACTCCCCATTCCTTCAACTTAGTCTGGACCACTGATACAAGCGTCTTTGAGTCGAGCCTTAACACAACTAGGTCTGCGCAGTGCCAGCCAATCCAGAGCCACATAACGAAGTTGTCGCCTCCAGTGAATGCGATGTCGGCGGATGCTCTTTTTACTCCATCGTCAAGTTGCGCTGAGTTGTCGAATATCTCGTCAAGGTCTTCCATCTTGATCATGTCATCGCCCGCCGCCTTCCAGTTCCAGTTGGCTTCGAGGTCGCGCATTCGCTGCTCCTCGTCCTGCTGCGCAAGGTTGGCGAGATAAGACACGTCGGTGGAGATGAGCTTGATGTTTTCGGACACGTCGGCACGTATGAAGGTGGCTGACTTGATGAACATCTCGAGCTTGGAATAGCCAAGTTCTTCGTAGCTGGGCTTCCAGAGCTTGTCGATGATGCCCTTGCACTGTTCGTAGACCTCCTCGCGTGTGTCTCCCCAGTAGATAGAGTCGGGTGTGTCGCCGTCCATGAAGCAGTAGCGTATGACTCCGTCACGCTCAGGTATGATGTAGCCGTCTTCGTCCACCCACCAGTCGATGAACTTGCGTACCCATGACTCTGGGTCCGGGTTGCAGGTTATCCAGAATCGGTTTCTGATATGTGCGGCGTTTCGGTTGTTTGTCAAGAGGTACTTGAACTTCTTGTATGGGCACTGGGTTCCCTCGTCGATGCAGACGTAGGCGTACTGTCGTCCTTGGAATCTTGTCTTGAAGTCTTGGTACGCACCGGCATAATATGAGAACTTTAGCCACCCTCCGTTGAAGAAGTTCCAAGTCATATCATTCTGGGACTTGTTGTATGTTCCGAACTGGGAGAATAGCTTATATGAATCCGTAACCAAGGACTGCAAGTCATCCTTCTCGTTACGGAGGATTGTTGCGTGAAAGTCTGGATTTTTGATGTCTTTTAGGACTTCCATAAGGGAAGAGAACGACTTACTGTTGTGCGTAACGACGAAATCCTCAATTACGAACAGTGAATCTGGGTTCTCTACAGCTACGCAGCAGCAGTTTCTTTCTCCTACTGGTTTACAGCTTACTATTCTGCGCCTCAAGTCTTTTCTCCAGTAATTGAATTTCGCCAGCCATTTCTTGTTGGATTTTCTCTTGACGTAGCAGACCGAGCCAAGGCTATCTACAAGATACTTAAAATCCATGGCCTGCTTTCTCGTTCTGAAAGTCTTAGTCCAGTTCCATCTGCCAAATCTTCCTGTAGTTTCGATGATACACCTTAACGTGCGCATTCTTTCTGCTACGGAAGCCATTCCGGTGCTTTGGTCGAACTCAACGGGTTTGACGCAAGGAATCTCTATATCGTGCCCATAAGATATGTATTTCGCAACTTCACAAGCAAGATGCGGCATGAGCTTTCTTCCGTTATCTATATACACGTCCCAAATGTGGTCGTCTGAGCACACTACCTTGGAACCATCCGAGAATTTTATCTCATAGCATTTCCTCTTAGGGTAGTAAGACTGTCCGAGAACCTTATGTCCCTTGCCATCTGATCCGATAACATGATCCCCATACTTCAAGTCTTTGATGGCTGTAAATCCACTTGGTGTTAATGTTCTTGTATTTTCTTCCAATGGACCTCCACGACTACCTCCAACTATCTTGATGTCAGCATCAATGGACAGCATACGCTCCTGTCCGCCACGTTGAGCAATAATCTTCAACTTGTCGGGGTGCTTCTTGTCTGCATCACGGAGAGACTGGATGTACTCTTGCGTGTAAATCTGGTCTCCGTTATCCGTTTTTAATCCTGAAAAAACCTCTTTTTGCATAAAATTTCAATATTTTCTGCAAAAATATACATTTTTTCTTGGATAATTGCATATTTATTCGTATTTTTGCCGTTGAAAATGTATATTTATGCAATTTTAGCGGAAGAACCGCTGAAAAAGACTATTATCTAACAAAAACTTAAAACATGAAAAGAGAAGAACTCTTAGCATTAGTGAATGGCAAGGTGGATACCACCAAGTTCAAGTCACTGTCCCAGAAGACCATCAATGAGGAACTTGATGATGTTTTGGAAGATTTGGGTGATGACGATGCAGCTAATGACAGAATCGTCACCAAGTTGGCCAACCGCTTGAAGCGAATGGACGGCAATGTTCACAAGAGCGTCTCTGACGAGATGAAGAAGAACAAAGAAGCCGAAGAGGAGCGCAAGCGTCAGGAAGAGGAAGAGCGTCAGCGCGCGGAACGCGAGAAAGACAAGAACAAGCCTTCCGAGGATTCTAAGTACAACGAGCTTCTTGCCGAGATCAAGGCACTGAAGGAGGCCAACGCAGAAAGGGACAAGAAAGCAGCGAGGTCCGAGGCTATCGAGTCTATCAAGAGTGGGCTGAAGGATAAGTTCGACAAGGCTGGCCTTGAGATGAACGATTTCTTCCTCAACACCGCTCTCAGTAAGCTGGAGATTCCAGACAAGGACATTGATGTCTCAGAGTTGGTATCGAAGGCGGAAAGCATCTACACCGCTGATTACAAGAGTGCGAACGGTGGAAGCGCCGTGCCAAAGAAGCACAGTTCTCCAGAGTTCAATGGCAACGGGGATATTGACGATGATATGTTCGCCGAGATTGCCAAGCGACGCATGAAGAGGTTCGGGGATGCTCCGAAAAAGGATTAATTCAGGATAACATTAATTTAAGGTAAAAAGATTATGGACAGCTCAATTTCTTACATGAACCAGCTCACAGCAGGCGGCGCCATTATGAATGGTGCGGCCATCATGCAGTGGGAAGGCGAGGTTGGTGGTCAGAGACCGGTGTTCGTAGGTCTTGAGGCTCTCTTCAAGAACTCCCTGGTTCGCCCACCTATTGGTGGTAAGTTGCTCAACCCATTCAAGGGTCGTGCGAAGCTCTATACCGGAGACCTTATCGAGCACAGCATCGGTTTCAAGGACGGCAAGGGGGCTACAATCAAAATTTTGAAGTGCTACGGAGTGTTGAAGGCTACATCAGCCGCGACCGATGTTGACATCTACATCAAGCGTGACGGCTACGTTCACATCCCATTCATCGGCGACAACATCATGGTTGGCCAGAAGGACTTCAAGACCAAGGCAAAGGGTGTCACAATCACCGCCGTCGAGGAGGTAACAATCACCGAGGGCGATGCGTGGAAGGTCACTCTTTCCGAGACACTCGGCTCATTGAGCGCAGGCGATGTTCTCGTTGAGGCAGCAGAGAAGGGCGCAAGTGTTCTTCCTATGGTGACGAACCCTAACTGTTTCGCACCAAACGACTACGACTTCGCTCTGTATGACGCAGGTGGCGACAAGTACCACAAGCCAAAGTACAACATCACATTCTGTATGTTGAACCATGACGTGACCATGTGGATCGACAAGATGGGTCCAGTCCCACCAGCAGTGCTCGCCATGAACACTTCCACCTACCCAGAGTGGTGGAGACCATAAACGTTCACATATTGTAAAACGTAAAAGATTGATTCAGGATTATGGCAAAATTTGATATTAGAAACGAGATGATGGTCAAGTTCTTCTCAAGTAAGTACAACCGTGATTACTTGCAGAGCTACATCAATCGTGAGGGTATCCTCCGCTGCAATTACGGATGGTATCTTACCCAGGGTGAGATTGACCCTAACCTCACACCTATTGACGCAGAAGGCACAGCCCTGTTCAAGGTCAAGTCTCGTGAGCTGAAGCCTGCAACTATGATGAACCTTCGTGCTCCATTGGGCGAGGGCTATCAGAAGGAGAAAGGCGGTGCGAAGTACTATATGGCTTCCATCCCAGACTTCGCGGCAGACGGCTTCCGTGAGAAGGCTACCGAGCGTTGGTATCGCAAGAGACAGCTCCAGCAGGAGTTTGGAAACGAGGCCGACCTCGTAGACGAGTGGACAGACAAGGTTCAGGACCTGGTTGACTCACTCGATTCAACCATGACCTACATGGCGGCGAAGATTTCTTCTACAGGTATCCTTGACTGGTCCAAGATTGGTCGAGGCATACAGGACGAGGCGTTGTACAACGCTAACGTTCCAAAGGAACACTTCAAGAAGGGTGGTGCTCTTGAGTGGTCGAACGCCAAGTGTGACTTGCTTGAGCAGATGCGCAAGTTCGAGGAGGACTGGCGCAAGGAGAACATCCAGTACGCAAACGTTCCTCTTGTTTGGCAGATCACCAAGAATGACTACAACAACATTCTTCTCAAGAACAAGCAGATTGCAGAGTTGTGGCAGAGCTGGGCGAAGGCTAACTACATCGCATTCTTGCAGAACTACGGTCCTAACAAGGAGATGTTCTTGCAGTCTGTCACCGACCTCAATGGTCTCTCTCCTATCGAGATTGTTGACGAGGAGGAGCAGAATATGCGATTCGACGGCACTGTCGAGACCGTCCATGGATGGGCAGATGGTACTGTTGTTCTTCGCCCTGCTGGTAAGCCATTGAAGTTCATGCGCAAGGAAATCATTGACAAGTCTATCTTCGAGGACATTGGCAATGAGTACGTTGACGTGAACTGGGCGACAACCAACAACGGCCTCGGTTTGCTTCGCAACAAGGTTATCCCTAACGGTGATTACAACGAGTTCAAGACAGACCTGTTCATGGCATCTGTCCCTGCGTTGCTCGATTTCCCTTACCGCTGGATTATCGACATCACCAAGAAGGATAGCGACGTATAATTTTAAATTCGTAAACAGATTGTATGATTATGGATGAGGAGATGAAAGTTTACACCGTGGAGGACTACCTTATTAATAAGGTGAAGTTCGAGGTGCCGGACGGTGCGCTGAAGGCTATCATGGCTGACAGGGAGCTGGAGGACGGCATTGACCTCTCTGCCTGCGACAAGGATAAGGTGAGGCTCGCCTATGCAGACATACTGAAATGGTTTGTTCTCGGTCCTAGCAAAGTGAACAACACCTCCGACTCCGATAATGGATGGACCCATTCGGGAGGTGGGTATGACATGAGCGACGAGGACCGTGCGGAACTCAAGGCAGAGGCTAACGCCATCTACAAGGAGTTGGAGCCGGAGTCGATGCTCAAGAAGAAATCCACCTTCCGAATTACTTCTCACGGTGTGAAGAGGGCGAACTATTCCCCCTGGGGATGCCCTCTGCCACACATTGTTAAATAAGCCAGCTTATGAGGAGACCTAACATCATCAACGAGAGATACCCACACATCGTAAGGATTGTGAGGGTTGTCAAGGACAGTGACGAGGATGATCCGTTCGCTGACGAAGAGGAGAAGGAGATTACCCTGTACGAAGGTCCAGGACGCAGCTATACCGACACGACAACCGAGGGAGACAAGAATGTTGACGAGAACAAGAGGAAGTCATCCATTCCCGTAAGATTCGACGAATGGGAAGCCCAGAGAAAGCCTCTTGACGGAGACACGATTTATTCCAAGGTTGGTAACAATACAGAGATTGGTATGGTGAAGGACTGTGAGCCTGACAACAACAGGACGGTCATATATTGGGATTTCAGGAGGGTTTAGGCTATGGCAAGTGGATCGTTGGCTGAGAGTTTCATTCAGAACATCAGCAAGGAGATTGTCAGGAGAACAAAGAAGAGATGTGTTGAGATTATGTACAACACAGCCATACAGCTCCTGCATTCCGTGTCGGAGACGAAGCAGTTCCATGACGTGACTGGTAATTTGCTGAACTCAATAGCGGTCGGCATCTACTACAAGGGACACCTGGAGCGGATAGTTGACGCTACGGACATCGGAAGGCAACCTCCTACAAGATTATCTCTTGCCAAGGGAGAGAAATATGACCTCGACTTCTATTACAGCGGTAAGCCAGCGCGGCACATGGCCAATGGAACAATGGCACGACCATTTGTCGGCAAGGTTGGATCAGGTGGTCAGGACGGCGTTTCGGCGGCACACCGCTCACTCAGGCAGAGGCATGGCAAGGCTGACTACGAACTGATAGTAGTAGCACCGATGCAGTATGCCAAGTATGTCGAGAGGCTCAAGAACCACAATGTCCTCTCTGGGCTCCGTGATGAGATGCCATTCATTTTTGAAAGTAACGTAGTAGGAATATGATGACTATTAAGCAACTATACCAGGACGTGTTCGAGTCTGTCAAGGGAATCTGCGACAAGACTTACCTCAGAAGCAGACCTAAGTCTGTGGAGGACAGGATTGACAGTTATCTGGTGTTGTCCCTACCCTACTCCATCCGTAACAACGAGATTAACGAGTCTGGAGCCTACAACGACTTCACAACCACCGTTCAGATAGAAATCTACGTAAGGGATAAGGTCTCGGCATCAAACCCGAACGGATTCAACGTGAACGTGATGAGCGAGAAGGTCGAGAAGGTTTTCTCCATCTTTCCTATATCGACAGAGAATATTTTAGTTATAAGTCCGATTATCACGATGCAGGACGATGACGGAGACGGATTCGCAGTTACAATCATACAAGCGAGGTTACGTACGAAATAAGTATTCAGGTATAACAATTTAAAATATTTTAGATTATGGCTATGACAACTATTGACAAGATGAAGGACATTTTCAATGGTCCTAAAACTCTGCTCTACTCAAAGGCTATTACCGATTTGAGCAAGGCTACAGTTGACATCACCCCAGAGGTTGAGCTTCCGGTTGCCGTTGACTCGCTGAAGGCGACTATGGATGACCCAACCATCAACCACTACAAGGTTATCGGTCTTGCAGGCGACTGGGCAACTACAGCAGAGCTCGGCGACTTCAATGTAGAGTTCGTTGTTCCTTCAAAGGCAAAGGACTTGCTGACAATTATGTTCGGTGAGGATGCTATCACCGAGCTGACCAAGGTTACTCTGAAGGGTACAGGTGACGATACCCTCGACGCTACTACCGGCTTTACAGGTATCGCTGTTGAGCCTAAGAAGTTCAAGATCAAGGGTACTATCGTTATTGTTGACGACGAGAAGGAGAACCTCATGGTTATTACCAACATCGCTCTCTACGCTACCTTGCAGTGGGATAACTCTGGTACTGAGCCAGTTGCATTCAAGTTCTCAGGTTCTATTGAGGGTGCAGGTAAGCGTAGCATCGCTTGGCTTACTAAGGCTCCAGCTGCTGGTGAACCAGGCATTGGCGGTTAATCAAGAGAAAAGGCTTCTTTAGGTAATTAGATTCAGGATAACAAACCGTTGGGCGGCAGGCTAATCAACAGCCGTGCCGCCCTTCTTCATTTAATAGCATACAATCATGGCAGAAGAAAATAAAATAGAGCAGCCTTCAGTGGACTTGCAGGAGTTGCTTGACAGCGTGCTGCACGACGAGCCTACCGAGTTCGTGTTCCGTGGAAAGAAGCACAAGCTCGGCTGGCTTCGCAAGGGAACCATGAGCAGGTGTTCCCACATAAGGGCAAAGGAGAAGAACGAATGGAAGCGCAACGTCAAGATTTGCGTCTGCATTCTCCTCAACAACATCTGGAAGATACGATTCCTGTATTGGATCTACTGGCGCTGGCTCTACTACATCAAGGATGTAGATATAGCCGATGTACTGATAGTTCTCGATGTTTCTAAAAAAAAAATTCCATCGAACGCATTCTCACTGGCTACCATATTAGCGACCGGGATGACGGACGTGATGATGACGATGACGAGGAGCGAAGCAAAAGCTATCCAAGCAGAACAAGCTGGGGAGCAGCCTTCTCACTAGCAGAGAAGTTCTGTTTCCTCTTTCAGCGTAAGTATTTCATCGCAGCCTACGACTACTGGTGGGGCTATTCATCGGCACAGATTGACCTCATGGTTGCAGACCAGCCTCTTGTCGTATATCCAAAGACCAAGAAGGAAGACGGTCCGAAGAAGCACACCAAGAAGGAGATGGATGACCTCTACGACGGGTGGATGGAGAAAAAGAAGAAAGAAGGAAGTCTTGTTGGCGAGACAATAAATCTTGTCGGTTACTTAAACAATAAACTCTAATTTTAAAAATATTCAGGATATGGCAGGTGGAAATATGGGAGACCTCAGTTTCTCGCTCACTCTAAAATCGAGAATTGAAGAGGAAACCAAAAAGATTATCAGAGAATTAAACAAGGTTGATTCTACTGGTAAGCAGGCACAGAATGCTTTGGAAGCAATATCCGAAGCAACGAAGGGTATTGGAGATAAGGGAGGTCAAGGCTTAAAAAAGTTAAACGACTTTGTTAAAGAATTACATCGTAACATTGGTGTATTTTCAAGCGAAGATTTCTTTAGTCCAAAAAAACTCCAGCAGTTGGAGTCTGTCCAGGACGGGTTGTACAAAATAGGCCGCATACTCGGAGAGGTGTCTAAGGAAGGTGCTGGATTCAACATATTCCCTAACAGCGTTGCAACTGAGGCAAACAAGGCAGAGAGAGAACTTCATAAGTTATCTTCTATTATTGACGAAATCAACAAACGCCATGGTGAAGGAATACAGATGTTTGGTGTTGAGTCAACGAATAACATACGGCAGTCGTTGTCAGAGCTGTCTAAATACAGAACTGAGTTAGAACAGATTAGGAATAACGGAGGTATTCATCCTATTACCGGACTCACAGCATCTGATGTCGTAAAGAGTGCCGGATATCTCAATGCTATAGATGAAGCAAAGACTTATGCTAAAGTTGTAAAGAATGCTATCTTAGAAAGATACAAGACAGAACAAGATGCTGAGAAAAAGCGAAAGAAAGACGAGGCAGACGCAGCACGCGAGGCAAAAGCAAATGAGAAGCAGAGACAGAACGAGTTAAAGAACACGGAACGTCGGTATGATTCTCTCGGCAATAAGGTTCGCCAGCTTCGCTCTGAATACAGCAGGGGCATCTCTATCGGTGCAGATGTAAGCAAGGCAGAAGCCGAGATTAGCAGACTCCTTTCTTTAATGAGAGCCCTTATAAATATTAAGGGAAGACTTAATTCAGAGAGCTGGAAGGATAGCCTCGGTATGCTTGGTAATATCGGTAGTGGTCACGATACCACATTAGCTTCTAGGGTTCTTCAAGATCAGAAAGCAGTAAACCAAGAGGTTCAGAAAGGTATCGAGCTTGAACAGAAGCGTCAGCAGGAAATTGCTCAGTCTGCCGCAAAGGCACGAAACGACCTTGCAGCAGCATTCGCCGGAGCAAACGCTGAAGCGAAGAAGATGCAATCCATAGTCGGAGATATCAAGTCTCTCTTCTTACAGGGAGGTATTGTCTTTGGCGCGCAGCAATTCTTTAATTCAATCGTACAGACTGGCGGCGAGATTGTTCAGCAGCATGTAGCGTTGCGCTCTATCCTCGGTGATGTACAGAAGGCTGATGAGCTGTTCGCTCAGACACAGCAGCTTGCGTTGCAGTCTCCATTTAAATTTGGAGAGCTGAACCGAGATGTAAAGCAGCTGGCTGCATTCGGAGTTGAGGCGAATGACTTGTATGATACCACAAAGCGACTTGCGGATATAGCATCTGGTCTTGGCGTAGACTTCGGACGATTGGGTTTGGCATTCGGCCAGGTAAAGGCTCGTTCTTGGCTCGATGGTAAGGAGTTGCGCCAGTTTGCTTACGCAGGTCTTCCTCTTTTGCAGAAGATAACGGAATTATATAATTCTGAAGGCAAGAACGGGCGCAAGAATTACACCCAAGCAGACGTCAAGAAGATGATATCTGGAAGGCAGGTAAGCTTCGAGGATGTTCAGAAGGTACTGTGGAAAATGACAGATGAGGGTGGCCAGTTCTACAATATGCAGCTCGTGTTGTCCGAAACCCTGCTTGGTCGCTGGAATAAGCTTATCGACGCGTGGGATATTATGCTCGGTAAATTTGCAGAAGGAAAGAATGTCATAGGCGGTACGTTCTCGTTTATTATCAACCGAGTAACAGACTTAGTATTAGCTCTTGATAAACTATCCCCTGCTATGCTTTCTTTCGGAGCTATATTTGCTGCAAGGAAACTTGGACTGATGGCTTCCGGTAAGCTCGGGTTGGGCTCAATAAACAAGAACTACACTCAGCAGATGAACGCTCAGCTGAGGACTTACGCTATAGAGCAGCAGCAACTTGTTACCGAAGGCAAGATCACCCAACAGAAGGCATTGCAGAATGTTCAAGCAAGAGCATACTTGTTGTCTGACACTACTTCGAGAGCAAACGCGATGTCTCGTCTTGCGCTTGAAGGCAAGATGTCTGTACTTCAGATGCAGAAAGCTGTCAAGGAAGGTCTTGTTACAAAAGAACTTATCAGACAGCTTGCCGTGATGGGGCAGATTACAGCAAGACAGGAGCAGATTATACTCGGAGGAACACGCTTTGCCGCCGTAATGAATATGGGTATCTCTAAGATAGGTGGAGGAATCAAGTCCCTATTTACGATGCTTGGCGGATGGTGGGGACTTGCTATCGGGGCAGCTGTTCAGATATTCTCCAGCTATAGCAGTGATATGGATAGAATTTCCGAGAATGCGAAGGGATTCAGGGATTCTGCATACAACAAAAAGAAGAGCTACGATGATGAACTCGCGAACGAGAAGCCTACAAACAGTGCTGACTTGCAGCAGCGGGTAAACTCGATGAAGGAACTCCTTCAAAATAGCGGAGATTATACCCAGACTATAGAAGATCAAATTGCAAAGGCGAAGAATCTTAACGAGCAGTATGATATTCTCAATAAGGGAATAGTTGCCGCTCGTGATAACTCACAGCAGGAAGCAAACGACTCGGATGTTGTTGCTGGAGCACTTGGAGCTTCAGGTGGTTGGGGTTCCGGTAATCCTTTTGCTGACACACTAGAGGATGCTGTCGAAGACCTCAACGAGGCGGTTATCAAGTACCAGACGCTTCTATCCGGACTTGACGAGGAAACGAAATCAAGAATGGATAGTATTGCTAATCAGTTCCTGAAGCCAGAGGAAAGAACCATGTCTCTCGATGAGAAGATTCGTATTCTCGCAGAAAGAGGAGGCGCAAACTGGGATTCTTTCGTTTTGAAGTCAAGTAACGGAAGCAATGATATTGCAAATAGCATTTATAAAATAGGAATAAGGGCCAACAAGGTTAGTGATCAGATAAATGATATAGCCAAGAAAAATATTCCTAGAATAATTAGCTTCCTTAAGAAGTCATTTAATCTGTTCGGCGCAGATTTCTCGAAGTGGTGCAACAGGAATTCTTCACGCTTTGCGAGCATGATAGAAAGAATGCTCGATGCGTGCAAGGTGAATGTCCCTCAGATTCGGGAGTACTTGAAGTCTATCTTCTATCAGGAGGCAGGCGCAAAGCAGCCAAAGAAAGCAGGTGGCGGCAAGGTCGAGAAACCAAAGACGCCTATGCAGCAAAGAGTCCGCAGAAATTTATCCAAGACAGGAAAGAGTAAAGCGAGGGTAGAAGCACAGGCGACTATGCTCGATTCTTATCTTGACGAAACTTCCGACTACAATACGGATAATAACCTGCAAACAGAGTTGCAGAACAGGTACAACGAGTATAAGAACCGCGAGAACAAGTTCAAACGCGGCAAGATATCTAAGGCACTTCGAGATGAGGCTTGGGAAAGCTACAATAGCTTGAATCAGGCGGCATGGGAAGGCCTCGGCTATAAATTCTATCCGCAAGACAAAAAGTCCAATAAGGTTCCGAAGGGAAGACACGGGAATTCAGGTCGCAAAGAAGATATAGAGCTCAAGCGTTTACAGGAGCGTCTAAGCAGTCTTAAGTCTGCAAGACAGATGTACCAGAAGTACAAGAGCATCATGCCGGACGAAGAGGCAAAGAAGAAGACTTACAATCTCTTCCCCGAGGTTACCGGTCTTAATCTTGACGACTATCAGAAGGCTGTCCATTCTCTCCTTGAAGGATTCAGTATAAATACCACAGAGAGAAAGAAGTTCCAGACTTCAATCTATCGTGAGGTTGCTGAGTGGCTCTTCGATGAGAAAGACAAGAAGGAGTACGAGAGAAAGGCAGCTGACTTCACGGAATTATTGAACAGATTGTCGAGTCAATGGGACTTGTATAAAGAGTTGTTCAGCAAGACCGGTGATAAGAATTTCTCCAGCGCCGCTTTTGATAACCCTGGCTATATCGACGATAAGGCAAAGGAACTAATAGTTGAGTACAACAACAAGTTCGGAAAGGACTTTCGGAGGGAGAATGCAATGTCTATGACAGATGGAGTTGCAAAGGAAACCCTTAAAGGTCCCGGTGAATATGAGGCGTGGAAGAAGATAGTCGACCTCCTCCGAAACAACTATATCAAGATTTTGCAGGATGCTGCCGACATCATAGAGAAGACGGAAGACTACGAGGATAAAATCTTGAAGATAAGGCAGAGATACAACGAGCTTATCAGCAAGACGAATGATCCTGGTATTAAGGCAAGGTACGAGATTCAGAGAGACAAGGAGATTGGTCAGGTTAAGCTTGACAAGTTCAAGAACTCTTCCGATTATCTCAACTTCTACGGAGCCATCGTGTCTCTCGGTATGGATAAGGCTCAGGCTATCGGTGCAAGGATCAGGCAGAATATCAACGAGGCCCTTCAAAGCGGAGCCATTGATGCGAGAGAGTATGCCAAGGAAATCAAGCAGCTTGATGAGCAGTTATCGAAGCTGACGAGTCCAAAGAAGACTTTCCTCAATGGAGGTCTAAAGGGAATGGCTGAGCAGAAGATTTCTGATGCCAGCGAGCAGATGACAATCGCAGCAAGTAAAATTGCTGAAGGCAAGAAGGTTCGCGAACTTGGCCTCAAAATGGGAGACGAAAACTTCATCAAGCGTGGTGACAGCATGATTGCCAGTGGAAAGGCTATGATGAAGGCTGCTGAGATTCTGTTTAAAGATGGAACAAAGGCGAAAGAATCTCTTGATAAGTTTGCTAACGTAGTAAGCATTATCGACCAGAATGTCCAGGGAATGAGTGAAGCATTCAATGACATCAAAGAGACTGCTTCCCTTCTCGGAGCTGACACTGAGTCTGATGGATGGCAGGACGCTTCTGCGTTCTTCGAGACATTCTCCGGTATGTCAAGTTCACTGTCAAAGGTGGTAACAAGCGCGGAGTCCGGAAATATTGGTGGAATCCTTGCCGGTGTCACCGGCGTATTTACCTCACCTATCAAGGCGTTTGCAAAGGCTCATGATGCTAAGCTCGACAGACAGATAAAGCTCGCAGAGAGACAGCTGAATGAATTGAAGAACCTATCTAGCAATATCAGTTCTGTTATCGAAAAGACGCTCGGTGGAATCTATTCTTACGAGAGATCTTCAGATACGACTAAAAAGCTCAACGATGTCAAGAATGACTATAAGGCTTGGGAGGCTTATTCCAAGACTGATATGGGTAAGACTTTCTTTGGAGGTCACAACTTCAGTCACTACAGCAAGGAGACCTATGATGCTGTGATGAAGACAGAGACGAATCCTTCCGCATACGCAGATCAGCTCGCCCTACTCCACGCTCAGGAAGACGAGTTGAGGAAACAGAGGCAGGCTGAGGAGGACAAGAAAAAGACGGATAAGGATAAACTCGCCGACTACGACCAGCAAATCAAGGAGATGGAGTTGCAGATCAAGACGTTCGCACAGGACTTTCTGAAAGACGTTTACTCTATAGATATGAAGAGCTGGGCAAGTACACTCACAGACACCATTGTAAGTGCGTGGGCTAAAGGTGAGGATGCGGTTGATGCCTACAGGGAGAAGGTTAAGGATATGGTTCGCGACGTTACGAAGAATATCGTATCCCAGAAAATCATGGAGAAGGCACTTGAAAAACCTCTTGAATGGCTTACAGGTATCCTTGATGAAAAGGGTAAACTCGACGAGACCGATATGAACGATTTTGCAGACAAGCTCTACCAAGTTGGCGAAAATGTAGTTCCTCAGTTAACCGGTATCTTCGATGCTCTAAAGGAAAAGGGACTTGATTTGAGAGAAAACGGAAGTTCCTCTTTGACCAACTCGATAAAAGGCATTACCGAGGAGACAGGTGATCTTTTTGCATCCTATCTTAACGCGATCAGACTTGATGTCTCTGTAATTAGGGAAATGCAGGGCAAGTTCCTTCCTGAGATGAGCGAGATTTCAAAATCTCAGCTCACGCAGCTCAACCTTATTGCTCGGAATACCTTGCGCAATGCAGATGCAGCAGAGAGAATCGAGAAAATTTTCATTGAGTATAACGATAACTTCAACAGAGTTATCAATGGTACGAAATCTTTAAAAATGAAATAATTATGTTTGACAAAAGAAATTTATCAGACAGAATGAAGAACGAGGCGGTTTCACTGGGTCTTTGCGCTCAGTGGACCGCTGAGTGGCATGACAACTCATCCAAGCATGAGATGGTCGAGAAGTTTGTTAAGGGTATCGACTTCTGTATCGGAAGAAACTGGCCTTCAACCAAGGATATGAAGAAGTACTTTGGTGATGTCATTCACGATCATGGTGTGTATGTTGACGAGAACGTTGACCTGCAAAACCCAAAGATTGTCATCCTCAATGGAGAGTGTGTAGCAAACATCAACTATGACTGGATGGACAGTGGTGAGATATATGTAAGGCACAACTCTTCACTTTACCTGAAGGTTAAGGGATTCTCCAGGGTGTTTGTCAATCTGTTAGATGGTGCAGAGCTTCATGTTGAATGCGAGGATGGAGCGAAATGTTTTGTCTACCAATACGCTGGAACAGTAGCAAAGGCTTCAAAGAACGTCATCATCAGAGATAGACACGACTTTAAATTTTAATTATTTGTATTTTTTATGCAGTTTTATTTGCATATTTATACAGAAAGTATTATCTTTGCTGCATAAAAAGTAAATTAAGGTATGGATAAGTATTTCAGGATATACTTGCAGAAGGAAAAAGATGGTGCCGATGTCATCGACACCATTGAATCCTTCGGCATGTACTGCATGGAGAATCCGTTCAAAACTTGCTCTGACGTTAAGGAACCGATCAAGAGAGTCTGGAATGACGAGCATGGAGACGATGAGTACATTCCGAAGGAAGGCCTGTACATGGCATCGTATGAGAACAAGGTCAAGTTCGGGTTCAAGGGGAAGGCTTATGGAGCCAATGAGAAGCTGAAAGCGTTCCTTGAATATCTCCGTGGCGGGATGATGAAGATGTACTGCGAGTTCAATGGGATTGGTAGGAAGAACGTGAGGTTAAAGAGCATCGACCAGACATTATATAGGAATGTCAGTGGAGACGAGGATATTCTCACAATTTCCATCACCTTCAAGTTCAATGACCCGACAACGGACGTGAAGCCTGTGAAGTCAAACGGAAAAGTCACGAACCTTCAATAATAACGAACATGAGTAAATTGAACATATATCATAAGGATGGCTCTTTTCTGACAGATGCCAACGAGGAGCAGATAACCATCAAGGGATTGGAGTACTCCGATTCTTGGATGGGCGAATGCTTCGTGACCATAAGCATTAAGAACGCAGCTCCGGTTAAGTTTGAGATTGGTGATTATATCATGTATCGTGGCGAGAGGTTTGAGCTTAACTATGATCCAGGCAAACAGAAGCAGGCAAGGAAGGATAGCTACGGAGATGGATTCGTGTATGACAGCGTTAAGTTCAACGCATTACAGGACGAATTATCTAGGACGGAGTTCTTGGATGTTGTTTTGAATGACAATCAGCTTCACTATACATCATTACCAAAGTTTCAGTTCTATGTTGAGACCATTGACGACTTGCTTGACAGAATCCAGGCGAACTTGAACGAGCAGATTGATGTGGGTAAGTGGAAGATTTTCTCACGCAGCAAGAGCCGTTCAATGCAACGTGGTGTTACGGAGGCAGAATGGGACGAGGCTTATGGAGAAGGAACCGAGGATTTCTCTGATTTCGACTCTAAGTCAATCACGATCGACTCGAAGACTTGCTGGGAGGCATTGGCTCTTTCCAACTCTGAATGGGACATCAATTTTATAGTAAGGAACAGATGCGTCTATGTTGGCACTGCTGGCGTTACTACTCAAAATATCTTCAAGTATGGCCTTGGAAATGGTCTCTACGAGATAGACCAGAACGCTGACTCAGATCAGAGCATCATCACTCGTCTCAGGGCGTATGGCTCCGAGAAGAATCTTCCTGAGCATTACTACGCCGACCTTGGCTCTACCCCATTTCTGAACATAACTGGCGATTACAATGCAAGCTCGACAGAAAACGGACTATCCGTAATGTTAGAAAACTCCGAGTTTAACGGAATGTTTACGAATATAAAGTCGGAAAATGGGTCTAACATGAAGCGCGTTCTCGTATCATGCAAGATTGACGACTATCTGTTTGATGCAGAGTTGGAGCTTGTGTTGAAGGAAGGAACGACTTGTACAACAAGGTTACTTATTGATAATGACAAGACGGTTTCTGATGCAGTAAAGGCGAAGATTGATGCAGGATTTAAGCAGGTACTGTTCTTGTCTGGCGCAAAGGCAACAAAGTTCAACAAGAACAGGATTAATTACGTACAGAACCTTCCGAACAACATGTCAATCAACAGATTGATGTTGCCAGGATTTCCTCGCTTGTCGCTGAAAGAGTTCTGGGATTCCCTTACAGACGAAGAGAAGAAGTATGTCAATCCAAGCAGACGCGAACATGTATTCTCAACGGACAAGTACCGTCCTTACATTGACTCCATTAATTTGGAAAAGATCGGTCTCCGTTCTGCGTCACAGTTCTTTGACACGGATGATAAAACGAATGGTGTGATTGAAATCTACCCTACTATCGAGGAAATGGAGATTGGCGGTGTTCGTGTGGATGAGATTTACACCGGGTCTAACGTGGAGGACAACGGTAGGTTTGATGACGGCCAGACAGTCGCAAACATCGACATCTATCTAAATCCAGCCATTGACTTCGACATCAACGACCTAAGAAATGATGACTTCACCATCAGTATGAAGGATGGCATGTGCGGAGGAAGGGATTTCAAGGTTGCTTCTTGCAGTAAGATTGATGGAAAGTGGAGGCTGACCATAGAGAGGGTAAAGGATGACGCACTTAATCTTTGGTTCCCATACAAGGACTACCAGATAAAGAAGGGCGATCATTTCGTCCTCACCGGCATTGAATTACCTGACTCGTATATCCGTGCCGCATCCTTGAAGCTCCTGAAGTATGCCATTGCCCTACTCGACAAAAACGACTACACTCGCTATGTGTATCAGCCTAAGGTGGACGAGATTTTCATGGCAAGGCAGCACGATCAGGCTAGGGACGATAAAACAGGGACCATCAAGAGCCTGCACGACACATTGAAGGCAGGAGACTTGATGAGGTTCGAGGACGAGGACCTGGGAATTGACGCAGAGATTACCATCGACCAGCTCACGATCAAGGAGGAAGATGGCAAGATCCCAACTTATGAGATTTCTCTTCGTGAGGACAAGGAGGTAGGAACTATTCAGAAAATCCAACAGCAGATTTCTTCTCTTGAGAGTGGGAATGGCGGCAATGGTGGCGGACTAACTGCATCTCAGGTTAAAAGCCAGGTGGCATCCGAGGGAAGCAAATATTTCCTCTCCAAGCTCAAGGACGACACCGCCGCAGGCATAATCACCTTCCAGCAGCTCCAGAAGTTCCTGAAGGGCATGAAGGTCGGGGCGAACGGGGATTGGACTCTTGACGAACTAGATAACACCCATCTAACCACAGATTATCTACAAGTCCGAATGAAGGCTATCTTCGAGACCTTGGAGATATTGCATACGGATACATCGGGTGGTGAATTATTCATCACCCCAGTAGGTAGTAACCGAATATTGAAGGTTGAGGAGGTGAATGTTACCTATGATGGTGTTAGTCAGAAGGCTTACAGATGCTACTTCCTTGGTGAGCAAGATGGCTCAAAGGTGGAGAATAAATGGAAGGTTGGAGACCAAGCGAGAAGCAAGAGTTTCAACCTCACACAAGGGAAATATCACAATGTCGGCAATCACTACTATTGGCGACTAGTCATCGGTGTGTCTACAGAAACCGTTGAGATAGATGGCAAGAAATATCATTATGTGGATTTATCGGACATCGACAAGGACGCAGCCAGCGATGAGCCTATGGTTGATGACATTCTGAATCAGTGCGGTAACAGAACGGACAACGCAAGGCAGAGTTGCTTGGTATTCTCTGCCGTTGATACCTATTCGCCTAGTGTTACTCTCTATCACGGAGTGAATGGTTATACTTTCAATAACAAGGAGTATGTGGACTATGGCGTGAACCATTCCACGAACAAGGCTTTCTTCCACGTCTACGGAGATATGTACTTCGGAGACCGACCTACTAGTGCCAATAACTACGAGGGTGATTCCTACGTCAAGTATGATAGCGACAAGAAGAAAGTAACCATCAAGGGTGACTTGGATATTAAGTCCACCTATGATGGCAAAACCTTGGATAAGTATATCGCAGACAATAGTTTGGATAAGAATGCCGTTGAGACCATTATCAAGAAATCGGAGACGATTACCGACCTTCAAAACCAGATAGACGGAGCTATTGAGACTTGGTTCTATGACGGCGTTCCTACATTGAAAAATGAGCCAGCAATCGGATGGACTACCAACGAGGATAAGAAAACCCACTTGGGAGACCTCTACTATGACAACAAGACGGGCAAGGCATACCGCTTTGCCAAGGATGGCTCTACCTATAAGTGGATTATCATCACAGACACGGAACTGACCAAGGCACTCGAAGATTCAAGCCAAGCACTCAAAGATACAAAATCAAAGAGACGTATCTTCGGCTCTCAGCCAGTTCCACCATACGACGTGAACGATATGTGGGTCAATGCCACCTATCCTAGCGATGGAAGTACCTACAAGAATGAAATCTTGAAGTGTTCCACCTCCAAGGCAGAAGGTGAAGAGTTTGATATTTCAGATTGGAAATTGGCTAGCAAGTATACCGATGACACGAAGGCAGAGGAAGCAAAGAAAGCTGCTGAGAAGGCGCAAGAAGAGATTAAGACGACACAGAGCAACTTGAACACCCTCGGAACGACTGTATCTAACAACAAGAAGGCTTTCGATGATTTTACCTCTGATGGCTACTTGGATAGCTCGGAGATTGCGGCTATTGCACAGGATAGCAAGCGACTGGAGGATGATTATAATGCAGCCGTTGAGTCGTATAATAATGTTGTTGGCTCTAACTTCTTGTTGGATAAGGATGGTAATGAAACGACCTATAAAACGGATCTTGTTTCAGCTAAGGCTACACTCGATAGCGCAAAAAATGGACTCATTCACTTTCTTTCTGACATCGTAAGCAGATACAACGCTTCTGATTCCAATGAAAAGGCTGCCATCAAGGTGGCTGCGGCTCAGAAGTATACCAACTTTACGAATGCTTATAAGGCTTTCTACGACAAGCTGGGTGTGGCGAACAACTATATCACGTCTAATCTGTTTGATGGTCTCAATACTAAGCTCATCACCAATATGGCAGGTCTTGAATATATCAAGGCTGCACTCGTTGATGGAAGAAAAACAGAAATAAAAGGTGGTCTTATCCTCTCTACATTGATAGCCTTGCGCAACGAAAAGGGCGATGTTACTTCTGGTATCAATGGAGCGGACACGAAGGAGAATGGCATCGCCCTTTGGCTTGGTGGTAAGGCTATTGATAGACAAGCGTCTACAACCAAGGAGGACGAGATGGATTCCGCTGCCAAGTCCCTCCTACGCTTTGACGGAACTGGCTACTTCGCCAACGGCAACCTTTGGTGGGACGCAGACGGTACTTTGCACGCAGACCCGACATCTTTCATTATCAACAAGAATAATGTTGGTGTACAGCTCGCTCTCTTCGCTCCTGTATGGAAGAGCGGAACGACCGACACAACAAAGCTGGCAAACGTATTAGCTATCGACCCACAGAAGCCTTTCACTCATCTTGACGTATCGGGAAATATTACAACTGAAGGGTCTCTTAAAATCGGTGGTGTTTACCTTTCTTGGGATAGTGCCAACAATGCCCTTCGACTATCCAAGGATGCGGCAGGAAAGGAAGCAGCTAACTTCTATGCTCTTGGTGGTATTACCGCATACGGAAAAGGTGCAGGTACTTCTGGCGGTGGTGGCGGCTTGAACGGCAGTGTGAAGAGATATTCAGAAGCATTGAAGCTTACATCAGAATCGCGGAGTGAGATTGCCTCTGCCTACTCCATCAAAGCTCTTGACAGTCGTATCTCTAGCTTGGAAGGTGGTAGTGCTACTGCTATTTCTGTCAGCGGTAGCGGTAATGCGGTTACGTCTGTCACCAAGAATGGTACTACTATCAGCGTAGTTAAAGGTAGTACGTTCTTAACTAGTCATCAGTCACTTGATGACTACGTTAATGCAATATCTGTAAGTGGAAGTGGGAATGCTATCACGTCTGTATCTAAAAGCGGAAAGGGTATTACATTTACTAAAGGTGCTACATTTTTAACTTCTCATCAAAGTCTTTATGGATATGCTACGCAATCTTGGGTTAAAAGTCAAGGTTATCTTACTAGTCATCAAGATGTTAGTATTCTTAACATGGCTAATGATAGATATTATATTAATAATGCTTATGGTATAAATATGCGAAATTCTGATATTATTGGAGTTAATAGCATTTATACTAACGCTTTATCTAATGACCCTTTAGAAGCTATTCTATTTTGTAGAAGTAACGGTAACTATGATGGTATTCGTGCAGCAAATGGAGTATTATATTTCAGCAATAATGTAGTTAGAACTACTGAAAAATATGATGCTGAATATGAAGTTTATCATAAAGGTAATCTTACTAAACTTAGTCAACTTACTAATGATAAAAACTTTGTTACTGGTTCTGTAAGTGGTCAAACTATTACTATCAATGGTGTTTCTACTACTTGGCAAAATACTTGGAGAGGAATTACTGATAGTTATAGTGGAACTTCTACTGGTACAAGTCTTAGTCAAAAAGGTGCAAATAGTTTATATAATGCTTTGGTAAATGGATATGCTAGTAGTGCTGGAAATGCAGATACTGTAGATGGTTATCATGCTATTAGTGGCAATGATAAACCTTTTGGTACTATTCCAGTTATCACTACTTCTGGATGGATGGATGTAGGAAGACAATTAGAATTTCATTTTGATAATACTACTGGTTCTGATTATTCAACTGCACTTAGTTGTAGTGGTAATTATAGTAACAAAGTTTTTCTTCCATCAGCTGCTGGTACATTAGCTTTAACTTCTGACAATGTAGCTTCTGCAACAAAACTTCAAACTCCTAGAACTATTTGGGGGCAAAGTTTTGATGGAACTGGGAATGTTAGTGGTACCTTATCAGGAACAGAAAGTATAATACCTGTTTCTGCTGGCACTTATACTATAGGTACTAATAATTTAGATTTTAGAGGTGGTTATTTTAACTGGATATGTGCTAAGAGTAATACTAATTTAAGATTAGCAGCAAATAATTCTGATAATCAGATTGTATTACATACTAATGGAAATGTTGGTATTGCAATTACAAATCCAGGTTATAGATTATCTGTTGCAGGTAATATTTATTCACATGCTAGTCTTAGAAGTGCTGCTCAAAATCAAGCTATAATATTAAGTAATGATTCCAACATGGCTTGGATTAGTGCTCTTGAAGGTCAAGTAATATTCAATACTGGTGATGCTATTCGTTTTGGCGAAACTGCCTGGGATTGGAATCAATGGGCTGGACTTAAATATAATCATAGTAAGAAGACTATTTATCTTGGAATTGCTGATGGTACTGTGTTTAATGCTAATTCTGCTCAGACTGGTGGAAGTTTATATTTTCCAGCTATAAATGATGTATATTGCTATCGTTCTTTTAATATTGTAGGAGGTAGTGCTAATGTAAACGGAACTATATATGATTATTGTACTATATACGGTAAGGATAGTATTACGTGTGTTTTTGGTGTTATGGCACCAAGTAATACAATATATTTAAACGATCATAATGATATTACACTTAGTTCTTATGCAGGAGTAAATTTAACTTCTAATACTGGAAATAGCATTACTCTTAATGCTAGTAGTGCTTCTGTAGTAATGAATACTTACAGTGGTGTAACTATCAAAAGTAACAATCCAGTAGCATTAAACGTTGGTGGTACTATTCTTGCTAAAGGTGGAGTTACTGCATACTCATCATCTGATATTCGTCTGAAGACAGATTTGCGCAAGCTGGACTACTTAGGCATCATCAAGGCAATGGGTGGCACGTTCGGTTTTGTGTGGAAGAAGGACAACACAAGGTCTATCGGTTGGATTGCCCAGCACGTGTTGTGCAACCCTCACTTAAATGACATCGTGGAGACTGACGAGAAGGGCTACTACAAGATTAACTACTGGTCTCCGAAGCTGATTGCAACGGCATTCGGTGCTATCGAGCAGGTGGGCGATGAGGTGAGCAGGTTGAAGGCTCGGGTGGTCTTCCTCGAATCAGAGGTTCAGCGATTGAGCGGAAAGCAGGACGGCAATAACAAGAAGAGATTAGATAACAAGAATATTAATTTATTAAATTAGTTAAGAAAATGGAGAATTTAAAGATTAACAAGAAGAGTGAACAGACAACCGCCACTTATACCAAGGGTGGCTATCGAGTAGAAATCACCTACAATGTTGACAAGACGGGTGGCAACATCGAGAGCATCAATATGAGTATCTACGCAGATACCAATGGTAACTATCTCGGCAATGCCAACGCAAGCTACAACGGCAGTGAGCTGACCTACAACATCAGCGGTGTTCCGCTGAGCAAGCTCAGTGAGGTATCAGCATTGATTAAGGAGGTTAATTCCGCTATCGCCGCTAATATGGCAAGCGAGGCAGCAGAGTAAGTATTAACGCAGGGTGGCTCTTATAGAGCTGCCTTGCCTAGTGTTTTAAGTTCTAAAGATTAAGCGTATGGCATTAGCAAATGGAATTATATCAGCACCTGTTACTATAGATGATGTTAAGGCAGCTATTGGAGTGAGTAGTAATGATTTGGCTACTCTCTGTAAGAGTAAGAACATTAATGGGTGGAGTAAATATAAGCCACTAAATGTTGCCAAAAATTTTATAGACAAACTTATTTATGTAGAAGAAGAATGGATAGATTTGTATAGTATAACTGGTTATAAAGGATATGTTAGAGGTGGCATGTCTATTCCTTGGATGAACTTAGATGATATAAATTTATTAAATGATACGAATGGTAATAAAGGTTTTGAGGCTTATCCTAATAATTTAATGGAAGGAGATTATTGGAAATATGTTAGTCCGAAAGGAGGTAAATACCCTTATAGACTTGGTGATTTTAGAGGATATAGTGCAGATGCAATACAAAGCATACAATTTAATCTACCACAATTTAATAATATAGAACAAAGATATAACGTATCTCCAAAAGTAGAATTAATAATGTACAAAAAGATGGGTAATGCTGGAAACTCTATTCAATTAGAAGATATAATACCTTATCTAAGTAATGGAGGTTTTCAACTAGGAGTATATTTAAAATATAAAAATGGAAGATATATAAATGGTGCTTATGTTAGAAATGAATTACAGATACTTGGTACAGTTAAACTTCAAGATTATGTTTATTTTAAAGGAAATATAACTCCCAATTATGTAAATGGTGGAGATGAAGTTGTAACTATAGTTGCTTATTTTCTATACGAAAAATCTGTTGCTAGATATATCTTGTTACCATGGTTACCTTGTGGCATAAAATTCTATGAAATGAAACGAGTGATAATGGTAAGTGAAATAAAATCTGGAAATAACAATTGGACTACAAATAGAGGTGAGTTATATGGTTATGTTCTTTGGGCTAAAATAGGAATAACAAAAATAAATGAAACTATTACGATTGGTAATTCATCTAGTAGGTATTATTTTAGAACAAAATGTACAGTAGGTAATTCTACTTTAATAGCTAATGGTGTTCCTATAACTTCAAATGGAAGTACTGTTTCAAGTTATACTGTACCTACAGGAAATGGAAGTGACTTATATTATGTGTATATATCTTTTAGTGGTGTATATGATACAGGATATTATGAACAATATAAAAATAACTATATATATGTAGCTGTTCAATTTAACGAGACTGGAGATTGGAAAACTGTAGATACTCTAAGTTTGAAATTGATGAGTTTATAAGTATATTATAAGGGATTTGGTGGCTGGAGTTCAATATAAATATAATTTTTTTCTTGCATATCTGCGATAAATTTCGTACCTTTGCAAGGTCATTAATAATTAAAGATTAAGTACTTATGAAGAAGATTAAGACAATCGAGGCAGTTAATGCCTACAGAACGTTGAAAGCATTGAAGACATCATCTATGAGCGATGATGCCGCTATGCGAGTTTGGAAGAACATGAAGGCACTGCGCCAAGTAGCCGACACTTACGACAAGGATGTGGAGGAAGCGCAGCAGAGCTTGAAGGACGACAAGCTGGAGGAGATGCAGCGCAAGCTACAGGAGTGCCAGCAGCTTGAGCAGAAACACGCCGATGATGGCTACGAATACACTAAGGATGATTCCGCCAAGTTCGCAGAGGTTAATCAGTACTTCTTCAATCAGAAGCAGAAGACCGAAAAGTACTTCTCAGACCTTGCCAATGCCGAGGTAGAGGTAGCCATTGAGGAGGTTGATGAGAAGGAGCTTTTCAAGGCAGCTAAGGATTGCGGCTTGAAGTTTGCTGATATGGAGAGCCTTGAAGTGCTGGAGGGCGAGAAGTAAGTCTTTCCTTCTTACACTTTGTTACTTTTGCAAAGTTTAACGTAACAAAACCTGCGCATTTCTTGGCGATTTGCGCAGGTTTTATTATTTTTGCACCCATCGTTTAAAGTTCCGAGAATTATCAACAGAATATTAAATTAAAAATAGGAATTATGAAAGAAGGCAAGAACAATGAAGAAAGTGGTATGCCTACCCTTTGTGAGAGGCATATCTGGAAGTTTTACGAGTGGGCGGTTATCCTCGCTCCTATCGTGCTGATGGTTTCTCATTGGTACATTTTCTATCTGTTCTCGCAGAACAAGCATGAGTTGATGCACTATTCTGACGAGAACGAAATCTGCATAGCGTGGATATATACGGTTTTGTATCTTTACATTCCGATAATGATACTGCCTGCCACATATTTCTTCAAGTGGTGCAACCTGTTTAGAGTACCGTTCGTGTACTTCTTCTTCATTAATATAGAGAGATGGGAGTATGGCTCTTGGTTCTGCACGAATGATATGGTAAAGACACATATCGTGTTGATAAAGTGTATCATGGGTCTCTATGCTTTTGAGTTGGTTGAGATATTCTTGTCAAACCTTTCCAATATTGTAAACTTTGGAAAGAATTGCATAGTTGTATCTTACCTATATATTAAAAGAGGTGTATTGTGGATAAAGGATAAGATGTTCACCTTATCCGAGGAAGAGGAACGCAACCTGAAAGAACTGGAGTTCCAACTTTTCCGTGAAAGAATGGAGAAAAGATTAAAAGAGGAGGGTATGGTATGACGAACAAAGAGCAATTTCTTTTCTCAGCCTTGGACCTATTCAAGGATATGATTAAGAACGGAGAGTGTAGCAAACAAGACATCAACTACTTCTGTGATTTCTCAAAGAGAGAACTAGATAACAGAGGTGCTAGTGTAGGTAAGAAGCAATGGCTTACTAAGGAGGATGCTAGCGAGATGTTGGGAGTGAGTACGTCAACTTTTGACCGATACGTATTGAAAGGAGGACTACCTAGAGGCAAGAAGATACTCGGTCAGAAGAGTTTGGTATGGAAGCGTGAGCAAGTTGAGCAATGTAAAATGTTAATGTTGCTCAAAGCAAAATAGTGGTTATCAACAACTTAAAAGAAAAGGTTGGGCAATGTTGTGTTGCTCAGCCTTTTTTGTTGTACCTTTGCATACGTAACGTTACAATAGTGTTAGTTAATATTAAGGATAACTTAAAAAAGATTGTATCATGGAAATGACAGATGCAAAGGTCGTAGAGAAGAAAATCTACGAAGAGGGAAAGAAGCACGATGATTATGCTTCTAAGGCAACAGGTAATGCTGGCTTGACACTGGGTAAACAAAAATAATGCTCAGTATAAACTCTCTTAATTGCTGGGAACTCCTTGAAAAACAGGACAATCAGCAGCCAAGATTGTGCGTTCTTTGAAATATTTTTTGTAACTTTGCAGTATGGTAAAAGGTATAATTTATAGGTACGAATCCCCATCGGGAAAGTCCTATGTAGGTCAGACAACAGATGAGAAACATAGAAGAAGATGTTTTTTCAATAACTGTTGCTACAGCGGAACTCGCTTTGATAATGCTATACGCAAATATGGAGTACATAATTTTAAGTACGAAGTGCTTTTCTCTGATGATTTTGATTCTAAAGAGGATGCTATTCCCGTTCTTAATGAAAAAGAATCGTATTTCATAAAGAAGTATGATTCTTACAGAAATGGGTATAATATGACTTTAGGCGGAGAAGGTGTTAGGGGTCATACATTAGAAGGAAAATCTAAAGAAAATATGATAAATCACCTCAAAGATTACTATAAAAGTCATAGCAATCCTTTTAAAGGAAAAAAGCATTCAGAAGACATGAGGGCTTACCTTAGTGAGTTAGCCAAGAATAGAACTGGAGAGAGAGCACCTATGTATGGTAAACATCTATCCGATAAGCAAAAAGCTATACTGAGTAAGTGCGCCAAAGAAAGAAAAGGAAGCAAAAATCCTTTTTTCAACAAAAAGCATACGAATAAAGCTAAAAATGCTATATCTACAGCAAATAGTAAGCCTGTTTTGCAGATAGATGCGGCAAGTGGAGAAGTTTTGAAAAGGTTTAATTCCGCTTTAGAAGCTGGAGAAAGTCTAGGTAATTCAAAATTAAACTCCGAAATTGTAAAGGTATGTAGAGGTTATGTATCTCCATCTGGTAGGCATTACATTACATGCAAAGGTTACAAATGGAAATATGCACAATAAGGTTCAACGACTATCCCGAAAGGGAGTACACTCAAGCGAGTGGAAATGGAGAGTATCTCGTAAGAGATAAAGATATAGTCTTATCTGTATGGTAACATACAGCAGTTCATTAGAGAACGGGTAAGGTGGTTGCGTACCTTATCGAAAGTTAGTGATTATCGGAACAGCACTCGGTGCTGGTGCTTGGTTGCTTGGCGGTAACAACCGCAGCGTATTTGGTTCACTCGGCAGCAATATGCCTGAGAACGTGAACATCAACACTTACGGAGCTAATTCAAGTTCCAATCAGCCAACCGCATTACAGGTAATGGAGAAGGAATGCGCTGATGAGGTGAAGTTGCTTACCGACATGTTCGGCTTGAAGCTTGACACCGCTAACAAGTTCTACGCTATGCGTGAGACTGACATCGCTGAGAAGTTCTCTATGTACAAGGGTGCTACTGAGGCTATCAACGCAGAGAACCGCCGTGCAATGCAGGCTGAGTTCGGACTTTACAAGTCTCAGGTAGATGCGGACTTCGGTCTGTACAAGAACCAGCGAGACCAGTACGATGCGTTGCAAGCTAAGTATTGTGACCTCGACAAGAAGGTAGCCATTATGGAAGCCCTCACTCCTTACAAGGAGAAGCTTATGATGGCTTACGTGAACGAGAAGACCTGCAACTGCCTCAGAGGTCAATTGATGCTCCCGAACTCTCCTGTACTCCAGGGATTCGGCAGTTACAGCGGCTGCAACTGCGGCACTACAACCACCACAACGCCCAGCACTGGTGCGTAGCAAGGCAAAGACCGTAAGACGGACTAAGAAGAAATGAGTTGGTGAGGGGTGTTTGCCCTCGTTGGTGGATGCCCTCTCACCTCTCTATAATATATCACCAACTTAAAGATATTGATTATGATGAATTTTGGAAACAGCCCATTATTGGATATGGGCACAAGTCAGCAGCAGCCGCAGATGATGGATGCCGAGCTTCAGAAGATGTACGAAGCAATACAACAGAAGCGAGCATCTATCAATATGCAAGCGCAGCAATCCTCCACCCCACTCTGGGATGAGATTGATAAGATTGAGGACAATCTTACAGGCGCACAACGTCAGTACTTGATGCAAAACCAGGAGTACGTTAATAGCTTGCAATATGTCTCTAAGCTCGTACAAGACGAGGAATTGCGCATCATACGTCCTCGCATTGAGAGTACTCAGCAAGGACAGGAGGCATTGAAGAAACATCTATCTTTGATGCAACGACTGAGAAAAGAAGTAGCGCAAGCCGAGGAACAAAAAGCAGCTATGCTCAACGATTATATGACTAACCATAGTGATAAGACTTGGCAAGAATATCTCGTTTGGTACAATAAAACACATAAAGGAGAAACTAAGAAATGAACGTAACAGAATTTAAAGAGAAACTGCTTGAATCGGTGGACGTTTGGGCAGACGCAAGAATAGACGATATGGTTAAGGCTAACCCGATGCTAGCCATACCATCAGTTTATATGAAACGTGCGGCGCATAATATCATATCCAAGAATAAGGATAAGTGGGATAAGTCGATAGACAACGCTACCCTATTTCTTGCCGATGAGAACGGAAATATAGATGCCAACACGATATTTGAAGATATGATGCAGATGCTAAAATCCGTGGAAGATTACAAATTCGATGTAGGTTTTATTCACGGACATATCGACAAAGGAGTTGTGTCTATTGACCTGCCAGATGGAATTGCCACTGCTATCCTCTTTGGAAGCAAGCGAAGCATCAACTTCACAGAGGAGGACTTTGTAGAGTTGAAAGATTTGATAATAGGTTAAAATATATAAGATATGGAAACAAAAGACATTATGAGTAAGTTTGATGAGCTGTATGGAATGATGGCTTCATCAGCAAACGTAAAGTATATGCACGTATTTGGAGATACGATGCGTTGCATGATGAAGGATATTGCATCCAAGCACCCAGAGCTTGCGCAAGAGTATCTTGATAAGCTGTGCGCTATCAAGTGGAAGAACTATCTCACCAAGAAGGAGGCTTCTGAGATTGTGAACGGAATGAATCCGTCTGCAACTTGGGATATGCAGACATGGCTCAATGCAATGACTGGACTCGGACTTGCAACAGATGAGAAGCCTTACTACAACGATTACGCTTTGTATGTTGCCATGAATCAGGTTGTGAGCGACCATGGATGTACAATTGCCAAGATACTCGGCAAGGAAGACGTTAAGGATATTGGTACGGAGCACCTGGTTAAATATGCACACAGCCTTGCGCTTGATCTGCTGAAGGACAAGGATGGTGTGTACGACATCAGAGAGTATTTTCTGAAGTAGCACTAAAAAACATACGGTTATGAAAAAGGTATTCGAAGACATTATAGCTAGCAATGACATGCAGGCTATCAAGAACTGTGTTACGATCATGGCAGATTGTTGCGAAGTCGGAATGAACGACAATGTAATGCTTGACATGATGAAGCAAGTTCAGGGCGAGATTGGCGAGTGTCATTTTGATAAAGAGATGGCAGACATACATCTCTGTCTTATTGGTCAGCTCCACACTAAAGATGTTGCTAAAGATTATTGGCACGAGGTCAAGAATGACAAAATTAATCTCGAAGACTGGTGCGTTCTCTGGGGAGAAATGGTAAAGCGTAACGACGCAAAGATAAAGAAATGGTTTCCGAAGATCAACACATACAACTACGAGCAAAAGATTTTCGATGAATGTATTTCCTTCCTGGGAAGTGGCAGACTGCCATATTACGACTTGAATGTCTAAAGTTTTTCGTTATTCTGAATGAAGTTTCGTTTTTTTTTGCTATCTTTGCATCAAAAGACCGAAACTTTATTTTTATATATTATTATTCAGGATAACAGATTATGACAGATTTATTAGATTCTTCACAGATCCGGCAGATAGGGGTTACAATTTTCTCCGCTATACTTGCCTTTGCAACGCCAACGGAAGGATTCGTTTTGGCGTTGGTTATCGCCTTTGGCTTCAATATCTTCTGCGGTATGCGAGCTGACGGCGTGAGTGTTGTACGATGCAAGAACTTTTCTGCATCAAAGTTCAAGAACGCACTTTTAGAGATGCTCTTGTATATTGTTATTGTGTATGTCATGTATGGAATCATGGTAAGTTGCAACGACAATACAGAAGCATTATTTGTGATTAAGATGCTTACGTATATATTCTGCTATGTGTATATATGCAATTCGTTTAAAAATCTCATTAAGGCGTACCCTAAGAATGTTGCATTCAGAGTTATTTATTACATTCTGAGGTTTGAGTTTGCGAAGGCATTGCCGAGTTACTGGAAACCAATTTTAGATAGATTGAACCAGGAGTTTGATAAAAAAGAGGAGGAAAACAAAAATGGAAGTATTAATTGATCGAGCTTGGAAGAAGGATTGCTATACTATTAGCCGTCTGTACGTGAATGGCAAATTGTTCGGATGCAATACTCTTGAAGATACAGACAGAGGATTTCGACAAGATATGCAGCTTGAAGAAATCAAGAAGAAAAAGGTATATGGGCAGACTGCAATACCAAGCGGCAGTTATGAATGCGTATATACCTACTCTAACAGATTCAAGAAGATGTTGCCATTACTTCTGAATGTCAAAGGATTTGAAGGAATACGCATACATAGCGGTAACTCTTCAAAAGACACAGAGGGCTGTATTCTTATCGGTAAAAACGATAAGAAAGGATGGGTTAGCGATTCTCGATTCTGGACAAACAAGCTCATTCAGACCATGAAGACAGCTTGGGATAAAAAGGAAAAAGTAACGATTGTAATTCAGTAAGCTTATGAAACTGATTGATAAGATAACAAGAGTTGTAATTGCTATTGCAGTAGCAATGCTGATTCTATCAATGTTCTGTAGATGTACTACTACAAAGTATGTTCCTGTTACAGAATACAAAGATAGGGTCGTAGTAAAGACGGATTCTTTATTGAAGACTGATTCCGTCTATGTGCATGATAGCGTATCTGTTTATATTAGAGGCGATACAGTCTTCAAGGACAAGTACCATCTTCAATATAAAGACAGATACATTGTAAGAAATAAATCAGACACCTTGATTGTACGAGATTCAATCCCATATAAAGTTGAGGTTGGCAAGCAACTATCAAAGACTGATAAAGTTTTTTTGAATATAGGTAAGATAGCTTCAGTTTGTCTTTGTGTAGGTGTTCTCGCATTTTTAGGTTGGATATACTGGAAGTTAAAGCTGCATAAACGTTCTTAGTTTTTATTTGGTTATTGATTTATAAACAGAAAAAGGGGTGGCCGCACGCGATGTGTAGCCACCCCTAAACATATAATAATGAACAGAAGTTATTTGTCAGCCTGAATAAAAGAGATTCCATACTTTTCAGTATAGTAATTCTCGTTTTTCACACGTATTGTTTGTGAATCGTAATATAATACAGTTTTGTCAACAGTTTCATAAAAATAACCATACTTTTGCATAAGATGATACATCGCATTTTGTATGCGCTTTGGAGTGATACGAACTTTATATTTTGTATTTTGTCCTAGACCGCTTCTTACACGCCACGATTCCATCTTTCTTGTATGAGTAATCTTCTTACTCAGTTTAGAATAATCGTATGATTTTCTACCAGAAGACCTTCGTTGTCTTACGTATTCATCTATTCTTTTCTGTGTTTCTTCGGTGTGCCTAAGATGATTCTTTGCAGCACACCGAATTATAGTAGTCTTGGCAAATCCTGTAATCTCTGCTATTTCCCTTGAAGACATCGTTGGATATAACTCAATTACTTTCTCTGTAAGACCTTTTACTTTAGAGTACCATACCATTCTTATCAGAAGAGCCGTAGCCGTTATCGCCGCGCTCTGTTTTGTTTAATTCATCCGTCTCTACAAACATGATGTTGTCACTTGTTTCTAGGTGGAATTGCACGATTTTATCACCAACATTGTATCGCGGCATTTTTGGAAATACGTGATAGAAGACAGCAGAAATCTCGCCAACAAAACCATCATCAATGGTTGCTTCTGAGTTACTGAGAACCATGCCAGTCTTCCATACAGAAGAGCGAGGGCGGAGCGTGAAGCATCTTGAAATGTCAGCAGGTTTGTTGCGGTTTTCAATCTGCAAAGCAAATACAAGACCATACTTCCATACATTAGGCGCAACCTCTTCTTCTGAAACCGCATAGCAGTCGTAGCAGAAATCATCATTGTGCGCCTTAGTTGGCATAATAGCGTTCTCGTTTGTCTTTTTGAATAAGACAGGCACACCAACAACCTCGGTGAATCTATCAATCTCCACGCCATCAACGTTCACCTTTCCGTAGAACATATCAGCAGGACGAGTCCAAACCTTGTGCTCCCCATAGAGAGCCTGATAAACAACTTCTTTCTCCTGAGTTTCACTATTAGTGACCTCAGTAACAAATCTGTAATAACATCCTTTGAAATGTCTATAAATCTTTTCCATTTAAATATTTAAAGTTTAAAATTCATGTTTCTTGCAAACCTTATCACAAGATGTTTCGCAATCTTTTTTGTAGCACCATCCATTGCCTAAGATGTCTTCGCGTCCCATCCAAAGACAGTTACCACAACATTTTTCTTCTTTTTCCATATTACTGATGTTTTATCACTTCCAAATACTTCAACTTTGCGAATCGGTATGAGTGATATATGTCACAAAGATTTTTCACTTTTGAAGTGAAGCACAGAATGCAGCCTGTATAATCATCAAATCCTAAGATAATATACTTTTCCTCTACATAACCTGCTACGTATGCCCCGATGTCCTTACCTTTATAAAGAACTCGCTCACCCATATGAGCATTGAAAAATTCCTCGTTTGTCATACGCTACTTGAATTTAATAATAAAAAACTCGGTATCAAGCCACTTATCTGGACACATACCCTTCTTTGGCTTACCGATGCTGATGCTCTCGATTTCCTTCTCAACTCTTGGCTTGTCGTCTCCGTAGCCGTTGATGAAGAGAACGTGGGTATAAGGTTTATATTCCAGCTTGCCTATCACGCGACAATAACCGCCAAACTCATCGAAAAGCACCTCACCGCTTTCGGCTTGTTGGTTCACCAGTCGGGAAGCCCAATATGGCTTTATCTCCCGATATTCCTCAATCTTATCGCCAGCAGCAATCATGTCAAACCACTGCTTGTTGACGGTGAGGGTCAATACTTTCTTTTCCATACTCAGAATATTTTAATCATTATGTTACTGTCTCTTCTTAACTCAGCCATAAACTTTCGCTTATCCCTTAGGTTCGGCTTGTAGTCCGTCTTATGGCATCCACACTGACCAACACGAAACCAGTAGTCAATCTTACCGAAAGGAACAGGCTTGGCGTTTGCGAAACTATACTTCTTTTTCATTCTTCCACCTCCTCCCAGTCGGCTGCAAGAATATCTTCGCAAGTGAAAAAACTCCAACAACTTGGAAAAATATGAATGAAACCTTCCGAAGAATGTGTTGTTGCTTTATAGAAAATGTTGATATTTTTATCTTTATCTATCCATAGTTTGTCAACTATACCCCAGCCGATTCTTCTCACTTTCTTCCCTTCCTTCATTCTTCTCAGAGCCTCAGAGAAGTCAAATGTTTGCTTGCTCATAACTAATCAAAATTGTCAATTATTGAATTGAGAAAATGAATTATTGTGTCCATTTTTGCATCTCCTTCCTCGTTACTTAGAACCTCGTGGTCCTTTACAGATAATGCAGCTTTCAGAGCTGCTTTAGCAATATCTTTATCCTCTGTGTCGAGAATTACTACTTTTCTTATTTCTGCTTTCATATCTCTTAATCTTTACGTTTAACTTTCTCAAAATAAAACACTACATCCTTATCGAACTGAGGAACAATAAGACTATAGGAAATACTCATCTTTACCTGGAACTTTGCTGCACCTCTTAGCAAGCCAACAGCCTGTCTCTTGATTTCCGCTCTGAACTGCTCCAAGGTCATATCCCTCTTTCGGAAGTTGCAAGCACGGCAAGCTAGCATATAGTTGTCAAGGTTATCGTCACCTTGGGTTACTGCGAACTTGCCTTGCTTCTCATCCCATCTGGAGTACATTCCTCTGTTCTTAGGGACTATGTGGTCCACCTGCGAATGCTTGTGTCATGTTTATCGCAGATTTAATATCTTCGTACCTGACACCACAAACTGTTGCCACATTTTTAATTGCCTCATCCATTTTGAATTGCCTTGCCAAAAACTGATTATTCTTTATCAAGTTGACAATTTCTTCTTTCGAATGAATGCCTTTCCAAAATAGTTCGGTATGACTACCACCTCTGTCGTCATCTACAGAGAACGGAACACCATAATTAGTATAAACCTCTCCGTGATGCTTGATGAGATGGCGACCAGGATTCTTTCGGATATTATTTATCCAAGTTTCATTATCGCACTCACGCCATATCTTATACTCTGCCGTTGTCAGCGTTTTGTCAATACCAATAGGATAATGACCGGAACACCCATTTGTTCCAAAATAAATAATCTCTGCCATATTCTTTTTTTTACCCTCTCCCTTTGACAGGAGAGGGTGGTTAGTTACTCTACTACTTTCTCTAGGGAGAAATAATCAATTCCCCAAACTTCGTTTGCGTATTGATAAGGTTCTCCGTTTTTCTTTATTTTTCGGATACAAAAATGAACCTTGATTTCATTCTTGCCAAGAGATATGGCATCTTTTAGACGATCTATGATAAAGATATTGCCATATTTATCTTTCACCTTGTCACCTTTCTGAAAAGGTAACAAACTTAGAAAGTCGTTCATTACATCATTCTTCTTTTTGCGAAGCTCTGATATTTGCGAATCCAATTTCTTTGAACAACCTTCTACATTCTGTAATTCGTTGTATAATTCTATTTCAGTCATATTCTATCTATTTATATCCTTGCGGATGGTTAATTACTCTGTTACTTCTACGAACTCTCCGTTTTTGAGTTGATACCAAGTATCAGCCTTGATGCGTTCTCCATCAACGTACTCAGTCTTGACACACTTAGGTACGTATCTTTCTTTATCATCATTCCATACCCATTCGGCTAGCGTTATCCAAGAACCAACTTTAGCCTTTGCTCTAGAATTGCGTCCTGCGCACATGATTACAGAATCTTCTCCTGTGCTATCTATCTGAGCATAGTCGCCACTTGAACCAATCTGAGCAGAGTCGCCACTTGAACCAA
>ERZ1034865.211-NODE-211-length-42254-cov-19.180881_pt1 | contig 42254 bp, 79 predicted proteins | sample MGYA00520632_ERZ1034865 | MGnify/ENA primary metagenome ERZ1034865 (study PRJEB33766, sample SAMN09781738) | gut metagenome | biome: gut microbiome | host: Homo sapiens | place: Madagascar | study: EMG produced TPA metagenomics assembly of the PRJNA485056 data...
GCCCACAAGCGCCGCCAGCGCGTCAAACTCCTTGCGGGTGACAAATTCCACGCCCTTTTCCTGCGGCGCTGTACGGGGCGTTTCCGCGCGTTCTACAAGGTCATAAATCTTGAGCGTCGGCTTTCCGCTTGCATCAGCCTGTTTCAAGTAAACTACGGGAGCCGTGCTGTCCCACAGCGCAATAGCAGAGTTGGGCGCAATCAGCCAATTCTCCGCCTCCGGCCTACCAGCTACCCATTGTACGCCGCCCTGCGCGATGGGGTTTTGCATCTGCGGCCGCATCTGAGGTTGCATCTGAGGCTGCTGCATCTGCCGCATCTGCATGAGGTTGTCCGGCATCGGCTGCGGATAATAGGGGCTGAAATAGGGATATGCCATGTTCATTCCTCCGTTTCTTTTACCCAGTAATAAAGCGGGATTTCGTTCTCGCTGTTCCAGCTGTCATAGATCGTCCCGGCTTGCACGCACACGACATGACCGGAAAGCGCGAGAATATACGTCCCGCGCGGGTGCTCATCGGCAAACTTACCAACGGTGTAGCAGTCGGGGCAGGTGTCCGGCACGATATAGCGCCGGTATCCAAGCGATCGCAGATACGCGCCCCAGCAGGCGTTTGCATTGGGGAGGTCGCCGTCTAAGTATCCTTGTATGCACAGCGACAAATAGACCTCGCCCCAATCCTTACCAGTCGCCTTGCAGATCGCGCGCACGGTGCAATCTGATACATTCCGCCCGGCTGGATTTGGGTTGAAATAGCTATACATGGAAAAGCTCCGCGAAATAGACGTAAGTGCGCAGCTCGTCAGGATCGGGGAAAAGCGCAAGAATGTCCATTGCCATTTGCTCGGTAAAGCCACAAGCTAAAAGTCGGTCGTACATCGCCGCACCTCCTTTTGTTGCCCCTATCGTACCGCGATTTTGCCGCGGGAAATTGCCCGCAAAATGCCCGTATTCTGCACCAAAACTGCCCGAAAAATATTTTACACTGGAATTCTGGTAAGCCTATTGACAATAGGTTTAACCTATGGTATACTTTAGGTGCAGTAAAGAAAAGGGGACCCAAAACATGAAGAAGTTCGCTAACATGAAAAGATGGTTCCAAATCGAGAAAAAAATGGAACTTAACGATCGCTATCACTGCCAGAGGCTGGATGCGTTTGGTGAAATCATCGGCGAAACCGAAAAGGCCTATAAACTGTCTGTTGAGGCTCTTTTCATGAGCGGCGAAAAGAATGTGGTAATCTGGTGCCCCAAGTCCTGCGTTGAAAACGTTGTCGAGGCGTAAAGGAGAAAATATTATGAAAACTATTTTGATGGACACATACAAAATCATGGGGGAAAACGCAGAGGCCGCTGCCGATTACATCAACGATCAGGAATCCAGAATGATTTCCGTTGGTGCAGCAAATGAGCATTTCAGCGAAGACTACCATGAAAATATGAATCGCTTCAAAGCCGAAGCCACCGAGAAGTTCGGCGTTACCATCGAGAACCTGTTTTAAATCATGCCGGATAGTGAAGCAAAGCGCCAGTGGATGGTGCAGAACACCACCTTCATCGGTCTGAAATTGAACAACAAGACAGATGCCGATATTCTGACCGCGTTGGAAGGAAAGCCGCGGCAGACGGAGATCAAACGCCTGGTGCGGCTTGGAATCGAGGCCGAAAAGAAATGAAACTGGAACGCACAAAGCGTGTTGGGAATAAGGTATACACCTATACGCGCTCGCAGGAGGCTGCGGAGAAGGAATACCATGCGAACCGGGAGTATGCCGCTAAGACGTACGATCGCCTGACGATAGATGTCCCGAAGGGTATGTTGAAGGAACTGACCGACCTTGCGGCAGAACGCGGCATTTCTCGCCGAAAGTTAATTCTTGAGATTTTTGAGCGCGAACTAAAAAGCACCGACTAATCGTCGGTGCTTTTTTCTTGCCCATCTGTAATTTTTGCGTACGCTCTTCGCCGCATTTTAGCTAATCCATCGATGCTGACGTGCAGCATATCCGCCACCTGCACGCAGCTTTTCTGCCGCACGTCGCACTCGATGATGCACGACGCCTCGTCCGCTGGCAGCTCAAACGATAAGATATACGCCACGGCTCGCTTCGGAGCCATAGAAGATAATCGTGCGCGGATCTGCTTGTGCTGACTGTCCATGCCCGTGTAGGGCTTGCAGAGGCGCTTGCGCGTGGGCTTTCGCCGCCCGCTCCTTTCTGTGCCCGATTAGGACACCGTTATTTTGTCGCTCTCTGGATCATCGTCACAACTTCCTGCCGCGTGATAAGCCGCTGCGGCGCGCTGCCGTCCGTGATGCCCGCAGCCTTGGCCTTGTCCCAGTCTGCCTTTGCCCAAGTTGCCACGGGCTTCGTGCCAAGCTGCGCAAGGTAAGCGTCCATCATCTTGTTAAACGTTGCCTGATCCATGTACTCCTCCATTTCCGGCGGGTAATGCCCCACCAAAATTGAACTGCCCCCATATCTCCCGTGATCGTCCCACTGGAAGTGGGGCTTGTCCGGGAATTTCTTCCAGTCGCCGCCCCACGAAAAGCCGACCTGCTTGCCGATCTGCCCGCAGCGGGCAAAGAACGACGGATCGTCGTACTCATGCCCCTTGACGTTTTTGCAGATGTCGAACGCAAGCCCCGCCTTGACGCTGTGGAACGTCGGCCTTGTCGCGTTTTTCGCCGCGTAGCCCATGCGCGCAAGATAGCGCTGATACTCGTCGTCCCGCACCGTTTCGGTCACCAGAACCGGAAGCCCCGCCTCCTTGCAGAGGTCGAGGAAGATGACGCAGTTTCGCCGCACGTCCTCGCGCAGGTCGGCAATGTCCCTACTGTGATACATTTTCGTCACCCTTGCCGTCAATCACGTCCTGAGCCTTCTGCGACTGCGTGCCAAAGTAGAACGCAATGATGACTGCATAGATCGTCATGAAGTCCTGCGAGATGTTCCCCGTGATGGCCATGTACGCGAAAACACCCGTCAGCACCAGCGTCACGATGCTCTTGACGCTCATGAGGTTTGCGATACGCTTGATGATTCTTTCGTTCATGTTATTCGTCCTTTCCCTTGATTTTGATTCCAGCCAGCAGACCGAGTTCCGCCGTCCACGCCGCGAACCACGCGACTGTCAGGCTGTCCGGCACGGTCTTGTCAAAGGCCGTCAGAATAAGCGCCGCAATGCAGTACCAGCAGAGGTTGAGCACTGCCGCGATGACGTACTTGTCCCGCTTTCTTAGTTTCTTCATAAAACCACACCTGACAGCAGCCACGCGATAAACGCGCCCGCCAGCGCCGCGAGAGCCTTGTCGACCAGACTGTCCCACCGTTTTCCCGCCTTTCCGGTCATCAGCTTGACGTCCTCCTTGATCTCCTTGATGTCTCCCTCGACAGTCTCCTGCTTGGTCGCCAACACTTCCACCGACGTTGCCAGCCTGTCAAGCGCCGTTTGATGCTCCTGTAACTCGTTGATTCGGTGGGTATTGCTTTTGCATCGGCTTTCGATCAGTGCGATCGCCGCGTCATCGTAGTGCTTTGCATTATCCATATCCCGCTCCCTTTCTGCGGCGTATTACACCGCCTTGAAATAATTCCCCACCAGCTCATGCGGCAGATATTGCAGCGTGATCTTCCCGCCCGCGGCCTCGCCCGTGCGCTCGCACAGGTACAGCTTAGTGTCCTCAGGGTCTTTGTAATAAAGACCATAGGTGTACTCCATACCACGAGCGGCCGGAATCGGGTCATCTTGAGTACCCGCGTGGGTAACGTCGATCACGACCCAAAGATCGGGCGTTGCGGCAGGATTCCAGCTCTTCTGCGAGGTGTGCGCCTTCCGGCACTTGTAGAGCTTGCCGCTGTCGCTTACGCGGTTGCCCACAATGTAGCTGACAGGGTATGCCCACTTCGGGAACAGCTCGACCGCTGTTGCCGCTTCGCCGTCCGACAAGCTCATTGCTGCCATCTCGATCATCGGTCGCAGCTCTGCGGCGCGCGCCATGTTTACGACCTCGCCCGTGAGGGCGACCACCGCGCCGACGGCGCTCTCCTCCTCCGTGGGCTTGCCCATCTTGATAGATACGGTGCCGTCGCGGTGGTCGGTGATGTCGCCCGACAGGCTGTAATCGCTCATGTCGCGCTCGTGGTCGACGGTCTGCCCCGTGAGCATGCCGCTCTCGTCAAGCGCGTCCTCGCGCTCAATGAGCGACCACGGTGCATTGTTCGGCAGCAGGGCGGCGATCTCCGCCGCGCTTGCCTTGATCGTCACCGTGCAGGTGGGGCGTCCCCACGCGCTGTCGCGGTAGTGTTCCGCCGCCTCGCACGGCGTTTCGGTGTTGTTTGCTTTGAGATAGGTGCTCATATCGTTCTCCTTTAGTAAGTGATTTTCACATCGGCGCAAGGCATCACAAAATACGAATGTCCAGTGTCTCCTGTAATGATTGTTGTCTTTTCGGTATCCGGGTCTTTGAACGTCATTTTCAAATTTCTGCGAAGACCTAAGGGTGTCTGCGCCTCAAATACGTGCCCCGGTTTTAATTTTGTTGCGCTCGTGGTGACACCGCTTTGCACGCTGATTGTATACTCCTTTTCTCCTCCGCCTCTCACGGGGTTGAAGATCATGCCGTCACCCCCTTAGGGGTCAGGCGTCGTTCGCCTTGAATATTCCGAGTCTGTAACCAGAGCTGAGGGTATACTGTATCTCCAGAGTGCAGTTTGAGTGACTTTTGGGGAAGTCGTTCTTCGCCATCACAATTACGACAAACAGGCTTCCTGCATCGACCGTTGCCTTGTGAAGGGAACTGCTGCTCGGCGAATCGCCATTGTAGTAATCTATGTACTTCCCGTCTTTGATGCAGTAGAGTCTTGTCTTTGCATAGGTTCCTGACTTTATTCCCACTTCCACTTGCTTCGGCTTTCCTCCTCCACTTCTCACGGGGTTGAAGATCATACTCCCACCCCGCTTTCGCAAAGTTCAGCCGATATATATATATATATATCTGAGGGCGTTTCTAAGGTTCATGTGTGCTCCTTTCTCATAGCGGTGTGGCGTTCGCTTGCAGGAACGTCAGCAATTCGCCGGTGGGTTCTTTTTCAAATTCGACGGTTCTGTAAAATTCATTTACCCACCCACTCCCACGCCTCCATACGGTGCTGTTAAATTTGTACATATACAACAGTTGGCTAATTACGAGTCCGCCGTTTGCCAAGGTCGCCATGTATTTCATACCTGTGTAACGGCTGTCTGCGGATTTGAAGTTGGCGGTAAAGGTCTTCTTAGATGTCGATGTCATCGCCGGCACTATAGTCTCATTGAAATGCCATTTCAGGCTCACTTTCTTCTTCCGCCGCCTCATGTTATAGATCATGTCCTTACCCCCTTACCCGAGATAGTTGATGGGGTAAATGGTCACATAGACGTCAATGCTTTCCGTCGGCACGGTGTCGGCGTAGAATGTCACGCTGTTCGCTCCCTGCGCGACCATCTGTATGCTCGCCTCGTCGTAGGGATTGCCCGCCGCCGTGTTCACGGGCGTGGGAATCAGCAGCTGCTTTGTCGCGTCCGAGAGCACGCCGCTGCATGTCACCGTCTGCTGCTTGGTGCTGCTGTTCCAGCCCGAGGCGGTCAGCGTCACCTTGCGCGTGGTCGGCCGCAGCGCATAGTCCGTGCCCGCCGTCGCCGCTGCCAGCCCGCCCGAGCCATTGCCCTTGATGAGAGAGGTGGTGGCGGGGACGGTCGGCGCGCTCACTGTGACCGCGCCCGTCTTGCCGTTGACGCTTGTGACAGGGTACGGCGGCGGATTCGCGGAAGAGTACTGCCTCTCATTTGCAACATTGCCGAGCCCGACGTCACTCTTGCTCACGCTTTGCAGCGCACTGTCTGCCCTGCTGAGGCTCGCCTTGATGCCCGCAGAGACGTCGTTCGTCGTCACGGTATCTTTAAAAGCAAGCCAACCGAGGTCGTTAAACCACTTGGCGATCTTGCCCATCAGAATTGAAAGTTTCGTGCCAGATTCCAGCGCCGTGCGCGTGCTCGCGGGAGTGAACGTCACCTTGATGTCGCTGCCGTTGACTTTCCCCGCCGCTTCCTGCGCTACCTGCTCCACCTCCGCAGGCGTGAAGTAGTCCACGCCTTTGACGGGCGTCTTGCCGTCTGCGCCGTCTTTCCCAGGCAGACCGTCCGCGCCCTTTGCTCCGTCCTTGCCGGGAGCGCCGTCCGCGCCCTTCTCGCCAGGGTCTCCCTTCTCACCGGGAGCACCGTCTTTCCCCGGGTCTCCTTTAAGCGCGCCGCTGTCCAACTTCTGCTGAAACGTTGTGCCGTCGGAAAACTTTACATTGGCGGCGGGAATGTTGGAAAACGCGTCATCGACGTATTTGTAGATGTCCAACTGTTTGCCCTGAGGGTCGTACACAGCCGCCAGCATATCGCCCGAGCCAGCACCGGCAGCGCCACGGCAATAGCCCGCATCATACGTTGTGCCGTTGGAGAGCGAGACGATCATGTGATAGTCCGTCTGCCGAATTGTGATGCCCGTGATGGTAGGCGCGTCTGCACCGGGGTTGCCCCGAGGAATGCCAAACGCCAGTTTAAATACGTTGTCGACAACGCTTTTGCTCACCGTCGCGTCGGAACCACTTGCAAGCGTGACCGCCTCGACAATCATATTGACGATGGAGTCTCGCGCCGCTTGCGCATCGGTTTTTGCCGTCTCTGCGGCCGTCTTTGCGCTTTGTGCATTCAACTCGTGCTCAAGGGCCTTTGCCGATTCCTGTCTTGCGCTGTCTGCACTGCTGGACGCATCGAGCTTTGCGCGCTCTGCGTCTTCCCACGCCTTTTGCGCATCGATTTTTGCCTTTTGCGCATCGGTCTTTGCCGCCTCTGCGGCGCTCTGGGAATTTGCCGCGGCGGTCTGTGCGGCCTTTGCCGCCGTTTCAGACTTTGCAGCATTGTCAGCCGCAGTCTGTGCGGCCTGTACCTTTTCATCAACGCCGGTCGCAGATGCAGCAGCCGCCGCCGCAGAAGATGCCGCCGCCTTTGCGGACGCATCAGCCGCAGCAACCTTATCGTCGATGCCTTGTGCAGCGGTCTCCGCTCTGGTTGCGTCCTTTGCCGCAGCATCAGCCGATGCTTTAGCGCTGTCAGCGTATGCCTTAACACCCTGCACCTCTGCCGCAACGGAGTCCTTGGCGTACTGTACGACCTGAGAGCCTTTCAGCTTTTTTGCTTCTCCATTTTGCTGCAAGACGAAAAGGTCTTCGTTGGTAATCTGTAACGCTTGGGTGAGGTCGGAAATTGCTTTATCAGCCATCGGCTACCTCGCTTTCCTTCTCGAGCTTTGTCTTTCTCTCTTTGGCGGGCGGCTCGTCCGGCTTGTCCAACTCGGCAAAGGCGTTTTCAAGGTACTGCATTGCCATTGCCACGCGCTTGGCGTCCGCGCCCTTGACATAGACGCCTGTAATCATGCTGTAAGCACCATCGATCTGCTTTTTGAGTTTTTCCTTATCCATTAAAACCAGCTCCTTTTTTCCAAGGCTTCCACTTTTTTCACAAGTTCCTGAATCATCAACGTGTTTAGGGGGATCAAGCTATCGTACCGAATACCATAAGTGTAGCCTGTAATATTGTGATTTTTGTCTCGTATCGGCATTTTGCACCAACCGGAAAACTCAGATGCAGCAATACCGTTGTCAGCAAGGCTTTGCTCCATATCCTGCGCGATCATACCGATATGGTATCGTCCGCTCTGCCCCTCGTTGTACTTAAAGCGGCAAGGCTTGAGATCGAGCAGGAATTGACGATAACGGGATAGATCATAGTCGATGCTGTTTTTCACATTTTTGTCGGAGCTGTAAATGACTGTTCCGTCGGTTGCCCATACAGTTGGGCCAATTTTGGCTGCATCATCGTCCAATTGGAGTCTCGTCCTGTATGCGCTCGTGATATACACATTACCACCGGAATCGAGCTGAATGCCTCCATCATACGTACTGATGCTGATGCCGTAGCCTGTGGTTGTGTCTACCAGCTCGATAGTTCCGATTTCTGTTCTGCGGTTCGCCATAAGTGAGACCGTTTTGCCGCGCAAAATTTCCGCTGTAATACTGGTACTGTCGATGTAGGTATCGATACGATCATCGACCTCTGTTTGACTCAACCCTGCATTGTTATCCACATACTTCTTGGTTGCGTAACTCGAGCCATCTGCGAGATCTCCAACGTAAATGCTGCCCGTCTGGATCTGGCTTGCCTTGAGCGTGCCGTCGATGTTGACCGCATTGACGTGTAAATCAAGCGTGTCTGTGCTCAGTGTGGTGTTTCCCACCTTGAGGGTAAACGTGCTGCCGCCGCTGTCGCTGGATACACTCAATTCGATTTTGTCAATACTCTGGTCGATAAGGCTCTGTGCCGTGCTGCCGTCGATTTTCCCGCTAACTTCTGACCGCACATTTCCAAGCTCCACACGCAAGGACGAAATGTCATTATCCACACCATCAACGCGCAACTCGATTTTGTTTACACTCTGATCGATCATACTTTGCGCGGTCTTTCCATCGATCTTAGTGGATACCACCGATTGCACGTTGCCAAGGGACACACGCAGCGAGGACACGTCACCATCAATCCCATCAATGCGGAGGTTGATTGCATCGCTGGTCTTGGTGATAGAAGATCGTGTTTCGGCAATCTTGCGGTTAAATTCCTGCGTGATGTACCCCCCAGCCGGATATTCGTCTTCCATTTCTGCTTCTCCGGGGGAAGAAATACCCGCGTATCCGCGCCCATCATCAGAGAGTTTAGACAGCGGCGAATAAATGCCACCAACCGTCACGCCGTCGCCCAGCTCTGCCGCTGGATCGATGTTTGCCGCGCCTGCTTCGTATGCCTGATACTGGTAGCCTTTCATGGTTTGCAATAAAGCATTTACCATTGGCTGCGTAGCGTGAGGGCAACTTGCGATAACTTCCATGCCGGTATCATCGCCCACCGTCAAGCTGTTCTCATCGTCCACAAGCAGCGTCACGCGGGAAATAGGCTTGTACTTGCCATTGTCGGCAAAGCTTATAATGTCGCCGCCGACGTAATATTTATCAGACAAGAATCCTCACCCCTCCAAACGTAATAGCGTTGCCCGCTTCTGTAATAAGATAGTTCGTCTCAGCAGGCATAGACAACAGAGGAATAAGCAATAGTTTCCCTGCATCGGTCATAATCCAGTTGCCGCCGTGCGCCGCTGCGATAAAACATAGCTCATTGCGGATAGTGTAGTCGTTTGCAGGATAGTCGATGGTATATGAGCTATTGAGCGCTGTGCGGCCGTCAAGCTCCACGCCCATCAACTGGCAAAAGATGTTTACAGCTTCAGGCATAGTCATCGGGAAGTTAAGCGACTGGTCTGGCTCCCACACAACGTCAGCCTTTCTCATAGCGTCGTATGCTTCGAGTTCCCAATAATCGCCATCGCAGGACCGGCGGTTGGTAAAAAACACGCCTTTGGGAATCCAGTCTGTCGCCTGACTGCCATTAACAAGCCTGAGATAACGCTTGATCGTTGCGGCGCGCGGTACGTTGTCCGCATACAGTGCCAGTTTTAATGTTGCGCAACAGGCATTGCCGATGCCAAATTCTTCAAACAGCTGAGATTCAACAGAGTGGGAAACCTCCGCGTCTTTCCCATATTCCGTGCCAGCAACGTCAAATTTGTACTCTCGTTCTGTGCCGGGCTTGTGGAGTAAGTCGCGCCACAGCGCACTTGTTGTCTGCCCCATGTCACACCTCGATCAGGTTAAACGTCGCGCCGCCCCACACCTCATTATCGTCTGCCGCTTCCTCAAGCGTGCATTCCATCGACGAGCAGTAAAACGTGCTTGTTCTCACGCCATGCAAGTCAAGATACTTGACCGTGCACGTTGTCTTATTGAGGTCATCATCGAGCTTCGCCAGCACCTCGCGTTTGACGGAGCGCGTTGTATAGCTCAGTTTCCGCTTGGTGGTGATCTTGTCGCGCCGCATTTTGCCGTCTTTGGTGCGAGTGGTCTTATCGCTGTCAAGGTCGTTTCTGCTCCACCCGTAGCCTTTAGTTGCGATTGCGGACGAGTAGTCCGTGCCGTTGATAATAAGGACTTCCATGTTACCCCCCCTTAGTACAGCAACACGGGCTTCCCCGCCGCGCGCGTCATGTTGTTGATGTTCTTCACGGTGCTGCGTGCGATCTCCTTCCCGTCGAGCTGCAATACCACCGTAGTTGTACCGCCGCCCGATTCCGCCATTGCCTGTTTGAATGCGTCAACCATCGTTGCAAGCGGCGTTTCGATGTTCGTCCCGCTTTTCTGGTCTCCCAGCACGGCGAGAAATTCCTTGTTGGGGGGGATAACCGCTCCGGTCGCCAAACGCGGCAAAGTAATGCTGGACATTTGCCCAATATGAGGTGACCAACCCTTCCCGCCAACTCCCGGAACCCAGTCCGGAACTTTGAGGCGAATAGAATTGATTTTTGTGATAAGCCAATTCAACCCTCGGATAATATTGTTGATAAAACTTTCAACAATAATCAGAATGCCGTTGACGATCCCCTTTGCCACTTTTTTCACCCCATCAAAAGCCATCTTGAGGTCACCAGTAAATACGCCTTTAATAAACTGAATGATTCCGCCGAGAATGTTCTCTTTGAGGTTTTTTGCAAACTCTTCTAAGTTCCCAGTTAGCTTCATCATCGCTACAAGAATGGAGGCAATCCCTGCGATTGCCAGAGGAATGACGCTTCCGGTCAAGAAAAAGAAGCCCAGTCCAGTGGCTACAATTCCGGAAATCAGCATCAGAGTGTTTTGGAGATTTGCTCCGTTATCGCAAATGTCCTTAAACGCCGTAATAATCATTGCTGCTCCTGCGATGACAAGGCCGATGCCAGCGCCTACCTTGCCGAACGCAAGAGCAAGGCCACCGGCGAGGGCGGCTGTACCAGCGAGAGAACCGAGAAGATTTTTCCAGTTAACGCCGTTGTTCCATGCGTCAGACAGACTTTCCCACAGAAGGATTAACCCGCCGACCGCGATGAGGATACCGCCGAGCTTGGTCAAAATCTTCCCCAATGCTCCGGGAAGAGAGCTGCCGAGCTTCCACAGCGCAAGGCCTGCTGCGATCAGCATGACCGCATCGGCGATTTTCTTTAGTTTGTCGCTGATTTCGTCCATATAGCTGAAATCTGGGGTGATATCATCTGCACTTACGCCACCGCCGCCCGCACTGTCAGCGGTATCACCGGATAACTGGTTGATCTCATCGAAGGCCGCAAGGTCGCTTGCTGCCTTTTTTGCAGCCCCGCCAGTCCCTTTCAGGGCTTTGGTCTCCTTGTTCAAAGACTTTGCAGCGTTCGCAGATGCCTTAACGCTTTTACCGGAGATAAGCGCCACAAGGCGGGAGATTTGATTGATGACCGCCGTGATTACGCGCACAAGCATTGTAAATGCAGGAACAACAACACTTACAAGCGGCTGCGCCAATGTCAGCAACGCGCCTTTCAGCTGTGCAATAGATTCCCTCGCTTCCGAGTTGGTCATCACAACGCTTTTCACCCACTCGCGCACTTTGGCAAGCGCCTGAGTGATAGCAGTAAATACAAGAGCGCTGCGAACGACTGAGCTAATGCGTTTTCCAAAGTTGTCCATGCTCTTTGATGCTGCTTCTGTCGCTGCACGGATTCCAGCGCCTTTATTGCGGCCCTCAATCTGCTGCGCGAGGTCTGCTGCCTGCGTCTTTGCATCTGAGATTTTTTCACTTGTGTTGGTGAGCTTACTATTCAGCTTTTCAACCTCACTTGCGGTCTTGTTGAATTCACTTTGGAGCAGCCTCACGCGCTCTGCCTGTTCGGATACGTCCGTTTTTTTGTATGTGCCTTTGGGGGCGCTGCGCATTTCCGCAAGGATCGCTTTTGCGTTGTCAAGCTCCGCGCCAATGGTGCGAAGTTGCTCTTCCATCGGCGTTTTTTGATTTCCGAGCTTGTTGAACTCCTTCTGCAAAGATGCAATATTTGACTTAACCTTGTTCAGGTCAGAGTGTAGTTTTTTGTCGCTTATTGTAGCGTCAATTACGATTTCACCATCTGCCAAAGCTATCACCTACTTGCTATTTGTTTTTTCGCATGGTATCATCAATATATCCACAAAACGTGGCTATAGGAGGAATGAATATGGATAAGATGACTACTTGTAAAGTGTGCGGCGCGTCTATTGCGAAATCCGCATCAACGTGCCCTCAATGCGGAGCAAAGCAGAAAAAGCGCCACCCAGTGTTGGGGATCATCATTGCTATTTTCGGCATTTTCCTAATCGCCGCCTCATTAAACGGCATGGGCGATGATTCTGGCTCAGATAGCCAAACGTTTGGCGTTGGAGAAACCGCTGAGTTAAATGGGATCAGCGTAAAGTTTGATTCCTGCACCGAAAGCAATGGATCGCAGTTCAACACGCCTGATGATGGAAATGTGTTTCTGCTTTGCGAATTCTCCATTGATAACCAGTCGGATAAAGATATTGCCGTTAGTTCTATCGCATCGTTCAACGCCTATGTTGATGATTACTCGACAAATCTGAGCATTTCAGCCACCATCGCAACCGATAAAACTCAGTTAGACGGAGCTATTGCTGCCGGTAAGAAAATGACCGGCGTTGTCGGATACGAAGTCCCCAAAGACTGGAAAGAAATTGAAATTCGCTTCACTCCCGACTTTTGGTCTGGAAACGAAATTACATTCATTGCAGACAAGTAACCCACCTCGCCCGATGCTATTTTGCGTCGGGCGTTTTTTTGCCCAACCACGCATTGATCGTGTCGCTTTCTTCTTCCGTCATCGGCTTTTTCAGATCAACGAGCCGTCTGTTTTCGCGGTAAAATTCTCGATCCGATTTGTCAAGCGTTTTCCCCTTTGCTTTCAAACTGCGAATCCGCACGATGTTTGCAAACAAGCAATCCCCGATTTCGTAGTACGCCGAGACAAATGACCACCAATGGAAATAAGGCATTGCGCGCACTTCCTGTCCCACAACGCGGTTGATGGGGGCCACGATGTATTGAAAGTCTTGTTCCCAGTCCATCAACTTAGGCCGCTTGCGATTATCACCCTCGTCACCGCAGTCGAGAAACCATGTCATTTTCTTCACCGCATCTGGAATATGTTCGTCCGGCATTTGCAAGAAATCAGGATAAAAAATATCCAGCGCGGCCAGAATCTTTTGACCGTTGTCCAGATCGACCGCAGCAAACACCGAAAGCACGTCCAGTGCTGCGCGATAGTCTGAGCGGATAGCATATTCAACGCCGCAGATGTTCAGCGACGTCGGGAGTTCGTACATCATTTTTTGTACTTCTGGGTGTACTTGCGGATTTTCTCATCAGCAAGCGCCTGTTCGCGCTTCGTTGCGTCTTCAAACTGGTCGATGATTGCCATCATAAAGTTCTGCCACACAGGTGCGCCATTGGCAGCGGAATAGGCGTTGATGCTGCCAAACAACGTGTCGGCAATATCCTGCCCGAACAGATCGTTGATGATGTCGCGCATCTCCCTGTCGATGGAATCCACCATGTCAAAGAGCTCGTCGCCCGGCTCGGTTGTATCGAGCTTTGCCACTCTCTCTTCCTGCTTTTTTCGCAGATCATTGAATACGCGGTACGCTTTCTTTGCGAAATTTACGTCCGCAGGATTGAAATACATGGTCACAATACCGTTTACACCTCGAATGGTGTATTCCTTTACGCCGGAATCAAAGCTGAGTTCCATACTTACCTCCGAAATGAGGGCTGACAAACGCCAGCCCTCTTTGATTTAGTCCTCTGTAAACGTGACAGTGCCGCCGGAAATGGCCGCAGTGCCCGTCTTGCGCGTGCCGCCAAGCGTCACGTCGATAGGCATACCGATAAAGCCGCCGCCCTCACCGCCGAGGGAAGAGGGCTTGACCATGCAGGACGAATAGCGCTCCGCAAATACTGCGGTTTTTGCCGTGCCTGCATAAGCGTGGACAATCAGTACGTCCTGATTCGCTAACGCCGCCGCGTTCTGCTCCTTGACCGCAAGATTCCAAACCTTGACGATGGCAGGATCCCCAGCGTCCAGATCGGACGGGTCAAAGGTCTGCGTGATGATGGGTTTCTTCATGGTCGTGCGCGTCGTGCCGAGGATATCCTTCGAGGAATCCTCCTGCCAGTCGTATTCCATGCTGGAATCCGTGACGCGCGTACCGAGGGGAGACCACGTGGGGGTTCCTGTTTCGCCCGTGTTGAGATACGCGATCAGAAGTTCGCGGTCTACGGTCTGCCCCGCTGTGGTGTTAAAGGTCGTATCAGCCATTTTTAATCACCTCGTAGTTCATTTTCATAAGGATTTGGTGATCCTCATCGCCGTTTTCATACATGGCAAAAAGAGAGGATCTCGTTGTCGGCTCAATGCGAATGACGCGCCGACCGTCACCAATGTCAGGCGGCGTTTCGCTTGCTGCCCAATCGCCCAAGGCGTTAAGCAGCTCGTCAGCTTTGAGCCGTTTGTCATTGCTATTCCCCGGCTTCATGCGGTAGATGACCTTGAATTGGTATTCCGCCTGATACCCGCCGAGAATGTATTTTTGTACGATATACGCCGCCTGAATCGTAGACAACGCCATTGCCGAAGTATCGGCGGGAAGGAATTCAAATCGAATCAAATCAACCGGCTTATCGGGGAATGTGTTTAACCACGCAAGCAGCTTGCGGGAGACCTGATCTTCTTCCGCCGCCGAAACCGTCTTTTTAACCTGTTCCAAATTTCTTCACCGCCTTATCTGCCACCCGCACCCACTTCTCAAGGTTTTGCGCTTTGGAAGCGTCAAACCAATGGGATTGTGCCTGCGGGTGCATCGTTGTGTTGAATACAAGATTTCGGTCTGTTGCGTGAAGTTTAGAACCTTTCGGAAATCTAATAACTTCGTTGCCATTTTTACCGACAAAGTGCATTGGGCCGTTTCCGTGCTCGTCCACCATAACTTTGCCGAAATATAGATACCGCGCGTATGGGCCGGGATAAATGACCTCGTTTCCTACCACCCGCGTCCTCTGCGTCAGGGAGCCTGTAAGCGCAGGAACAAACGGCGTGGTGTCTTTCTTCACTTGCTGTGCCAGCACGTGTTCAGCACGGCTACAGGATTTTGCAAGTGCCTCTTTTACCTCGTCCATGCCGGACACGTCAACGGAGAACTTGAGCGACATCTCATGCCCCTCCGACTTCCCAGTGTCTCATGTCCGCGCTGCCAAAATCTTTCTCGTCCACTTTGGTTACGTTGTAGCAGCCGTCCTGTGCAAAGGCCAGTGTCTCGCTATCCGTGACAAACTCGCCTTTTACAAAGAACGTCAACCCGCCGTTGCCGTTGACTGACAGCGTCCACAGCCCGGACTTGTCCGCCGCTGCAAGAAACGCCTGCGGCGGCGTGTAGGTCTTGGCTTTTTCTGTCGTGCCATCCACCGCTTCCACAGAGAACGGAATGTACAGGTTGACCGCGTCCGCGCCCTCAAGTCCGCTTTCCCGGACGTTGACCGCCTTGCTGGCTTGCAGCATCACGCCGCGCAGGATGGTCACATACAGTTTTGTGGTTTCCTCAAAGGTCGCCGCGTCTGTCTCCTGCACGGCGTTGTAGACCGTTATAGTGTGGGGAGCGTACATCTACAACCACCTCCGCGATACAGCAGTCCGGTATGTGCAAGGTATTCCATGCACGTTTTCGTAAGCAGTTTCTTTGCCCCGTCCGTCGCATTGAGTGCAGACAGGGAGGATTCCCCGCCCGTTGCAAGCGTTCTGGAATGACTGCCTACCGTCTCGCTTTTGACTTCTGCGTCCTTCGCCGCAGCGTTGGCGAGGTTCTTCATGGCAAGCGCCTGCGCCGCTTCGATGACCGCGTACTTATCCACAAGCGCACAACAGCACATCTTTACCGCGTCCAAATCAGCATTGTCTTGCGCCCTGTTGCGCGTGTAATAATCGAGGAAGGAGCTGGCGCGGACAACAAGACGCGGGAAGTCATTTTCACTCACAGCGCCCATGTAAGTGCCGGAGTAGTATTCAAAGTCTGCGTAAGTCATACGGGTCAGCTCCTTTCAAATCAGGCAGAAACGGTAACGGTAGCAGTGCCAGTCTTCGTTCCGTCCTGCTTGGACTTCGCGGTAACGGTGATGCTGCTCTTGGTTTCGGTAGCAGAAACGGTCAGAACGCCCTCATCGCTGATCTTGCTCTTCGTACCGTCCTGAGACCATTCGACCTCACCGTTGATGATGCCCTCGCCGTCAACCTTGGCGGTAAACAGCTTGCTCTCGCCCTTCTTTACGGTGGCGGTAGCAGGGGTCACGGCGACAGTGGAAATAGCGCCGCCTTTGCCGTAAACGGAGAAGGGGAACGGATTTGCCTTTTCCGCGTTGTAGGCGTTGATGGGGTTCGCGATCTCCCAGCCGAGACGCATGACGGCACGCAGCGCGACCATATCGTTCTGCATGAGGTTGTAGGTGATTGCCTTGGTAGCAGGATCCTGAATAACGCCCTCGGTGAAGATCTTGAAGGTCATGTCTTGACGAATGGCATAGACAAGCTGGCTCCAATCGCCGACGATCATCTGCGCCTGCGCAGGATCGAACGCGCCGTTCATGGGGAAGTACATGTCCATGCCGTCGAGGCCGTAGCGGGTAGCGCCCTGCATATCGGTCTTGAAAATAGGCTGGCCGGAAGTGTCGCGAAGGCCGCGCAGCTTACCGCGCATCTGGATAGCGGACATAACGCCATTGGGGTTGAAGCCGTCAAGCTCGACCTTGGAAATCAGGCCGCCATCGCCCATGATGTCGGCGTAAACGTCAGAACTGACGGGAACGCCGTTGCCAGCGGCAATAGCAGTAGGGACAACGCCCTCACGCCAAGTGCCGGGTTTGTTCGTGCCGAACAGAATAGCGGCGTCAATGACCTTGCCAAAGGCTTCGGTCAGACGCGGCTTGACCTCGCCCCAAATGTCATAGTCCGCATCATCGAGAGCAGCCTCGGGAATGGGGACGATAACCGCGATTTCCTCGGCGTACAGTTTCTTCTTGTCCCACGCCATCTTCGTGGTCTGCTTGAATGCCTCGCCTGCGCCACTGTCAGTGGCTTCGCCATTGACAAAGTATGCAGAGGGAAGTGCGTCAAGCACGTTGATGGTCTGCGTCTTGCTGGACATATTCGCCAGACGACGGCCCATGCGCAGGACAGCGGATTCCGCGATAGCGCCCTGCATGATCTCGCGGGTTACGGGTTCCGGAATAAGTCCGGAAAGTGCGGAACGATCAATAGTTGCCATGTTGTAATCTCCTTTTCGTTACTTGAGTGCGCCGCGGATCAGATTGTTCATCGCGGCATTATTCGCGTTCGGTTTGTCGCCGCCGCCAGCAGGAGCCGTCCAGTCAAACTTGACTTTCTGGCGATTTTCCGTGAGCTTATCAACGGCCTGCTCAAAAGTGGTCTTGTCGTCCACCATTCTGAGAGCCTTAAACGCGATAAACTCTGCATCATCGCCAGTCAGGCCTTTGGAAAGCACGTACTTATCACGCTTGACCTGTTCAAGCTCAGACTGTGCAGCGGATAAAGCGCTCTTGCTGTCTGCAAGCTCCTTATCGCGTTTTGCCTGTCGCTCCTGTTCGGTCTGCTGGCCGTCTTTCCATGTGCGGTATGCGGCGATTTCTTCCTCGCTGGGGTACTTTTTCCGTTCTCTGTCAAGCCTCGACTGAATCATCTTGTCAACGTCAGCCTGAGTGAACGTCTTTTCCTGCTCTTGCGCAGTCGTTCCCGTGCTCTGCACGGTGGTTTCTTCTGCCATAAAAATCTCCTTGTTTAACGACCTGTCGGTCAGTGTTGATAAAACAAAAGAGCCAACCTGTAAGCGTTCCTTACAAGTTGACTCCTATTGCCCTTTCCCGCGCCCTATTGCGCGGAAGTTGTTATTTACTTGATGTGTTCTCTTAATATGTCGAGGATAAACGCCTGAACGCTTTTCCCCGCTTCCGCCGCCGCACTCCGTATTCTTGCGCCTTCCTCTTTGCTCGGGCGAATCATTATGTTGTCTTGCCGCTTTTGGTACTCCCTTACGGCTTTCTTTTCTGCGTCTGTTCCTTTGTATGGCATGGTGTTACCTCCTTGCGGTAATTATACCATGTCGCACGGGAAGAGTTAACTCACATTATTCACAAATATTATGAGTTAACTTTGTACGTTTCTACAATTGATTTATGAGTTAACTCATGGTATCATATACTCACAAGGAACAAATGTGACAGGCAAAAGCCGGAAAGGAAAAAGAACATGAAACAGTACACCGTATATTTCTTCATCAAGGCAAACCGTACCGAATATTTGGCCGATGTTGTCATCGAAGCGCAGACCGCAAAAGATGCCTGCAAACTCTGCAAGGAGTGGTACTTCGAAAAGACCGGGAAAAACGCATTCCGCCCGACCACAAAAATGAGCGACGAAGACCGGAAATGGTATGACGCTCGCGGCAATGTCCGTCATTTCTCTATCTGATGATTGCCCGCCCCGGAGGTCACGAGGGCAGAAAGGTAACCAAAATGATGAATATTAACTTGAAAACAAGGACAATTAAACTGTCCCGCCGTGAAGTAATCGACTTACTCCTTATGCTTGATACCAACTATGAAAGCGGAAAGTGGAACGCGTTACACGACAAAATCAAGGAACAATTGGACATTCAAGACAGTAAAGATAACGATTTCCCCGCCCCTTAACCGGGGCGGTTTCTTTTATGTTTGAGTGCTGTATTTGATTGTTTTCTTGACCTCTAATACGATATACCCGTCGCCTTTGCGGCGAATTTCCACATCGTTACCGCGCTTCAAAATTGCATCGATTGCCTTTTTGGCTTCTTCCCAGTTCAATACAGCATCTTTGTCCTTTCCCATTGCAGCGGCAACCCCGCCGCTTCACTAAAAGCCTTATATTTGGCGTTCAGTCTTACAAGTTTCGCCTTTGCGGCATAATATTCGTCCTTTTGCTCACTTGCTTTATACGCTGTTACAAGCCTTTTCTGCTTGATAATCTGGCGTTCAACACGCCGTTGCATCTGCGTCGCTTCGTATGCGGTGTATTTCTTCCCGTCAAACTCGCAGCCGAGATCATCATCAATATGCTCAAGTTGCTCATCTGTATATGTGCGTTCGCTTACGCCCTCCACCCAGGAATAGCGGCGGTGGCGGCAGTTGGCTCCTTCCAGACCGTCAACAGCCCCCAGACCGCACACCTCGTAGATGTTCGGGTAGATGTCCCCTGCGCGAATACTGTATACCTTGCCTTGCCAGTCCTTATGGCTTGACCACGGTGACGGCCCCGGCTTATCTCTCGCGCCAGCATGGGCGGAAACCTCAAAATACGGAGTATCTAAATACTCAGCCGATTGCTCGGTGTACTTGGCGCAAATTTGATTTACGCCGGTCATCACAGCGCGACGCGCCGCCACATCGATAGAATCTCGATGGCCGCTCTCGTAGTCCACAACCTTGATGCCGTTTTCTGCGAGCTGCCTTACAGCATTTGCAATAGCCTGATTATAGCTGATCGCGCCGCTCTGGATCTGCATTTCTGCATTATCCAAAGCCCACTGATACGCTCGTGCTGGTTTCAGCATCGTGTTTCCCACGAGAAACCCCATAGAAGCCGTTAAATTGTGAAACGCATCGTGCGTCTGCTGCTTGATTGCATCCACTGTCGACGCATCCACAAGCGTTTCCGGCTGCGTTACATGCGCAAGGTCGATGACTTCGGTGTAATACTTTTGGTTGCGCGCTACAACGTCATTAAGCAAACTATTTAGCTTTTGCTTGCTAACCCCTGTGGTTTTACTAATAGATTCTTCGATACTTTTAAGGTCAATGCCGTGCGGCCGCAGCACTTTGATATCCTGCACTGTAACTTCGTTGAGCTGATCTGCGATGACCAATCGGCTGCAAATCTCATCAAGCAGTGTATTTTCAAGAGCACGGTATAGATCGGCTAACTCTTCGGGGAGAGCGTCAAGGATTTCCGGCTGAAACGGATATTTCATTTGCTTTCCTCCGTTTCACAATATCGTCATAATGCGGTTTTACCCGTATCACGTTCCATATGCGCCATTGATAAATCCGCAACGCAAGCCATCATACAAGTGCGTATATAGTGTTTTTTTAATCTCGTCCTTGTAAACCTCCACAACCTGCCCATCGACAATCGTATTGACCGTTTCGCGGAGAATTGGGGCTGCCATATCTGATTTTGATGGCATCGCTACTGATTCGGCCATATTCCTATGCTCGTAATAGGCACATGCCTCCATTCGCTTGTGAGAGCATTTATCAACGTTGGGGCACGCCATGCACTTTTCGGAAATCTTAGATATTGCTCCCATCACTCTACCTCCGTTTGCTGTTCCGTAGTCATGTCCTGCATCTTCGGTAGCGCCGCCTTTGCGGTCGCTTCGTCTTCGTTCATCCACTTCATGCGGAACTCCCAATCGTTCATAATGCCCGCCTGCAAGAGCTGCATATCACGGGAAAAATCGGTTTGCTTGTCCTCAATGATGCTATCATCGAAGTCGATGGAGATTTTCACTTCCTCATTCAGCCCAGCATTCATGGCCGTGTTGCCCAGCCGAAGCAGAATGCGGCACAGTTCCACGAGCGCCTGTTCCAGCACGATCTCATGCTTTTTAATGGTGCGGAACATGGTGGAGTTCTCGCTGATAACTTGCGTTGCTGTCGCGACGCTGCCGCCGTCGAAACGGTAATAGGTCTCGCCGAAGCCGCATTTGCTGGAAAGAACGTTTAGTTGGTCTTGCAAGCCTACATTCAGTTGCTCGGTTCTGAGCGTCGGGGAAATTGTCTCTACGACGTTTCCTTGCTGCGTATCCTCCGGAAGCAGATAGAAACGCCGGTCATGGTCATCAAGCGTCGGTTCACCGTCTTCCCACTTTGTGGCGGGAATCTTGACCATCATCATCATCGGGCCGTTTTCGAACTCGTTGACGTAGCAGTCATAGGCACAGTCAACGCCGCGCAGAACGTCGATTGCATTTGCATACACAGGGATACCAACCGGAAGCAGGTAGTCAAGATTATTTGCGATGTTCGGTCTGTCGATGACGAACTGCCTCTTGTCGCTTCCCGTATGTACCACAGGGGGGATTCGCTCAAAGCCTGGAACATCGGTGAGCAGCGCGTCGGCAAGCGTTTCGTTTTCGTATCTGTAAATGCTGTTCTCGATGACGTAAAGTCCGTTTTCGTCTTTCCGGTGGATCTGCAAATACAGATAGTTTTTCCCAGCCCGTGTGACCACGCTGTCAAAAGCACACTCTGAAATAAAGCCATTCTGCCAAGCCAGCGGGGAAATGTGCTCAATGGTCACATAGTCAAGAGCGATGCCGGAAACATCACCCGGCACAATCTCGCCGCTTTCGTTAACGGCCTGCCCAACCACACGCGGAATGTACGCCACAGTTCCGAGCGCTGACTTCATTTCCTGCATTTCGTTCGCCTTGACCGTGAAGTTGTTCGCCGTTAGAACCCTGTCAATAAACTCCTGTTCCTTCTGCCCTTCAAGCGTGATCTGGACTTTCTCATTCATCAAGAGGTTTGCCCAGTCCTCACAAACCTTTTTCGCCATACCGAGGCTTGCACGGTTGCACTTTGTCCACTTATGACCGTTATATCGCCGGTATTGATGAAAACCCTTTACTTTCCCAACATACCAGGACTTCCAGAGGTCAACTTGGCTGTAAAAATCTTCCGGGATTGTCGTATATCCCAGTTCTTTTAACTTTTGGATAACTGCACTACTCATGCAATAACTCCCATTCTGCGGCTGACAGGCTCTAACGCATACCTTGTCGCATCAATCAAGTGGTTGTTCGCGTCGGGGTAGCCGCTGATAATGTCGCCGTCTTTGTTTCTTTCGTATTCATATCCCACAAATTCCTCATAAGCATGTGGGGTTCTCTTCCTGTCTATTACGATCGTGCGCCGCTGCAAAAATTTCATACCATATTCCACGGACCCGGGGCCCTTTACCGCCTCAAATGCCGGTAGCCCCATCGCGCGGAAGTCTGCCACGCTCTTAGGCTCTGCACTATCGCAAATAGTTCGCACGTCTTTATATCCTCGCTGCTTGATTATTGTCGCGCTTTGCTCATTGGATAGTTTGTTTTGGTAAATCTCGTCTAACAGATATATCGTCTCTCTTGCCCGATCATAATGCAGCCGGATAAAAGCAAACGGGTCTGGGAACCAGCCAAAGTCAACGCCCTGATAGATGCGGTCAAAACTCTTAACTTCTTCATCTGTGATCTCCCGCAGTTCCAGCTTGTCAAACACATTTCCGCCTGTGCCGACCGGAATGCCGAGATATTCGTGCTGATACGCGCGCTCGTCTGTCTCTTTGAGGTGTTCCGCTTCTGCAAGAAACTGTTCTCCCAGCCATTCAGGTGGTGCTTGCAGATACGTTGACTTGTGGCACAGGCGGTCGGCGCGTTCCTCCAAGCTGTCTTTGTTTGCCCAGTTGTCACGCGAAATCGGCGGGTTATAGCTTTCAAAATTCCAAAACACCGAGCCGCCGCGCATAGTCGACTGCAAAATGTTTCGGATTTCCGCGCGTCCGGCAAATTGGTCTTTCTCTTCGAAGTGCGTCACGGCAATATAGCCAAACGGCACCTTGATAGACTTGATCTTCATTGGATCGTCCGCGCCGCGAAACATAATTTTCTGTCCTGTCGGCTTGTAGATCAGCTCCATCGGGGAGACTTTGGTTCCCCAGTACGCCGCCATGCCCAGTTCACCGATTGCCCAAATGTACTGCGCGTACACGCTATCGCGGATCGTGTTTGCCACCTTACGCAGCACAAGCGCGTGCGTCCCCGGATTGCCAACCAGCAAAAGCGGAACGATAATTGATACCGTGGACGATTTCAACGAGCCGCGTCCACCGCTAAAATCGTAGTGCGTATGCCCGTGCATGAAAATGTCATGCGCAATGTCATAAAACGCAGGGCCGATTTTTTCGGACAGGAAAACATCAGACATCGATAATCACCTTAACGATGGAATCGGCGGTAGAATTGTCTTGCTTGTCAAACACGCCTGTATGCTTTGCAAGCATTTCAAGTGCCTTTAGCTTGTTCGCATATTTCAGGTCGCTTTCTGTGCAATCAGACGCAGGCTTGTCCGCGATTTCTTTTAGCTTTTCAATCACATAGTCCTGCGTTACTTCCGTCCGCTTCTGCCTTTCCGCCTTTGCTTTTTGGATAGCAGCTGAAACGTTACTATTCGTAACTAACTGCCTACCTTTCTCGGCGTTCTTATACCCTGCTCTTGCGGCTGCCTGTGTGGCATTCAAGTCCACAAGATATTCTTGCACAAATCGTTCTTGCTTTGCTGTTAATGCCACTCATCACCACCTCGCCGCTTTTATTTGCTACCAGCCCCCACCCCTTGGCCTTACATAGCAGACTTTACCCGCCCCGAAGGGCTACAACGCCGCACTTAAGGCAACGGCTCTCCTCTTTTGGTGCAGACGGCAGGATTTGAACCTGCATCCCCCTCCTGGCGCGGTGCTCTGCCGATTGAGCTACGTCTGCGTGTCCCGCGTTTACGGATACGGCCTGAACTGAGCGGCCCCCGCATTCTAAGTAACGCTCGATTCAACGCGGGCAAATCGAACGGCCTTTCCCAGAGCTGGGCCTTGCTGACGGGACAAATCTGGACGCATCCTGCCGGTAATGGCTTCCCAGCTTTGAGCCCCTGTACACTGTCAGCTTTAGGACTTGGCGCAGACAGCAGGGATCGAACCTGTATCGTCGCGAGCAATCCCGCCTTAATTGCCGCCGCTCTCCCAACTGAGCTATGTCTGCATATCGCGGGGGCGGTGTGAAAAGATGAAAAGCACCGCGCCCCGCTATGGCGCAGGAGGTAAACGCCATAAATGAGAGAACCGCAAAGGCTTTTACACCTTTGTGGTTCAATTTTCTCATTACTGCAATCCCTTGACTCACTTATAAGTGAGTTTTGCAAAATATTTTTATAAACTTTTTGGGTAGTCCGACCGCCCAAGCAGATAATCAATCGACACGCCGAAATAATCAGCAATGCTTATCAGCGCGTCCATTGACGGTTTCTGCGTCCCCATCTCGTAGCGTTTGATCGTGTTACGGTTTAGCCCGCACAGCTCGGACAGCACGCAGCGCTTTAGCTGCTGGCGTTCGCGTAACCTCCGCAGCCGATCAGGAAACGTGCTCATATTCGCCTCCGCTCTGCTCGAAAAACTTCTTTTGCTCCTTCAATTTCTGCAACTATGTATTCACTATCGAGATTTACATATCTTACATTACCTTGTTTTCGATACGTTTTCGCTGCCAAAATAAAACTACTATCGTTTTGCTCTCCCCCGTGAATCGCAATTTGCTTATATACAACTGCATCACGGTTCAGTCGCTTAGCGTCCATCTTTGCCCCCTTTTTGTTTTAACTCATAGCGGGTAATAATGGTCCACTTACTCACGGCTAATCTTTCTCTTCACCCACGCCCACAGGTTTCTCCACGGGTAGGCTTCTGCGTAGTCAGCGCGCCCACACTCAAGAGCGGCTCTACCCACCATTTTAGTTACGTCATTCCGCAGCGCGTTCTTTTCCGCGACAGAATACGTCAACTCTGCATTCGCCCTCCCAAGCGCCGCCTCAGTGTCAGTGAGCTTGTTTTTCAAGTCGTCAACTTCTCGCTTTGATTCCTGCCACGCTCTCCAATACTGCTGCCCCTGATCGTTCAAATACTGAGCCGAGTTTTTGGCTGAATCTAAGTCTGCTTTCAAGGTTGCAATCACGTTCTCGCGGGTGATGGCCTCGCCGTTCATCTGGTCGATCTGCTCGGTCAGGACAGCGTTCGAATGCGTTTTTGCCATCAAATCATTTCGCAGCGCAATCGTTTTTGCCGTTTGGGATTTCAGTTGTTCGGCCAGCTCTGCATTTTCTTTTTTCTGCGATTCGAGCCTTTCGGCGGCTTCCTCCACCATCTTCGCCATTTGGTCTTTTGTGTACTTTTTCACATTGATGCTCATAATTTGGCTCCTTTCATTCGTAGCTGTTCTTCCCGCCCCCGGTCGCTTACAATGCTCACGACTTTGCAGTCGCCATATTGCTCGATATCCATTGCGATGCGCTCCTTGATTCCCTGCGCGTCAGCTGCGGGGACGTTGGCTTTAATCGTAATTGTTAGCATGTGTCCTCCTTCGGCTCGCCGTAGCTGCAAAAATCGTCAAGCCAAAAATTCAAGCTGCATTGTGCGCCGCCCTCATGGTCAATCAAAATGGCTTCGTTTTCACATTCCATGCGCTTATGGTTAAAATGCTTGCAGCCCTTGCACCGAGTAACGACCTCCGGAAAGGCATTGCTGTCTCTCAGCCTTTTCGCCACAAAAGTTGCCCCGCAATTCTCCGCGAAAGCGGCAGCCGTATCAGCGTCAATTAACCTCATCGTTGTCACCTCTGTCCATCTTCGCGCCGCATACAGGGCAGTAATTCCAGTTGTTCAAGTGATACTCACTCACTGTCAGTGCGCAACCGCAGTTGGTGCACCTGACGGCTGTGGAACCACCTGGGAACGTATATCTCCCGGAATCATCCCACCGCCCATGCACCACCGGGGCAACATCAGCGGCAGGGATACTGTTGATTTCCTGCGTGCAGATTTCTGGATTTTCGTACCGACGTGTGATTAGCTCAATTACAACTTTCCGCTCAATGTATTCGGCCATTATCAGCCCTCCTGTTCCATGCTTCGATCGCTTTTGCTTCCAGATTTTCGTCCGTTGTCGCCCAGTCGGGAAGCTGAGCGCATCGTGTCCACGGGTCATTCATAACTCGACCACCAGCAGCGCCTCCACGCGCGTGGCAGGTGTTGCATCGGACAGAGTAGGTGTGCATTTCTACGCGCATATCAAGACCATTCCACCCGGCAAGCCGCGACTTTCGGTCTATCTTGAGTTTTGTGCCACCGCAGAACGGGCAAGGTTTTAATTCAAACATCTTCCATCGCCTCCACATAGCACCAGCTCTGCGGCGCGCGCTTGATCGGAACCGGTTCTGCTCCGAATTTTGTCTGTCGCAAGCCTACAAATTCGCGCAGCTCACGCGGTTTGTCGTAGACCTTTAGTCCAGAGATGTGCCAGCCGAATACGCCGAAATAGCCATATCCTTCTTCCGGAACATTTTTCAGTTCATAAGCTTCAATCTGATTCCTTGTTAAGCAAGACTGACGCGCCATGTCTTCGTGAGAAATGTCCACACCATATAAATGGTCTGCCGATGAGTATTGGTAAATCCAGTCGCATACAAACTCCCCGATGACCTTGCCGCCGCCGTAAAACTGTGGCCTTGGATAGTCCGTCGCAATGAAGTCCTCGTGCGGATATTTTGGCAGCGTGCAGTAGATATAGCACTTAAACGGCGTTTCCAGCTTTGGCCGCGTCTTGCGCACCTCGATTGTCTTTTTGCCGCTGGCGATCTTTTCGCACCACTTCGGGCGGATGCTCAGCATAACAGCCTTACTCATTCTTCTTCGCCTCCAATGCTTTCTCCGCCTCCTCGAGGGTGCGGAATACGGTCTTGCCAAAATCAGAAAACCGATAAAAATTTGGTGCCATTGGACTGTATTGCGCTGCAACAGTCCATCCGTCAGTGTTCGTTTCAATCCATTTTGCCACCATCGGCAATACGGTCTGCCCATTGTGGATTCCGAACACAACATCGCCCACCTTACACGGCAGCACCACCAGCCGACCGTCCTTGTCGGCCTCGGCCAGCTTACGCAGTCGGTCGACCGGAAGGCCGTTAAACTCCTTAATCTCCGTGATTGCCTTTCCCATCATGGACAGTTTGAGCGCCTCCACACTTTCCGGCGTCAGCCTCGTGGCCTCGTAGGCGCGCAGGTCCTCTCGATTCCTCCGGTAGTCCTCAATGAGCTGCTGCACCACGAACCGCTGCGTCATCGGCCACGCCGCGATCTGCTCTTGCAGCTTTTTCAATGCTTCGTCCGAAACCATCACTCCGCCTCCTGCATCTTACTAATCGTTTTTCGGATCACGTCGCCACCATAAGCATTTTTCGTCAACTCCAAAAACTCCGTCAGCGTCATCATGCCATGCTCGAGGTCGACGCCGTGGTCACGGGCGAACTGCTTTCTACCCATGTCACACGATCCGGTCAATCGGTGATGCCAGTCGTAAAAATACTGCGTCGGATACGTTTTCTCGCGGTCTGTCTCTCGCAGGAACGCATCAATGCGCTTATCTTCCGGCATATCCTCAAATAGCTTTTCTCGCAGCGCCTCCATTGCCTCGCGCAGCGTTTCGCCGTGTGCAAAAAGATTGCCCTGCTTGACGATGTAGCACGGCGCGGTCGTCAAATCGACGTTCACGATTGCCCCGTGCGCAGTGTTGCCGCGCACGAAACGAATCAGCGTATTGACACCATCGATTTGATAGACCGTTTCCCGGTTGAAACTCTTAATTCCGTAGCCGTAGCCGGAGCCGGAGCCGTAGCCGGAGCCGTAGCCGGAGCCGTCGCCGGAGCCGGAGCCGGAGCCGTCGCCGGAGCCGTAGCCGGAGCCGGAGCCGTCGCCGGAGCCGGAGCCGTCGCCGGAGCCGGAGCCGTCGCCGGAGCCGGAGCCGGAGCCGTCGCCGTAGCCGGAGCCGTAGCCGTAGCCGGAGTTCACTGACAGGAATGCCTTGACCTTATCATCAAGCATCATCTCTTCCACTCCTTTACGCCGCGAAGCGATGCCGATGCATCATCCGTGCACGGGATGATTTGGATTGCGCCCAGCACGGTCATTTCTGGAATCGTCACGGTAAAACGGCAGTTGCCCGGTGCTTTTGTGCCGTCCTGCGCCAGCTGCTCCACGGCACAGGCACCGTCCCAGCTCCACAGCTTGCAAACCCCGGTCATGGTGACCTCGGAGCCGTTGCGTTCTTTGATCTTGCCAAAAAACACGCCTGCGCGGTCGCAGCGAACGATGTAGTCCTGATTGTTGTTCATGATAAAATTCCTCCTGATTTTTGTTAAAATTTAAAGCTCTCTCTGAGTCTCTTCCCGTTGATATCGGCCTCCGCCGTAAAGTAGCGGTGCGCCTCGTTGATGTAGACGACGCGCCAGTGCGCAGTCGTCTCTTTCGTGGTCACACTCATAATGCCGCTCGCTCCCTCAAAGGCGGCGGGTGTCCAACTGTATGTGTCTCCAATGCTCATGCGTCCTCCAATTTCATAAAGCAACCACAAAAGGTCTGTGATTTTTTGCCGCTATGATGCCCAAAAAGGGGTCGTTCTCCGATTGCCGCCCAAACATCTGCGGCGGGGATTTGCGTTTCTGCCCACTTAAAAATCAGCACGCCGTCCGGTTTTAATACGCGCATACACTCGCAGAATCCGTCATGCAGCATTTCGTGCCAATTCTCGCCGAGCTGCCCGTACTTCTTCCGCATCCACGCATTTTCACCGACGCGCCGAAGGTGCGGCGGGTCAAATACGACCAGCGCAAAAGAATTATCAGGGAACGGCAGATCTGTGAAGTCGCACAGCACGTCTGGATGCACGATGCAGGTCCGTTCTGAATCTCTGTTGGTGCTCTTCCAGACCCCCGTGCATTCCTCGTCTCGAACGTCGCAGTAAATCGCGGCCGGATGGTTTTTGTTGAACCAAATCGTTCTGCTCCCGCATGTCACGTCAAGAATTTTCTTTGTCATCTTCTCCCCTCGCATTCTCCGAACAGCTCCCGAAACGGCTTCCCGGTGATCTCTTCCAACTTGAGCAGGAATTTCACCGTGCATTCGCAGTCCCCGAACGTCCACCGAATGATGGTCGATTGTGCTACGCCGCACTCTTTTGCCAGCTGGATCTGCGACAAGTCCGTCTTTTCCAGCGCTTCCTTGAGCACCGGATAAACGCAGCGCTCGAACGGTGTCTTTGCCCGATGCACTCTCAGCATGTCGGCACCTCCCCGAAATATTTCGCATATTCCCTGTCGCTCCACGCCGTCCAGACGCTCGCGAATCTGCGCTTTTTCTGGGGATTCTGCCGCATGGCAGAAACAGAGTGCGATACCGCGCTGAGGTCAACTCCGCACTTTTTTGCAAGCTCTGTCGGCGAGTCTGCCACGCAGGTAACAACGCCTGCATGCTTGTGGTCAAGCGCCACATACAGCTGTCTGTATTTCATCTTTTCGCTCCCTCATTTCGTTCGTTGGTAGCGCCTCGTCTTAAACTGCCGCGCGCCCCAATAGGCGCCGCGTTCCTGCGTTTGGCGCGCTTCCGCTTCCTTCGCCTCGTTGTACTTGGCGATATCCGCCTGATAGTACGGGCAATCGCTGTGACAGCCTACGTGCCGCGTCGGCGGCTTGCAGCCGTGGCAGTGTTCAAAGCTCATGGTCGACCTCCACGCTGCTGATCGTCACCGCCGTAAACGGCTCGCCCGTCGTGTAAATCTTTCGCCCGTAAACGCTAAACACGGCAGAATCGTCCTTGTAGGCATACCCATTGAGCGCATCCAACACTGCCTTGATGATGTTGTCGATATCGCCGCGCTTGAGGTACGGGGTTAAATGCAACTTCTCCCGTTTGCTCTTTGGCGTTCCAGCGGGTACGGGGAAACAAGCGGTGACCATAACGTCCAGCGCTTCACCGTCTTCAAACGGCTTTTCTCTCTCCTTGAGCCACGCCGCGCGAACTGCGGATTCGAACACCTGCGTGCTCTTCGGCGTGTACGTCCCATGCTGGGTGACGCGCGGTCTGCCCTTCGGGACGGGTCTGCCGTCAATGTAAAACCTAACTACTCGCTCCATGTGCTACCCTCCCATCTCGGCAGCCGCCGCTTCCCACGTCAGTCCGTGTTCTCTCGCATAGCGCGATACGCTCGGCATGAATGCCTCCTGTTCGGCTGTCCGCTCGATGTATGGCTTCATCCATACCACCGAGACGCGCGGGGAAACTGTGGCCCTGATCTTTGCCAGCACTTGTCCGACCTTCGGGGGGAATCCCCTCGTATCCTCGGCAATCAGCGCGTTTACTGCGTCCATTGCCGCAGCAGGATCTTCCCCGCCCAGCATGTCCGACCAGAGGGATACCAGCTCTTCGGCTTCTGTGCGGGTCATCTTGGCATAGGCCTGCGGATAAGCCTGTTTTAATCGCCCCAAAAGGCTAATTACGTCAGCTCTTTCCACGGTTCTTTTCCTCCTCCAGCATCACGGCGAATACATCGCCGCCGACAAACGGCCTATTCTGCGGTGCTTTGCCGCCCTTGTTCTGCTCTTCGGCGAGCCAATTAGTAATGAAACGCTTAACCCCTCCGCGCGTCTTTCGCTTGGTAGGGTTTGCATCGCACCACCCTGCCATGTGTCTAAGTTGTTGCTTAACATCGACATTGGGGTATAGCGCTTCCCATTTCGATACGTCGGGAGATAAGACATCGAAAAAAGACCCATCGTTAAGCACGAGAGAGACGATTGGCGGCGTGTGAGCCGCTTGCGGCTCCGCGCATCCATACTCTTCTTTACTCTTCTCTTCTCTACTTTCCTCTACTTTACTTCGTCTCTCGATGTCAGCATTTTTCGAAAGAATGTTTACATTTTTCGCTTGAATGTCAACATTAGGCAAAATTCGGGCAACATCGACCAGAAGGATGTTGTAATCGACTTCGAGAGTTTTACGGCGGCTGACTGCCTCGAAGTACCTTTCCTGTATGCCTTTAGAGGTCAATACGTGGTACTTGTCATACTTCTCTTTGTCGAACATCCCTCGCCTGATAGAAGCCTCTATTATTTCGGAAACGACGCTCCCACCCAACCCGACCTTGCGGGCGAACAAAAGCGCAACCTCCTCTGTCCATTCAATGTAGTAACCCGCCTTGCCGTAAATCTCTTGCAGCAAGTGAACGACTACACCAAATCCTGTCAAGCCAAATTCTGCTTCTATCAGTTCAAACTTTGCGTTCAGTGTGACATCAAGCGGAAAGTAATCAATTCCGCTTTTTGCCATCACTCATTCCCCCTCGTGAGGAATAATGCAGTGCCTTACCCCAACCTCGGAAAGCGTTCCGGATAGTTTAGCTGCGTCCATCATGAGAATGTCTTCTACATAGATCAATGCAATGCCCGGTTCCGTGAGGGCGGCAGCCAAATCGTCGCCCTCGTAAATCAAAACGTCGTATGTGCTCATTTCGCCCCTCCATCAGAACGGCAGCTCGCCGTCGTCCTCGCTGACCTCTGCAAAGCCGCCTGCGGCGCTCTCTGCGGCGTATTGCGGTGCGGCGGTATCGTTACCCTCCAAGCGCCTGTTGTCCGCGAAATACACGCTGTCAGCCTGCACCTCGTAGCTCCTGCGCTTGTTGCAATTCTCGTCCACCCAGTCGCGCATCTGCAAGCGCCCCTCGACGCCAATCAACCGCCCGCGTCCGGCGTAGTTGCAGAGCACTTCTGCCGTTCCGCGCCATGCGACAACGTCGACCCAGTCTGTGCCGCCCTTCTTGCCGTTGCGATCAACGGCAAGAGGGAACGACACAACGGATACGCCGCTGCTCGTCTTTTTCAGCTCCAAGTCACGCCCGATGCGTCCCATCAGGCACACGCGATTCATGCTCACTGTGCGTCACCGTCGCTTTCGATGACCTCGCCGGTTGTCTCGTCCACGGTGTAGTTTTCTGTCTCAATCACCGTGTCATCGCTCACGGAATACATGTCCTCGCTGATCTTCGTTTTGATGGTCTCGTCCTGCGCCACCGCGCGCACAAAATCGCTCTTGAGCGGCGCGTACTTGAGTACGCGCTTGAGCACGGTTTTCTTTGCCATTTCCTCGAAGTTCGTCTGCCACGGGCCATTGCTGTAGGCCTTGGAAAAGCGCTTCGCGTGGTTGCGAACGTCCTCAACGCTCATCACGTCGTAGCCGAAGCCGCCGTCTTTCGTGCGGAACATTGCGTAGATGAATTTCGGCTCACCGCGTTCGCCGCAGGCGGGCTTGTGGTTGAGCTTCGGCTCAAGGCCGAAGGAATATTCAAACTCGTCGTTCTCGTAAACGACCTGTGCCTGAATGATGCTGACCTCACCGCTGCGGTACGCAAGGTCAATAAGCCCCTTGTACCCCAGTTGGAATTGGCATTCCAGTTGACCGTGGTTGCGGTACGGAATCAGGTACGCCTGCCCAAGCGGCGTGTTCGGCTCCATGCCGAGCTGTGCCGCCGTCATCATCGCGCCGAGGAAACTCTGCGGCGTGGTCTGCGCGAGCTGTTTGTTTGCGCTCAGTGCAGAAAGCGTGATGCGCGTGAAGCGCTCCGGCGTGATGACGCTCGGCAGCGCCTTTGCGATCTCACCCTCCATCTGCTTGATGTACTGCTGCATCGTGGGCTTTCCTGCCTTGACAGCCTGTGCGCCCTGCGCGTTCTGAATCAATCCTTCCTTCATCTTTCTTTGTCCTCCTTCACCGCAAATTTGCGGAAATTTGTCGTCTTGTAGTAAGCGCTCAAGTCCACCTCGGGGTGATCCTTGGCAAACGCCTTTGCGTCGAATGTCGAGCGGCTCTGCCCCTTCCAGTCGACCGTGTAGCGCCCGCAGTAGCCGCGCTCGTTGTCGCCGAGGTCGTTCATCAGCTGCTGCTTGATGGCGTCCGCGCCCTTCTCGATGGCTTTCTTTCGGCTCATCAGGTATTGGTACTGCTCGATCAGGCTCTCGCGCCCGAACAGCTCGACCTCGCCGCCGCCGCCCTCGTAGATGCTCGTGATCGTCTCCGTCGTGCTCTCCATACCGTCCAGCGGCGGCGGGCTGTCGGCCTCGATGTAGTCGCGCCAGAAGTCCTCCGCGCAGCGCTTGACGGTCTCGATCTCTTCCGGGCTGACGTATACGCTGCTCTCGCACCATTCCGGCGTGTCATCGTCTTTGACCGTCGTGATCTGGTAGCAGTAGAAGCCCTTGCCCAGCACCAGCGCCGCCAAATACCACCGCGCCCAGCCGGTCACGGCCAGATACGTCACGCACTGCGCATAGTAGCTTTCGGGGAAGTCCCCGCCCTCGTAGCGCTTGAGGTTCAGCGCGCTTGCCGTCTTGCACTCAAGACCGGAGCTTTCGCCGAGGATCTGACGGTCGATGTTCGCATGCAGGTGGGGGCAATCCTCGCGGCGCAGCAAGTAGTTCATGCGGCGCACCCCCTTGCAGCTCACCTCTTCGAATCGGCTTGCCACATACGGTTCAAGGTCTCGCCCGACGCGCATCGCCTCGTTTTCCGGCTCTTCGCCGATCCTGCCGGTCTTTTCCGCCCATACCGTGTATGGCGAACGGTAGCGGTTCAGCCCGAGCACAGCGCCCATGTCGCTGCCGCCGAGGCTGTTTCGCCGCTCTTCAAGCCATTCTTCGCGGCTCATGCCGCGCGTCGAGATTTTCTGCATCTTCATCTTCTTCTCCCCTGTAAGTTTCGAAATAGGCTTCCTCCGCGCCGCAGTCCGGGCAGAATTTTTCCGTCACGAGGACATACCCGCGCTCTCCGTCGAGATTTTCGCGCCGCCGCATAACGTCCGGCTCGTCGAAAATGAGGTGGCAGCAAGTGCAGCGATAGGTCATTGTTCTCCCTCCAAATACGCCATCGCGCTCTGCACGCCGAAGATGCGCGCCGCCTGATGGCTGTTAAAAAACACGTCGATGTGGTTGCCGTTCACGCCGCCGCCGCAGTCCTCCGAGACGTAGCTGTGCTGCGTGCCGTCCGGCCAAATCAGCAGGACGCGCGCCCCGTAAGGAATCACCTTCGGGTCAACCGCGATCGTGCGTCCCTCGGTCGCCAGCGTGCCGGTGGCGGTGTAGCCGCTCGCCCACTTGCCGCAGCAGCAGCGTCCGGGGCAATAGGCCGTGAGCGTAAACTCGCCGAGGAACACGTCGTTGCACACCGCGCTTTCAGTCGCGGGAATGTCCCACGCGGGGTCATACTCCTCTACGATGGTGGCTTCTTCCGGTTCCGCTTCGGCCGCCTGCGCGCTGGTGGCGAGAATTGAGATCGCGATCAAGAGGATCGTCGCGCCCAGGCACACCGCCGCAATCAGTGCCGATTCATCGGCCTTGCGCTGCTCTCTCGTGCGCTTGTCGTGCCGTCTCACCGTGTCACCTCTTCCATCGTGATTTGTGCGGGCTTCTCAAGCAGCGGAGCAAGCATTTCCTCTTGCGCCGCCTTGTAAAAGTTCCTGTCGATCTCAAACCCGTAAGCGTTCCGCCCAAGCTCATACGCCGCGCGAAGGGTAGTCGCGCTTCCCGCGCATGGGTCGATTACAACGTCGCCGGGATCGGTGAAAACTTCAATCAGCCGTTTCAGCACATTCACCGGCTTCTGCGTTGGGTGGATCTTGGGAATGTCCTTGCCGTCACGTTCCCACTTCTGCCAGTCAAAAACCATCTTCCCCGTGCCGCGAATCGGTTTCCCATCTTCGCCGATCTCGCGCCCGTTGTTGAATTTCGGCAGCTTGTCGCGGTAAAGCACCACCGCGAACTCCGTCGCGCCTACTACTCGCATATTGGCTTTAAGAACCTGTGCGGAATAGTTCTTGCAAAAAAACATCGGGTAACTGTTCTTGAATCCGTACTGCTTCCCGTACTCCGTGACGGTCTGCATCTGGTCGAACGCGCAGAAAACAAGCATTGCCGGGGCTTGCCCTTTCTCCTTCGGCTCTTTCTTCAAAAGGCGGTTGCAGAAGTGCATATATTCTGCGATCTTGAAATAGCCATCAGAGTTGAAAAAGCTGCTCTTTGCTTTTTTGCTCTCGCCGTTTTTGTTGTCGCCGCCGATGTACCACGTCGGGTTGCTCCCGTAAGCGTCAGCGCCGATATTGTAGGGAATGTCCGCAATCACGAGTTGCGCCTTTGGGATTCCGTATTTTTTGAAATTCTGGAAGTTGTCATGGTACAGTTCGCATTTCACTTCCTGCACCCCCTGTCGATGTAGGGCAGCAGCTCATACAGCGCCTTGCCGACCGCGCAAGCGCCGATGACGGCAAGGCTCGTGGTGAAGTCGCAGCCGTTGAGTGCGATCACCGCAGCGGCGATGCTGCCGAAAAACAGTGTGTCGATCATTTCGCGCCTCCGATCAGCATGAGCTTTTCCGCGTCCGTAAATTGTAAAACTCGGTCAAGTTCCCAAATTTCCTCTAACGTCCAGCGGGAACGCCCCGCCATTCTGTTACAAATCTGCGTTTCCGATAGGCCGATTTCCTCGCCCAGCTCCTTGCCGGTGCGAATCAACGCCCGTCCCATCGCGCCACGCACGGCTCGCTCAAGGTCATTTCGCCGTCGCGTTAACTGTTGTGGCTTTAGCATCTTGCCTTTTCCTTTCTTCCGTGCTATAATAAGCAGGTAACTATATTTTGTGTGAGATTTGTCCCACCCGCCCCGCTCGATGCTGCAACATTGGGCGGGGCATTTTTTACTGCCCATCGCTGGATTCAAACAATTCGTCCACGGTCACGCCGTACATCTTCGCCAGCTTCTTGTGGTACTTGCGCAGCGGTCGCCAGTCGCCAAGCTCCCAATGCGTCACGCAGGATAGGTCAACATTCAGTTTCTTCGCCACCTGTGCGCGGGTCAGTCCGGAGCGTTCTCGCAGCTCTCTCAATGTCAAATTTGCGTCCTCCCTTCATTGTGAGTTATCATTGACTGCGGCGGGGAGATTTGCTATACTGCCGTTAGCCCTCTTTGGGCAACTTCAAAGGAGGTGGTTTTCGTGACCAACCTTTTGATTTTGCCTGTTCCCTTCCCGTCGGGTCGCAACAGCGGTGCCAAAGCGCGTTAAACTGGCTAAATGTAGCAACTGATACGGCGGAGCACTCAGTGAAGAGGTTAAAACTCACGGTGATATGCCAGTAATCATATCCCACCGTATCGGGTACTCCCGATGGCTTACCAGCGAGAAGGCCATGCGCAGAACCAAAACTGCGAAAGTGGTAAGGCTCCCGAAGAACCTGTAGGCTGTTGCAGGCGGCGAAAGCCTGCACGGGGCAAAGGGTAAACAAATTTGGACATTGGCCGGTGGGAATGGTGCTCCCGCCGGTCTTATGTTTCCCCGCCGCAGTCAACGCCCGCCGAAACCTCACAAACGTGAGAAATCACACTTGACACTGCCCCGAAAGCGTATTACAATGAAATCGCCAAAAGACATTGTAAAAAAAGCCGCTTTTATGGGGGCTGGTTTTTGTGTACCCTTTTCCGGTGGGCATGGTTATATGATACCTCACTTTGTGGGGTAAGTCAATACTTTATACCCCGTTTTTTTGGGTTTCGGCAAACCCCACAAATTGAGGTGTTTGTTTTGATAAGATATGATAGAATCCAAGAGCTTGCGAATCTTTGCGGGAAAAAGAAAAGCTTCCTTAGCAAAGCAATGGGGTTTTCGCCGAGATATTTAATTGACGCTAAAAAGCAAAACACAAATATCGCCGATGAACCGTTGCAAATTCTCGCAAAAGAGCTTAAAACCACGCCTGAATATCTCCGTGGCGAAACGGACGACCCAGGCATAAAAGAAGCCCCCGCCACAGAGGGCGAGGGCTTGAGCGCAGCGCGGCAAAAACTATATGACGCTATTGCGAATTTGACCGATGAACAATGCACCAAACTTTTAGGTGTCGTGGAATGGGCAAAGGAAAATAAGTGACGTATGGAGAAGACCGCTTATAAAATTTTGAAAAAGCTATATAATTCTGAATCAATAAGTATAGACGAAATAAACCAGCTGACTAAAAAAGACGATTCCAAACCGATTGAACCTAACCAGCCCAATAAGTATGTTACTTATCTCAAAATGGATAAGATGGTAACGATATTTGACGAGGGTGGAACCGCAGACGGCGCGGGGGGAAGCGTTGATGCAACAGAATTTGTTCGCATCACTTTAGCCGGTCGGGATTATATCGAGAAACAGCGGAAAGAGCTTTTTATGTTCTGGATTCCTTACGCTATTACGACTGCCATTGCTGTAGCAGCGCTTCTCGGATAGATTCAACCTTTTCTGCTGTTAGCTCGCTCGGTTCATACTCTTTGCAAGGATTATCTTTCCCGCATCCAAGGATATAATATCCATTCCTAATGGTGTACCGTCCTACAACATACTTGCATCCAGCGCAAGCAAGGCTTTTGCACTGCGGGAGCGCAGCCTTATCAATAACGGCAGATCGGCGCGTCTTCTCTTGCTCTGCCGCAAGTTGTTCTCTGAGTTTGCGATTTTCTTCCCGCAGATCATTTAATTCTATTCTTGCAATAAACATTCCAACCTCCATAAAACATATTCCACCTGACTGTCAGTAAGTGATAGCACCTCAGATTTTAGGCGCTCTCTAATAAGAATAGCATGGTTTTCTTCTTCGCACAACATTTTGTGTCCCTCCAAATATTTTTGTAACGGGGCTATATGTCGATTGTTGCACATTTTAGTGCAAGAGGGAAAGTATGAGTATTGTTGTCAATATCGTTTCTCAACACACATGGGATACCGACAAAGTTATTGACGAGCTTGGAGACCGTGAATGGGGTGGCTATGCGATTACACTTGAGGGCCGCGCCTATGTAGAAAAGCGTCGCCGCGAAACGCGAAACTTTTGGGTGCCGTATTCTATCACGACTCTGGTCGCGTTGTTGAGCCTCGTTACATCGATCGCAGAGCACTGGGGTACTATTATGTCATGGTTCGCTTCTTAAATTCTTCGCAACCCACAGTCAGATCACAGCCAATAAGGTAAGGCGTGCCATCCCACCTATTAACAAAAACCGCGTGCTCGCAACCTTTACACACAATGCTTTTGCATTTCGCAAGACCGCCATTTTCTGCAAGTTTTTGAGCATTTACAAGAAAGGCGTTTTCTTCTTCAAGGTCACGAATTCTGCGCTTTAAATCGCCACGAGTTTGAAACATTATTTTTCTCCTTTCAATTCATTGCATTTTACTATAATTAACGGTATTTTACATCATTTTATAGAAAGAGGCAATAACTTACGAGAGAATGCAAGACGGTATAATTTAGATCGGCCCCGCCGCCCTCTGCAACAAACGGCGGGGCCTTTTTGCAGCCAGCGGGGAGCGGTCGCCGCTGCTTGTCTTGACCTTACTCCGCTTTACCTGACTACTTCAACACCAAGACCTTGCAATAAGACAGCGCTCGACGTGGTTCGACAAGCCCTCATCTTACGACTTCGCGGCGCGAAAATCGGAAAAATTAAGGTGGCATAAATGAACATTCAAGAAGTGTGCAGAATCCGTAAAGAAAAACTGAAATTGACCTATCAGGACATTTCCGACGCTTCCGGCGTGCCGCTGTCCACCGTGCAGAACTTCTTTTCCAAGTTTTCGAAATCTCCCTCCATCTACACCGTCGCGCCGATCTGTAAAGCGCTTGGAATATCCATTGACGAAATATTCGGAATTTCCGAACACTTAACGCCAGTCGAGGAAACCTTACAGGCGCGTAACGACGAGCTGGAACGACACGTTGACGCAAAGGCTGATACCATCGAGATCATGCGGCGCGGAGTGCGTATCCGCAACGTTGTGATTGCTATAATGTTTGTCATCATTGCTATGCTTGCTGTGTGGTGCGTGTACATTGATTTTCACTGCATAGATTACGGATTTTGGAGGGGGATTTGATGAAAATACCGAAAGCGAAACTGCTACCATCTGGCAACTGGAATGTCAGTGTCATGGTAGACGGAAAGCGCGTGTCCGTCACAGCGCCTACCAAAAGGCAAGCGGAGAATGAAGCTGCCGCGTTAAAGTCCGGCGTCAAGTCTGCCGCTCGTGCGTCTGAGCGCACGGTTGGTGATGCTATCGACCGATATATTGACAACAAGGACGCGATACTCTCTCCCTCCACCGTCAACGGGTACCGAAAACTCCGCAAGGTGGTTTTCCCCGAACTGATGGGCATTAAATGCGTCGCTTTGACGCAGGATCGCGTGCAGCGTGCCGTGAATAAGATGGCGCGGGAAAAGTCGCCTAAGTACGTCCGCAACGCTTACGGCCTGTTTACGGCGGCGATGTCGGAGGAATGCCCGGATAAAGTGTTCCGCGTATCCTTGCCGCAGAAAAAAGCGCCTAAAATTAAAATTCCTACCATGGAGGAAATTAGAACCCTGCATGAAGATTGCAAGGGCACAGACTTTGAATTGCCGTTTCTGCTGGCCGTCTGGCTCGGCCTCCGTACATCGGAGATCAGAGGTCTAACATGGGATTGCCTTGACGGCGATATTCTGACAATCAAGCAAGCAATGGTAGACGGTGAGGACGGCCCGCAGCTCAAGCAGCCTAAAACGTACAGCGGCAACAGAAAACTAAAAGTGCCGCCGTATATTATGGGACTGCTTGACGAAACACCGCACACAGATGAGTATATTGTCCATGCGACCAGGAACGTCCTGTATAAGCATCTGCAACGCGCGTGTGTTCGCTGCGGAGTTTCGCCGTTTCGCTTCCACGACCTGCGCCATGTAAACGCATCGGTTATGCTCAGGCTCAATGTCCCGGACAAATACGCAATGGAGCGCATGGGGCACTCCACAAACAACATGCTCAAAAACGTATACCAGCACACGATGAATGATAAAGCCGTAGCAGTGGCAGATGCCGTTGACGGCTTTTTTGAATCCGAATTTCATCTGTAATTTCATCTGCAATTCATCTGCAAAAGCACTGTTTTAACGGAAGATAACTTGCAAATATCGCAAGTAATGTGCAAATATGAAAGCCCGAAAACCCTTGTAAATACAAGAAAAACCCCGCAGCCGTTGAGACTGCGAGGTTTTTTTAATGGTGGAGGCGGCGGGAGTCGAACCCGTAACCCAATCCGAAAAAGCATTGATATTACAAGGTTTTTTGTAACTCATCTGCAATTTCATCTGCAATTTACTTTTCCAGTTTGCGCATGACGCTATTATAGACGCGCTCGTTTACAATTTTCAAACTGTCCATCAGCTCGTCCATGATTTCCCACGCCTTGTCCGGTGGAACATCTGCCACTGCGCGCAGAAAATCGCTGTCGCCGTATGTTTCGATGTTGACTGGCGCGGGCGCTGCGGAGTATGCCATTGGCAAAACCCTCTCTCTGCTACCGCTTTGCTGGTCCCGGATGGCATACAGCACGGCAAGGCGCTCATAGTTTGTCCAGCTTGATTCTTCCGTCTCAAGGCGGGCTATCCAGCGATTGACCTCATTCTCGTCGACCATAGGGGCGCACCCCCTTTAGCCCTCGATCGTGTCCATGCAGCGCTGGATAGCTCTGCGAATGCTTTCATCGTCGGCATCGTCAAGCATCTCCTGCAACTGACGTTTCATCTTGTCCATCGCACCGTCACGGGAGTAGTGGCCACGGACGTAGTGCGTGCCGCGTCTGCCTCTGCCGCGCATATCGTACTCGTCGCGGCGGCTGGAATAGCCATCTTCTTCCATCGCTTCGATCTTGTCGATGTTCTTGATGGTATCAGTCAGCTTATGCACGATGTCAAGGTCACCTGCGCCAAGCTCACCCTTGCGAGTGATTTCTTCCAGCTCCTTGCAGAGCATGTCGCGCAGATCATACATAGATTTCATACCCATTGTTTTCTCCTTTCTCAGCTTACGCGGTCAACGGTCAAATTGGAGTTGGCGAAGTTGATTGCCTGTGTGCTGGTGTTCTCCATAGCCACAGTCAGGCAACAGCCTTTCGGCACCTCCACAATGGCGCTGACATAAATATTGAAGTAGTTTTCCACGGCCGCAGGCGTGACGGTCGCCACGGCGTTGGTCAGCGGTTCGCCGTTGATAGCCAACGCAGCGGTGATCGCTTCCACCGTGCCGCCGGTGGGGATAGCGATGTTGCCACCAAAGGCCACGCGGAAACGCGCCTTGCACTGGTTTGTCAAGCCGCGCAAGGTCACGATGCCCGCACCCTCACGATGAACGATGCACGGCTTGTTGTTGACCGCAGTTTCCGTCAGGGGAACGTTTTGCCCAGCAGCAACGGTCTGAATTGCCGCAGAAGTAAATTCTGCCATTAAAATCATTCCTTTCTCAGTTAAAATAAGCGGCGGAGCTATTGCCCCGCCGCGTTGGTATCAGTATCAGCACGGGGCTGAACAGTTCGGAAATTCCGAACAGCTGGTGCTATGCAGTTGTCAGCAGCCGCAAGCCGCATACTGGGTGCAGCAATAGGGGTTCTGCACCGTGTAGGCCGGAATGGGAGAGGGCCGGAGCTGGGATACCAGATAGCTGTTCTGCGCCGCCTGAGATGCGGCCAGCTTCAAGCCCTGGTTCTCGCTCTGGAGATCCTGCAGCTTGCTCTGGGTCAGGAAATCAAGGATCGCGCGGCTGTTGCTGTTAGCGTTGTCGATGATGTCGCGCGTCGCGTTCTGCACGGTGTTGCGCGTGTCGCACGCCTGCGCCGCCATGTCATAGCGCACCTGCGCGATAGCTGCGCGATTCTCGCAGCAGCAATTTGCGGCCTGCATCTGCATGGCGTTGAGCTGCTGCATCAGCGCCGCCTGCTGGTTGCTGCGGGAAAGCTCGGCTTGTGCAAAACCGTTTGCCATCGCCATGTTGGTGCCGTTGACAAGCTGCGCCTGCTGGTAAAATCCGTCGCAAAGGCCCTGATTTACGCTGTCGATCTTGCGCTCGACATTGGCAAAATCAGAGGTCAGCACATAGCCGTCGACCACGCCGCCGGAATTGCCAGCGTTGCCAAATCCGTTGCGGCCCCAGCCGAAGAGAAAAAGAACGATGATCCAGATCCAGTTTTCGCCCCACATGCCCATGCCGCCGCCGTAGTTGTTCGCGGGCGCGACCGGCATAGTCATCATGGGAGCACCGTCGGAAAGAGACATAGTATCACTCCTTTGAAAGATTTTTATTTATCAAATCGCGGCCACGATAAGATTAGTGGAATAAGTGTTCAAACTGCTTTGCCATAGATTGAAGTTGGTTTAACTCCTGTTGGCTCATAGCCCCAGATTGCAAAAGCTTTTCAACCTCTGCTTTTGGATCGCCCTGAAAATTTGCCTTGAATTGCTGGAACTGCTGCATCATCTGCATGAAGCCGTTCCCTCCGCCGAGCGCACTGAAAAAGGGATTATTCATCGTCTTCGTCCTCCTCGACCTTGCGTTTATTTTTGCCCTTCAATTCGCCCACAAGCGCCGCCAGCGCGTCAAACTCCTTGCGGGTGACAAATTCCA
>ERZ1034865.212-NODE-212-length-42014-cov-9.572869_pt1 | contig 42014 bp, 63 predicted proteins | sample MGYA00520632_ERZ1034865 | MGnify/ENA primary metagenome ERZ1034865 (study PRJEB33766, sample SAMN09781738) | gut metagenome | biome: gut microbiome | host: Homo sapiens | place: Madagascar | study: EMG produced TPA metagenomics assembly of the PRJNA485056 data set...
AGCTAGGCTTGCGCGCACGCACACGCGCGAGGATGGTATACAAATTGCACAAATATGGACGAAACGGAGATCGTGATGAGCAAAAAGAAAACACCGGCCACCGCCAGCGAAAAATACCGGACGGAGCTGGAAGAAATTGAGCAGGCCGCAAAGGACGCTAACTGCGACACAAACTTTTTGTATCGCTCCACGCTGGACCGGTATGTTACGCAGCTGGATCTTCTGGATCAGGCGCAGAACGACATGAACGAGCGCGGCCTTACCGTGGTAAAGACCACCCCGCGCGGCGCGGAGATTGAAGTAGCAAACCCTTCTATTCAAGTCTACAACCAGACTGCCAGCGCAGCCAACTCCACCGTATCAACGCTGCTGCGGGTCGTGCAGACGTTCAAATTTATGGCGGTAAAGCCCGACGAGGACAATGATTTGTAACATTCCCCCGGAGATCCTGGAGTACATTGAGCAGGTGGAGAACAATGCTCCGCGTGCTTGCAAGGAGCAGCACGCCATTGTTGCACTGATCCGGCGCGTTTTTGCAACTGAAGATATTTATGTGGATACCGAGCGTATGCGGAAATACTTCCGTATCGCCCGGTATTTTCCTTATGACCGCCTTTTTCCGTGGCAGACTTTCGCGCTGGGGCTTTGGCTGTGCACCTATCGCAAAGATGGAAGCCCCAGATTCAAGACGCTGTTTGCCATGGTCGGGCGTGGCGCTGGCAAGGATGGCGTGATTGCCATTTCTTCGGCGGCGCTGATCAGCCCATACAACCCGGTGCCGCACTACAACGTGGATATCTGTGCCAACAACGAGGAGCAGGCCGTCACCCCCGTGAAGGATATCGTGGAAGCACTGGAAAACCCGAAGTATGAAGCCAAGCTTTCGCGGTTTTACTATCACACAAAAGAGGTGCTGCAGGGGCGCAAGAATCTGGGCGAGGTAAAAGGCCGCACCAATAACCCCAAGGGACGCGATGGTATGCGTTCCGGTGCGGTCATCTTCAACGAGGTGCATCAGTACCAGAATTACGACAACATCAAAGTGTTTATCACCGGCCAAGGCAAGGTTGCAGAGCCTCGCGTTGGCTTTTTTACATCCAACGGCGATGTATCGGACGGTCCTCTGGACGATTACCTTGCCCGAGGTCGGCGCATTTTGTTTGAGGGCGAACCGGACGAGGGCTTTTTGCCGTTCATCTGCTGCCTGAACACAAAGGACGAGGTGCACGACCCGGAAAACTGGTGCATGGCAAACCCTTCCCTGCCCTATCTGCCGCACTTGATGCAGGAGATCCACGATGAATACCGCGACTGGAAAGAGCGCCCGGAGCAGAACGGCGATTTTATCACAAAACGCATGGGCATCCGGGACGGCGCGAAGGAAATCTCGGTCACGGACTACGAAAACATCAGGGCAACAAACCGCCCCCTGCCGGATATGGCCGGCTGGAGCTGCACTGTGGGCATCGACTACGCGGAATTAGATGACTGGGCGGCAGTAGACCTGCATTTTCGCAAAGGAGATCAGCGCTATGACATCAATCACGCATGGATCTGCGCAAACAGCAAGACCCTGCCCCGGGTAAAAGCTCCGTGGCGGACGTGGTGCGAAAACGGAGACTGCACCTATGTAGACGATGTAAGCATCTCGCCGTATCTTCTGACGGATTTCATCCGGGAAGCCGGACGAAAATACACTGTAAAAAAAGTGGCGCTTGACCATTTCCGTTACACCATGATGGCAGAAGCGCTGCAAAGTATCGGTTTTGACGCGAAGGATAAAAACCGGGTGAAGCTGGTACGCCCCAGCGACATTATGCAGGTAGACCCCGTGATACAGGATTGCTTTAACCGCAATCTGTTTACTTGGGGCGATGTACCGCATCTGCGCTGGGCGGTTAACAATACCAAGCGCGTGCGCAGCAGCCGAAATCAGGGTGTGGATACCGGAAACTTCATTTACGCCAAAATTGAGGGCAAAAGCCGAAAAACAGACCCGTTCATGGCGCTGGCGGCAGCCATGACGGTGGAAAGCGATCTGGGCACCGGTCAGGTGCAGCTGCCAAAGATCGGAGCATTTTGCTGGTAACTTGCCGGTAACTTGCCGGAAGGAGAAAAACAATGTCTTTTTCTGAGAAAATCAAACAGTTTTTCGGGTTTTCGCCGCCCGAGCAGAAGATCACCGCACATGATTTTTTGCTGAACGGTGATGACCTGACCTGCGAAATGCTTGGCTACTGGCAAGAATACCAGCTGCGTGACCTTGCATTTAACTGCTGCGTAAACCTGATTGCGAACGCGATTGCAAACTGCGAGTTTAAGACGTTCGAGCGCGGGCAACCGGTCAAATCGGATTATTACTATCTGCTGAACGTAGAGCCGAACGTCAACGAAAACAGCACGGCGTTCTGGAAAAAAGTGATCTACAAGCTCTATGCCAAAAACGAATCGCTTGTTGTCCCGATTCCGCGCGGGGGCAACGTTGAGCTGGTGGTTGCAGACAGCTGGACAAAGCCGGAGTACATCCCCACACAGGAAAATGTATACCGTCAGATACAGGTCGGGCAGCAGTCGTATACCCGCGACCTGAAAGAGCGTGAAGTACTGCACCTTACTCTGAACAACGATGACGCAAAAAAAGTTGTGGACGCTCTGTATGAAAGCTACAAAAATCTGGTGCAGTCCAGCATCAAGAGCAACGTCTGGAACAACGGCCAGCACATGAAGGTGCACGTTGAACAGTCGACCGAAGGACGAGACGATTTTGAGCGAACGTTTTCTGCCATGCTGGAAAGCAGCTATAAACCGTTTTTGGAATCTGGCACCGGTATTTTGCCGGAATTTAATGGCTACGATTTCCAGCTGATGAACAACGGCACCGGCACAAAAGACACGCGGGACATCAAAGCCCTTTTTGATGACATTTTTTCTTTTACCGCGCGCGGGCTGGGCATCCCGCCCGTGCTTGTGCAGGGTGATGTGGCGGGCATTAACGACATAATCACCCACTGGCTGACCACCGGCATCGACCCGCTGGCGGCGCAGATCAGCAAGGAGTTCAGCCGGAAGCTGATTCCAAAGGCGGACTGGCTGCGCGGAGACCGCGTATATGCGGACACCTCCACCATCCAGCACTTTGACATGTTCTCTAACGCAGCGAACATTGAAAAAATCGTTGAGAGCGCCGCATATAGCATCAACGAGCTGCGCGAGGCCACCGGCGGCGCGCCGCTGCCTGATGAATGGGCTAACATCCATTGGATGACCAAAAATATCGCTACCGTGGAAACCGTTGCAAGGGACGCCGCCACGGAAAGCAACCCGAAGGAGGAATAATATGCCGAAACCCTATTTTGATATCCAGCAGTTTGGCGAGCAGACGGATATCTATATCTTTGGCGATATTGTAAGATACGCCAATGAAGATAGCCAGGAGACCAGCGGGCACAGCCTTGTCCAGCAGCTGAAGAAAATCCCTGATGCAGCCGAGATCAATCTGCATATCGACAGCTTTGGCGGAAACGTTTCCGAAGGATGGGCTATTTACAATGCGCTGCAAAGCAGCCATGCGCGGGTAACGTCCTATGCAGATGGTTTTGTTGCCAGCGCTGCCATTTACCCGTTTTTGGCTGGTCAGAAACGTATCGCCAGCAATGTGAGCGCCTTTTACTTTCACCCGGCAAGCCAGCTTGCAGCCGGTTACGCCGAGGATCTGCGCAGCGCGGCGGATACACTGGACCAGCTGACCGAAATCGGGCTGGGTGCGTTTACGAATGCCGGCATGGAGGAACAGGCAGCCCGCGACCTTGTAAACAGCAAGGCGTGGTACTCCCCTGCCGCTATGCTGGAAAAGGGTATTGCAACCAGCATCCGCAAAACTGGCGATGCTTCCGGCGTTTCCCAGAGCGTGCGCGGCTTGATCGTGCAGCAGCTTATGGTGCCACATAAGGATGTAGAGCCGCCCGCTGAACCGCAGCCCGAAGAACCGCCCGCAAAGCCCAGCCTGATGCAGATGCTTTGCAATATCTGAAAATAAGCCGTAAAGCAGCACTTCCTTTGTGGGGTGCTGCTTTTTAAATACCAAAAAGGAGAAATCAACATGAATCTTTCTGAACTGTACAAGAACAATCAGAAGCTGAACGATCTGCGCCAGAAGCTGCACGATGCTTACAAGAGCAACGACGAGAATGCTGTGACTGAAACCTTCCTGCAGATGTTCCAGACCGTGGGCGACATCAACCGCGAAGAGTACCAGCAGCAGCTGGACGGCATGAAGCAGGAGCTGGACAATTCCGTCCTGTATGCCCGCGGCGTGCGCCAGCTGACCAACGACGAGCGCGAGTACTATCAGGCCGTGGAGAAGGCCATGCGTGCCGATAACCCCAAGCAGGCGCTGGAGAACGTGACCGTTGTATTCCCGCAGACGGTTATCAGCCGCGTGATGGACGATCTGGCATCCAAGCACCCGCTGCTGAGTAAGATCCAGTTTACCCCCACCGGCGGCGCGATCCGCATGATGCTGAACACCGATGGCATCCACAAGGCAAAGTGGGGCAAGCTGTGCGCTAAGATCGTGGAGGAGCTGACCTCTGGCTTCAAGGAAGTGGACGCAAGCCTGTACAAGCTTTCTGCGCTCATTCCGGTCTGCAAGGCACAGCTGGATCTGGGCCCCGAGTGGCTGGACCGCTACATCCGCGCTATTCTGGCTGAAGCTCTGGCGAACGGTCTGGAAGAGGGCATTGTCATGGGCGACGGCAACGATCAGCCTATTGGCATGGTGCGCGATGTGAGCGATGACGTTGCCGTGATCGGCGGCAAGACCTATCCCGAAAAGGCAAAGGTCAAGGTCAACGATTTCGAGCCTGCCACGATGGGCAACTTGATCTCCATGCTGGGCAAGACCGCCAACGGCAAGGACCGTGACCCGGATGATCTGATCCTGCTGGTCAACCCGCAGGATTACTACCTGCGCGTGATGCCTGCAACCACCGTGCGTGCCCCGGATGGCACCTACCGCAATGACATTTTCCCCGTTCCCCTGTCCGTCATCAAGACCGCTGCGCTGCCGCGTGGTCAGGCGGTGTTTGGCATCGGTCACCTGTACTTTGCGCCGGTCGGCATGAACAAGAACGGCCGCATCGAGTACAGCGACGATTACCGCTTCCTCGAGGACGAGCGCGTCTATCTGATCAAGCTGTATGCAAACGGTTTCCCGGTGGACAACAACGCCTTCCTGAATCTGGACATTTCCGGCCTGCAGCCCATGACCTACCGTGTGACTACCGTTCCCGCGCCTGCCGCATCCACTGATGCAACCCTGAGCGCCCTGAAGCTGGGCAGCCTGAACCTGACCCCGGGCTTCACTTCCAGCAATGTGACCTATACGGCAACTACCACTGCGGCCTCTAACACCATCACCGCGACCCCTGCCAACGCCGGCGCCAAGGTCAAGGTGGAAGTGGGCGGCAAGGAGATCGAGAACGGCAAGCCTGCGACCTGGAGCGAGGGCAGCAACACCGTGACCATTACCGTGACCGCTGCGGACGGTGAAACCGTTAAGACCTACACCGTCACGGTCACCAAGTCCTGACCATGACCAGCAAGTGGGATGAGCAGCGGGAAACGCTGCTGCCGGACATCAAAAACTATCTTGATATCACATGGTCGGATGATGCACTGGATAAAAAGATCTGGGGCATCAGCGTGGCCGGTATGCTCTATCTGGATAGTAAGATCGGCACAGAGCAGGACTACACGGCGCCCGGGCTTGCCCGCGCGCTGCTGATGGACTATGTGCGCTACACCCGCGACGGCGCAGCGGACATTTTCGAGCACAACTATCTGCACCTGCTGCTGGCGGCAAGAAACGAAAGGCTGGTGAATGATTTTGCAGAGAACACGCAAAAGCCCGACCCGCCCTGACACGGAGGTCAGCCAGACCTTCAACAGCGGGGTCGTGCAGATATTTTCCACGCGGGACGCTGCGCCGGTCGGGCACTCCCCTATCGTGGAGTGCACAGCAAAGTGCACCCTGCGGTACGAGGAACAGCGTCTTGGCATCAACCGGCTGTATCTGAGCCGCCAGAATCAAGCGGAGATCGTCCGGGTGATCCGCGTGCCGGCACCGCAAGGCATCGCGATTTCCAGCCAAGACGAAGCCCAGACCGAGGACGGCAGACGCTACCGCGTAGACACAGTGCAGGCCGTCCGAAGCTGGCCGCCTGCGCTGGATCTGGCGTTGCGTTCCGTGGAGCATGATTTTGACAACAGCTTACAGGAGGGCACCGAGGATGACATGGTATGAGTGCATCATTGCTGCCCACACAGTTGTTACAGACCGTGTAAGCCACGGCGGGCGGATGAAGTCCAAACGATATTTTGTCTGGCAGGAAGAAGCGCCAAACGACCTCATTGCGGACGGCAAACACATCGAACGCGCCATGATCGGCACGACAGACCTGTTTACCACAATGGAGTTCGACCCATGGTGCGACGCGCTGGAAAAAGCGTTTGACGCTTCCGATCATATCGCGTGGGAAACGCTTCAGCCCGTGTATGAAGCTGATACAAAAATCTGGCATTACCGCTGGCGGTGGGAGGTGTTTGGCTGTGGCTAGGATCGAAGCAAAAGGGCTGGATGCTTACATGAAAGAACTTCAGAAGCTGAACCAAAGCACCGATGACGTATGCAAGGCTGGCGTTTATGCCGGTGCAAAAGTCATAGGTGACAGGATCAAAGCTGCCGTTGACACGATTCCGATTCACAGTCTGCCATCCGGGCAGGAGCAGTATTATGCCCACCCCAATGGACCACCCATGAACGGATTAAGCCAGCAGCAGGCTGATGACCTGAAAAAAGGGTTCGGCATTGCAAAATTCAGCCATGAAAACTATGCGTGGAACACAAAGCTTGGCTTCAACGGATACAACAGCATCCAGACCAAAGGGCACCCGAAAGGACAGCCAAATGCGCTGATTGCCCGCTGCGTAGAAGGCGGCACAAGCGTATGGGTGGCAACTCCGTTTGTTGCTCCTTCCGTCCGAAAAGGGCGAAAAGAAACGGAGGCAGCCATGGGGCAGGCTGTTGAAAAAAAGATAAAAGAAACAATCGACAAATAACCTGCGCAGGGTGTCCACAGTGGACACCCTGCTTTTTTGTATGAAAGGAGAAAACACATGGTAACTACTGGTTTTTCCAACGTGCATATCGCCACATACGCTTCCGAAAACGGCGTTGTTTCCTACAGCGGCGTGCGCAAGCTGGGGCGCTCGGTGAGCATGAGCACCGATATTTCCACCAGTGACGACAACAAGTTTTACGCCGATGACCGGCTGGCAGAGACCGAGACCGGCTCTGCCTTTACCGATGGCAGCGGCACCTGCACTGTGGACGGCCTGACCGCAGAGGAGGAAGCTTTCATCATGGGCCTGAAAGACGGCAACTCCGTAACGCCGGACGAGGGCACTGCGGTGGAGACCTACGAGTATGGCGCATCCATGGAGCCGCCTTATCTGGGGCTGGGCGCAGTCAAGAAGGTGCAGAAGGACGGCAAGAGTATGTGGAAGGCAATCGTCCTGTGCAAGATCCGCTTCAAGGTGCCCAAGGACGATGCCGAGACGCAGGGCGAGCAGATCGACTGGCAGACCCAGAATCTGGACTTTTCCATCATGCGTGACGACAGCGCCATGAACCGGTGGAAGACCATCCCCAAGAAGGAGTTTGACACCGAGGCGGCAGCGGTCGCGTTTATTAAGAAGGCACTGGGAGGTGCAGCATGATCGAGGACAAGTACATCGTATTCGCGCACGTCAAGGACGATGAGTACCCCATGTGCATGACCATCAAGGCGCTTTCTGTGCTGGAGGGCACCTACGGCTCTGTGGACAATATCTTTGGCGTTGCCAAGGAAGCCGCGAAAACCGGCCGCGTTGCCGACCTTGCAAAGGCGGCACTGACCATTGCGCCCGTGCTTGCGGATGCAGGCCGGGACTATGTGCGGGAGATGGCGGCAGAATCCAACGACAAGGAGTTTCAGGACATGGCGCAAAGCCTGCCGGACTTCCCTGCTGCTGCGGAGCTGGAAAAGAGCATGACGTGGGCAGAGTGCCGCGCACTGTGGAACGACTGCGTTACCGCAATTGCGCGCGGCTCTGGCCGCGAGGTGGAGGCTGAGCCGGACAACAGCGCAAAAAACGCGGAAAGCGCCATGTGATACAGCTTAACAGAACGTGGTTTCTGTTTTACGGCCGCAAACTGGGCATGAATGAGCATCAGGTGCATTCGTGCCCGGTGGGCCGTATGTTGGATTATATGGCGTGTATGCAGATAGAAAACGGCGCAAACCAGAAGCTCTACGCCACCGTAGACGATCTGGAAAAAATACGGTAAGGAGGTGAACGCATGGCAAAAACGGACATTGGCCCCAAAATAAGCGTTGAGGGCGAAAAAGAATACCGGCAGCAGATGCAAAACATCATTGCCCGGCAGAAAGAATATGCCGCTGAGCTGAAGTCCACCACGGCATCTATGGACGAGAACACCTCCGCAGAACAGCGTGCATCCTCGGTGGCGGCGGTGCTGCGCAAGCAGATCGCTGCACAGACGGATGCTTTGAACGCCCAGAAAGGTATGCTGCTGCAGGCCACTGAAAAGTATGGCAGCGCCAGCACACAGGCATCAGCTTACCGGACTGCGGTCTATAAGACGAATGCGGAGTTGGAAACCTTAAAAAGCCGCCTGCGCGATGCCGAAAACGGCCTTGGGGAGTTCGCGTCTAAAACGGATGATGCAACGGAAAGCGTCCAAAATTTTGGGAATGCTAACCAAGCCGGAATCTTTGACGGCATAGCCGGTGCAGTGACAAAAGGAAACCTCGTTGCTGCCGCGCTGGAAAAAGTAGGCTCTGCGGTAGTTGACGCCGGAAAGGCTGCGATCAGCACCGGCGTTGACTATAACTCCCAAATGGAGCAGTACACGGTTGCGTTCACGAATATGCTGGGCAGCGCGGATAAAGCGGAATCTGCGCTTAACCAGATAAAACAGGACGCTGCCAAAACTCCTTTTGACACCGCAGGGCTTGTAAAGGCAAATCAGCTCCTTATCTCTACCGGCGTGGATGCAAAATCTGCGCGTAATATAATCATGGCGCTGGGCGATGCCGTAAAGGCGACCGGCGGCGGCAATGACGAATTAAGCCGCATGGCGCAAAACCTGCAGCAGATCAAAAACGCAGGCAAGGCGACCAGCGCCGACATCAAACAGTTTGCCTATGCCGGCATTGACGTGTACGGTATCCTTGCCGATTATACCGGAAAGTCCACAGCGGATGTGCAGAAGATGTCGATCAGCTACGACCTGCTGACCAACGCACTTTTATCGGCGTCTGAAGAGGGCGGGCGGTATTTCGGCGCAATGGAGACCCAGAGCCAGACGCTGGACGGCAGAATTTCCACCCTGAAGGACAACGCCACCCAGCTTGCCGGAGCGCTGACAGAAGGGCTTGCGTCTACCGAGGGAGAGCTTGTCAACGTTGCCACCGGCTGGGTGCAGGAGCTGACGGATTCTTTGCAGACCGGCGGCGTTGCAAGCATGGTGGAAACCGGCGGCGTGCTGGCGGGCGAGGCTATCGACAGTTTTACGGATTACGCCGTCAACAACATGGACGGCGTGCTGGATACCGGGCTTGATATTGCCCAAAACCTTGCATCCGGTGTTGTGCAGAACGCCCCGAAGCTGCTGGAAAGTGCTGTGACCATCACCGGCAGCTTTATTGGCGGCGTGGCTGAAAAGCTCCCAGATATCCTTGCATCCGGTGCTGAATTGACTGGCGAAATGGTCCGTGGTGTGCTCAGCCTTGGTCAGGATATGTGGGATGCCGCAAAAACGCTTGCAGCCAAGGCGGCAAGCGGCATTTTGACCACAAACTGGCTCGAAGTTGGCTGGAATATTTCCAGCGGCATCGTCAACGGCTTTATCAACGGCATGAAAACCGCAACTTTTAGCGGGATGGGCGGCGGTAAAACCTCCGGTGGCGGCGCGGGACGTCAGAAAAAACAAAACACCGAACCGGAAATTGCTGTGCCGCAGTATGATGGCTCCGGCGGCGGTGGTGGCAGCTCTGGCGGCAATTCCAGTAAAAAAAACTCCACTAAAAAGGCAGCTCAGGACACCAAAAAGCTGGCAAAATCCGTTACCAACACCTCCAAGCAGCTTTTGCAGGGCTCAGAAAACATCGTGGGCGCAATCAGCCGCACCGTGGAAACGGCTGACAATACCTACAACGTCTATGATGGCACGACCAAGAAGCTGAAGGGCACCACGACCGAAACCGTCCAGACCATCACGGACAGCTGGACAGAAATGGTGAACGGCGTTGAAACGCAGTTCAAGCGGGTACAGACCCTGACCGATGGTGTTGTGACCTCTGAAAAGGTGACAAGCTCCCTCGCAGATGAGGTTGCCAAAAAATCCGTTCATACCCGCGCGGAGACCCTGACGGCGGCACAGGCAGAAATAGACGAAGCCATTGGCTACGTCAGCCGGACTGCCCAGACCTCCACCGAAACCAAGAAAGTGCTCAACGCAGAGACCGGCGAGCTGGAAGATACCGTTGTGTCTGCCACAAAGGTAGTAACAGACTGCTATAAGCGCATCGTGGAGGGTCAGGAACAGACCGTAGAGCGCACCACCACCTATACCAACGGCATTGTAACAGACGCCAACGAGAAGGCTTCCGACCTGAACACGAGCATCAAGTACACCGAGGGCGTTCTGGGCGGCTTTTCCAAGTTTGTATTGGATCTGGATTCTAAGCTTGGCGGGCTGGAAAAGGTTGCAAGCAACCTGACAAAAAGCCCTCTGGGGCAATGGTTCAGCGATCTGGCGCAGGGCTACCGCGCAAGTGATAGCTTTTGGGATAACATTGATGTCGTTGGCACGCTCGTTGGCGGACTGACCGGCGCTGCGCAAGGATTTCAGCTGACCGGAAGCTGGCAAGGCGCAGTTGCCGGCGGCGTTATCGGGATTGTTGGCAAGCTGTTGGGAACGTCTATCAGCACGCAGGCTGGAAGCTGGGGCGCGGATCTTGTATCGGGACTTGCCAGCGGAATTACGAGCGGAGGCGGCATTATCGCGAAGGCCGTTTCGTGGATCGGCGACATTATAAAGGGATTTTTGCACTTTTCGCGCCCGGACGAGGGACCCTTGCGGGAGTACGAGAAGTGGATGCCGGACATGATCCAAGGCATGGCGGACGGCATCCGCAACAACGCTTACCTGCTGCAGGAGGCTGCCGCAGACCTTGGCGGAAAGCTGAAGATGCAGTTGCAGTACGATGTGGGCAGCGCAAACGGCTTTGCACAGGTGGCTACCAACTCCCGCACGGTGAGCATGGGCGGCATCAATGTCAACGTGTACCCCTCTGAGGGCATGGACGAGGAACGCTTTGCCCAGTACACCATTACACGACTTACACAGATGATCAATGAGGAGGCGGCAGCCAGTGGAGAAGTACCTGTATTTTAACGGGCACAGCAGCACCGAGTACTGCTGCCATATCGAGCACAAGCCCAGCATCCCGACCCCGAACCGCAAGTACGAAGAGTACGAGGTTGCAGGCCGGAACGGCAAGCTGCACGCGGATCAGGGTCAGTACGAAAATATTACGGTGTCGTATCAGCTGTACTTCCACGGCAGAAACCCCACCCCGGAACAGCTGCGCAGCATCAAGGCGTGGCTATGCGGTACGCCGGGTGCGTATCCCCTCTCCGACGGATACGACCCGGAGTATTTTTATCGCGGCATTGCAAAGATGGGCGATACCAGCAATATTCTGGACAAATACGGTCGGTTTACGGTGGAGTTTGACTGTGACCCCCGGCATTTTTTGCGCTCCGGGCAGGAGCTGCAGGAGATGACAAACGGTCAGGTGCTGCTAAACCCGCTGGATCAGGTGGCACTTCCCTATTTTGAGGTGACCGGAAACGGCGAAGAAGGCGAGCTGACAGTAAACGGGAAGGCCTTCGGCATAAAGCCGCCTGCAGAAAAGACTGTGTGCTGCGATGCAGAAACGTGGAACGCATGGCTGGAGGACGGCACCAACGCAAACCCGGTGACCGGCGGCATCTGGCCGGAGCTGGTGGCGGGTGAAAGCCTTATCCAGTGGAGCGGCGGCATCCAGACTGTAAAGATCATGCCAAGGTGGTGGACGTTATGAAACTTGTTTTACACGATGAAACTGTTCTTTCGGCAGAAAACTACGGCTTTGGAACGCTTTCGGATGCGATGGAGTGCACCGTCAGCTGCGAGGAAAACGGAACGTATGACCTGACCTTGCAGTACCCGGTGACCGGCATCCACGCGGAAGAGCTTTTGGAGCGGCGTATTATCAGCGCACGGCCTTCCAGCTACGAAAACCGGCAGCTTTTCCGCATCTATCGCATCGGCCGCCCGATGAATGGACGGTTTCAGGTCTCGGCGCACCATATCTCGTATGACCTTGGCAATTGCATTGTAAAGCCGTTCTCGGCAAAAACGCTTAAAGAGACGATCCAGAAGCTGAATGAAAACATTGTGGGGGACTGCAAGTTTGAGATTTCGGCAGGATATGACAGCGAAAAAGCCTTTTCTATTACAAAGCCCATGACCGTGCGGGCGGCGATGCTCTCCAACAACGGCGGCAGCATTGCGGACACCTACCTTGGCTACTGGGAGTTTGACGGCTTAAAGTGCACGCTGCGGCTTAAAGAAGAGGTAAACCGGGGCGCAGTCATTGCATACGGTCTGAATCTGGTGGACGTCACGCAGGAAAAGAACATCGACAACGTATACACCCACGTCTATCCGTACTGGGCAAACGCGCAGAAGGGCAAGTTTTACGCGCTGGACCCCATAAAGGCGTCTGAAATCGAGGGATACCAGAAGATCTACCCTCTGGATTTGACCAGTTCCTTTCAAAAAGCGCCTTCTGACGCCAGTATGCGGAAGGCAGTTACCGAGTTCTTGTCCAAAAACAAGATCGGAAAGATAGAACCCAGCCTGACCGTAAGCTATGTGCAGCTGGAAAAGACCGTGGAGTACAAAGACCAGAAGAACAAGATCATCCGGCGCGGCGATACGGTGGAAGTGCGTTATCTGCGCCTTGGCGTGAATGCGCTGGCAAGAGTGACAAAAACAGATTATGACGTGGTGCACGACCGGTATGCTTCAATTTATGTTGGCAAGGCAAGCGAAAAGCTTGCCAAAACTACCGTAAAAGAACGCAACCGCATGAGCACCACAAACGACCGCGCCGTTGACGCAAGTCGTGTGGCCACGGATTACATCGGAGAAACGAACGATGGCGGCATCCAGTTTGGACCCGGAAGCTTCAACTATACCATAAACAAAGATGGGCTTGAATTTAATGGCGTAAAAAACAAGTTGGTCATCCACAGCTGGCAAAACGAAGAGACTGGTGAACCACTCAAAATCTTTGAGAAACAAACCTACTATGTGGACCTAACCGGTTACTCCGCTATCCTGATCACCTACGAAAGCACAAAGGGTTCAACATGGTTTGCCGGCGGCGGCAGCGGCGGCAGAGTATCCAGCATCATACCGGTAAACGGAAAAACCTACACGCTTATGTATGCGTGGAACACCCCGCATTTCCGAAACATCACGGTTTATCAAAATAAAATCGAGTTTGGACCCGGAAAAGAGCGCACCTCTCGATATAGCCCGGCCACCGGTGTCATTTGGACTAATCTGGATTTGGAAACGCCAACATCTGATGGATGGAACACTAACAACGCCGTGTGCGTACCGCAAGAGCTTTTTGGTTTTTTGTAAGGAGGGCTATCGTGAAAAAAGATGGTTACTTATACCAGTGCACCGTGTGCCCGGATGGGCGCATCAAAAACGGCGGCTGGACGCTGAAAAGCGTCATCCCCAAAACGCTGCCGCCGGATCAGCTGCTTTTTGAGGATTTTCCGGCCAACAGCAACGGCGGCAATGACTATATCTGGGACGGGCAAAATTTGATTTTTAGCCCGCTGCCGGAGGAAAGCGAGGAAGCAAATGCAAAAAATCAGGATTGACTTTGACAACCCCGGTCTGCCGCAGCACATCAGCGCGGTGGAAAACGACAGCCAGAGCCGGTTTTTTCAGGCGGCGCTGTACGAAAACGGAAAGGCGTATACTGCGCCTGAAGGAGCTGCTTACAGCATCATGTACCGTGGCTTTGGCCCCCAGAATCAGGGCTGGTACGATACCATCAACGACGGTGCGGGCAAGCGGGCAGCTTGTGCCGTGTCCGGCAACGTTGTCACCTGCGAGATCGCGCGTCAGGCACTGCAGGTGCCGGGTCATGTGAGCATTGTGCTTTGTGTGACGACCGGAAAAGGCTATATGCTCAAGAGCTGGCCTATCGAGTGCGACTGCAAAAACGACCGCTACGACAGCACTGCGGAGATCCAGAGTTTTTTCTATATCACGCAGATTTCGAATGAGTCGTGGACGCAAGCAATTCAGGCGGTAGAGGAACTCAAAAATATCATCGACCCCACCCTCTCCCTCTCCGGCAAGGCTGCGGATGCGGCGAAGGTGGGAGAGGCGGTCAATGCAGAAGCAGAAAGAGCAAAGGGGGTGGAAGGTCAGATAAAGGAAGATTTAGGCGAAAAATTAAATTTGGATGAATTTGCTGATTTTAAAAATGGTGTAGTTCGAGAAAATATAGTTTTAAATTTGACGAAAGGCTTTAGACTTTCGAAAGGAAATTCAAGCGATTTTATAGAATCTGAAAATGAAGCCTTTAGTAACGGAAAATTCATTAAAGTACCAACTGATAAAAAAATCAATATAATAGTTAAACGCGGTTATAAGGCATATGCATGGTGTACAGATGTTAATACGTTAAACAATGCAAACGGTAATTTTATAATCCTGACTTCATCATGGATGGAAGATAGTTTTACAGTAATTTGCAGATATGAATATCTTTGTATTAGCATAACAACTGTTGATGCGTCAAAAATAAATGAAAACAATCCAATATCTGCATATTCTGTTTCAGATAGTATTTACTATACAAAAGAAGAAGCGGCGAAAAATGTTGACAGCAAGATATCATTATATCAAGATGGGTATATTAAAAAAAGTATTATGCCAGTCTTTAAATTAGGCCGAGTACAAGTTGAAGATGGGATAATGAATGTATATAAAGGTGAAACATGGACTGCTGGATATTTGTATTCTGAAAACATTAAAAAAGTAAATAAAGATGTAATAATAGAAATACCAAAAGGAATCAAAGCAATGATACTTTGCGGTGATGATTATGCATCAAGTAATGGTAAGGTATCTGCATCAGCTTCTTATATAGATGGGGCCACAACTGTAATTATCAAAAAGAATGAGGCATATCCGTATATTATTTTGTGTGTATATGCAACAGACGGTAGGAGCATCCATGCTGATAGCGTTGGGATAGTGGTATACTATGAAGATATTGCAAGAGGATTTTGTGCAAATGCAACAGATGGATGCGTTACATATTATGGTGATACAAAAAATAAGGAGAATCATATAGTCAATGCATTAGCGTATGGTGATGGAGTTATCATTGCGTGCCGCTCAAACGGGACAGTTGTAAGAATTGGATATGATGGAACTGAAAAAACACTTTTAACTGTGACAGGAACCAATATGGATTGGCGACTATGTTGGAAAGATTCAAAAGAAAATGTATATGTGTCTCCACATGCAAGCATTGGTACACTTGATATAAATGATAGAGGGTTGTATAGGCTTGAAAAAGGAGCCAAAGAATTTGTAAAAGTTATTAAACTTTACAATCCAGAGTCTACTGTGGCTACAGAAAGAGATTTGAGCGGAAATAAAGATACAATTTGGACAATGTGTGAAGATGAAAATGGGTATCTATATGCTGGAGTTTATGCTCATGGGGAAAGAGTAAATCCAGCAATTTATAAATCCACTGACGGTGGAAATTATTGGATGTATCAGCATAATTTCATAAAAGATGGAGATTTAAATGCTGATAATAATGCAAGACATATACATTGCGTTGTTTATAATCAATATCAACACGCTTTGTATTGCATTGTTGGAGAAGTAAACACCATTTTAAAATCGGAAACTGGTGGCTCTGTTTGGAGAAACCTTAATGTAAAGTTGAATGTTAAAGGAACGGTTATGTTGCCAACTCAAAAAGGCATCATTGTTGGTTCGGACGGCGTGTATAATATGGATATTGATTATCTATTAAATGACGATATAACACACATCAATGTTTTTAATGCATGGGCTAACACGGTATTTGCATTAAGGATAAGTGACATTACAGGGTGGATTTATGCTTTTACTAAAATAGATGTTGCTATCCAAGACCCCTCTATTTGGCCACCAATTTCAGCGTGTTCAGCTGAAAATGAAACCGATATGTGGAGCATAATTAACGATTGGAAGCAAGGAGTAACAACATCTGCATATAATGCTTGGATAGTTTATTACAGAAGCATTTGCAAAACGTATCCAGAGGATTGCGTAAGACCGCAACACTATGGGATTGTTGTAAGCAAAGACAATGGGGCGACATGGACAGTGTGTAAGACTTGGAAAGTTACGCCGGAAAAGAATTATGGAATTTGGTGTGTCGGTCAATTTAAAAATGGTGAAATTCTATGTAATAGATTTGATGAGAATGGAATGAATACACCAATTATACTATCGGAGGGTAAACACAAATATGTGACTGATGGATGCGATTTTTCAGGGGATATCTTTATTAAGACTAATTCTTCTAATATTGCACAAATTAACTAAAGGTTGCTTTAGCTAACCATCCACCCACATAAAAAGAAAGGACTGATATCATGTTCCCCATTATGGACGTTTCCCGCTGGCAAGGGCGCATCGACTGGGACAAGGTCAAGGCAAGCGGCCTTGTCTCCGGCGTGATGCTTAAAGCCGTGTCCACCAACCGCAAGCTGAGCAAGCGCAAGGATGGGTTGTACATTGACCCGACCTTTGAGCGCAACTATGCCGAGTGCAAGCGCGTTGGTCTGCCGGTTGGCGTATACTACTACACCTACGCCACCGATAAAGAGATAGCAGACGCAGAGCTTGCCCTGCTCAAGACTGCCTTGACCGGAAAGACTTTTGAGTTGCCCATCAGCGTGGACGTGGAGGACAACAAAATCAAGAAGCTGTCCACACAGGCGCTGACAGACCTTGCCGCCTATGCGCTTGCTACGGTAGAGCGATGGGGCTTTTATGCCCTGTTATATGTCGGGCTAAATTTTGCGCAGACAGAGTTGTACATGGGTGGCGCGGCGCTGCGCAAGTACGATGTATGGCTGGCAAGATATCCCAGCGACAAGAGCAAGATCAAGCCGGAGGACAAGCCCAAAACAGACTTTGCCTTTGGGATGTGGCAGTATACCGGTACCGCCCGTGTGCCGGGGGTGAGCAGAAACGTAGACCTGAACCACGCCTACAAGGACTACGCAAAAATCATTGCAAAGAAGGGGCTTGACCGGCTCCGGGAGGGCGCATGAGCGAAAAAGAAGCTTTGCTGTGGGTGCTGGGCATCTTGGGTAGCCTGTGCGCCGCTGCTATTACGATTGATAAGGTACTGGAAATCATTCATAAATACATCAAGAAGGCACAGGAGCCGGACAACGCGCAGAACAAGCGGCTAGATGAGCTGGACAAGCGCGTCGGCACCTTGGAACAGGGACAGCTCCAGCATACACAAGCCCTTGCAAGAGACCTCCGGCGATTTGATGGCATTGACGAAGAAATGCGCCTTGTCCTTGTTGGCGTGCAAAACCTTTTGGATGCGCAACTATCCGGCAACAACCGGGAAAGTATGCAAAAAAGCAAGACCGACATTAACAATTACCTGCTGAAAGGAGTAACCAATCATGGAAGCAATCCTTAATACTATTCTCACCCCACTGCCCGCGTGGCTGGCGTTTGTACTCATCGTTGTGGGCGCTGTGTCGCTTGTGCTGGGGTTTATCCGTTTGGGCTACGGCGCAGCAGTCAAGACGCTTGTGCTTGACCTCATCGACCAGGCAGAGCGGGAGATTCAGGGCACAAAGCGCGGCGCAGAGCGCAAGGCGTGGTGCGTCAAGATGCTGCGCCACTATCTGGACAACAGCCGGTGGGGCAGGCTTGTCTCGTGGGCTATCACCGAAGAGACCATGAGCAAGGTTATTCAGTTTTTCTTTGACCGGGCAAGAGCGGACCTGCAAAAGCAGTAAGGAGGATATCATGGCAAGCACTGCATACGAGCATTTTGTTGACACCAACAAAATGTACGCCGCACAAGAGCAATTTCGGCACGCCACGAAAATGGTCTGCGCACGTCTTCGTGGCCTCACGAAAACATACCATCTCGGCAACATCCCCGTAATGGTGCGCAACGCTGGACAGCTGCCGCAGCCCTTCTGGCTCGGTTCTGTCCGTGGCGGCGGCTCGCATAGTTTTTCCGCCAGCGTTGCAAGGGCTTGATGCAGAACAGATAAAAGCTGTGATAAAACGTGCGCCGCTTGGGAGGTATGACCGGAAAATCGCCCGGTTGCGGTACGTTGACCAGCTATGCCAAGTTGATATTGCAGCGCGTGTGCCGTATTGTCGGACATCAATTGGCAATAGGCTAAAAATCATTGATAAAATGCTGGATGTGTGATATACTAACTGTGTTCAAATCTTTCTGGCTGTAAGGCGGTCGAAAGATACTGCCTGCTTGTACTGCAATACAAGCAGGCTTTTCTTTTTGTGCGAATTATGGTATAATATTTACAGACAGCTCGCCTAATGAGTTGTTGGTGTGGTCTGGCCTAAGACTTCTGCCGACACGAGCGCACAGCTTACGAAGTTTAGTCTCCCGCTCGCCCACTCACAGCGCGTACCATGTGGGAGACGCCTTTAGACTTGAAAGGCTACGGCCTTTGCAGAGAGCGGCATTGCCTGTGGGCGGTTCCGCTCTTGATTTTTTGTCATATTTGCACTAGTTTTGTCGAAAGACTTGCTGTGTAAGCAAAATTGTGATATTTTAGTATTGCACTTCAAAGTGTGCACCTTTAACAGAAAAGCGCTCACGCGGTGTTATGCCGTGTGGGCGCTTTTCTGTTATCCTTGCAACTCTTCTGCTGATACATTGCAAGCTGCTGCGATTTTCTCAAGCGTTTTCATCCGGGTGGGCTTTCCGGCTTCTGCGTGCTGGATGGTTGCGGTGGACAAGCCGGTCTTTTCTGAAAGTGCCCGGATAGTCAGACCGGCACTTTCCCGGGCGGCTTTAATTTTTCCCGCGTCCACGCCGAGTGTCTTATAATCGGGCGACATATACCCGATTTGGAACACGCCCTGCTGCTGCATCGACAACGCCTTGAGCGCAAAGCTGCTGTCAATGTCCTCGATATCAACATCCTTCAGGACGTAGGAGCAGGCGTTGTCCAGCTCTGGGGTCATTTTGTGGAGCTTGTGCGCCAGCGTGATCTTCATCATCACGCCGCGCACTGGGAATCTTGTTGCGTTGCTGAGGTCTGCCTGATTTGCATGGTCAGGGGTGCAGGCTTCGTCCAGCAAGCGATACAGCTTGCCGAGATTCTGGATGGTCTTGTTGTCCATGGTACTTCCTCCTTATTCACGCCCGTAGCCAGATAGCACAGCTTTATAATCAACTTACTTTCGGAGATCACGACCGCTCATGTAGAAGCCTTCGTACTGGCAGGGCTTGTTGATGATGATGCCGCACACACCGGTGTCCTCGGCATCAGTGTACCACATGGGCACGGACAGAATGCCTTGATTCATGCGCTTGTAGCATTTGAGCAGCATCTTCAGGCGGTTGTGATCTTTGTTCTTTCTTGCGAAGAAGATCTCGTTGATGGGGTACTTGTAATCATCGTATACGTTCATTTTCATGCCCTCCAAGTTGTTTTTTACGTGCTCCTCTTTACACCTTTATTATATCATAAAACTACCACAAGTGATACAGGCAAAGTCACCAGACTTTGCCTTATTTTTTTGTTCATTTTGTAGCAGTTGTATCAGTTTATATTTGTCCTTCGTTTGACGTTCGTTGTCTCTCGTTTTTTGCCGATGCAGTACACTGGATGCACAAGGAGGGATGTTTTATGAGCTATTATCCGACAACCGGAACGCCTTACGTTCCGCAACAGCCTATCAATCCTTACGGTGGCATGGGCGCAGTTGGGCTCGCCACTCCCCTGTCAAACACACAGATGCAGCAGGCACAGCCGCAGCGTCCGCAGCCGATGAATGGGCAGCAGCCTGTTCAGCAGTCGGCACAGGATGGCGGTTGGTTGCTTGGCAGACCTGTTTCCAGCAGGGAGGAGTTTTTGGCGATACCGTCCGACCTGTACGGCAGACCGACCTACTGCCCGGACTTGCGCAGCGGCGTGATCTACTGCAAGCGGCTGAACCCTGACACCTGTGAATCCTATGTGCAGGAGTTTTACAGCCCGGAAGCGTGGCGGCAGATGCAAGCGCAACAGGCACAGCAGACCGCTGCACCGACACAGCAGTATGTTCCTGTTGAGGAGTACAACGCCCTCGTCCACAGGTTGGACGAACTGGAAAAATGGCAGAAGAGCTTTTCTAAGCCCGCTGCCACAGCGAAGAAAGGAGAATAACAATGCCCTCTCCGTTTGACATGATCACTCACAGTCCCATCATGCAGCTTGCAAATCTGGCTCGTGCAGGGCAAAACCCGATGGGGCTTATCCAGCAGTTGGGTGGGCAAAGCGCACCATTTATGCGCGGGCTGGCCCTAATACAAGGAAAAAACGAAAAGCAGCTTCGCACAATAGCGGAAAACCTTTCAAAAGAATATCACATTGACCTTAACCAATTGGCGGGTTCTTTGAACCTGACGCTACCCCAATAACGCATCCCTCTAAGCGAAACGCTTCTCAGTTTTGCGGACTTGATAAAAACCGCCTTTGTTTGGCTTCGCCCATCGCATACGGCGGTGGGATAGCATAACGCAAAACTGAAAGGAGTTTTGTTATGGACGATTTTGCAACTGGCTATCTGGCTGGGCAGGACGGCGGCAATAACAACAGTGGATTCTTCGGCAACGAAGGTCTGTGGGCGGTTATCATCCTTGCCATCATCTTCGGCTGGGGTACAAACGGCTATGGCCGGAATGGCGGCGACAACGGCATGAATGCCTACATCCCCTATCTGGTAGGCACTGGCGCAACCGGTCAGGGCGGCGCAGACACCCGTGCGGCTCTGTCTGAGGGCTTCTACCAGCAGGATACCTCCCGCTCTCTGGCGGGCATCCAGAGCGGCATCTGCTCTCTTGGCTATGACCAGCTGGCACAGATCAACGGCATCAACGCCAACATCGCGAACGGCTTTGCTGGTGTGAACAGCGCAATCTGTCAGCTTGGCTACCAGAACGCACAGCTGATGAACGGTCTGGAGCGTAGCGTGGCCAACGGCGACAACGCCATCAGCCTTGCTATCATGCAGGAGGGCAACGCTCGGCAGGCTGGTCAGACCGCGCTTGCCACGCAGCTTGCATCTTGCTGCTGCGAGAACAAGCAGCTGATCGGCGACCTCAAGTACACCATTGCAACGGAGGACTGCGCTACCCGTCAGGCTATCGCAGACAACGCCCGTGCCATCGTGGACAACTGCAACGCCAACTTCCGCAGCATGATGGACTACTTCACGCAGGACAAGATTGCCACTCTGACCGCTGAGAACCAGAGCCTGAAGTTCGCCGCTTCTCAGGATCGGCAGAATGCGCTTCTGACCACCGTGATGTCCCAGCAGACCGATACCATCCTGAACCGGGTGAATCCTCGTCCGATTCCCGCTTATCAGGTGGCAAACCCAAACGTGGGCGTGAACTGCTGCGGCTGCTGCTGACCAACACACTCCCCGATAACACCGGGTGAACCATCGGGGCAGGGGTAAGACACCTCTGCCCCTGATTTTTATAATTGCATACACCGGAAAGTATTGTAATTTGCGCAAATGTGAATTATAATATAATAAAGGAGTGATTGCAATTATGGCTAACCATCTTGTTGACTTGACTGGAAAAAAATTTGGACGCTTAACGGTTATTGGGAGGGATTTTACACAAAAGGAAAAAGGTCGGCATGGGACTTTTTGGCTGTGTAAATGCGATTGTGGAAATACGTCGGTTGTTCTTGGGTGGCATCTTAAAAACGGCCACGTGAAATCATGTGGATGCTCGCAACAATATGATTTGCGCGGGAAAAGGTTTGGTCGATGGACTGTGTTGCACAAGGGGAATCCTCTTGGAAAAGGGCATAAAGCAGCATGGGTTTGCCGATGCGATTGCGGCACAGTTAAAACTGTTCTTCAATACACTTTGCTTAGTGGAGCATCAAAATCTTGTGGTTGCTATCACAAAGATGAAGTAACGGCAAGATTGACCACACATGGTCTTTCAAAGAGCAGATTATACACAATATATCACAACATCCTTTCAAGATGCTTTAATGAAAACGATAAGCGTTATTTTGAATATGGCGGTCGTGGCATCACTGTGTGCGATTCATGGCGTTATTCATTTGAAGAATTTTCCAATTGGGCTTTTTCACATGGCTACAACGAAAATTTAACAATCGACAGAATCGATAATGATTTGGGATACGCTCCTGAAAATTGCAGGTGGGCTACAATCGAACAGCAGTCAAACAACAAACAAAAAACAATCTATTTTGAGTTTCTCGGCGTGAAAAAATCTTTACATCAATGGACTAATTATATGAATTGGCCATATAGTAAATATTTCGCTCGCCATTATCGCGGAAAAGAAACTTTTCATCGCGATGAAATCGAACAAATTGAGCAAAAGCTCAGAAAGGAGCAAGATAATGTCTTGCAAGACTAGCTGTAAACTTTGCAAAAACTTAGTAATTTCAACGGCTGTCAATTTTGACAGCGAAAATAACCAGCTTATCATCGCTTTGCCCGCTGGTTCGTATCTTGACGGCTCTAAGGTGTGTATCGTGGTTTCACAGTCTATTCCTGAAAGCACCACTATCAACGCAGCAGTCGTTATCACAGTCGGTGACGGAGCAACTCGTTACCCTCTGACCGACTGCAACTGCGCTCAGGCAACCGCCGAGAGCATCCACACTCGCACCCGCTATGCTACCCGCGTTTCAACGTCTGCCACTGGCACAGGCGCGTTCAAATATCTTGGTTGCTTCTGCCGTTCCCACGCCGGTGCGCCTGCGTCCATTTCTTAAGGAGGTGTAGATTATGGGCAAGACTAATTTTCGCCGCATGATGATGTTCCGCGACCATGACAAAGACCGTGAGCCGGAACGTGACCGCCTTGAGGAAGAACGCGACCGCAGGGAACGTGAGATGGAACGCCGTCTGCGCAAATTGGAGGGCGGCAACGACCGCTATCCCTACTATCCGCAGGAGGATAACCGCTACATTGACCCCTACCCTATCCCCCGCTACCCTGACGTAGAGAATGGGCGTAGGATGCCGCAAATCGGCTTCTCGCAGAACGGTGACTGGGACAAGCACTCTGGGCAGTATGAGCGTGGCAGCGCAGACAGCCGCTCCATCAAGATGCCACGCCAGCACCTGACCCACGATGAAGCAGAGGAATGGTGCGACAACATGGTAAACGCTGACGGCACAAAGGGCTGTCACTGGACACTGGAACAGACGCAGGACGTTGCCAAACAGCGCGGCATAACCTGCGACAAAAACGACTTCTGGGCCACCATGAACATGATGTACAGCGACTACGGCAAAGTCGCAAAAATGTACAGCGTGGACAACACCAACTTTTACGCAGATATGGCTGCAGCGTTTTTGCAGGACAAGGACGCGGTGGACGGCAAACTGGTCGAGTACTGGGTAAACATCGTGGATCACGCATAAGTCTTGCAGACTTTTTGCAGACTTTGGGATGGCAAGTAAGTGCAAGTATCGGTTAGTATTCGATAGTATTTGATAAGCCGCAAATATAAAAAATCCGCATGAGCACTGGATTTTCCAGCATTCATGCGGATTTTCGTTTGGTGCGAGGGAGGGGACTCGAACCCCCTATATATCGCGTCAAGTCGTGTTTTTCTTGGCTTTGCAGACTTTTTGCAGACCTATTTCTTACTTTGGACATACGCATCCAGCTTTGCGATGTACTGTTTGTCCTCTTCATCGCGCAGCTGCTGGTATATCTTTCGGGTCGTTGAAATGTCTGCGTGACCCATAAGTTTCTGGGCCACCATGTCCGGGATACCGGCGTAAAAAAGATTAGTCGCGTAAAAATGCCGGAACTGGTGCGCCGTTACAAGCGCTTTCCACTTGTAATATACCCTGTACTCCCCCGGCTTTTCTTTGATCCGGGCGCGTTTCTCCTGCTTCTCACTCAGGCCGAGATCCCGGCAGTAGATTGCCCAGCGCCACTCGTACTGCGACTGCGACAGCGGCTTTGCTTCGCCGGACATTACATAGTCCGTATCAGCGTGACCGGCTTTCTGCTCCAGCAGCATCGGACGAAACGTTGTAAGGATGGGCACATCTCTGTATCCCTTCTCTGATTTCAACGTTTCCTCGTATGCGTGGTTACGGTCCCAAGGCATTGCGGAACGTACATGGATCACATTCTGTTCAAAGTCCACGTCTTTCCATTGCAGCCCGTTCGCCTCGCCGAGACGGAGCCCGGTGTACTCAAAGAGCTGCGCCCAGAAACCGCACCCCTCTGGATGCGCGTCAATAATATCCCGCTGCGCTTTTGTCGGCTCAAGGCGCTTGCCCCTTTTCATCCCGGCGGGCGGCTTTGCCAGAAGAACCGGGTTGCTGGTGCCGTGATAGTTTGCACACCAGAAGGTGAAAATGCAAGATAGCACACTTTTGGCGTTTGTGATGGTGTGCAGCGCCTTGCCGTCTATCTTCATGCGCTCCATGTATCCGCAAACTGCCTGTGTGTCGATGTCAGCCATCGGCGTGTCGCCAAAGCATTCCAACAGCGGAGGGATATTCTTGACGTAGGCGTTTATTGTACCACGTTTTACCGGCTTTGTCGAGCCTGTAATGTAATCTTTGTACGCTATTGCCATTTCCCGGAAGGTAGCGCCGCCGTTATTTTTGCTTTCTTCCAGCGTTGCCTGCCGGTAAGCTTCTTCATACTTTGCGGTCGCTTCGGCAATCGTAGCGCCCAGGAAGTGCTTATACCTTCCGTCTGGCATTTTGCGCTTGATTTCATACCGCCCATCAGCGCGTTTCGTTCTTTTTCTTGGCATCCTCTATCGCCTCCTTGTTTATGGAGTAGACGTCCTCCATGTCTTTTGCTGCTGCCATTCCGCAATCGCGGGCCTGACACAGCATTTCAATATTCGGCTGCAGCCCTTCCGGATCCACATCCGTTTTTGTCGCCATGGCGATCTCGTAGTGGCTCAGGATCGTATTGACCACGGCCACCCTGTCCCGCAGTGGCGTGTGCAGGTTGGCCACCATTTCGGTAAGCACGCTCAGATGGTCCGACCCGTGCGCGCCGTAGCGGATGTACAGCAGTGTATCTACCTCGTATGCGCTGCATTCTTCGATGGCCTCATGCAGCATTCGGCGTTTTTCTTTGTCGGTGGGGCTGTCTTCCAGCCGTTCCAGCAGACCCGGGTGGACGCAGGAATCCAGATACCGCTCCAACGAAACGCCGCAGCCCACAAACCACTTCATCATCATCGGAAATGATATTGCGTTAATGCCGCGTTCCCATTTTATTACACTTTGTCGGCTTACTTCCATGCGCTGCGCAAGTGTCGCCTGACTAATCCCCGCTTCTTCTCGTGCCCTTACCAGTGTTTCTGCTACACGCAATACCCAATCATCCATTTTCCAAACATCCCCTTTTTTCGACGCAATCGCAAAATTCGACGATTTATCCGTATTTTTTGATTTACCATAAACTTCCAAATTTTGTTGTCGATTCTGTACCAACCGATGTGCTATAATTCAATTGTCAAAAAAATCCAGAAGGAGTGCAATAATAATGGACAACATCAAGGTTCTGAACGAAATCCCGGAAGATATGGTAATCATTGACGGCATGCCGGCATCCAAGCCGCAGAGCGCTGATGGCAGCCGCAAGCCGTGGGAGGGCTGATCTATGACCAACACAAAAACCAAAAAAGCCATGCTCTACACCTACGCACAGGACAACGTGCGCAAGCTTGTCTATTACCTCTCGCAGGCCGGGTCTGATGGCTCTGCCTATGATGCAGCCTTCCAGATTTTGAAAGCTGCCGTTAAGGATCACGACGCCGGACACGACCCCGGGGCACGGTATCGCAATGTCAATGGGCGCATCGTTGCAGCACCGGCGGTGTCTCCTTGTCCGTGTGAGCAGGAGAACTGAGCCGTTAATCTTTGTCGGGCGTTCAAGGTGTCCACTGTGGACACCTTTTTGTTAATTATCCCCGGCGGGCTGGTGCAGAAGCTCCATGAACTTTTCACCGCTCATAAACTCGATGCTTGCGCCCTCGGCATTCATCTGCTCTGCCTTTTTTATTTTGCAGGACTTTTCGCCAAAGCGTTCAGCCCATTCCTCTTCCCTTTGCGCGCAGACAAGGATCTGCGTGCGCGGGCTAACATCTGTGCGTACTTTTGCACCAAGCGCTGCGGCTTGCAGACAAGCCTGCTCTCTATCAATTGGCAGCTGACCTGTTATCACAAGCGTTTTTCCATACAGAGGGTGCTGCGGGTCTGCCTGTTTGTTTTCAGGGTATCGCACATGACCGGGACGGCTTTTCGACTTTGTCGGCGTGGGCACTTGTGCTTTGACTTCTTTGTTTTTTGTGGCAAAATTGTGCACCTGTAAAGTTGCCTTTACGTCCTCCAAAGCATCGTGCGCGTTGTAGTCGTACCCGATTATTCTGGCTGCGCTTTGCAGTGCCATGCGTGAGCGGTGGCCACCGCTGGATGCATTGCAGTAATCAACGATTTCCTTCATTGGGTCACACCAGAATAAAATGTATGGGTTTATTCCATTGACCATTAGAAAGCTCTGCTCAAACGAGCAGTTATAGGCCAGAACTTTGTCAGCGCGGGAAAGAATATCCTGCACATAGGGTGCTACCTTTTCAAACGGCGGGCAGAACGCAACCCGTGGCGGGTATATTCCGTTCACGTTAGAAGCGCTTTCCCAGCTGTTGTGCCGCACCGCCCGGCAATACTGGTTCATCAGCACGCTTTCGTCCTGGTCGATGATGGACACTTGCAAAATTTCATCTGTGCCGCAGTTCAGGCCGGTGGTCTCAAAGTCGATGACAACCACTTGATAATGCGCATCTGCGGCGCGTCTTGCGTCCTGATCGGCGGCAAGTTTAGCCAGATGATCCTGCTCATATAAGCCATCTGGCGGCTGCGGCGCTTGATATGGTTCTCTTTTCACAGGGTCGGGGTAAGCAACTGTGCGCTGCAAAACCGTTTCCGTGTGGTTCTGCTCTGCCTGCTTTTTCTTTTCGTGCTTTTTGTAAAGGACGTATCCGGCAGCGGCTACAACGGCAATTAGAATCAAAGCTAAAACTGCCGGGTGTAACTTACTGCAAATTGTAAACAAAAATGCAAAAACAAAAAATATCAGAAAAACCAGAAAAGGCATCCAGACAAAAACGCAAAACAGGATGTACAGACAACCCGGAGATTTTTGCTGATTATTGTTCTTCATCTGTAAAACTTCCCATTAAACAAAAATGTTTGATAATTAAGCTTTCCTTCTTTGTTTAGCGGAACTTTTTCCAGCACGATGACTTGTTCATCATAGTGACGATCATGTTCTTTTTTCATGTCGGAAACCATGCTGTCTAGTTTTTCATCCGGCACCCATCCGTTCCATTCGTAGCCGAGTTCCAGTTCCATTTTGTAGCTTACACTGGTGATGCTTTTAACCCGGTCATAAAATGTCCGGTAGCATACATATTTGTAACCGGGTCTTTCTGTAAGCTCACTATCTTTATATAATTTCTGGTTTTGTTTTGTCGGCTGTACGACACACCGCAAATTTTTGCCGTCCCATGCGTACTTAGCACCGAAATGTGAATCAATCGGGTATCCGTCCAGATAAATGATATTATCCGGGTGAAGTGTCGGTATAACCTCATCGAGTATAACGCCGGTGATTGTTATCATTCCGTTTTCCTGCACCTTGGCCTCATACTTATAGTGCTCAAAATAAGACCATGTGGAAGGGTCAGACACCGGATAAATGGAAAGGTCGATTTTACCCCCGGACGCATCTGTACTTTCCGATGATGAGGACGAGGACGCCGGCGGGTTCGTGCTCCCACTTGATCCGCTGGGCGGCCTGCTGCCGGGAACGGAATCAGATGAAGAGCAAGAGACCAAAAAGGCAGCCACCATTGCGCCCGCTACAACAACTTTGCATTTTTCCGCAATTTTCATTCGAAATTCCTCTTTTCTCTTGATTTCAACTTATAGTCGTTGTAATATAAAATTGCAAATACAACAAAAGGAAGTGTTACAAGTGACCGTTAAAGACATTTTGGATTTTTTAGACGAACATCCAGAGCTTTTAGATGAAGCCCTCGCATTTTTGAAAAAGCGAAAAGCCGAACAGCTCAAAAACGAATCGGTCACTTCTTTGCTTTAGACTTGAGCAAAGTCAAAAATGCACAGAGTTCCTCTTGGCTCATATCATCCATTAACTCAACGACCTGCTTTTTTACATCATCGAGCCCGCCAGTCCCGGCGGGCTCTTTTTTTGTGCCCATAAGCTCTTCAACGGACTTTCCTAAAACTTCCGCTATTATTGGCCACCGTCTGCGCGTTGGCGAAGATTTACCCGAAGCCCAATCACTTACGTTTCCAGTGGATGCACCTATTCTTTTTGCGAACTCATTTTGCTTCATATCTTGTCGGTCAAGTTCTTCAAAAAGCTTTGGGCATTTGCAATTTTCAGAAATGTTATACATTTCATCATCTCCTTCTTTGTGCGTTTTGCTATTTTTTCGCAAATCTCGCATTTCGTATTGAGTTTGCGAGAATTGCGAGTTATAATACAAGCATACCGAGCGGCTGAACCGAGGTCCCCGTACTCTCCGATCGCTGCCGGTACTTCACAGGGCTGCCACGCGGCAGGGATTCTTCCCTCACACCGTCCTGTTGATCAGGTGCCTATGCGCGGGCACCGGGTGCAAAAAGCAGAGGGTCGCGCGTACCTTCCGATCTGCTTTCTGCCCTAAACCCAAAAATATTGCCAAGAGTAAAATGTATCCGCAATATCATTTTACACCATCTCGTATGGCTTGGCAATGTTTTTATAGCGATATTTTGAAATGATTTTCAACCATGGAGGTGGAAAACTTGCCGACGATTGAATGGAAAGCCGAAGTAGCCAAGCGCAAAATGATGCTTGGTTGGGGCAACCGTGAGCTGGCCTTACACGCGGGCTTATCGAAGGGCGTTGTGGACAAGTACCTGTCCGGGCACTACCCCAACGAAACGCCCCGGGAACTGATCGAGACCGCTTTGGGAATGAGGTGACGCGGATGCTGGCTTATCTGATGTGCTTTATGGCAGGCTGCTGCCTGATGGCGTTTTTGTTTATCTGCGCCACAAAGCCGCCCCGCAAAATGCTGGGGGTCTGGCTGGCGTATTTTAGCTTGATCATGGCGCTGGCATGGCGCATAGGAGGTTTGATGGTATGAGAAGTTCTGCATTTGTTTTGGCTGATCTGATGGTCGCCCTTGGCCGCGACACCTACCACGCAGCCTGCACCGAGATGTGGCTGATGGTGATGATCATCGCGCCGGCGCTGGTGCTGGGGCCTTACCTGCTGTGCCGCTGGGACGAATACATGCGTGCCGAGAACGCCCGGAGAAGGGCGGCGCGGAAGCGGATCTATGAGAGGGCGCGGAACAATGGGTGATATTATTCGTCGCTGCGAAGATTGCGGCGCGGCGCTGCCGGAAGGCAGCGGGAACCGCAGACGATACTGCGATGCTTGCCGTAAGCTTCGCAGAAAAGAGACAAACCGCGCCTATCAGCTGAACCTCAAAGTCGGCAAGAGCGCAATGCCTCCGGTAGTGCGGTATTGCACTGTATGCGGCAAGGCGCTTCCGGTGGAATCTTCAGCAAACCGGAAGTACTGCATTCCCTGCGGCGAGAAGATACATCTGGAAGCTGAACGGGAACGTGCCCGGCGGTTGCAGAAGGCAAAGCCGAAAATCAAAAAGTTGGCACCACCGCCAAAGTCCGCACTAGAGGAGAAGCTACCTCGCGGCGAGCACCGCAAGGTAGACAAGCCCTGCAAAGAGTGCGGCACGATGATGTACGGCGTGGATCCCGGCACGCAGCCCGGCATTATAAAACCCAAGGAAAAGCCCAAAACCAACCACGACATGATCGTGGACGATAATGCTGCTGCCGCAGCCAAGGGCATGAGCTACGGCAAATTTAAGGAGTGGCAGCGCAGACAGAAGGAGTTGAAAGAGCGTGGCGAAATCTACTAGAGGCGAAGCGTGGCACGACAGCTACAAAGCTATTTTTGGCCGATATGGCTGCATCCGGCTGACCTTGGAGCAGGTCAGCGTATGTATGGGCATCCCGGCGCGGTATGTGCGCAAGCGCTACCCGGAAGGCTGGTCTAACATGGCCGGGCAGGAAGGCTCCGGCCGCGGCAACACCATCCGGCTGGATACCCTGCTGGATCAGGAATTTGGTACTTACTGAGGAGGAAACGTCATGGAAGCTACGAAAATCGTTATTACCGGCAAGCCGCTCGTGGACTTGGACAGCATCCCGGATATGCTGGGCGGTGTTGTGGAGGACGCTATTGACCGTCATTATACCACCCCGACGGGCAGGCTGATAGACCCGGAAAAGGCAGATCAGGTGGTGAAGGACAGCGTGGATCGCGGCACACCGACCCGCGAGATTGCTACCGCAAGCCGGTATCTGATGCTGGCTGCCATGAGCATCTGCACAGACAGTATGAACGCCTTTGAGCACTATCTGGATGCAAGCGAGGAGTACCAGCGGGACAACGCGGAGTACATGGTGCTGGATGGGCGCAAGGCTGCTGAACAGATCCAGAGCATCCTCGGCGTGATGTCTGAACTGGAGGGGCTGGAAGAACATTAAGACTTTTTGGAGGTGCGCAAAATGGCAAGCAAGAATGGAATGCGTACCCGCGAGCGGATCTGCTATCTGATAGGCAAGTATCAGTGCCGGCTGGAAGATGAGCGCATCTCCGACCGGGAGAAAAAGATCTACGCGGACGTTCTGGAAGATCTCCGGCATCTTCTGGAAACGGCAATGCAGGAAGGGCTTCAGAGCTGACTTTCCTGTTTTTCACCAATGGCGGCAGGTGGGTAAACAAAAGCCGCTGCCATCCCCTTTAGGCCACCGAAACATTATTTTGTGTTTTGCGCCTATTGTGACAAGATGTGTGGATTGGGACCACACGGGACCCCGGCGGGCCTTGAGAGGCCGGTAATGTGCAGATAGCAGCACTAGTAAAAAAATCCGCAACAACCTACTGCGTCAAAAGGTGGGTGCCTTTGTATCCGTAAGACTCGCACCCGGTAACAAATAGTTGAAAAGTAGTGTCGGTGACTGCTGGAACATAGACAGCCTTCCGATGGCGGCAGGAAGCAAAACAAAAGCCGCTACCAGCGCAATGCGCAGAAATAAAATTTGGAGGTATGTATTATGATCCACGAACGTAAAGGCGGGCATTTCCGCCGCCAGTACAGCGCTCAGGCCAAGAAGGCCGGTGAAGCCATGATGAAGGTGATGCGGGACTTTGCAGAGCCGCTCAGCGTGCAGGACGCGCGGGATGCGTGCACCTTCTGCCGCAGCATTCTGGAAAGTCAGGTGTGCGGGTGTCCGTACAACGACGCCGCGATGGAAGCAGAGGAGGATCCGGATGCGGTTGCAAACGCTGATGAGCCCGATGCCTAAATCCCCCACCTACGAGGAGACCGCTACCGGCTACGCCATCGCCGCCATGCGCATGGCAGAGTTACCGCCGGACACCATCCAGCAGGTGGTTGCGGAGATGCACGTTATGATCGACAAGTATTCACCGGCAGAGGCGGCGCAGATCGCCACCTCCAGCCCCTACTGATGGAGGTGGTAAGGTTGGCAACGCCAAAAGCTTCCGGGCGCGGCAGGCCGCAGAAGAGCGCTTCTGCGGCTGTTTGTGCCCCAGACGTCAAGTTCCCCGTTGAAGTGCCAAAAGCCCCGCAGACAGCCCCGCAGGCGGTCTCGGTGCTGATTAAGGCCATCAGCGAGGATGCAGTCAAGCTGAAACTGCTTCCCGGTGCCAATGCCGTGCGCGATATGATGGACAAAACCTTTGGCGCTGCCGGCTGGACCATGCGGCGCTATTTTGCCGATGGGCGGCTGTGGTGTCAGGTGGGCGTATACAGCCCGCAGGAGCGGGAGTTCGTCTACAAGGACGCGGGCGGGCTTTCTCTCCCCTGCCGTGACCCGGCTCTGATGCGGGAGGTCACCAGTTTTGTTTCTGCTGCTTCCTTCTGGGGTGTCGGCAAGGACGTGATGGAGCTGGACGACATCGTACTCAAGAGCACGCAGGTGCCCATCGTCAAGGATGACAAGGGCGTTTGTCGGATGCAGACCAGCCTGAAGGTCGACCGCTTTGCCTACGATGACGCTGGCAGCATCACCATGGTGCAGTTTATCACCGGCGAGGGTAAGAAAATCTTATGGCCAGAGGCGTGATCGGTAAGCTTCCGGTGGTATATGACCCGGTTGCCCGGCGGGTGGTCGTGGAAAACTCTGCGGAATTTGTGGAAACACAGATCCGGCAGAAGCTGGACGAGCTGGCGCACGGCAAGCCGCTGCATCTGATTTTGTCGGTAGACCTCGAACGCAAAAGCCGTACCCTGCCCCAGAACCGTATGATGTGGGCGCTGCTCACCATCATGGCGGACCACTACAACGGCGGGCGCACCGGCGGTGTGACCCCGGAGGACTGCTACACCGAGATGCTGGAGCAGTACGGTGCGGTGTTTGACTATCTGGAGGTGCCGGTGGGTGCTGTGCCCATCTTGCGCAAGTCTTACCGGCTTGTGCACGTTGTGGAGCTGCTGGACGGCAACCGCTGCACCGTGAAGTGCAGTCAGGGCTCCAGCACCTTTACCACGGAGCAGATGGGGCAGCTGATCGATGGCATATTTGACCGGCTGGCGGAAATGGGCGTCAACGACCCCAATGTTACCGCCTACTGGCAGGAGTGGCAGGAGGTGCCGAAATGAAAATTGGAGAACGAATTGTTACTGCCCGCATGAAAGCGGGACTTACACAGGCTGACATTGCTCAAAAACTTAATGTCACAGCCCAGACGATTAGCGCATGGGAAAGAGGCGTGAAAACTCCGAAATTGGACACGATTATTCGGATTTGCAACGCGATCGGATGCGATACATCTGAGATTTTGAATACTGTGGATTTTTCCACAGACGCCGAAACGGAAGTTGAGGAACACAAGCTGCTTTGCCCAATGAAAAAAGGATCTGAGGAAAATCGTGTATGCGACAAGGAACGTTGTGCATGGTATTTTCCATCATCACAAAATTGTGCGGTTGCTGTTATGGCTGCATCGATCAGCGGACTTCCTCGTGATGAAGAAGTTCTTAAAATGCCTGTTTTGAGGTAAGGAGAGCCAAGATGACACAGAAACGGTTTAAGAAGCTGCTGATGGCGAAGGGCGTCAGTGTGAACACTGCACGCGGCCTTGTGGAGTACATGAAGGCGCTTCGGCAGTCTATCGAGCAGGGCGAAAGGCTTGTGCTGCTTGCGGATGCGGATGCCGTCACCTGCGAGTTTAAGATGGCGAAAATCTACCCCTACGCGGAGACCTACAAGCGGATCTTGGAAGGGCGTGATTTCCTTGTCTGAATCCATCATGCAGACCCGGCGGGAGTGTTACGTCTGCCGGATGAAGTACGGCGTGGTGACCGTTAAGGACTTGGAAGAGCACCATGTGCTCAACGGCCCGCTGCGCCCGGTGGCGGAACAGTACGGCCTGAAGGTCTGGCTCTGCCACCGACACCACAATGAGCCGGGCTACAGCGCCCACTTTGACCACAAGCTTCGTCTGTACCTGAAAAAGCAGGCACAGCGCAGTTTTGAGGATGTGTATGGTCACCGCCAGTGGATGGCGGTGGTCGGAAAGGATTATTTGAGATGCTCAACGTTGTAGCGATCATGGGCAGGCTTGTCGCAGACCCGGAACTGCGCACCACCACACAGGGGAACAGCGTGTGCAGCTTCCGCATTGCGTGCGACCGCAGCCATGTGCAGCAGGGTCAGGAGCGGCAGGCAGATTTTATTGATATCGTGGCATGGCGGCAGCAGGCTGAATTTGTGTCCAAGTACTTTCAGAAGGGCAGCATGATCGCCGTTGAGGGCAGCTTGCAGACCCGGCAGTATCAGGATAAGAACGGCAACAAGCGCACTGCGGTGGAGGTCGTGGCAAACAATATCAGCTTTGCCGGCGCAAAGCGTCAGGACGCCCAGAGCGCGCCCTCCTACGAGCAGCAGACCATCAGCCATGTGCAGCAGGCCAAAGCGCAATCAGACTTTGCACAGGGCGGCACAGATGACTTTGCTGTGATAAGCGATAACGACGATCTGCCGTTTTAGGGGGGTAAGGCGTGAAAGGTGTAAACAAACGATGTAATTACGTCATGGTCATGGACTGGATGTATGACAATTTTGACCTCAACGTAGCAGAAGCAAATACCCTCGGCATTGTTTATGGCTTCTGCCAGGACGGCGAAAGCTGGTACAGAGGCGGCTCGTCTTACATAGCTGCACGGCTTCACATCTCCCAGAAATCGGCTAAAAACTACCTGAACGATTTCACTAAAAGGGGAATCCTGACCATGAAGAAAGTTATGGTCGGTAACGTTGAATGCAATGCATACCAGACCGTGCCGGGCATTGAATCACTGGTGCTTCGGAAGGACGCAGACCCGGGAAAAAATTTACCCGGTGAAAAATTTTCCCCGGTGAAAATTTTACCCTCAGACCCGGGAAAAAATTTCCCTCAGACCCGGGAAAAATTTTCCCACAAGAAAGAAATAGAGAATACTAAAGGGAAATCTATCTATCCGCGCGAGGAGCGCGGAACGGATACGATGGATGGATTGGATACCGCACGGGAGGATGTGTTGGAACGCTTCCGGGAGCAGCTGGAGCTGGACACGCTGGAGCGCCGGTACGAACCGGAAAAGCTGGAAGAGCTGCTGGACAACATTGCGGATATGTACTGCTGCCCCAGCATGATCCAGACCATCGGCCAGTATCCGCAGACCACGCAGTCTATCCGCAAACGGCTGGACAAGCTTACAAGCCAGCATATCGAGTACGTTCTGGATGCGTTGCTCAACAGCACAAAGCCTGTCCACAATATCCGGGGCTACATACGGGCGGTGCTGCTGAACGCTCCCACCACCATGGAGCATTACTATCAGGCAAAGGGCAACAGCATCGCAGCCGGCGGAGGAGGTAGGCGCTGATGCAGGAGATCTGGAACGAGGAGCTCTACCCTCTCCCGAAGAGCAGCCCTTGCCGGAACTGCCCCTGCAAGGCGTGCTCGCCGAATTATTACAAGCAATGCACAACATGGCTTGCGTGGTTTGCCGAAAGCTGGGACAGCATCCAGCGGCAGGCCGCAAAAGCCGCAAGAATCTGAGAATGGGGATATCGTCATGAGAACAATGGCAAAAATTGCAATCATCAACCTAAAGGGCGGTGTGGGCAAATCTGTTACCGCCTGCAACCTTGCCTGCCTGCTGGCAGAGACCTGGTCCCGGCGGGTGCTGGTGATGGATCTGGACAAGCAGGGCAACACCACCAAGTTTTTCAACCGCTTCGCCTACGGACGCAAGACCATGGGCGACGTGCTCACCCTGAACGCCAAAATGCAGGATGTGATCATGCAGACGGATTTTGAGCACGTCGATCTGGCACCCAGCAACATGGAGATGCTGCTTGCCAACAAAAACGTGATGCTGGATGTGCTGCGGCCGCAGTGGGACAGGCTGCGCAAGGCGCTGGACACCATCCACAACGACTACGATTACTGCATTATCGACTGCCCGCCTGACATCGACATGGCTACCGTCAATGCGCTGGCTGCCGCCGACTGGGTGATCATCCCGGTGGACTGCGACGAGTGGGCGATGGACGGAATGGACGAGATCCGCGAGCAGGTGGATGCCATCCGGGATGCCTACAACCCGCAGCTGGAAGTGATGGGCGTGCTGGCAACCAAGTACACCCGTGGCAGGTACAGTGTGGACACTATCAACGAGATTGCAAACATGGATCTGCCCGCCTTCCGCAACCCGGATAACAGCATCCTGCGCATCGACTACAGTGTGAAGGTCAAGGAAGCCAAGGCACGGCACCTGCCGGTGCACAAGGTATGCCGAAATATTAAGACCAGCGCCCAGTATAAGGCACTGGCGCAGCTGGTAAAAAAATGCGTGGAGGGTGAATAACATGAGCACTGGATTGTTGAACAGCCTGATGAACGCCCAAAGCCAGACGGCCACCCCGGCGGGGCAGCAGATGCAGGTGGTCATGATCTCGAGCCGGAATATCATTCCGAACCCGGATAACGACGAGATCTATACCATCGGCAACATGGAGAGCCTGCGGGACGATATCCAGCAGAACGGCCTCCGGCAGCCGCTGGAAGTTATCCCGGTAGAGGGCGAGCCGAATCGTTATATGCTGATCAGCGGGCACCGGCGCTGGGCGGCGTGCGGAATCTTGTCGGCGTGTGGCGATTCGCGGTTTGACGCTCTCCCCTGCCTGATCCGGGAAAGCCACGGCAAACTGGATGACCGCATTGCGCTCATCACGGCGAACGCTACCGCCCGCGACCTGACCGATGGTGAGCGTCTGGCGCAGTACGAGGCACTGAAGGATGCGCTGACCAAGAAAAAAGCAGCCGGACAGCTGGAAGGTAAGGTGCGTGACGAGGTTTGCCGCATTCTGGGCTTGTCCACCGGTGCTGCTGCTCGGCTGAACGTGATTGCATCCTGCGAGAATGAGTTCATCAAGGAGCAATTGAAGGCCGGAGAGATCGGCTTGATGGAAGCATACCGCGGCGCACAGGATTATGCGCGTTATATGGGTGCTGCACCGGAAGAACAGGAGCAGAAAGAAGAACCTGCGGAAACGGTACCGGTGAACCCGGATCATACTGAGCAGAAATCGCCATTGGATGCCATTGCAATGCTGGTGGAAAAGGCTCACGAGGAGCAAAAAAGAGCCCAGAACGATGCACCTAAACCTACGGCATCACCGTACAGGGCAGAACCTGTGGAGATTCACGAGCCGCCGAAAGAGCAGACCTGTGGTCGGGACACGCTGCACAAGCTGGCAGAAAAAACGCTGGGTGCAAATGCAGCGTGGGAAATGGCGTTTGAAAATATACGCTTCCGGTTTGTGTATTACAAGCAGTCTCTGCCCGGCGGGGCAACTCTGTGGAAGCAGATAGACACCACCAGAGAGGATGCCGGTCAGATCTGCGACAGCTACGCCATTATCTTGCAGGACAACAGCTTCTTCACCTGCGGCTGGATAGGTTTCCACTCTGGTATCACGGATATTCTGACAAATTACTTTGAGCTGAAATAAATTTTGGGAGGTTGCCGGATGAAGCCACACGAATTTCGCCGTCTGTATGCGATACCCTATGACATTGCCAAGCGTCGGCAGCGCATTGAGCGGCTGGAGATTTTGCAGGCAGATGGTCCGCAGGCTGCCTCGGATGTGGTAAAGGCTTCTCACGGCGAGGGCAACAGCTGCGTTCTCGGTCATGTAACAGTGACCGGGACCGCAGATTCCTCCTACAACCAGCGTGCTGCGGAGATCCGGCGGCTGAAAGATATCAACCGTATGCAGAACAAGCTGTACACCATCGGTGTGCATATGGTGGAGGACTGCGATGACCCGGCACTCCGGGCGATGCTCTCGGCGATCTGCGTAGAGGGCAAAAAACCGCAGGACGTTGCCGTGGAGCTTACCGAGCAGGGATTTGACGTGGATGCGGAATCCATCCGCCGTAGGGTTTACCGGTGGATTCAGAAGAATGTGGGATAGAAGGAGATGAAACAAATACATGAACCAAGTTTTTCTTGTTATCGGTGCAACGTTTTGTTATGTTGGCGGCTTCGGAATTATGATTTTTATTTTGGGCGTTTTGACTGAACTGTGCATCGAGATATGGGACGAAAAATTCAGGAAAATCTGCGTCAGATGCGAAGTTGAGCCAACAGACGTTTTGTACTATGCGCAGAACAGAAAAGACATTGAAACCATGTTTTTGAAAAGCCGCGTTCGATGGCCAAACACAGATGGTGCTCCTTCCGGGTCGTGGAACTGCCCAGAATGCAGCGCGCTGAACCAGTACGTCAATGACAACAAACCTGTTGCGTACTGCCGTTGTTGCGGTCAGGCCGTCGATATGAACTACTACAGGAGACACGAAAATGGATAAGAAAGAAAAAGCTGTACGTTTGGCCGATGTCGGAGAGCTGGAAAACAGTTTGAAAAAAGACCTTGCCGAAGAAGAAGCCAAGGGAAAAAGTGCAGACATTCTTTTTTGTGAAAGCATCGAAGATGAACTGTCAGACCTCGAAAATTTTCCAACCATAGACCTGGAAACCCTGCGGACTGTGTCTGAGTGGGAATTGAACCCGTACAGATTTTCATGTGAGCACTTTCGGTGCAAGAAATGCCACCACATTGACTGTGTGGCTGACAAATACTGCGGTGAGTGTGGCTCCAAGATGAAAAACGCCGGTGTAAAACCGGAGGATATGCCAATTCCGACAGAAACCATTCAAAAAAACAACACAAGTCCTGAGTGGACTGCATTGTGAGGAGGAAAAAATATGTTTCCACAAGGAAGAATAACGACTGACACACCGGACGGGAATTACTCGCAGGCTCTTAATCTGTTTGTACGCGGCGAGGACGGATGGGTGCAGATGCCCAGCAGGGGCATAAGCCTCAATGACTACATGAAGCAACTTATTAAGGCGCACAATGCAGATATCGACACCGACGGAACGCCGGAGGATTTCGACATGACCCTGTTCGAGCATTTGTTCGACAGCCCGGAGACTATCGAGGGACTGCTGGCGGAACACTACACGCTGTCGTGGGCTCTCGCTACCGTTCGGGAGGGGCTCAAAAAATACGAGGACGCAGGCATCCCGGAAATCATGCTTGATGCGTTTGCAGCCGATGGAAGAATCCACACGTTACAGGACGTGAAGGATTTTATTGACGCCATGCCAAACGCAGCTCCAAAACCCCGGCGGGATACATGGAAGCCGGTAGACGACGATGACCCGGTTATGGCTACTCGGTTCCAATGCTCATGCTGTGGCTGTGAGATCTCTAACGATTGGGACTATGAGCCGCCTGACGATATGTGGAACTATTGCCCTTGTTGCGGCGCAAAGATGGGTGCCGATGTGTAGAGGGACTGAGGTGACTATATGCTTTTGTTTTACTGGCTGGCGGCCACTGTACTGATGGCCTGCCTGAGCATTCCGGTGTGTATGCTTTCCGTGCGGTGGGCATGGAAAAGCGGGTGGACGGTGCGGAAGATACTTATAGTGTTCACACCGGCATCTGTCGTACTGGGCGGCGTTCTTGGGTACACAATGGCGTGTCTTGTGCTCAAAATGACCGGTTTTTGCTGATTGACATAAAATTCACATTGTGCCACTTCTCTGCGTAGGTACGCAAAAGCCGTGTCACAAAATGGTCAAAATGTCACAAAAAGGTCGAAATGTCCGGAATGTCCCATTTTGATGTGGTAAAATTATAATGCAGACATTGACGGAAACGTAAATGTGTCTGCCTCATGACGAGACCCGGCGGGAAGCATAGCACAGGTTTCATGAATTTTCCTGTGCTCAATGGATCACCGCGCCGTCCGCTTCAAGATCCAGCGGCGCACACAAAACAAAATCAAACCCGGCGGGTGTCCACTGTGGACACCTTGGAAAGGAGCGCAAACCATGCTTGAATTTTTCATCAAACTGTTTCAGCCTCTTGCGCTTGCACCTGTGTTCCGGGAAATTTTTCAAATAGCGTTCAAAAGTAATTTTGTGCGCATCGTCTGGAGTATCGGTTTTCAGGTGAGCCGCACAAAGCGTGAGCCGAGGGCAGAGATCGGAGGGCGCGGCTGTATGCAAGGGGCGCGGCCTGTTATCCGCGCAGATTATGAAAAACACTGATCTACTCAACCAGCCATTGCGCACGATGCGTTGATGGCTGGTTTTGTTTATGCCATCGTAGCTCAACGGAAGAGCGCTGCACAGGTAAGGCAGGTCACATTGGCGATAACGCACAAGGTCTAACTACATGGATTAGCCACCATGCAAAAGGATTGTGCGGGTGCTGGTTCAAATCCAGCCGATGGCTCTATTTTTGCCACGTTAGCTCAACCGGCAGAGCACCCGGCTCATAACCGGGTCGTTGCAGGTTCGATTCCTGCACGCGGCACTACAATACCGAAAGAAAGGAGAACGTCGAGTGAAACTGTATAACGGAGATTGCCTGGAAGTGATGAAAAACATTCCAGACAATAGCGTGGATATGATTTTGGCGGATTTGCCTTATGGAACAACCAAAAACGATTGGGATTCTGTCATTCCGTTTGCTCCTCTGTGGGCACAACTCAAAAGGATTATAAAGCACGGCGGCGCCATAGCACTTCATGCGGATATGCCTTTTACAGCGAAACTTGTGTGCTCCAATCTGCCATGGTATCGTTACGAACTCATTTGGGAAAAACCACAAGGAACAGATTTTTTAAATGCGGGAAGAAAACCAATCAAAAATCATGAAAGCATTCAACTTTTTTCGGAAGGACAAATAACAACATACAACCCTCAATTCACATACGGCACGCCATACATTCAAAAAAGCAAACCATCCAGTAAAAATTATGGTTCTGCCAGCTCATGGGTTACTGTGAGTGAGGGGGGACGATTTCCAAAAACGGTCTTAAAAGTATCGCCTGATAAAGAAAAAATTCATCCGACACAAAAACCGATCGAACTAGAATCTTGGCTAATTCGCACATACACAAATCCGGGAGAAAAAGTTCTTGATTGCTGCATGGGCAGCGGTTCTACAGGCGTTGCTTGTATCCGGGAAGGTCGGGAGTTTATTGGCATTGAGAAAGATGCCGAGTATTTTCGCATTGCAAAGATGAGACTGGAGCAGGAGCAGGCGGCTGGGCAGCAGCTCAGTTTGTTATGACCGCAAAGTTTTTGAAGTGGCTGCAAGGCCTGATTGCACACGGCATGATATATTCCCGTAGCTCAATCGGTAGAGCACTGGTCTCCAAAACCAGAGGCTGCAGGCTCAGTCCCTGCCGGGAATGCCAGACTTTGCATGACCGGGGGACGGCATGCAGAGAGTAGCGGGGCATCTGGCCGCGAAAGTTCCAGATGCAGCAGTGCTCCACTCGTTTACGTTGTCCGAGAAACTGAATGTATACCGGGGGCGCTGCTTATATTGTGGTTAGCTTGAAATAGCTTGAGAATATAGTTATAGACAACATGACTGATAAGTTTTACAAATGGCTTTGTGCTTTGATAGCGTCCGGTGATGTGCATCCGTTCTATTGCTCCTCGCAGTGGGTGCGGCTGTCGCACAAGGTACTGGACATGGACAAGCAAGAATGCCAGCTGTGCAAGGAGCGCGGACGCTACCGGCGGGCAGAGCTGGTGCACCATGTCAACCATGTGCGCCGCGCGCCAAAGCTGGCGCTGGATATCTGGTACACGGATGCAGACGGCAACCGGCAGCGCAATCTTATCAGCGTGTGTAAGGACTGCCACGAGACTGTGTGCCACCCGGAGCGGCTGCGGAAATGCAGCGGCGGCGCGCCGTTGACCCGCGAGCGCTGGGACTGACCAGCACACCCCCCTTC
>ERZ1034865.216-NODE-216-length-41506-cov-34.060915_pt1 | contig 41506 bp, 59 predicted proteins | sample MGYA00520632_ERZ1034865 | MGnify/ENA primary metagenome ERZ1034865 (study PRJEB33766, sample SAMN09781738) | gut metagenome | biome: gut microbiome | host: Homo sapiens | place: Madagascar | study: EMG produced TPA metagenomics assembly of the PRJNA485056 data...
ATTATGGCGCGGCATCTGCTACAGGCTGGCAGGGCGCGGCATCTGCTACAGGCGATTATGGCGCGGCATCTGCTACAGGCTGGCAGGGCGCGGCATCTGCTACAGGCGATTATGGCGCGGCATCTGCTACAGGCTGGCAGGGCGCGGCATCTGCTACAGGCGAGCGGGGCGCGGCATCTGCTACAGGCACGGAAAGCGTTGCTGCTGCGCTCGGCATTGATAGTAAAGCTAAAGGCGCTTTAGGATGCTGGATTGTGATTGCAGAATGGGAAAGAGACGAGGGATTTAACTGGCATCGTAAAGATGTGCAGTGCTTTAAAGTTGACGGTGAAAACATCAAGCCTGGCACCTGGTACAAGCTGAAAAACGGAGACCTTGTGGAGGTGTCCGAATGACCAGCTTTTGGGGGCATCAAGATAACCCCTTTCCTCCTGCCGAACCCCGCCGCCCCCGCTGCCCGGTATGTGGCGAGGAATGCGAAGCAATTTACCTGATTGGAACTGAAATCATCGGCTGTGATATGTGTTATAACCCCGGCGACTTCCCCGGTGAGGATGTCCAAGAGGACGACCCATGGGAAGATTGCCGCTGTATGGAGGACTACTAAATGAAAACCTTGTTCAACCCGCTTTCCGCGTCGGAGCTGAAAGACTTGCTCAAAACGCTTTCCCCGCTGCTCGCTGCCTCTGCAGCTATCCGCAGTAAGCCGCGTGGGCAACGTCCGTTTAATATCTGTATCGGCGGTGACATTCTTGTCTATGACGCGCGTGACCTCTTCGCGCTGGCAGACGCTTTCTCCGTTCCGGTGCATGGTCTCACTTCGCACCGATTCGGAGACTACCGCATCACAATCGCTGGCTCGAGGCTGTCCACTCCCGTCCTTCAGGCTCCCAGCAAAGACGCCCCCTGCCCCGATTCCTGTTATAAAATCCACCTCACCACACCCGACCCGGAAGGAGAGGAAGTTTGATATGAGCATTTTTGAATCGCTCTCACAGATACAAGTTGAACTCAAAGTTCCCAAAGGAAGAAAGAACACCTTTGGGAATTACTCATACCGCAACGCGGAGGATATTTTGGAATCCGCAAAGCCTATATGCAATAAACATGGGTGTTTGCTTACGGTTTTTGATGAAATTGTTCAGATTGGCGACAGATTCTACGTTAAAGCAACGGCACGGCTTCAAGATTTTGCAGGAGAATCGGTATTCACAACTGCCTTTGCGCGGGAATCAGAAACCAAAAAAGGAATGGACGAAAGTCAAATCACCGGCACAGCATCGAGTTATGCCAGAAAATATGCTCTCAATGGTCTTTTTTGCATAGATGATGCAAAGGATGCGGACACCTACCAGAAGGAGCAAGAAGCGTCCAAAAAGAAGATTGAACGCCAAGAAAAAGAAAAAACTGTCGAGATTCAGCGTGCAATCAGCTGCGCCAAAAACGGTTGCGTAAATGCTGTACGAAATTACTGTGTCTTAACCGGAAAGCAAGAACGTGAGGTATGGCTTGAACTGCAAAAGTATTGCGGCGATAAGAACTCAAAGGATTTTTCGATTGTTGATTGGAATAGCAGTATGAACCTTGTAAATGGATGGATAAAAGAGGTTCCGGAAAAATGAAGCAGCAAATTGCCATAAAGACAGCCGTTGTTATCGGCAACACAATTACGCTGGAATGTTCCCCCGCCGACTGCGATAAGGCCCGCGCCGTCATTGACGAGGGCAAGCCCCTTGCCGCCGTCATCGGAACGGCCTCACAAAAGCGCAGTCTCTCGGCCAACGCTTACGCATGGGCGCTTATGCACCAGCTTTCCGCTAAAATCAACCGTCCTGTGCTGGACATCTACCGCGATTTGATACGCGACATCGGCGGTAGTTCCGCCCTTGTCACCATCCGCGCCGATGCTGCAAAAGCATTCAAAAACGGCTGGGAGAGCAAGGGCGAGGGCTGGCAGGTTCATAAGCTCGATGAAATGACCACCCCACAGGGGACTTTCTACAACCTGCAATGCTGGTACGGCTCGTCTGTGTTTGATACATCCCAGATGCACCGCCTTATTGAACTGATCGTTCAGGAATGCCAGCAGCAGGGCATCCCCACCATGACCCCGGAAGAAATCGCAAAACTGAAAGGACTGACAGACGATGCAGACCCGCAATGAATTCGGCGTGAAGCTGGACAAGAACGGCTACGCGCCGTCGCTGTTTGTACATGAATCGTTCCGCTGTTATCACTGCCACCGCTTTGGAGACACTGCCCGGCATGAAATCTACGGCGGAAGCCGCCGCAAGGCCAGCAAGGCGCTGGGCCTCTGGATTAACGTCTGCCCCGCCTGCCACGCCGCCATTCATTCAAGCGGCGACCTGCAAGACCACTACCACAAACAAGGCCAACTGCTTGCAGAAGCCTACTACCATTGGGATCACGACGACTTTCGCCGCCGCTTCTATATTAACTACTTGGAGGACTAACCTATGCTGAATGTTGTTGCTATTATTGGCCGCATGGTTAAAGACCCGGAACTCAAAACCACGAACAGCGGAAAGTCCGTCTGTTCCTTCCGCATCGCCAACGATTCCGGCTATAAGGATGCCAGCGGCCAGAGCCAGACGAACTGGCTCGATGTCACCGCATGGGGCAAGACAGCCGAGTTTGTCTGCAAATACTTCCCCAAAGGCTCCCTCATTGCCATTGATGGCCGTTTGCAGACGCGCCAGTATCAGGATAAGACCGGCCAGAACCGCACAGCCGTTGAAATCGTGGCCCAGAACGTGAGTTTCTGCGGCAGTAAGGAAAGTACCTACCCCGCCCCGCAGAACGCCGCACAGCGTCCCGCAGCCCCCTCACAGCGCACGCAGGGCGAACCCGATGCAGACTATGCCCTTATTGAGGATGACGGCGATCTCCCTTTTAATTTTTGAAAGAAAGGCAGGTGATGTAAATGGGCTATGTATTTGGGACGCAGTGGAGGTTATTACGACTGGGCTGACCGTCTAGGACTTCCAATGAAGGAAAGCGAAACACAAACCGGAAAAGATGGTGAAGCCATCGCAAAAGAGCTTCTTGAACAGCACGGTTTCACCGTTAAGCGTATGAGCACAAGATACCCATTCGATTTATATGTTAATGGTTGCGTGAAAGTAGATGTGAAGACGGCGCATCAGACGAAAACAGCCAACATTGCAAAATGTTATTCGTTCGGGCTTTCTAAAAGGTGCCCAACATGCGATGTGTATTTTCTTATTGCGCTTTCAGAAAGCGGGAACAAGGTGTACATCGTCCCATCTTCTATCAATCAAACCCAAATTTGCATGGGCGCAGTAAAAACAGCCTACGAAAAATATCGTGACCGCTACGACATTATCCGGCAGCTTTCAAATGCGCTCTCTTCATCAATGAATTTTTGAGGTGTTGCCATGAATGACGAGAAAGAAAAGAAAGAACGCATCCCCTCCCAGATAGACCAGATTTTAGCCGTGCTGGAATCCGGCGGCACACTTACCGCTCTGGACGCGCTGGAGGATTTCGGGTGCAGCCGCCTTGCCTCCCGCATCACCGACCTCAAACGGAAAGGCTACCCGGTAGCCTCCCGCATGGTACAGCGCCGCAATCGCTATGGTCGGCTTTGCCGTGTCGCGGAGTATTACATGGAGTGTTGAAAGATGGCAAACGAGGGCTTCATCAAGCTGTACAGAAAAATGCTCGAATGGGGCTGGTATGATGACGGCCCCACCAAAGATGTGTTCATTCACCTGCTTCTAATTGCCAGCTACGAGGATAAGTTCTATCGCGGCATCCCTTTGGAACGTGGTCAAGTTGTTACCACTGTAAAGGAAATGGAAGTCAAACTTGGGCTTACAACACGTCAAATCCGCACAGCATTAAGTAAGCTAATTTCGACAAACGAAGTGACAAAGAAATCAACGTCAAAATTTACCATCTACACGATAAATAATTACGCTGATTATCAGGCTTGCGACAAACAAAGCGACAAACGAGCGACAAACGAGCGACAAACGAGCGACAAACCTTCTAATACTAAGAAGGTAAGAAGTAAAGAATATATAGCTACTACTGCTGCCAGCGACGCCTGGTGTGACCTGTATAACCAGGATTTATCCGACTGCATTCAGTGCTATGAACAGAACTGTGGTTCCATCCCCCGCGCTGTATCCGATGAAATCAAAGCGGCCCTACAAAAATTTCCAGCCGCCATCATATGTCATGCAATCGAAGAAGCCGCCGTTCATAACTCCCGGCGTTGGAGTTACATATCCCAAATCCTGGCACGCTGTGAGCAGGAAGGAATCTACACTGTGGAAGCTTTCAAGGCAAAGCGCGACAGTGCTAAAGCGGCCCGCATCGCGCCACGCCAGAACGACACAACAGCCGCGATGGAGCGATTAAAGCAGCTTGCAAAAGGAGTGAACGCTGATGACTGAACCGGAAACCGCCGTTTTTCTTCTGTCCTGTACCAACTACTGGGCAAATCTCATGCGCGGCAAAGACCCCGACGAAATGACAAAAGCATGGGCCGTTGCACTGAAAGACATACCATTGCAGGCAGCCAAGAGCGGCGCGGCAAATCTGGCCGCCAAACTGAAATTCCCGCCCACCGTTGCCGAACTGCGCACGGCGGCAGAGGAATTTCTCCCGCACAAAATCGAATCCTTTGACGTCCTGTTTGCCCGCACCTGCCACGAATGCCTGCACTTTGACACGCCGCTCTATCAGAAAATCCAACGCGACGAGGTAAATACGCAGGAGGCGCTGAAGTTGCATGCCAAAGTATGAGATCATCACCTATTCCCGCTCTACCGGCGACATCGCCCACTCCAAGCGCCTGTATTCCACACGTTGGAGCGCCGAAGCCGCCCTGCGCACCGCAGGTTACACCCAAAATCCCCGCCTGCCGGACATCTGGCACAGCGAGAAGTACTACGCGAAAGTAAAGGAGATAGCACCGTGATCCAAAAATACATTATCTCCCTGCCCCCTATTACCAAAAAGAACTCCCAGCAGATACTTACCAACCATCGCACAGGCAAGCCGTTCATTGCCCCAAGCAGGCAGTACAAGAAGTACGAACAGGCCGCTATGTGGTATCTTACCCCGAAGCCGAAAGCCCCGCTGTCAGGCCGCTACCGCGTTGCCACGGTATTCTATATGCCGACCCGCCGCAAAGTAGACCTAACGAACTTGATGGAGGCTGCCCATGACACCCTTGTCGCCGCCAAAATCCTTGCAGACGACAATAACGCCATCATCGCCAGTGTGGACGGCTCCCGCGTGATGTACGACAAAGAAAACCCACGCACCGAAATTTTTATTGAAGAATTGGAAGTGAATTTATGAAAGCCAGACTTCATCCCACCACGGCCATGCAAAAAGCCATAGACGCTTATGCAGAAGCTAAAATTCAGGGCATCCAGAGCCGTGCGCAGGAGGCCGTCATGAAGGAGCGCAACGACATTGCTACCCGCGCAACCTATCTTTGCCTGCTGGCGTGCTATCAGGTCGGTCTTTCTCCCCGCACCCTGAAACGGATTCAGGATGCAATGACCGGCCCCGTTGCTGATAAATACAACGAGTACCGCAATGACCAGCTTGCAGACCTCTGGGCGCAGGTAACGCTGCAAAGCATCGGCATTGAAGCACCCCAAACAAAGGAGCCGCTATGACCACAACAAAATTCTGCAAGACCTGCGGGAAAATCATGTGGGATGTACAGCCCACAAAGCGCTATTGCGATGCCTGCATCCGCAAGCGCAATATCAAAAGCGAGCAGGTATCCTACCAGCGCCGCAAGGATGCCGGTGTTTTGAAAAAAGGCAAGAAACCCGCCGCACATCCCGCCCTAAAGAAAACCATAAAACCCATTGAGCAATGTACCCGCGAAGCCGACGCCCTGGGCCTGACATATGGGCAGTATGTAGCCCGCGGGCTGGATAAGGAGCGATTGTAATGGGATTTGGTATTACAGTAAGCCGCTACGATGTGGGCAAATGTCCGCACTGCGGCAAGCCAATCAAAGGCACAATCCGTGGCTATGAGCATTCGGTAGGCTATGACTGGAAAAGCTTTCTCGAAAAAATCGGATATTATGCGCCCTATGAAATACGCAAGATAGAGCCGGAACGAGATTTTTATGGCAAAGATATGACGCTCACATCCGAACAGGCGAAAGACCTTGCAGAGTTTGTCAAAGTATACAGACCATACCAATGGGTAAGTATTGGATGGCTTGTCGATTGCGCCATAGAAAACGGAGATTTTGTAGTTATAAACGCAGATTGGTAAGGAGTGAGACTATGGACACAGTTGAATTTTTTAAGACGGTAAACAGATTATGCAAAAATCAAAGATGTGAGGAATGCCCTGTTTATAAAAATGACATGTGCTGCATGGTTGGGTTTGACGACGATTCGATTAAAGGCATTGAGGAAACAGTTTCAAAAGTTGAGCAATGGGGAAAAGACAATCCCGCCAAGACCCGCCAGAGCGAGTTCTTGAAGCGGTTTCCGAATGCGTATTTAAACGCCATCACTCGTTTGTTGCCTTGCTCATTAGACAAAACCTTGAAACCATTGCGATGCGCCAAGTACGGTTATTTGAGTATCACTTGCCGTTGTGATAGGTGCCGTGACGACTACTGGAACGAGGAAGTAATCGACAATGGAAATTAAACTCAAGCGTTGCCCATTCTGTGGTTCTACAGCCGGGGTATATGTAAGCTATGACGGTAGGTATGTAGTGCAGTGCAACTACTGCTGCATCGGGACTATCCACATGAAAAACAAGCAGGACGCGATTGAGTTATGGAATCACAGAACGGAGGTAACAGACAATGACTAACATCACAACCATGCGCCAGAGCATGTCCAGAGGAGGTATCAGAATGACAAAAAAGTTATTTGCGCTGGCTGTTGCTTTTGTCTTGATGATTCTGCTATGCGCCTGCAAAGAAAATCCGGTGGTTGAAGAGAAAACCGTATCGGCAAAGCAGGAAATCTTGTACGCTTATATAACAACACAAATGGAAACGAATGGATACGGAGGTGTTATCGGACACAAAAATTATCTTTGCTACGGCGTATTAAACGGAAATAGCATTGAAGACAAAGAAGACGAAATAGACTTCGTTACAATACGAAAATCAGAAGAAAACCACAGCTATATTGAATATTACTACGAGAGAAGAATCTACGAGGACGGCACATACTACGACAGATATTCCGGAGCGGCCTTGTACTTGACCGATACTATGCTAAAAAACCTTAGAACGAGCAACTAGAGGAGGTAGCAGAGTGAGTACAACAATAGGTTGCTCGATTCCGGGCGCAAGCCAGCCGAAAGGACCTGTGCGGCTGATTGATGTGACGCCAATTCTAAAGAATATAGAATTAGACATTATTCTGTTGCATGGAAAAGCAGATGAATTAGGCAAATCGGCTTACGCAATTCAGTGCACTAAAGACATTGTAAAGTTAAAGGATTTTGCTAAATGGCTGAAAGCAATTCCCACCATTGACCCTGAATCTCTGCGGCCTACGGCGCATTGGATAAAACGAGGATATGTTTGCGGAGAAAACGAATACGAGTGTTCCGCTTGCCATCAAACAGAATGGAGAACAAGCGCAAGCCGTATGAAGTATTGCATGTTCTGCGGGGCAAGGATTCGCGAGGATGGTGAACACAGATGAAAGTCTATAAAAGCCCTTGGGTGAGCTATGAAAGCTATTTCGTGAAAACGGGCAACGAAGGAACTACGACTACTGTATATGTTGTTGAGTTTTGGAACGGAAAGTGGATTGTTGAGAAAAGAAAATATTATACAAGAGATATAAAAACGATGCCGGTTGTTGCAGAAAATAATATTGACTTAAAAGACGTAATCAAGAATGCGATACTTTCTGCTGTTCATGACGCAAAGGATGGTGAGCGCAGATGATTAATTTGGTAAGCATTATCCTTGTTATCGCCGCCGTCTGTGTTTACGACCTGTGCGGCTTGCTCGCCGTCCTGTACATCAACCACACAGACCGAATGGACACAGTAGACGGCGCAGTCAACGTTATTGCCCTTATTTTTTTGCCGCTGCTGCTCGTAACCCGCATCGGCATTGCGATTTATCGTATAGTTAGGAGGCTTCTAAAATGACTTCTACCCCAGCAGGCAACACCCAGCGTCAAAAATGGATGGAAAAATACGCCGCCTATCAGAAAGACTTCATCGAGGCCCGCGATAAATTCTATGAATCCAACGTCGCCATGGCGGCTCACCCTGCCGATGGTATGCCCAAAGGCAACACCCGCTCTGACCCGGTAGCCCGCCTGGCAGAGCGGTACGATAAAGCCTATGCCCGGTACTGCCGTGCCCGCGCCGAGATGAACACAGCCTATTTCAAGCGGCACGAAGCTATGAAACCCCTCAACTCCGACCAGCAATCTGTCCTGACCGCCATTTACTTTGAGGGCAAATCACGCCGCGATACAGCAAAAGAACTGAACCGTTCTGATTTCTGGGTACGCGCGCAGGAACGCACCGGCCTGTTTCTCTTAGAGCTTCCTTCTGGCTGGGAGCTTGATATTCTCCCATGACACAGCAAAGCCCGCAGCTGACGAGGGTTTCTCGTCAGCTGCGGGCTGATTTTTTATTCCTGCACTGCCGCAATATTGTGGTAATACCGCCCGGCCTTATCTTCCGGCGCGTCCTTGTCATCCAAAAACGCCGCCGCAAGGTCTGCGTAAAACTCCGGCCTGTCCACGCTGTTCTTGCGTGCTGCCTTGCAGTAGTCGCTGTACATCATGTTCATCACAGCGGCCCACTTCCAAAGCTCGCAGGTCACACCGCGCGGCTCCATATAAAGCCGAGTCTGTTCCAAATCCCAGTGTGCGCCAAAGCTGCCGTCCTCGTTCTTCATGTTGTACATCCAGCTCATGGCATCTTCTTTGGTAAGCTCTTCGTCCCCGCTGCCACTGCACTTAGCGCACTCTTTAACATGCTCCCAGCATTCCAGCATCGAGGTCAACACCGCCACGCTGCGCTCATTCACAGGGTAATGCTCAATGAACTCGTCAATCTCGTGTTCCAGCTTTACCTTGTAGTCTTTGATCTTCTCCATTGTGTGCACCTCATGCCAGCTTCACAACGCTGGCGCAGACGTGGGTCACGGTTCCGGCCACGCCGCTCAGCACGGCGCTGATCGTCGGCGTGCTGCCACAGCATACAGAGATGTACACGACAGTTTCCGCATGGAAAGTGGAAACCTCGTTCGCGGCCACCGTCGCGCTTGCCGTCATGCACGGCAGCAAAGCGGTATCCTTCATACCTTGCAGCACTTCCGTGCCAGCAGCGCCCGCCGTAAACGTCACGTCATAGCTGATGCGGTATAACCCACTGTGTCGGATGATAAATCCGCCCGCGTTCGTGTCGATGCTGCACCCGGTATCTGTGTTTAGGATGCCCAGTACATTGACAGACGTTGCGGTCGCGGCCATCGTCTGTGCCGTGTTGTTGTAGGCGTTCTGTGCGCTCTTGAAATGGGGATTTTTCAGCCTTTCATTGCAAGCCATAAAACTATACTCCTTTCCTCAAAAAAGCCCGCACAGCGCTTGCCGTGCGGTCTGACGCTGTTACAGCGATTATGCGCAGCCGCCGCAGCCACAGAACGGGCTAGGGCCTGCCGTGTAGGTGTAGCCGTTGGGGTAACGCACCACGCCGTACATGCGGTTGTCCATCTGCAAGGCGTTCACCTTGTCGCGCAGCTGCTGAATCTCGTTGGCCTGCATCAGCGCGCGGGTCTGCTCGCCTTCGGCGCGGATTGCATTCGTGATGTCGCAGGTCTGGCGGTCCATCTGTGCGGACAGGTTGGCCGTCGCAAGCCGGTTCTCGCAGCAGCAACTTGCAATCTGCTGCTGGATATTGTTGCCGGTCTGCATTACGGTCTGGTTCAGATTGCTCTGGCCCAGCGCCACTTCCTTGCCAAGCTGACCAATGCCGCCCTGCATCTCGAAGCCGAGATTGCAGACGCCGTTGCCCAGATTGGTCAAACGGTCGTTGATCTGCCCGAACTGCTGGCCAAACAAAATCTCCTGCTGGCTGGCAGCGGTGGCATACTGGCCAAACTCGCCCTGCCGGTTGCCCCAGAAGCCGCCGCCCATGAAGCAGATCAGGAACAAAATCACCATCCACCATGCACCGTTTCCGCCGAAGCCGTTGCCGTCACCGGTCGCCGCGCGCAGGTCGCTCAAAGAGTACCCATTGTCCATAGTATCCAATCCTTTCGTAAGATTTGTATTTATAAGCCGTGTCGACCCGGCCTACATCAGTAAAGCACACCCTTAAAATTTTCCGCTATCGCTTTCAGCTGCTCAAACTGCTGCTGGCTTATTCGGCCATCTGCAAGCATCTGCTCCACAATTTTCTGCGGGTCTTTCCCCTGCATCTGCTGCTTGAATTGCGTAAACTGCTGCACCACGTTCATCGGGCTATTTGGCATTGCGCTTTTCCCCATTGCCTGTAGAATCGGATTTGTCATTGAGCATCTCCTCCAATCGTTTCACACGGTTTTCCAGGCTGTTCACGTCCACCGGCGGCGCGGCCTGGTACGGGGTAATGGTGTAGGGGGTCAAAGTGGGATACCCTGCCCCATCTGTTGTTTTCAGCCACACCAGCGGCGCGGTCTCGTCCAGCAGCAGTGCGCTGGAATTCGGTGCCATTCCAAACGCCTTTGCGCCGTTCTCACCGCTCACCTTTGTGATGCTGCACGGCTGTACCGCCTGCTGCATCGTCTGCCCATAGGGGTTGCTGTAGGGGGTCTGCATACCGTAGTTATTCCAGTACATCCCGCTCACCTCGTCTTTCTGGTTTTATTGTACTACAATCCATCCCGCGCCGTAGGCCATTCCCACGCCAGTATCACGTCACTTTTACGCCAAAACAAAAAAAGCGGGCAGCCACCCCTAAGGATAGCTGCCCGCTTATCACCGCAGTTTATTTTTGATGTTGCGCACCCTGCGATTCACCGTGCGTTCGCTGCAATACAGCTCGGCTGCAATCTCGGCATTGCGCCTCCCGTGCCGCCGCATATCCAACACTTCCCGCTCATCGTCCGTCAGGCTGAATACAAGCTCGTCATACTCCGCCCGGTTCATGCAAAAATCAAACTTCATACAGCACCTCAAAACGGGTTTTTCTTGCCCCACTGCTTGTTGGTTTTCGCCAGATACGCGCGCCGCATCTCGTTCGTCAAGTCCATCTCGTTCAAACGCGCCACAGCCTCGCCCTTATCGACTTTTCCGTTGCCGTTCGTGTCGGGAATGGTAGCGCGGTAGTTTACCCAGTCGCGCAGCGCATCTGCGCCGTAGCTCTGGTAAATTTCTGCACCGGCCTTGTCGGCATAGGCGCCGCCCTTTTCCGGGTACTTACCGTTTTTGTCTTTCTTGTAGTACGCTGCCAGATACGCCCTCGCAAAGTCGTCTCCGCCTAGGCCGTATTTCTGCATACCGTAACCGACTGTAAACTTGTCCGGCGTCTGCCCATCGTCCAGCGTCTTTGCCACAGCACTGTAAGCCTGCATGTAGGCGGTCACCGCCTTGTCTCCGGCAAGGTCGCTGATGTTGCGCACGGTACTGCCCTTGTCGGTGCTATTCACAAAGTTGCTTACCGCATCATCACCGAACTGCGAGTAGAGCGTGTTCCATGTCTCCACGGTGTTCAGGTCGGCATTGTCATTGCCGCTCGTTTCCCGCTTTTCATCGCGTACAAGGTCAGTGGCGTTTTTCATCAACACATACTGGCTGAATCCTTCCGCGCCTCCGTCCCGGTATGCCTCGTACTCCTTCGCGTTTACACCGCTCACGCCGTCACCCACAGCGGCCACGCCGCCAGCGGTCTTGGCTACCGTGTAGGCATCCTGCACAAGTGCGCTCTGCTGGTCTTCCGGCAGCTGCAAAAACATACTGTTCTGCCGCAGCTCGTCAATCAGGTCATAGGCTGTCTGGCCGCTTGTCTTGGCATACTCTGTCTTTTCCTCCGGGGTCATGTAGTATTTTTCACTGTCAATCGTGATTTGGCTGCTTGCCTTCTCCGGCAAGACGTGGCTGTCGTTCGTACTGCCGTACAATCCCTGCAGATACTCATCCACCGGAGTGATGTTTTCACTGCTTATATAGCCGGGGCTGCCAAGATTGTAAATGGCGCGTTTTGCAATGCCCTTCGCTGAATCGTCCGTCCCGTCAAGACTCGCTTCCTCACGCCCCCACTGGTCAATGTACGGCTCGTTGTTCATGCTTAAGCCGGGGATTTTGTTCTCCATCTTGCGGATATTGTACCCAATATCCCGCTCGGTCTTTGTGTCGCCACCGCCGTAGCTACTGCGCCGTGTATCGTCCACCGTTCGTGCCACCTGGCCTAAAGCCGTAGGCACAAACTGGTTGGCAAAGCTGCCCAGTGCACTTGTCGCAAGCGTTGCCAACTTGTCATTGGAATCTGCATAACTTACACTGTCCAGCGTATCATTCAAGCCTTGCAGCATCGTGGTTTCCAGTACGGGCTGCGTAATCTGGCGCATCCTGTCCAGCGTCTGCGTCAGGTTAAACTCTCCGCCGTCTTCCTGGTCTTTAGCAATCTGCGCACCAATCAGCAGCGGCACGCTCGACGGGCTAGCCCAGTCTAGCGTGTAAGTCCCTTTCCCGGGTATTTTTACGGCATAATTCTGGTCGCCCAGCATTTCATTGTAGTTATCGGCGCGGTCATCTCCGCTCGCACCGCCGGTCAGCATACCATTCTTGGCAAGCAAATAACCGGCGCCCAAAATTGCTGTGCCTGTTACGCCCTTTGCTGCAGCGTCCATGACCCGCGTTGCACCCTGACCGGTTGCCCCACGGTAGATTGCTTCAACAGCACCGCCGACGGGATTGTACTCCAATGCGTTCTTTGCAATGTTGATGGGCGTTTTCTTAAACGGCAAAATGCCTTCTGTCACCGCATAGGCAATCTGCCCGGCAGGTCCGTGTCTCCGCGTATCGTTTGAGAAATTGCGGAACGCCGTGCTCAAAAAGTTGTCCTCGTGGAATGTAGCTTCCCGCGCATCTTCAAGCGCTTGCGCCGCAGCCTGCCGCAGTACAGACCGGCTGTGTTCATCCGTAGCGTCAAAAATGCTGCTGTCATACCCGCGTGCTTTCAAAAAACTTGCCATGCTGTTGCCGAACGCGTTGCGCAAAAAGAAATTATCCTCTGCTTCCAGCGCGCCGCCGTTGATGTCGCTTAAACGCCCGATTGCTCGTCCAACAGGCGTGGCGTAGGTGTTTCGTGCGGCCTGCAGCCCGGTATCCATGTTCCAGCGGCCATCCTGATACAGCATACTGTACATCTGGTTATCCGCGTAGTCTCTGGCGCGGTTTGCCATTCGCCGTCCATCCGCAGTCAGCATTGTGCCGACAGCTTTCGTGCGTTCGTTCTGAGGCAGGGCAAGCTGCATCACGCCTGCAATATTGTCCTTTGCGCGCGTTACCGTGCCCATCATGACATTGCCCATCATGTTACGAATATGCGTGCGGCTGTTGCCAAGCATGCACAGGTAACGGATGTTATTCAGTCTGTCTGCAAACCCGCGCGCAGGCATATAGTTTGCCATGCGGCCGTAAACGCTCATCTCAAGGTCGTAGCGCTCCCGGCTGTCCGGCATGTCCGAAATCCGGCGGAAAGTGTCAACGGCATAGTCTAAATCTTCCTGACTTAAATCGCCGATGCCAAGGGCCTGCCGTGCAAACGCACCGTAAATGTCTTCGACAGTGCCGCCTGCTTGCAGTCTGGCTGCGGCAGCTCTGGCCTGTTCCTCGTTGATGTTTACGTTGCGCGCGCGGCCCATGCGTTGAATTTGCTCGGCCATATACTCAAGCTGGTCGCGTACATCATCACCGGTGTCCACGCCCTGACTATGCACAAAGGCCGTAAACTCATCATCCATCGGCCCATTCATCGTGTCGGCAACTTCCTGCGCTACATCGTGCAGCTGTTGTCCCTGCCGCGTATTGGCAAAGCGGTCAACACTGTTCTGTGTGTACTGCTCAAACCGCCGGATTCCACTGTATTCGTCAGGCTGTGCATATCGTCCGGAAATAAGCGCCTGTCCGGCTTTGCTCTGCCCGGCGCTTACGGCGCGGTTGATATTCGCAATTTGGGCTTTCACTACATCGGCTTCCGCACTGCCTTCCGGCAGTTCTGCCAAACGCTGGCGCAGCTGTTCTGCCGCATGACTGCCCGCGTACACGTCGGAAGCATCCCATTGCCCATTTTGGATTTTCCTGTTCAGCTCATCTGCCACTGTGCGCCCGGCTCCGGTCACGCTGCCGGTCTGCTGCACAAGTACATCAAAATCCTGCGATGCCGTGTCCCTACCCTCTGCCCGGCTGTAAACAGTGTGCGTCTGCTCGCCAATGCCAAGCTCTGCAGCGGTTGGCTCGTCCATATCTCCGCGCATAACACGCTGGTTCGCGTAGTCCTGGTTCACCACTTCGCGGCGGTCATACTGTGTGCTTTCCGCACCAACAGCATGGGCAGGCACGCTCTCACTGCCGTTCAGCGGGCGGGCCGCAACGCTCTGTGCCCTACTGTCCTGCGAGGAAGCGGCGGCATCCGCCGTGTCAGTGCCGCCAAACATCCTGTCGTAAACGCGACGGGTGTAGTCCGGCATATTGCCGTCAAAGCCCTGCACCTCAAGCCAGTCCGCAAAGTCCTCCGTGCCAGCCTGTCGCCCGGTGGGGCCGTCCAGAATCATGTCCCGGTAATAGTCCGCCGTCGCAGCCGCCTGGTCAGTATCCACCAAAGCCCCGCGGTTGCTGGCCGCTACAGCGGAAAGCAGGTCATCCACGCCGGAGCCGCTCACACCGGTCCCCATGTCGGCAAGCTCCATCAGGGCAGTGTCATACGGTAAACCACTCGTGGTAGAAAAATTTGTCCCGTTCTGGAAGTTGTACTGCTGGATGTTCTTCAAGCCGCTGGTATACAAAATATCCCCCGCCGCCTGCTCGTCCAGACGGATGGGGGTGCTTTTAAAGTAATCCCGCAGCGTAGCCGTCGCCTCGTCCACAGGCTCCGCAAAGCTGCTTTCCTTCACAATGCCGGTAGCAATGTCCTTCGCCTCGTCAGCCATGCTCTCCCGCGTCGCGCCGCTCTGTAGCTGGCCGTACAGGCCTTCAATGCGCCGGGTGTAAACGCTGCGTCTGTCCTTGCCGGTTATTGATTTTGCCCATTCAGCCACCGCTCCAGCGTCCGGCGCATCAGGGCCTTGTACTCCTCGTCCGTTGCCATCCGCGGTGCTACCAAGCCCTGCTGTACCAGTCTGTCCAGCAAGCCCGCTTCCAACTCTTCCGGGTTGCGGTTCATAGCCTGCGCCAGTGTCAGCGTTGAGGGAAACGTCTGCTCGAACGCCTGCTCCCAGGTTGTCATTCTGAACACCTCCATTTACTTCATTGTAGCCCGCGGCGCGCGGCGCGTCAATCGGCAAGCTGTCCGTATTTTGCAGCGCAAGTTTAGCTTCATCGCCAATCTCCTGCTGGCGCTGCAACACGGCGCGGCGCAGCTGCTCAGCCTCTTTTTCCTGCGCGCCGTTCAAGTTGACCTGTCCACGCAGTTCATCCAGCGTATTCAATGCGCTGCGGTTGGATGCGTCTGGCGTGTTCATCTGCTGTATCTGCGCGGCAAGCCCGGTTGTGCCGTTGGCTTCCGGCTGCACAATGTTTCTTGCCGGTGCAGCGTTCTGTGCGTCCTGCACGGCATTGTCAGCTTGTTTCAAGATATACGGCGCGGCATCGTCTGCCTGCTTCAAAGTGTCCTGCGCGGCATCCCATGCCGTGCCTTTCAACCTGTTGAACAACGCCCCGCCGATTTCCGGCAGCGCATTCATAGCAACGTTCCAGGCAATGTTTTTAGCTGTGTTCCCAGCAATTTTACCGGGGGTCAGGGCGTCGTCTACCGTCTGCCCATTGGCGATTGCCTCCTGCTGGGCAGAATAGGTGCTCAAATCATCCGCCAGCGTGGGCAGCGTGTCCAGCGCCAGATCAGCACCGGTATCGGCCAGCACACGCCCTGCCGCTTCGCCAAAGCCGGGCTGTACAATGTTTTGCAGTACCGGGATTTTCTTGGCAGCGTCATACAGCTTGCCGCCCGCCTTCTGCGCAGCGTCGGCGTATTTTGTGCCATCCACAAGCTGATTGAACGCGTTGTACTGTACCGCTTTGCCCGCTATAGAGCCGCCCATAGCCGCAAGCGGGTTTTGCTCGGTGTACTTGTCCAGCGTCGGCACAAGCGCCGGTACAGTGCCGCTTTCAATGGCCTGCATGTACTTGCCACCCGTTTGCTTATCTGCCCAATCTGTAAACGCTTTCTCGGTTTGCTTTTGCATCGGGAAGCTGCGCATAAAGCCTGCCGTCGCCGCCTGCAAATCCTGCCCCAGCCCATTTAGGGATGCTTTCTGGTTCATCCGTGAAAGTGCCTGTGCCTGCGTGTTGTAGTCATCCAGCGACAGCGTTCCGTTCTGCACCTGCTTGTACAAATCCCCGGCATTCTGGTCGTACTGTTTCACCGCCGCCACTTCGGCGCTCGTCAGCTTGCGCCCCGGTGCGGAAAGCTCTGTCCGGTAGCTGGCATTCGTCTGCAATTTTTTCAACGCGGCGGCAATGTCCTCCTGTCGGCTCTTGTAGTCGTTGCGCTTGTCCTTTGCAGCCTGTGCCTCTGACGCGCTGGGGGCGCTCCCTGCGGCGGCGTAACTGCTGCCGATAACTTTCCCACCCCGCGTCACAGCGCGGCTCTGGGCGGGCTGCGCGGCGCTCACGAGGCCTGTCCCGTTTCGCTCGGCATAACTCTTTGCAGCAGTCGTGCGCGCACCCGCTTTCTTCGCTTCCAGATACTTCTCCTGCGCGCTCTTTTCCTTTTCTTCGCTCTTTGTCTTGGGTTTTTCCGTGTCCTCGGCTTTCGGCTTGTTGCCAGCCGTACTGCCTGTCGTGCCGCTGGTGCTTGCACCGCCGCCAAACAAAGAATCCAGCGATGCCGCATTTTCCGTGTTGCTGCCCGTGCCGGTGGTACTGCCGCCCTTGCCGGAAGATTTCCCTCTGTATTTTGCAGCCTTCGCCGCTTTCTTCGCCGCATACTGCTGCGCCTTTTGCTGCTGCTGGTACAAATCGTTTGCCGCGTCAAACTTTGCCTGCGCCAGTTTCATCTGTCGGTTCAAAACATCGTTGTTCAGGCTGTTTTCAAGGCTTGCACCCTGCACAATGTTGTTCAGCGTCTCGGTGTAGCTGTTATGCAGCACAGGCAGCGTCTTGTCAGTGGCGTTCATGATGGCACTGCCCTGCTGCTGTGCTTTCCTCGTTGTGCTGCGGCCAGTGCTGACATTGCTGGCCTGCGCCGTCTGGTATCGGTTCAAATACGCATTCAGCAGCGCATCTTCACGACCATTCACTTTCGCCATAGCTCAAGACCTCCTGTATACAAAAGCAGGGCGGGATTCATCATCCCGCCGCACTTATCACTCGTAACTGTACTCCCACTGCCCGGTTGTCGTGTTGAATCTCTGGCGTAGCTGCGGCATGCTAGCTGCCATGTTTGCGTAACCCTGCATCAGGCTGACAAGATTGTTCGTGTTGTTTGCTGTCAGGTTTGCAAGGTTCGTCTGATACTGGCTCAAATCCGCTGCATCGCCGCTGGCACGCTGGTTTTCCAGCTGTGCTATGTTGTTCTGATAGGTGTTCGCAAGGCTTGCCATCTGGTTTTGCCGCTCGGTTTCCAGCGCGTTGCGGCTGTTGTTGTAGTTGTTCAGCATACCGGCAGTAGTGGTCTCGCTTGCACCGCCGTTCAGGCCCTGCGCACTAAGCTGCTGCGCAAGGTTACGCTCGCTCATCATCTTGTTGATGTACGCTTGCTGGAGGGCGTTTTCTGTGGCGCGGTTCAGCTCGCCCTGCCCGTACTCGTAGTTGGCTTTCTGCTGGGCAGCACTGCGCTGGTAGGCTTCCTCACGCGCTCTGCGCTGTGCCTCCTGCGCTGCGCGCATCTGCTCTTCTGCCCTACTCTGTGCTTCTGCCGCCGCTTGCTGTGCGGCCTGCATCGCGCTCTGCATCTGGCTGATATAGCTGTTCATGTAGTTGTTGCTCTGTGCCGGTGCGCTGTAGCTTGCCGCCGCGCTCCCGCCGCCAGAACTGCCGCCAGAGCTTCTGATAGAACCGCCGCCAGTGTAGCCACCGCGGCTGCCTGCATTGCTTGTCGGTGCCGTTGCAACCGTTTTCGCAGTCGTGTACACTCTGTTCTTGTCGCCAAACTTCGTGGCGGTGGTCGTACCGGGCTTCACATAGTAATCTTTGGTTGAACCAAAAATCGGTTTTGGCATACTAAATCACCCCTTCCGCTCGCTCTGCGTGCCAAAATAAAAGGCCACGACCATTGTAACAATGGTCATGACAGTGTCCGGCTGCAGGCCGCCCCGCAATGCCATTACGGCAAACACTGCAACAACAACCAGCGTCACAATGGTTTTTACCTTGAAAAGCGCGGCAATGTTTTTTAAAAAATCGCCCATTGATATGCACTCCCTTTCAGCCAATCAGATGCTTCTGCAAGTCTTTCTTTGCTTTCTGCATCTGGTCAATGTTGTTTCCATCCAGATTGTGGTCAAGCAGGGCAAGCAATGCCTGCATGGTCACGCGCTGCCCCTCGTCCATGCGGTCAAGCCGCAATTTGTCGTTTTTCAAAAAGCCCTCCATAGCGTTCACCCGCGCTTCAAGCTGTGTAATGCGTTTGTCCTGGTCTGCTTTCGGCTTTTTTACGGCGGTGATGACTTTGCTGATGGCCACTCCCCCGGCATACAGTCCGGCAGCAGCGCCCGCCGCGTAAATCAAAAACGCCCAGGCCTCCGCAAGCGTAAACGAGAATACATGCTGCAACGGCTCACACCTCCGCCCATTCAGATTTGTACAGTCCAGCGTCCGTCAGGCCGCGTTCCTTGCACAGCAGATAAATCGCGTCTGCATCCCCCTGGCTCACCGGCCCGATGGTAATCACTTGTAGCTTTCTTGCGGGCTTGTCCACCGCAGGCAGGGCCTTGACCAGATGATTTAAATCAACCACCTCAGTGATGCCCGGCACGCCGCCCTTTGCGGCCTGCCCATATTGGTGGATGTATCGCGGCAGCGTCTTGTCGTAGTTTGTGCGCGTGTCGGCCAGCCAGCCGATGTAATCCTCGCACAGGTAGGTGTAGTCGATGTTTGCGCTTGCAAAGGCCGTGAAGGTGTAAATGCCCGCCGTGAATCCGTGCGTCTTGGCCTTTTCGCAAAATGCCATAGCGATGGACGTGCGCTGGTCTTTAGTCAGACTGTCGGCGCGGCCATCGTGAACGCCGGTCTTGGTTGTGTGTCCCCATTCGCTGTCGAAGAACAAGGGATAGCCTGTCGGGGCAAGGCTTGCGCAGAAGTCTGCCTCCTCGCGGGCTTCGTCTACCGTGATGGCCTGCGAGAAGAAGTAGAACCCTAGCAGCTTGTTGTTGGCCTTGGCCCCGGCAAAGTTGGCATCGTACTGCTCGTCCTTCATCAGCTTTCCGCTGCCGTAGCCGCGATAACCGATGCGAACAATGGCACGGTAGGGAACCTTTGCCCAGTCGATAGTGCCCTGATGGTAAGACACATCAATCAGCACTTCCTCGCCGCTGGGCGGTGCAGCGTCTGCGGGTTTTTCCACAGCGTGCTCTCCGGTGCGATATGTAAACACCTGGCTGCTTGCCGTGGTAAAATCGCTGTCCAGCCACACCAGCGGGTTGGTGCGCTTGCCGTTCAGGATCACTTCAAAGTGCAGATGCGCTCCAAACACATTGCCGGTAGTTCCGCTGAAGCCGATGAGGTCGCCCTCTTTGACCTGCTGGCCGTACTTGACGCAATAGCCGCTCAGGTGCGCATACCGGGTCTGCAGCACACCGCCTTTGTAGGGCGCGTGCCTGATGCGCACCATGTTTCCATAACTCTGCATGCCCGTCCGGGTATGGCCGTCCCAGTCCTGCACCTGATCCACGGTGCCATCCTCGGCAGCGTATACCGGCTGCGTGCTGGTATTGCCGATCTGGGTGCGCAGGTCGATGGCCTGATGCAAGCTGCCATCGTTGTAGTACCACCCCTGCGTGATGATGTGCTGGGCCAGAGGCCAGCGCAGCAGCACTTCACCGTTTGAAAGTCTCATGATTTGTTGTCCTTTCTGTTTGTTGGTCGGCTAAAGCCCCATTTAACTAACTGTTTCGGAATCCTCGGTAGGCTCGTCTGTTTTGCTGTCCTCGCCATCCAGTGCATCATAATACGCCTGTGCCAGTGCTTCCACCTCTGCAATGTCCGCCTCATCCAGCAGGCCGTTGTCGTAGTGCGTGTATGCTTTGTCAAGCCAAAAGGCAACATCGCGTCCTGCTGCAATCTCTCGCTTAATGCTGCGCAGGGTCAAATCGTGCCGTGCTTTACTCTTAATAGCCATGGTGATTTCTCCTTTCATGTTTGAGATGCTACCGCATCTTCCAAATCATTGATTCTCTTTATGGGGTCTGCTCGTCCCATCACGGTCACGCTTTCGGCGTCTGTGAGCACGGTGTTTGCACCCGAAAGCGCAGAGATGGGTTGTGCGCCTGTCGCAGTGAAGGACACAGGTTCTTTCAGCTTGTAGCAGATTTGTACAGGTGTTCCTGCGGCGTATTGGGCGGCGAGATAAGATTTCAACGCATCTACCGTGCTCAGCGACGCCCAGCGAACGTATAGAACAGTATTCCATCCGTTAAAACCTTTGTTGTTATTATTTCCGCTAATATCCGCAAGCGGAAATGCTGTGCATTTAGCCGCCAAAGAGCTTAATGTAGTCGCGCCTAGATGCAAAATAGCAGCTCTAAAATACGGACTTTGTACATTTGTAACTTCTTCCCAGTTTTCCGTACCATCCAGCGTTACAGTTTCCTGCGTTCTATGCCCCTCACCGCTCACCGCGTCCACCATGCCGCCATACACGGTTTCGGGCAGGGTCAGGGTGTTGGTCTGCCCGATGTATGGCGTGTAGGTGGTAGGGGCGGTGGTGCCGGGGACAAGCATAATGTCTTCAAAAGTTAAAGCACCATCTATTTTACTTATTTCTCGAAAGACTAGTACACTGTATACAGCATCAAGTGGGACAGTAAAAGTTTTGTTCTCGGTATTCGATAAAAAAGTGCCGTCCTCAGCATAATACGCAACCATTACAGAGCCTAAAGTAAGCGCGTTCCCATGCCAGCTGATAGAATAGGTTTCTCCAGGTGTAAGCATAACACCAAAGGCAAGGCCATATCCAGTTGATGCTGTCTCGAATTGTAATCTTCCGTCGCTTATTGTATAACTTTTAATGTTATATTCAGCATAGTAGTTGTTTGCGGCTAAGCCAATGGCCAGAACATGCGGCTTAATAACTCGTTTTGTGCTGGTTGAAGGACTTTTGTCACCGTCATACAGAGGAAGGTCAGCCCGAATATCTAACATATTCTCCCCACACCGTTCAACCGTCACGCTGTTACGTCCCTTGATGGGACGAATGTTTTCGGGGCTTGGTGTTCCGCTGCCTTCCTGCGCTGGCTCCCAACTGGCCTTTACCCCCAGCGAGTATCCCGCCACAGGATAACACACAACAGGGTTGCCGCTTTCTTCCAGCGGCGGGCAGAGCATATCAATGATGTGCTTGCTGCTCCACGGCGCGTCCTCGCTCACCACCGCATCATCAATCTGTACGCCGTCCTTTCCGGCAGGCCCCTCCGGGCCAACCTCTCCCTGCGGCCCCTGCTCACCGCGCTCACCCTGCGGGCCAGTATCACCCTTGGGGCCAACCGGGCCAGTTTCGCCAACAGGCCCCTGCGCGCCGGTATCGCCCTTCTCGCCTTGTACACCCTGAACGCCCTGCTCACCTTGGGGGCCGCGCTCTCCGGTGTCGCCCTTCTCGCCCTGGATACCCTGCTTGCCTTGCGGCCCAGTTGCACCCGTTGCCCCGGTAAGGCCTTGAACTCCCTTTTCTCCTTGCGGCCCGGGCGGGCCTACGGGGCCTCGCGGGCCAGTATCGCCCTTGTCGCCTTTTGCTCCATCCTTGCCGTCAAATTTGCCGTTAGCCGCATCATTCCGCAGGTCATCGGCCACACTCTTTGCTTCCGCGCTGTTCTTTTCTGCGTTAAGTGCAGCCTGCAAAACCTGCGTGGCAAGCGATTCACTGGGTTTAAACGGCGCAGTTCCACCAACGGGGCCGCGGGTAATCACGTTGTATCCCTGCGTTTTTGTGATGCGCTGCACACCATTGGCAACGCCGCAATACACGATAGTGCCCGTACCCTCATTGGCGGTTGCTTCGGCAGGCACATCAATCAGGCCGTTTTCCGGCACACGGATTTCACGGGGTTCGCCCTTCGGCGGGTTAAACGTTGCCGTTACAGCAAGCCCGCTCCACGTATCGTCAAGTGTCACATGCAGCTGCTCGATACCGTAACTGCCAAAAGTGCCAAGCGATAAGTTGCCGGGCCTAACACTGTATCCTTTCAGCTGTACTTCATGCAATGCCATTACACGCCCTCCAATCTGGCTTTAACCGCATCCATCCACTTTCTCGGCATATCTTCAAGTGTCATGCGGCACACATAAAATTACACCATCAGGTAACGCCTCCCGCTATCATCGCGGCCAGCTCTTCAATCGCCGCCGCGTTTGCGTCCGCCGATACCTGACTGTCGGGGTTTGCGCAGATCATGCCACGCACCTTATCTCGGGGATCAAGCTGTCCGGCGCCAGATATGCACCGAACGGTAAGGGGGCAGGTTGTTGTGGGGCTGACCTCCACCCGCTGGAAGGGTCGCAAGTTCTGTGTTGTCGTGCTTGTCGTAGGGATAAGTTGGTGCATATTGCGTTGATGCGCTGGCTGCGATGCCTATCGCCCATCCGTGGAGCTTATGCTGATGGGACGGAATCTCTGACACAGTGAGCGTATGCTGTGCTTCGCCGCCCTCGCTGCCCACGGGGTAGGTATCGCTGGCCCCCATCAGCATGCGGTCCTGCACCTGCACCCAGCTTGTGCCGGGCCAGCTGAGAGCAGGGTTCGTGGGGTTCTCTGTCTGCAAGTAATCGCCGATTCTGTACGGGCATAGAGCGGCCATATTTTGCACAATCATGCTCCACACCGCCTTTCGGCAATGTGTACAATCCGTGGCTTAGAGTGTCCCCCTGCAAAATATCGTTTATTCGTCATATTGTACAATACCTCCTTATGCGCTGCTCCACTCATTGGCTCACCTCCAAAACAAACACCGCCGCACTTGTCGGCGCACTGTTCGCATAAAACTTAACCACCCCGGCTCCGGGTTCCAGCGCGGCTACCATCCGCACCGCATCCGTAACTCGGGTTCGGTCACTTACGGCAATCCGGCTGTCCGCCGTCACCCCGGCTACCATGACTGTGGCGCAGGTGGTGTAGCTGCTCGTGTTTCCGTCGTCCCAGGACACTGTGTAGCTGCCAGCCTTCCAGGCGCTGGCTGGCACCGTAACGGTTTTGTAGCTATGCTGGTTTTCTGCGCCCACATCCTCCGCATTCAGCCACACCGATTCCCCGGTCTTTCCGTTCACGTTCTGGATAACACCCGGGTCGCCTTTCTCACCCTGCGGGCCTGTCGCACCGATTGGGCCTTGTTCGCCTGTCAAGCCCTGGATGCCCTGCGGCCCTCGCTCGCCGGTTTCTCCCTTTTCACCCTGGATTCCCTGCGGTCCTTCCGGGCCAACTTCTCCACGCGGCCCCTTCGGGCCTGTCTCACCGGTAGCGCCTTGCGGTCCCTGTGCGCCCTGCGGCCCCTGCGGGCCTTGCAAGCTGCCGATTGGGTTCCATTTCTTGGCGTCTACATCCCACAGGTACACAACGTTGTCGGTCTCGCTGCCAACCGCGTAAGCGTCGCCCTTGTTGCCGGTTGGGTGTGCCAATTCCAGCATCGTTAAGCTGTTGTAGCGCCCCAGCACAACAAAGCTCGTGCCGTCTACGCCCTTCTCACCCTGCGGCCCTTGCGGGCCTGTCGGGCCTGTTGCGCCGGTCGGCCCTTGTGCGCCGGTCAAACCCTGCATGCCGCGCGGGCCTTGAGCACCCTGCGGCCCCATTGGGCCAATATTGCCCTGTACACCCGCAGGCCCCTGCGGGCCTACCGGGCCTTGCGGGCCTTGTGCGCCGGTATCACCTTTGCGCAGAACTATCTGTGTCACGCCGCCATTGTCCGTAACGGTAGCGCCCATAAACTGCATCCGGCTTCGCTGCGGCATTTTTTCGCCGCTCTCGTCCAGTATCAAATGACCGCTGCTGCCGGTAGCCTGCCAGGTCTTGCCGTCGCTGCTCGTCTCGATGACCCTGTCGCTGTTCAGCCGGATATACAGGCAGCCGCCCTCATTGTGGGTACGGTTTTCCAGCGCCATTTCGTTCAGGGCCGACACAAGCTCGTTGAAAATCGGCACAATGACTTCTCGCGGTATTTCATCCATAATGCGCTGCATCTCTGCGGTAGATACGCCAGGCGTGTCTGGCCGCCCTACATTACCTTTTCCTTTTAAATCTGCGTCTGTAATTTTCTTAAATGCCATTTTCTCACCCCTTAAAGTTCCCATTTTCCACAAACTCAACGGCAATCTGCATCAATCCAAACGGCTCATTTAAAGCATTGTTTGCAAAACGAAATCGCGCCTTGTCTACTCGTTTGATTCGGATTTTGTTGTGCAATGTCCGCGAAGTCTTGTCGTTAGAATAAGTAAGGCGCGAATAGCGCAGCTGGTGATAACTAAAAAATCGTGCGTGCGCGCTGTCGTTCCAGATATTAGACCAAATGCCGCGCTTCATGGCATAAACTACAATGCTCGTTACAGCACTGGGGGCCATTTGCAAGGCAAGATAGCGGAAACTCTTGTTTTTATAAAAAAGCGTGCCAGCTAAATCCGGTGTTTCCCATTCGGCATAAATCGCAGCGCCGTTATCGTTGTAACTGGCAATATCATCTGGGTCATTGTAAAACTGGTATACACTCCCGTTGTCAGCGCCAAAATATAGGTCGGTCTCATCCACCCACATTACACGCGCCGGGATATTCGTTTCATAAAAGCAGGCATATTGCCGGGTCGAGTATGGCTCGTTCTTGTTCGCACCTAAATTCTGCTGTCCGTCAAGCACGTAGGCAACGCCGTTCAGGCACAGCCAGTACATGTCCTTGTACACACAGGCGTACGCATCCGCTTTGTTTGCTTCATCCAGCAGCTTGCCGTTCATGTAATAGCTTCTGTTCTGGCTGAATCGTTCGCCCACAATGTCGCTGGGGGTAATGGCGTAAATCCCTAAATTGGTCAAAAAAACAGGTTCATTGGCGCAGTAGGCAAAGCTGTATTTTGCAATTGCGCCGGGGCCTTGTATCGTGTTGGTAATGGGGAAAGCCGGTTCGCTGTCCACTAAATTGCCCTGTCGTATCACAACGTTCCGGTCAGTCTCATGCTCGTCCTTATGGGCTGCAATGCGGTTCTCAATGATGGAGTAACCCATAATAGCACTTTTTGCCGTGCCCAGTTTGCTGTAAGCGGTGTCCGGCCAATAGGTCAAGTCATACTGTCCGCTGTACCAGTCCTGGTTTGGATAATCCGGGTTGCCGCTCAAAAACAGGCGGTCTGCTGCGCCGTTCACACCAAACAAAATGCCGATATTACATTTGTTGATTCTGTCAGCATAGCCTTTCACGGTACGGCTTGCGGTGATCTCAATGTTGTCCTCGCCGGTAACAGGGCTTTTCCCCGGCGCAGTGTTGAACGTCACCACTCCGGTTGACGCATTGCAGCTGTATCCGCTGGTCATCGTCTCCCAACTGCCGCTGCTCGTCAACTTGCGCACCGTCACATTGGCACTGTCCAGCCCGGAAAAACTCAAATGGTACTGGGTGCTGGTCCCGTCTGCTGCAAAAAGTTCCTTGAACTTCGGTTGCAGCAGGTTCAACGCATCATACTGTTTGCCGCCGCCGGACGGTGGTTTGGCAATCGTCAGCGTCGGGATTTTTGCATCGTCACTGGCTTTTTTTACAGTTTCGCCGTCATATACCAGCAGGCACTTTCCGTCGGCAATAAACAGCTTATCGTCCATCTGCCAGCTTTTGCTGCGGGCATCTGCCATGTCGCTGTACAGCGCCTTGCCCACTTTCTTGCCGTCCTCTGGCAGCTCGTATAGTGCCGTTCCCGCATGGATAAGGCTCTTGCCCTTTAGCTCGTGGAAACCGTTCACACGGGCCGGAAACGCCGCTCGCAACTTATATCCCATCCGCTTGCGCACCTTGCCGGGTTCTGACCGGATCATGTTCTGCGCGTTGGGGCTTTGGCTCACGCTTACATTGGCGGTGTTGCTGGTATAATCAATGCCAAGCAGTTTATCAATCGCAAGTTTGCTGCGGGAAACCTGGCTTGGTATCGTAAAAGTTGCCATGCTTACCACCACCCTGTATTGCTTGTAAAGCTTTCCTTACTTACGGTTCTCGGGTTCTTCAGTCGTTCAAAGGCGGTCTCAAACTCGTTGCGGTAGTAAGTGGCAATGGCAATGTCATCATCCTTGTATAACTGGCTGGCAATGTACAGCGGCAGCAGTACAACGGCATCGTCCGGCAGGTCGATTTCTTTTGTGTCCGGCGTTTCCAGCGTCAGCGTTGCGGGCTTGGCATCGTAGAAAAACTCAAACTCGCCTTCAAAATCAGCCGGAAAAACCAGGTACTTGCCGCCGTACAGCTCCACCCCGTCTACAGGTTCCGGGGTATCGTCCACCAGCTTGTACACCTCATAAGCGCCCATCCGCCAGTAATCCGGCACCTGATAAACCAGATTCACAGTCAGCTTTTCGCCCTTGTCTTTGTCTACCATGTAGCTTTTGCGTAAATACCGCCCGGCAGTGCAAATCATTTCAATGGCTTCGTTGGCTGCCTGCGGCATCGCGTTTAAATATTCTTTTGTCGCTTCGTCTGGGTTCGAGAGGTCTGTGCCGTCACTGGCGAACATCTTCTGCAAGGATGCCAGCTTGATCTGTTCCCATGTCATTTGCAATCACCCCCTGCTGCATAGCTTCCTGTTTGTCCATCTCCTCTTTGATGGATTTCTGCATTGTGGCTGCATACGGGAATCCGGTCTCTTTCAGGAAAGTCCACAGCCGGTACTGGCTTGCAGGCTCGTTAATGTTGCCAAAACCGCCTGCCTGATACTTTACATCGACCATATCCCACAGCCGCTCACGGTTGCTGGCAAGGTTCGATGCCGGATCAACCTCAATGATAAATTCATCGTTCCAGTACAATTCCCCGGCTGCGTCCCGCTTCAAAAACTCCATCCTGTCAAAATGCCCGAACTGCTGTTCGCCGTCCGTGTCTGTCTCGGTCGTCGGGTACGGCTCATCGGCATACGCAAGCAAAAACTCAAACATCATACGGTACAGCTTCGCATAGGCGTTGTTCTTCATCTCCCGTTTGCTCTGCAAACGGCCTGCGCTCTGATTCGCGCTGAACTGCTTCGCACTGCCCGATGTAGCGGAAGAATCGTACTTGCCCTGGAATGCGTCTGTAATGCCCAACGTGGATTTCGCCCAAGTGTAATTCATTTCCAGCATGTTCTGGTCGTTCTGTACATTGGGCTGCACATTGATAACATCGATCATGGCTTTCTGGCTCGGGTTGTCCACGCGCAAAATTTTCAGCTCGTCATCGTTCAGCTCCGCGTTTACGCCCTCCGGCAGCACTACCCAACTGCCGCCTTTCAGCAGCTTTTCCTGAATCTTCGTGCCGTATTTGTTGATAGCCTGCTGCTGGTCTGCGATTATATCTACATCCGACACGCCCAAAAACTTGTCCGATGCCGCAATGTTTATCCGCTCCACAATCGGGAATCCGTGCGGTTTGTAGGCCGGTATCTCGTTGGCCTGCATCTCGCCCGGCATCATAATGACCTCGCCGCTCTCGTTGTCACGCTGCACGCTGCCGTCCGGGTTCACAATGGGCACATCCTCGCCCGGTACCTGTGCAGGCAACACCTCGCCGCTGCTAAGGAGTACATCTTGCGTCAGCGTAAGGGTCTGCACTGGCTGTTCTTTGAACTTCTTGTTCCCACAAACACAGACATCCCCCGCGCGCCGCCGTCCGCATTTCGTGCAGACCTCTGCCGTGCGCGCATAATAATCGGGGAAATCTTCAAGCACCTGGCACCCTACCCAGCTAAACATGCCTACTGTGCCCTTGTCGTGCTTGTAATAGACAATGTTCTGCGTCACAACGCCTGTGTGGGTGCTGTCATCGCCCCCGCGCGCGTCCGGCGCGTCCTCTGTGTCGGTCTCAATGGTAATGCCGTACCGCGCTTCCAGCGATTCCTTGCTCTTTGATACCTGCACAAAGATATAATCCATATCCTCAATGCGGTACACGCCCGGCTGCGGAATGACCTGCCGTGGGTGACGCATCTCTACTTCAACATCGCCCAGTGTGCAGTGATACCCTGCAACCGGGTTCCACTCCACATGGAAAAAGTCCGCTCCCTGCACCGGCACTGTGCGTTCGCTTCGGTCATTCAGTTCAATAAACCGCATCCGCCGTGCCTGATTGCGCAGCATGTTTTCGGCCTTACGCGCCAAATCCCGGTCTTCCGCATGGATGGCTGTGACTTTCGGCATCGGGTAGCTGGAATCCACCTGACTTTCAATCAGCTCATAGATAATATTGCGCACATTCGTGGCGTTCTTTTTGGCACCCTGTATCTCGTGGCTGCCGTAGTACATGGCCTCGCGCTTGCGCATCTTTTCCAGGGTGTCGCTGTATGCAGCTTTCGCGCTGGATAGCTTGCCCTGCCATTTTTCAAGGTCTTTTGTCTGCTTATCGTCTTTCTTCATATCGTCACTCCTGTGGGGTCATGCCCCCGCAAATGTGATAAAAAAGCGGCCCTGCCGTAGCAGAGCCGCTAAAATTACTGCTTCTTGGTTCGCCGTTTCCGGGTGACTTGGCTTCCCCCTTGGGGGAAGCTGTCAGAGGCTCTGACCGCTGACTGATGAGGGGCAGCCTCGCCGTTCTCTACTGCCCGGGAATAATACGTCCCGTCCCTGTTCACGGCCTCCACAACATACAGCCGCTTGCCGTCCTCAAAGGTGTCCCCGGTTTTCAGCCCTTTAGGAACCATGCAGCACCGCCTTAGGTCAGCGTGGTGCCAGTAGCAGCACCGCCCATCAGAATATGCCGCCAATCGCCAAAACCAGCGCTGAAACGGCAGCGGCCACTGGAAATCAGGTTGTGCGTATGTACGTCAACATCCTGTTCGATTTCCAGCGCGGTACGGTCATAAAACATGTTTCCCATCAGGTCTTTGTTCGCCTGGCTGGACATGATGATGTACGGCTCCGTACCATCAGAAACCTGCCAATGCGGGTCAACAATCAGTTTCCACATGCCTTTGTTGATATTGGCGTCGTTGTGGTCATTGCCGACCTGCTGGTCACTGATTATAATCTTGCGGCCCAGCGTGATAAGACGGTAAGCATTGCCGGGAACAATCAGGGTGTCAAAGGTGTAACCCATCACGTGCCCAGTGGCATTTCGGAAGTTCATGCCAATGTTCGCAAGGCGGTTCAACATTTCATCGTCGTTGCCAAACGCATTGGTAAACACATTGGACTGGGTAGCAACACCTGTCACACCAGTGTGCGCATCGGAAAACAGCGCCAGACCGTCACCAGTGGTAGAGTCCAGCCCGGTTTTGGAACCGTAGGTGAAAGTTTTGGCTGCGCTCGTCAAGGCCGCACTGGCAAACGCAGCACGACTGCGCTTGTAAGACCGCACGTAAGCTGCCGCTTTGGTGGCCATTACATCAAACTGAAGGTCCTCTTTCATGGTCTTGGTAACGGTGAACTCTTTCTTGAACTCACAGTGCGTAATCAGCTTAGGCTCGGTTTCCTGCATGGTATCCGCAACAGCCGCCGCGCCTTCGTCAACGGCTTCAAAATTGCTGAAGGTAGACAGGCCCGCAATCTTCTCGCCAAAGCGCTTGGACTTTCTTACATTGAACATACCTCTGACAAGCTCGTCATCTTTGTTCTTTTCATTGTCGGTATCCTTCATCTTCATCTGAATCATGTCGGCGCTTTCATTCCAGTAATCGTTGGCTGCGCCGCTGGATTTGCTAAAAACAATTGCCATTTATCGTGGCTCCTTTCAAATTGAGTTGTAAAGCTTCTGGATTTCGGCATCCGTTTTGTCCGGGAACATTTCACGGGCGTTTCGCAGCATGCTGTCGCTCATCACCTTTTGATTTCCCGGCTGTGCCTGCCCACCGTGGGCAGAAAGATGGTTTTTGCCGCGTGCCGCGTTGATAGCCGCCTGTTTACCGGCCTCCGTGCCGCTCTGCACAGCCTTGCCATAGTTCAGCGCCTTATACGCGGTCACCATGTCCAGCCCGTTTCTCTGCACCAGCTCAACCATCTTGTCAAAATTTTCAAGTTTGGCAAGGTCTGCGGTGGTTTTCAGGCTCGGCTCAATTTTTTGCAGCGCGGCAAAGTCAGCATTGAACGCTGCCTGCGCCTCGTCGTTGACTCTGGCGGCTTTCAGCTCCTCCATCTCGGCTTTCAGCTGTGCCTTCTCCGGGTCGTTGTCGATAAGGCGCTGCAACGCGGCTCTCTGTTCCGCTGTCTGGTTCGCCGTGGCTTGCTCGATTGCACGCTGACGGTCAAGCTTGTTCTGGGCGTCCAGTGCGGCGAAATAGTCCTGCATCGACTTGACCGGCGCGCCGGTCTCGGGGTTTTTGTACCCGGCAAATCTCTGTGCAAACTGTCTGTCCACACGCTGCTGCGCCTCTCGCTCGCTGCGCTGGCGGGCAATGGCCCAGACACTGTTGGGGATTTCCGGTTCTGTGGCAGTTTCCGTGTTTTGGGCGGCACTTTCCACTTCACTTTCCACAGTTTCCACATTTTCTGTCGGGTTGTCGTCAATCTGGTCGGCTACGCCAGCGGTCACGCCGTTTTCAAACTCGTCCATAGGTTCCTCCGCGTACAACGCCCGCCGGCTAAATTTGTATAAAAAAAGCGCCTACCCTTTCGGGTAGACGCTTCTTCTATCGTAATTTCTCTGCCTTCCCCCTCGGGGGAAGGTGGCCCCGCAGGGCCGGATGAAGGAAAAGCAAATCTTATTGCCCGCCGTCATTCACCGGGTAACTCACCCTCTGCACCGCTTTTCCCGGTGCCAGCTCCCCCACAACCTGCCCAAATCTCGGGCATTGCTTGCTTCGGCAGATAAATTTCAGCACTTCCGTGCTGGAATCCACGCGGCACTCCACGCCGCAAGTCGGGCATCTCATGCAGGGTTCCCCCATTTCTCAATCAGCATTTTGCGGTCTTTCGGGCTTGCGTTCTTGTAATCCTCGTACATGTCCGCCGTCCACGGCCTCTTTCGTATATTCACAGGTTTTTTCGCCGGGCTCGTCCACCAAACGCAAAAATAGCGTAATGCGTCCGGGTAATGCGTCAGGCCGTGCGGGTTTTTCGCATACACATCGGGGTTTTTATCATCCTTCGGTATTTTCGTCATGCATGTCCATAGCTCGCCCGGCTTGTAGAACGTCAGATACCCTTTTCCGGTTTTCTCGTCTTTGCGCAGCCATTGTTTCATGGCCGCACACCCTGCCGAAAAATCTCGTGATGTCTGTACCAGTCCCAGCCCTGCTTCGCTGAACAGCTGTGCGCGGCTCTTGCCGCTCTCTTGGCTACGGCTCCACAAGTCAGATGGTGCAAGAAACATGTCAATTTCCTCGTCCGCAGAATCCCTTAAAATCAGGTCTGCGGCTTCACCAATAGTTTTATTCGGACCGCCATCCACTCTGTAAACGCAAGCATGGTTGTTTTCGTCAATGGCAATCCAAAGCGCCGCCAACATATCAAGGCCGTAGTCAATCGTCACATAGCGTCTTAGCGGCCCTGTGGGCGGTGCATCGACCAAGTGTGTATCTTTGTCAAGCTCACTAAAGAAGCGCCCTCCGGGGGCGGAGAGCGCTTCTTCTTCAGTTGCAGGGTACTCCTGCATTGTTTTATCCTCGCCCAGCGCAGCGACAGTCTGTGCGTACCACTTCTCACTGCGGCGCGGGTCTGTGCTCCACGGCAAAAACAGCTTTGCAAAACCGTTGCCGGGGTTTGTGTAGATTTCCTCAAACAACGTGCCAAGTTTGATGGTTGACAACCCGATGACCCGTCCGCCGAACGGTCTGTTGATAACCGGGTATGCAGCCTGCCAGATTTCCTCCGCGTACTGCTGGAACGCCCATTCGTCTATCACGATCAAGTCAGCGGTAAACGAACGGCCTGCCGCAGGGCTTGACGTGAGCGCCTTAAACACGCTCTCCGGGCCGTCCGGCCACATCACAACCACCTGCATTGTGCTTTTGTAGAATACCGGCCCTGTCCAGCCTGCAACGCTGCCGCCCGGCGTGTCCACCTCTCGGATAAGCCCCGGCATGTACCGCAGTATCACCGCAAGGCGGCGCACAAGCTCTTTGGCCTCGTCCTCTGACCGGCTCAAGCCAATCGCAGTACGGCCTGTGTTCAGCGCCACAAGCCGTGCCACCTCTGCCAGCGCCAACCATGTAAAGCCCAGCTGACGCGCTTTCAGCACGCAAACAAGCCGGTTCTCGGCAAATACAACCAGTGCTTTCTTTTGCCCATCCCACAGCGTAAACGGCTGTATAAGCTCGTCAGCGTCCTTGTCCTCAATGTGGCAATATGTTTCGCAAAAATACACTGGGTCTTTCCTGCACGCCTCGCGCTCAAGTTCCCGCATTTCTTCCAGCGTCAACACATCACCCCATTTCCTCAAAAATTCCCCATACCCGCCCTACCGGTTTATGCTATGCCGGTCTCACCCGTTGCAGATAGCAAGTCCGCAACGCTTTTTTGATTCCCTGTATTGTCCGCACAGGGCTGGCGGTGCGGTTTTTTAGATGCCACCGCAAAACGACCCGTCCTTCTCCGCTTTCGAAATCGGTGTGCACCGGGTATGCGCCCTCTTGTTCTAGGCTGTGCATCGTCGCTGGTTCCGATGTGTCAGGTTATCTATCGCGTTTCCTACGCCGGGCTTTCACCGGTGGGAGCGACCCAGCTTTCGCCGCTGCCGGAATCGAACCGGCCCCATGCCAAATGGCTGCACTCTTCAGGTGCTGTACGGCATATAAAAGGCGCGACAGTTGCGCGTATTGCGGCATACGCAAGTTACAAGCAAATTAAATATTTGCGTATTACCGCAATAGTTTTGCTTTTCTTACGTCTGATTTGCGGCCTGTTGCAACTTAAACGCAATATTTCCGCAATTTTAACGCACCAGAGGCTTGCCGCGACTGTTGGCGCAGAACAGAGGACACGAACCCCAGCCGCCACCGGCGACCAATCGGTTTAGCAAACCGTTCCCGCTCCCCGCGGGTTTATTCTGCAAATAAAAAAGCGCCCTGCCGTAGCAGAACGCTTTGTATTGTGGTCGCTGGGTCTTGAAGCGGACGGCCCTAGTCCCATAAGCAGTAGGAGGTACTGTCTCCGCACCGTGAAACTCAAAATTTCAAAATTTTATTTTTTTAGGGAACCTTTGCTATTCAGGGTATAGTTCCCTTATAGGGGGGATATGTACTCTTGTTTCTTGTTTGTGATACAATCCCGCATTTTCTTTCATTTTGCATGGAAATTTGTGGCAGGGGACAGAATTTATTTTTATGTTCGCTGGGGGAATGGACATATTCGTACTGGGCCGCGCTACCTATGAGCCCCGCCCTCCCCTTTATAGGGGGTACCCCCTGCCATGCTGCCGCCTGCCCTTTTTCGGCAGACCGCCACAAAAAAAATACCCCCGCCCGTCCTTCTTTATCTGCAGCCCGTCCATGGTTTCCGCCTACTGCTGGCCACTATTTCGCTAAATACTTATTTAGCGAAATACAAATTCACGCATTATCGTTCTTTTGCAGTCGTTTCTGGATATTCTGCATCAATTCTCTATCCGCATCGGTCACGGCCTCGGCTGTGATCTCCATCTGGTCAGCCGGTTTGTCGCCTGCTGAATCCCGCACAAACACCGCCGCTTTGACGTCTCCGGCCTTCGCTTTGGCCGCCATCGCGACAGCGATTGATTCGTACAACGTGACAGGCCTTCCCCTCTCTCGCGCCATCTCTTGTACAGTTTGGGCTAGTTCCTCATCTTCCAGCCCTTCCACACTGTCCGGCTGCTGTAGCAGGTCTCTATATATCTCCTTAATCGTTCGGCGCTTCTTCTGGGCTTCAACGCTGGCCTTCTGCCCTGCCTGCTGAATTTCCCGCCTACGTTCCGGTTCCATATCCTTTATTGCTGTACCTGGCCGCAGATTCGCAATGCTGGCCGGGTTCATCCTGTTGCCGCGCTTATCTACGAGTTCACCGCGTTCTGCTGCTTGCCTGGCCTTTTCGACTCCTGCAATTGCCTTGCGGGTCACTTCTCCAAGTTGGACGGCCTGCGCCGCCTTCTTTTCTGCCATGTTGCCGCCCTCCTGCCTTAAAAAGCAACAAAAAAAGCGCCCAGCGGTAAAGCTGGACGCCCGAAACCTATTTTTTTGCGTTGATACGTTAAAACTGTATAATGAGTGAGCCCCGCCGCGGAAGCTCGCTCCCTCGCGTGGTTCGCTCATTATACACATTTTACTACTTTAGTGCGATTTTGTCAAGTGTCTTTCGGTTTATCGTGATTTTCTAGTTGCAGTCTCGCATCTACTGCCGCCAAGATATAGCCGTTCACGCTCTCCCCGGCTGCTGCTGCTGCCTGCTGGATAGTTTCCGCCGTTGTCGGCTGCATCCTCACCGTAATAGTTTTAAGCTTTGCCAGATACCGCGCATTTCCGGCCCGCTTCGCATCGCTGGACATTCTGCGCACCTCCTTTGTATAGTACCCACATTATAGCACAACGCGCAGAATCATGCAAGCATGTACAAAATGCACAGATTCATGCTAGCAGAACTGTGCAATGTTCCAAATTTCATGCTAGCATGTTGACATAGTACATGCTAGCATGTATAATAAAGCCATCGAAACAAAGAGCAGCCGCCCAGCGGCCCCACAGGAGGAAACAACATGACTACCACATATAAGACCTATAAATGGTTCAACCCCCGCCCCTGCACCATCACCGAAGGCACAGCAATGTATAGAGACCTTGCCAGCAAGCACCACCCCGACCACGGCGGCAGCGTCACCGACATGCAGGAAATCAACGCCGAGTGGGACGAGCTGAAGCCCACGCTTCCCCGCTTCTGCAGCGAACAGGCCAAGCAAGGCCGCCAGCAGTACGAGCAGACCAAAGCGGCAGAGAACGCCGCAAAGGCCGCACAAGATGCGGAGGCCGCCAAGATGGCCGAAGAACTCGCCAAGTGCCCGGGCTTAAGGTTCGACGTCGTCGGCTCCTGGATTTGGGCCGACAGTAGCCACAAGTGGTTGCACACCCTCGAAAAGCTCGGTTTCCGCTGGTCTGCTAACCGCTGCAAATACTACTGGCACCCGGCAGGCGACAGCAGCCGCCGCAACCGCCGCGCCTCTTATGAAGAGATCTACCAGAAGTACAACGGCACCAGCTACCAGACCCGCAGCCGCGAAACCATCCCCGCCTGATACCTTGCAGGGCCGCACAGTAAAGCGACCCTATCCCACAAACCAAAGTAAAGGAGATTCACAACCATGAAAACACTTTTCCACACCGAACCCATCTGGCAGGGCCGCAAGATCATCATCGACGCGGCAGACCTCACCGCCGAATATGGCTATATTGAAGTTATGGCCATGTACCCCGATGGCCGGGAGATCGAGTGCTACCACACCCACGACCCGGAGGACGCCCGCCTGATGTATGAGCACTACTGCGACCTTGCAGCCGACCGGCCCGCCGCCGACACCTACACCCGGCAGGACTGGGAACGCACAGGAGTTTTTAACGCCCGCCCCGGTCAGGCTATCACCGCAGAAATCTATGACGAGTTTTATAACTGCATGCCGCCGTACAGCCTGCCGCGCGATCTGCGCCGCGATGGTCACGAGGGTTTTTTGATGGGCGAACCGCACAGCAGCGATGCACAAGGGCTGCTATATATGGCTTTTGTCCGTCACGGCCTGCAGCACTTCTATTATGGACTTGTCCACCGCTGAAACTCTCGCGGGGCTGCACAGCGTAAAGCAGCCCCGCCCCATACCCCAAAACAGAAAAGGAGCTAATATAACATGATCACCGGAATTAAAAGCATCGACCACCGCGCCGCCACCCGCACCCTGGACGAGCTGGAAGGCACCACGCCGCGCGGCGAGCGCATCGCCGTGGAGTTTACCGCATGCACCAACGACGGCAGCAAGCACAGCCTCTGCCAAATCTGGCACAAGGCAGGATATACCCCTGCCCCTCTGCCCTCTTATTGGGTTGTTGATGTGTACGCCACCGACGCCGCCGGGTGTTGGGGCCGCTACAACCCCACCGAGAAGCGCCACCCCACCGAGCCGCGAATGGTGCTTGATTTTGATTGGGTTCTGCCCGCCACGCCTGCCAACCGTCACAAAATCCTGGCCGAGATCATCCGCCGGGCAAATAAGGAGTAACTACCATGAAGAAATTTATTCTATCCGCCATCATCGCCGCCGCGCTGGCGGCGTCCTTCGCTGCCGGATGCCGTGCCACCATGTTAAGCGCCCGCCTTGTCTCCGCCTCCAACAGCGCCCGCCTGCATCCGTCTTACGTGATTTCCTACCGCTTCGGCCCTCTCTGGTTTAATGAAATCTACGATTGAATATCGGCCTTCCCTGTGATACACTAAGACTATATAAAAAATTGGAGGTTGCCAACATGACAGAACCCATTAAAAACGTCGGCTTTTTCTTCGAGTCACGCATCCCCGTCTATCTGCTTAACGGTCACTACTACGCCGCTTCCGGCTGGAACGGTGAGGAATATCTGGACAGCTGGGAATGTGCAGATTTTAAACATGATACCGGCTACGGCGTTAAACCAGGCACGGACTGCACGCTTCGCCCCATCTACGCTTTCCAGGCCGACGGCATCGACCTTGACAGCCTCGACGAGGCATCACAAGAATTTGAGGACGCCATTCAAATTGTAGATTTCGATATTTGTTAAAACATTCTACGCCAGCGGGGACTTCTCGCTGGTATTTTTTTGCACCAAGTTCGCACCAAAATCCCCATAATGGGGATTACAAAACGTGTTCGCACCATGAATGCACCAGAAAAAATATTCATTTTCAAGTAATTTTGAACGTTTTAGAGCAAACAAAAAGCAGCTAAACAACGTTGTTTAGCTGCTTTTTCTCGGCTCATCGCCAATATTCATTTTGGAGCGGGATACGAGTCTCGAACTCGTTTCATTCCTCGATATACCGAAACATTTTGTGCATACGCACCTTTTTCGCACCAGGCCTAAAATTTAAAACTTTCACAAATCCGATTTAAAGGACACTCTCCAATTTTTGCCTTGCGTCCTCTATCATCTTCGGTTTAATAGATAAATAGACATCATGAATCATTTTCGCATTGGCGTGGCCTACCAGCTGAATGGCTATTTCCTCCGGCACGCCGCCCATCGCCAGCATGCACACATACTCATGTCGGAACTGATGGCCGCAGACGGGCACCTTCCACACGTTATATTTTACCGTTTCAACTCTTCCGCGCCTGTGGGCCTGCTTGGTTTTCGGGACGGCTTCGGCCATTCCGTACTTCCGCCAGAACCGCGCCCATAGCACATCATAGCCTTTCCTCGTTATCGGCTTTGTATCCAGGCCAACTATGTATGTGTCTTTCGGCATCTTCCGCACTGGCTGCAGCGCATCCCGCAGCATCGACAGCAGCGGCACTTCCCGCACGCCCGCTGGAGTTTTTGTGTAGTCGTGAATCTCCGGCTCGTTGCCCTTGTGGGTCACAGTTTTATAAATGCGGATTGTGTTCTTCTCAAAATCTATATCTTTCAACTGTATAGCGCACATTTCGCCGCGTCTCTCTCCCGTGCACAGATAGGCCACCGGCAACAGTGCATCCGGGTCTAGGTAGTTGTCCTTCACAATCTGCACTTCTGCCTCTGTGGGCGGCTTTCGCTTTTGTTTCGGCAGCCCGCGCGGCATCTTCGTCTGTACCGCCGGGTTCCAGTCCCCGCGCCACTTGGGGCTGTCTATCCAATACTGATAGATGTTGTTGATAACAGTTTTTTGATTGCTGACTGTCGTAGCGGCGCGTCCTTCCATTTCCGGTCCGCGCAGAAACTCGGCGATCATGTAGGGCTGAATTTCCCGCATTCTGTACTCGCCGAACGCTTCTTTCGCCCTGGCTACCGCCGGTAAATAACTGCGCTTCGTGCCGTCCTTCATGCCTTCCACAATAGCCCGATACTCGTCGGCAATGACCGCGAACAACTCACCCGCGTTCTGCCTTTCTTCCTGTTGGCGTTCAAGCTCGGCCTGTTTGTCCTGCGCCGCCCGGATTTTCCCCCAAACATCCGCAGGAGTCTTGCCGGAAAAAGTTTTCCACTTTTCCCCAATCATTTCTTTTCGCTGATACCGCCCATCCTTGCGCAGTATCAGCCCATCGGCTGAATTTTTTCTCATGTTGACAACCCCATTTCAGTTATATATAATAGGGCTGTCGGCTTATGTCGACAACCCTTTGCCCCTGCCGGTGCTCGACTCACCGGCAGGGGCTTTTTTATTGTGGCTCAAAATCCCATGTTACTTCAAACTTTGCTTCATTCCCGGAATACCTTCCGCTTGTTTCATACACATAAACATCTTCTGTTACGGTAAATCCGTCCTCAAAATCTCCATCTTCGATTGTAACATATCCGTCCAAGCTTCCGACGTCCGGCACACTGTCATCTTCTGTTATTTCTGCATACAGCGATACATCATCGCCAACGCAGCAATTTACCGTTGCTGGTAATTGTTTATCGCCCGCCTCAAAATAATACTCCCAATCGTTGCCAACGTGATTATTATAAATCATATCGGCTGTTGCTGTTACTTTAAAACTCCCGTGAGTTTTTGCGCCGATTGGAGTAGCCATCGGCGTCGGTTTTATAGTTGGAACTGGCTTGCTCGTATCTTCCGGTTTGCCTAAAGTTTTTTGCCCATCTTTATAGCCTGCATCATAACCGGCATCATATCCGTTGTTGTAATTATCTTGATTGCTGGAAGTGCCAACTATCCAGAGTAAATTTCCCATTATAATAACGGTTAAGAAAACCCATATATGGGCGGTTGATTTTTCAACCATATCTTTTTTTGACTTTTCGACTACGCCACAACATGGACAGGCTCTATTGTGTCCCGTTTTCTGTGCGTCCTCAACCGTCCCGCACCTAACATTTTTTGCATTTACAATATCAGGGCATGACGGACTTGTATGCACGTAGTCATTTTGTACATCCAGTTGCCAGTATACCAATGGTTTGGGCATTCTGCACCGCCTTTGTACAATCTGCTAAATTCCCGCGTCGTTTCGCGCTTTTTCGTGCTGGCTCTCCCTTATACTGTATACATCAACTACAATATAAGGGAGGCTTCCACAATGTCCGTTATCATTCGCCCGCAGCTGCCGCCAAAGCATGGCCGCCGGAAACGTCCCAAAAACCGGATTGTAAAGCAATGACAACCATTTTTGTGCATTTTACCACTAGAATACAACTGATGGTTGTGTTATAGTTGTATCGGAAACAGCAGCTACATAAAAAGGAGAACGACCATGCAGGAAATCAGCGACCGGGAATTTATTGCCATGCTTCACCAACTGCCAGATAAGGCAGCCTATGTTAATTATTTAAAAGCCCTCGCAGCATCGCCAGACCCGCCGCCCGTTTCTCCGGCGGCAGCTGGTGCATGATGTCCAGCGCCTCTTTATCAAGTTCGTCCACCCCATCAGCGGCAACGCTGGTGGGGTTTTCTTTTTCTGCGTTTAAAAGGTAGTCAACGGTCACGCCGAAGTAATCAGCTAGTTTTAACAAGACAGTCTGCCTTGGATTTGCCCCGTTTTTCCACCCCGTTACCGTGCCAGTGGATTTTACACCGACCTCTGCCGCAACGGTATTAGGGTATTTTCCTGCTTGATTACACAAGCGCACAAAGTTATCCCAAAACATACAAATGCTTACACCTCATTTTGTGCAATCCGCTGAAACTAATGAAACTAATGCATAGCTATTGCAAAACTAATGAAGATGAGATATAATCATAGTATACAAACAAGCAAAGCAAAAGCTAAGCCCCATGTTTCAGCGGCTTACCAATGATTTCTGACAACTTCATTATAACTTTGGCTCTCTTGTTTGTCAATGAGACTATCTCATTATTTCATATCGGGAGGTGAGATTTATGGCATTTGCACAGGCCCGCCAGAAAGCAGGTCTTTCCCAAGCACAGGTAGCAAAGGAACTCGGTGTTGACCAGTCGGCTGTATGCCGCTGGGAAACCGGCGAGAACATGCCCCGCGCCGCATCGCTCGTCCTTATGGCCAAGCTCTACAACTGCACCGTAGACGAACTTTTAAGAAAGGAGTAACCCACATGCCCCGCGAAAAGCCCCTCTACCGTGACACCCTTGTCACCGTCCGTGCCCGCGCTGCCGAGCTCTACCCCGGCGAGATTCTTTTCGGCCCTGGAAAGGTCGCAAAGATTCTTGGTCGCTCCCGCGGCTGGGTCTGGATGCACTATGGCAGCATCCGCAACATGACCTGCGAACAAATCGCAAGCCTTTTATGCTGAACAAAAAACGCCGCATCGGTGTTGGCGCACCGACGCGGCAAGAACAGAAAGGAAAGTATTACATGAATATTGTATCACTGAAACGCGCCGCCGTCAAGCTGGCAATCACCGCAGATTTGGTACTGCTGCTGGCTGCGCTCGGTTCTCTCAACATCCCCGCCATCGTCGGCTCTACGCTGGCGCTCAACGCCCTGTGCGGGCTGATTTTCAAGCAGGAGGAAAACATTCATGAAAATGTATAAAGGCTTCGACAAAGACCTGAAATGCCGTGATTTCCAGTACGAAATCGGCAAGGCCTATGAGGAACCCACCGCCGAACTGTGCGAGAAAGGCTTCCACGCCTGCGAGTACCCGTTGGATGTATTTGAATACTACGCCCCCAGCAACATGAGCCGCTACTGTGAGGTGGATTTGGACGATGTGAGCGATAAAAAAAGCAACGAAGATAGCAAGCGCTGCGGCAAAAAGATTGCTGTGAAAGCAGAAATCGGCATTGCTGGGCTTGTAAAAGCTGCCGTTGAGTACACGATGGAGAAAGCCATCCCTGAAAGCTCCGAACATGCTACAGGCTGGCGGGGCGCGGCATCTGCTACAGGCGATTATGGCGCGGCATCTGCTACAGGCGATTATGGCGCGGCATCTGCTACAGGCTGGCAGGGCGCGGCATCTGCTACAGGCGA
>ERZ1034865.217-NODE-217-length-41344-cov-22.559302_pt1 | contig 41344 bp, 28 predicted proteins | sample MGYA00520632_ERZ1034865 | MGnify/ENA primary metagenome ERZ1034865 (study PRJEB33766, sample SAMN09781738) | gut metagenome | biome: gut microbiome | host: Homo sapiens | place: Madagascar | study: EMG produced TPA metagenomics assembly of the PRJNA485056 data...
TAGGTCAAGCCGACTTCAATGCGCTTGTCGCGAGGAAGGTCGACACCAACGAGACGTGCCATGAATACGTTCCCTTTCTCTTTAACCCTGACGCTGCTTGTGACGAGGGTTCTCGCAGATTACGAGTACCTTGCCATGGCGTCGAATGATCTTGCACTTGTCGCACATTTTCTTGACCGAAGGACGTACCTTCATTTCAATTTCCTTTCGGTAATGTGTTTCTCTTTTATCTACCACGCCCAGCCGCAGGCGATAGTTTGTTTCGTTTCCGCTTCATGGGGCGGCTTTGGGTTTCCCCTTCCCCACTAGGATGCGTTTGCGCCGCGGGCTCGCAAACGACAAAAGCGCACTTCACCCTGTGAGGTACGCTAGCTTGCTACTTATTTGTAGCGATAGGTGATACGACCGCGATCGAGATCGTATACAGAGAGTTCAACCTGAACCTTGTCGCCAGGGAGGATCTTGATGTAGTGCATACGCATCTTGCCGGAAATATGGGCAAGGATGGTGTGACCGTTTTCAAGCTCTACCTTAAACATAGCGTTTGGAAGAGCCTCGAGTACGGTGCCCTCCAGTTCAATTGCATCTTCTTTAGCCAAGGTAGCTCCTTTAAGCAAATAGGTAGTCAAACGCAAATGGAGATTTTAGCAAAACACCTATTCTCTTTGCAAGGCGCCATCACAAGGCCACCATATATACTGACGCCCGCTTCCCTATGAATAGAATCCTGGGATGCGATGAGCGCGGTCGAATACGCAGTTGTATTGAAGCCACTGGTACTCCCGGATCGAATCGGTGAACGCCGAAGGCATCGTACCAACTTTGTCACCAAACGCGGTGGTGAAGTAGCGAGCGGTAATAACGGGGTGCTCCAGGCGCAGATCCGCCAAGTATTCCTGGTATGGCGAAAGCTGCACCCCTGCCGTCTGGAACAGAACCGTAGACAGATAGTTTAGCGAAACCACCGAACCCTTCTGGATCGATTCGGTGTTCAAATCGTAGTTGCCCCATATGAAGAAGGGGGTTTTATGAAGTTGAGCCGTGGTTTCCAGATCGAGATCGTTCTCGTCGGTAAACCAGCTTGAGTAAAATTCATTGGAAAGGCGCGGCTCATGATCGCCGAAGAAGAGCACGACCGTGGGCTCGTCTACCGTTTCGAAGTACGAGATGAGCTGACGCACCGATTCATCTGCCATGTGAACACTGGATTCGTAGGCGATAACCGATTCATCGTATGAATTTACCGGCGAGACCTCGTGAACACGAACGGGCCATTCGTAATCAGACGCATAGTAGCCGCCGTGATTCTGCATGGTGATGTTGAACAGGAACTGGGGAGCACCACCGCGATTTTCCTCGAAGTCTTTAATAAGCTGACGGTAGTTCGCCTCGTCGGTCGAATAACCGCGAGCATAATCCAAGTCAACGTCGAAATCTTCTATACCCTTGTATGCTTCGAAGCCAAGGCGGTCATATACTTTCACACGGTTATATCCAGCCCGCTCATAAGCATGCATGGCCATGGTGCTGTATCCGCGACCAGCCAACAGGGATGCCAGGCTGGGCGTTTCCGTGTCAATGAACTGAACATACGGAGTATTACCCTTGAAATAGGCCATGGAATTGCCCGTTAGGAACTCAAACTCAGAATTGGCTGTACCCGTGCCCATATCCGAGGAAACGGCGCAGGTGCCCGAAACCACGTCGCCGCGCTTCATGAGCGAACGCACGTAGGGCATTGGGTCGGTGTTTGTTTCGTAGCCCTCCAAGTAGGTGGTAAGATCGGAAAACGATTCGTTCATCACCACCACGATATTGGGAGATTCTTCGGTTGCCTGGGTGTATGCAGGCACGCCATCCGCCTCGGTCAGATATCCGTGTCCGACATTAACCTGGGTTACACCCGATGCATCATCGGTTTGCCACAGGGCATCAATGTCATAGCCTTCCGCATTCACCGTCGAAGACGAAGCTGCATCCGATGCAAAGCTCGCCGCAAAGCCATAGTGGGAATAGGGGTACGCAGGATTCCATTCGTGCGTGTCGATGTGGCTCCATGCGTCTTCGTTGCCATACAGGTAAGCACCCAACCCCACGGCAGCCACAGCCACTACGGCTAGCGCCATCTGATTGCTCCCAAAATTCACGCGCAGCTTCGAGCGAGGAATCAAAAACAGGGCAGCCACATAAACGAGTGCGGCGATCAGGCTCTGAACCACTTGGGCATCGAGCGCATATGCATAGCCACCCGCCACCGACATGCCCACCCCTGCAGACATGAGATCGCCGAACGTGATGGGAATGCCCGTAAAGGCAATAACGTAGTGATTGGCCACGCTGAATCCCAACACCACCAGGAACACCGCCAGGCAAGTAATGCGCGTGCTGCGAATAAACAAATAGACAACAAGGTGGATAAAGAGATAGATAGAGGCATTGAGCAGGAAAAACCCTTGCTCAAGACCAGAAACGCCGGAAAGGCTGAGGGTTTCAGCCACAGCTGCACACAGTAAGGGACCCACTAATAGGACGCAAGCCCAATTGAGTACGGCAAGAACGCCCTCGCGGTGCGATGAGCAGTAGGCTTTGGCTGTTGTTGCAGGCGAAAAAGTCATGTTGGGTGACTTTAACACAGGGCCAAATGCGCCCTGCAAACGTTCACGAGTTGCACAAGGGATGCACATACGAAGACGAAGACCAACCCCAAACGCGCACTTAATGAGGGTTTTTGGTTGCTATGGCAGGCATTCGCCCGAAGGGTCGCCGCCTCCGGCATCATCCCGTAAAAACGTGCAAACCCCAGCGGCAACAACGGGCCAAAACCCGCGAAAGGGGGATATGGGCAAGAGAGGGTATAGGCAAAAGCTATCCTATTGCCCAAAAGAAAGTAGCGCCCATTGAATGCAAAAGGCCCGCCTTACGGCGGGCCTTAGTTGCGAAGTGGTGCGCCGTGAGGGAATCGAACCCGCGGCCTTGGGATTAAAAGTCCCCTGCTCTACCAGCTGAGCTAACGGCGCACATGCATAAAATGCAAGTATGTATTCTAACGGGCAAGTTCCTTTGGGTCAACTTGCCATTTTTCAAGCGTGCCTATTTTAGCTATTTCGCCTATTTTGTCACTTCCTCAACCGCGCAGGCGGGAGTGCCGCCCGCCTATTCCCATGTCACGAATTCGACGCCCGCAACCTTGCCCGAGTCGATAGCAAGACGGGCAATGCCCCGCCTGCTGCCACCACGCGGCTTGCTAGCGCTCCCCGGGTTCAAATACAGAACCCCGTCGATAAGCTCTTCACGGGGAACGTGAGTATGCCCATGCACCACCACGCGTACGCCTTCAGCAACGGTGCCAATATCTTCAGGGCGATGCGTCATAAAGAAGCGCACCCCGCCAATACGGGGAGACGCCACGAAGGGAATATTCATCCCCCGCAGGCTGGAATCGCAATTGCCTAACACCACAACCGTTGGGGCAATAGCATCAAGCTCCATGAGAATGGTTGGCCGCTCAACGTCACCCGCACACAGAATCATGTCGCACGGCTGCAAGGCATCATATGCCTGCTCGCTCAAATGCCCATGTATGTCGGAAATTACGCCAACAAGCATACTCGGCTCCTTCGCATCAATGAAAAACGAAAGCAACTACCCACCCACGGACGAAGCAAACTCCCAGCGGCAGCACTTGTCGAGGTTCCAGCCGCAACCACTCGCTCACAGGCGGAGCAAACCCCGTTCCCTACAGCACTTCAGGGTTCAGGCAGTCCTTCGGACGCGCTCCCGTAACCACATCGATTGCGGCCTGCATGGCACGCGTGCGCAGCTCAACGCCCGATTCTTCGGACCAGTAGGCCACATGCGGGCTGAGCACCGTATGAGGAGCTTTCATCAGCGGATGACCCGGATCGACAGGCTCGCCTTCGAACACGTCGATGCCAGCACCCCACAGCTTATCCGCCTGAAGCGCTTCCGCCAAAGCGAGCGTGTCGATAACCGCGCCGCGCGATGTGTTCACCACCACCGCACTATCCTTCATAAGAGATATACAACGAGCATCAAGTAGATGATGGGTGTCGGGGGTGAGAGCCGTATGAAAGCTGACCACATCGGCGCACTTCAACAGCTCTTCATACCCCAAAATGTCATAGCCTTCAGGCGTGCGGCGGCCTGGCGTGAGGGAACGCGAATAGCACACCACCTTGAAGCCCAGGCCAGCAGCCTTGCGGGCAGTGGCACGACCGATTTCGCCCATGCCCACCACGCCGAACACACGGCCGAATACCTGGCCGTACGGACGATGACGGGTATAGTCCCAAATGCCGGCGCGCATATCGGCATCGGTTTCGTTCAAGCGACGCAGCGCGCAGAGCGCTAGCGTAATAGCGTGGTCGGACACCACTTCGGTACCGTAACCAGGCACTACGCATACCGCAGTGCCGTTCTTCGTTGCCGCAGGCACATCGATACCGTCGTACCCGATACCTGTTCTGCTTACCACGCGCAAATTTGGAAGCGCCTCAAACACCGTAGAGGGGAACTTGCCATAGGAAGTAACCACACCGTCGGCATCGGCAGCATTGCGGATGATGGCTTCGGGCTCACGCTCGTTGAACAGAGCAATGTCAACGCCCGCCTCCTTCGCCATGCGCACTTCAAAGTCGTTGTTTTCGAAGTCGGTGTCAACAATAACGATTTTCGGCATTGCTACCCCTTTCTACCACCACTGGGTAACGGTCCCCGATTGGTTGAGGGAAACCGGTTCGCTCTTCGTTTGCGGCTCCATCTTGGTGATGATGCCGAAGAAATCTTTAATACGCGCAAAGAATTCTCGCTGCTCGTAAGAATCCTTATCGGAGTAGTCGCTCAAATCGCTTGCAACACCACGCGCATCGATGCCGAAACCGCGCGCATCGTACACAGCACGATATAGATGGTACTCCTGCGTAACGATGACGCAGCGCTGCACGTTGAACACATTCTTCAAGCGGTACATGCTGTCGTACGTGGAAAGACCGGCGTGATCGCAGAAAATATCTTCGGCAGGAATGCCGTTGGCCTTCGCATACTTCGCCATGGCCATGACCTCATTGTACGAAGAGTCGCTATTGTCGCCGCTCATGATGATTTTCGGCGCGACCCCGGCATTGTACAAGCCGTCGGCAACGTCAAGGCGATCTTTCAGAACAGCTGAGGGGCTGCCGTCCCAATTGATACCTGCGCCCAACACCACAATGGCGTCAGCTTCGAAAGCGTCCGCATTGGCGGCCGCTTGAATCTGAGATTCAAAAGCAGGGCGCGTGCTTGCGCAAACCCAAGCATTGATTCCCAGAGGGACACCCACCACAACAAGCGTAACAAACAGTACGAAGCCGATAACGGCTTCGATAAAGCGACGGAGGCATCCTTTTTTTCGTTTAGTTCCCATAGGCTTCGATCATAGCAAACGTACGTAAGAGTTTCGGAACCTCCACGTTGTCCGCGTGTTTTGTTCGTACGCGGCCTGCTCTGAAATCCGCATGCATAAGAAAGCCTCCCATTTCTCGCTTCCAAGAAATGGGAGGCAGTTCACAAGCGGATCTGGCCCCTAAAAGCACATTCTGGCTATTTTGCTACCACATTGACCAAGCGGCCCGGGATAACGATAACCTTCTTGATGTCCTTGCCCGCGGTTGCGTCAGCGATGGTATCCAAGGCCGTTTCGCGAATAGCATCTTCCGCCGCATCGGCAGCAACGGTGATCTTTGCCTTCACCTTGCCGTTAACCTGCACCGCCAGTTCAACCTCGGAAGCCTTAGCGGCGTTTGGGTCGAACTCGGGCCAAGCTTCCTTATGTACGGAAGTTTCGTTGCCCAAGACATCCTGCCACAGCTCTTCAGCCCAATGGGGGGCCATCGGAGCCAGCAGCTTCACAATAACCTCGGCAATTTCCTTGTCGAAGGCAGCAAGCTCGGCATTGGCGGCACGATCCTCAGCAGAGTTCTTGCGCAGGTAATCACCCGTAGCGTTCACCAATTCCATGATGGCAGCAATAGCCGTGTTGAAATTGTTGCGGCCGAAGTCGTCGATAACCTTGCCAACCACGCGATGGCGTTCGCGCAGAAGCTCGTCATGAGCCTTCTTTGCCTCTTCCGCCTTTGCGCCAGCCTGGAAGGAGGTTTCCTCGCCAGCCTTTCCTGCAAGGTCGTTCACCATGCGCCACGTACGGTTCAGGAACTTATACATGCCAGCCAGGCCGTCTTCATTCCACTGCAGTTCCTTGTCTGGCGGAGCCATGAACAGAATGTAGGCACGCACTGCGTCGGCGCCGTATCCGGCGATCATGTCTTCGGGGCTGATAACGTTGCCCTTCGACTTCGACATTACCTCGCCGTTTTCGTCGAGAACCATACCCTGGCACAGCAGGTTCGTGAAGGGCTCGTCGAAGTCGAGCATACCCATATCGCGCAGCACCTTCGTGAAGAAACGGCTGTACAGCAGATGCAGGATAGCGTGCTCGATTCCGCCGATATACTGATCGACCGGCATCCAGCGGTTTACGCGATCAGGTGAGAAAGGAAGCTCGGTGTTGTGCGGATCGGTATAACGCATGTAGTACCAGCTAGAGCACGTAAAGGTATCCATGGTGTCAGTTTCACGACGCGCAGGCTTGCCGCACTTCGGGCAGGCGCACTGAGCGAACTGCTCGTGCGTTGCAAGCGTTTCGCCAGCAGCCAAATCAATATCCTTGGGCAGCGTAACAGGCAGCTGGTCCTCGGGAACGGGCACGATGCCGCAGTCATCACAGTAAACAATCGGGATAGGATTACCCCAATAGCGCTGACGGGAAATGAGCCAGTCGCGCAAACGGAACTGAACCGACTTCTTGCCCTTACCTTGAGCCTCCAGGTCACCGATGATGGCGTCAACGGCAGGAGAATGCTTGCCGCCCACCATGCCGGTGTACTTGCCGGACTGAACCAGCACACCTTCGGCCTCGTAGGATTTTTCCCAATCGACGGTGGTAACCTTGCGTTCCTGCACGCCGTTGAGCTCGGGATACAGCGGATCATCTTCGCCCAAGATAATGGGGATGATGGGCAAGTCGTACTTGCGAGCAAACTCGAAGTCGCGCTGGTCGCCGCAGGGAACCGCCATTACGGCACCGGTGCCGTAATCGGCAACGATGTAGTCGGCAACCCATACGGGAACCTTTTCGCCGTTAACGGGATTGATAACGTAGCGGCCGGTGAAGGCACCATGCTTTTCGCGGTCGCCCTGGGCGCGCTCCACGGCGCTTACCTTGGCAGCGCCCTCGACCAGGGCCATAACCTCGGCTTCGTATTCGGTACCGCATACCAGGTCGTGCACCAGCGGGCTTTCAGGGGCAAGCAGGAAGAAGCTGCAGCCGAACAGGGTGTCGGGGCGCGTGGTGAATACCGTAATGGTCTGGCCGTCGTCTTTGCCCTCGGCGGGGATCAGCTCGAAATCAACTTCGGCGCCTTCGGAACGACCGATCCAGTTGGCCTGCATCTGCTTAACGGGATCGGGCCAGCCTTTCAGCTGATCAAGATCGTCCAGCAGCTCCTGGGCGTAATCGGTGATTTTGTAGTACCACTGGGTAAGATCGCGCTTTTCAACGGCACCATGGCAGCGCCAGCATTCACCTTCGGTTACCTGCTCGTTTGCCAAAACCGTTTTGCAGTTGGGGCACCAGTTGACAGGGCTATTGCGGCGTTCTACCAAACCGCGCTTGTACATCTGCAGGAAGATCCACTGACCCCAGCGATAGTACTCAGGATCGCAGGCAACAACGGTGCGATCCCAGTCGTAGGAAAAGCCCATGCGCTTGAAACTGGCCTTCTGCGTTTCGATGTTGGCATACGTCCATTTGGCGGGATGGGAGTTGTGCTTGATGGCGGCGTTTTCTGCGGGCAGGCCAAATGCGTCCCAGCCCATTGGATGCAGCACGTCGTAACCGCGCATTGCGTAATAGCGGGCCGTTACGTCGCCGATGGTGTAATTGCGAACGTGGCCCATGTGAATGTCGCCCGAAGGATACGGGAACATCTCGAGCACATAGCGCTTCGGCTTGCTGGTATCCTCCGTTGCCTTATGTGCGCCGGTTTCGGCCCACACCTTTTGCCAACGAGGTTCAATCTCGTGAGGATTGTATTCTTTCATGAGGCAAAATCCTTTTCCGATACTTCATGTGCGCAGAGCCCGTTGATTCAAGCAGGTGAACCTTCGAGCGCTGAATATACATACGGTTTGACATTATATCGTGTTGGCGTTGCGCCTGTGTTTCCACGCACAATTTCCCTTAAGCGGTTGTTAAGGATGTAGGGACAGGCGCCAAATTCCCTTTGCGTCATAGCACCTAGCGCCGAACCCCATACGCAAACCGCATTACAAGCGAGGCTTGGTCCGCCAGGTGGGAATCTGGCGCCTGTCCCTACTTCCTTAACGAAAAGGGGCCTCACTCGCGAGTTGCTTCGCGAGCGAGGCCCTAATTTGAACGCTATGGCGCAAGTTGGAAAATGATACCTGTCCCTATATTCCCACTTATAGGAAGCGGTAGCTTACGGTGCGGACGCCCCAGGCTTGGCAGGTGCTGAACCCGAAAGCCTTGAAAACGCCTGGCTGCAGGTCGAGCGCGCGCGAGCCGCCGCCCATGTTACCGCAGTCGTTGACGGTAGCAATTACCGTCTTGCCGCCATATTTGATTTCGACAGCGCGCCCAAGGTATGAGCGGTAATTAGGCCAGGACATGGGAACGGCAACGCCCATGGAGGAATCGTTACAAATTGCACCCGTTGCTGTGGTTCCCGGGTTCGGGGTGCTTGCGTCGCTGCTGCCGCCATAAGCGGAAGCGACGCCCGTCTTCCAACCAGCACTTACGCTGCCAGAATTGGAACTAGAGGAGCCGTTGCTGGAAGAATTGGAATTGGTATTGGCCGACGGGTTGCGGTCGGTATTGGTGTTCCAATTGGAATTGGGCTGCGATGCGCTTGAAGAAGCTTGCTGTTTGGCTTCTTCCTTCTTCTGCATTTCCGCAGCCTGTGCTTGCAGGGCAGCCAGCTGGGCCTGGGCCTGCTCTTCTTTGATAGAAGAAACCTTGGCCGAAGCGTCAGACACTACCTTTTCAGCCTGGCTCTTCTTCTGCTCGGCCTCGTCTATCAGCTTCTGCTGCTCATCGCGCTGGGCGTCGAGCTCGCTGAGAGCCGAAGAAAACGTATCGCGCAGCTGCTCCTGTTCGGCAACCTTCTGCGCCTGGTCTTCCTGAATGGAAGAGTAATACGTCAGATTCTTCGTGAACTCCGAGATATCTTCCGAAGAAAGGACGATGTTCACCAGCGAAAGGGAACCGTCTCCCTTGTACTGGGAAAGGATGCTGTCGGAAAGCGTTTCACGACCCTCAAGCATCTTCTGCTGAGCATCCTGCACCTTCTGGGTGGTTTCGCTGATCTGCGAATCAAGACCACTCAGTTGCGCCTGCAGGGCATCGTATTCTTTGTTAAGGGAATTAAGCTCAGCCGAAGCCTGAGACAGCATTGCCTGGGCATCGGAAAGCTCGTCTGCGTGTGCTTCGCGCACAGCGCCAGTTGCCGGCAGGGCCATAGAAAGAGCCAAAGCCAAGCTAACGGGAACTGCGGTAAGCGCTTTATGTACTCGTGTAGCCATAGCAAGAAGTTTAGCGTACCCGTCAGTTTTGACCTAATCGTCCGCTTTCTGGGATTAGAACGTGTTTTATGAGTGAACATTGTTATCCCAGTTCAAATATAAAAAATCTCCCCGCTTCGCACAGAGCGAAACGGGGAGATTTTATGAAGAGCCGTAAATGGTAAGCCAGACGAAACGTTTTCGTCGGCGCAACGAAAACCCTAGCGCGTGTTGCTGACGAAAGGAGTCTTGTCCTTCAGCAGAACGTCATGTGCGCCGCCCTCAACGATGGAAGTGGAGCTGATAACCGTAAGCTTTGCCTTGTCCTGCAGCTCGGGAATGGTGAGCGCACCGCAGTTGCACATGGTGGAGCGGACCTTGGAAAGCGTGAGGTCCACGTTGTCCTTCAAGGGACCAGCGTAGGGAACATAGGAGTCTACGCCCTCTTCGAAGGTCATGCCCTTCTTGTTGCCGCCCAGGTCATAGCGCTGCCAGTTGCGTGCACGGCTGGAACCTTCGCCCCAGTATTCCTTCATGTGCTGGCCGTTTACAACAACCTTGTTGTTGGGAGCCTCGTCGAAACGGGCGAAGTAGCGGCCCAGCATGATGAAGTCAGCGCCCATGGCGAGCGCCAAGGTGATGTGATGGTCGTAAACCGTGCCACCATCGGAGCAAACGGGAACGTATACGCCCGTTTCGCGGAAGTATTCATCGCGAGCCTTTGCAACCTCGATAAGTGCGGTTGCCTGACCACGGCCAATGCCCTTGGTTTCGCGCGTGATGCAGATGGAACCGCCGCCGATGCCAACCTTGATGAAGTCGGCGCCGGCCTCGGCCAGGAAGCGGAAGCCTTCGGTGTCTACCACGTTACCGGCACCAACCTTTACGGAGTCGCCGTAGTGAGCGCGAATCCATGCGATGGTGCGGGACTGCCACTCGGAGAAGCCTTCGGAGGAGTCGATGCACAGAACGTCTGCGCCAGCCTCGATCAGAGCAGGTACGCGCTCTGCGTAATCGCGCGTGTTGATGCCGGCGCCCACGATGTAGCGCTTGTGAGCGTCGAGCAACTCGTGCGGATTGGACTTGTGCTGTTCGTAGTCCTTACGGAATACCATGTACATAAGGTTGTCGTTGTCATCAACGATGGGCAGCGAGTTCAGCTTGTTGTCCCAAATAATGTCGTTGGCTTCCTTCAGCGTGGTGCTTGCGGTGCCCACGATGAGCTTTTCGCGCGGGGTCATGAACTCGGATACGGGCGTATCGAGATCCATGCGGGAAAGACGATAGTCGCGGCCGGTAACAATGCCCAGCAGCTTGCCCTGACCCTGACCGTTTTCGGTAACGGGCATGGTGGTATGGCCGCTCTTTTCCTTCAGCGCAACAACATCGCGAAGCGTTGCGTTGGGGGTAAGGTTGGAATCGCTACGTACGAAACCGGCCTTGTGATCCTTTACGCGGCGAACCATTGCGGCCTGGTCTTCGATGGACTGAGAACCGTAGATGAAAGAAACGCCGCCCTGCTGAGCCAAGGCAACAGCCATGCCGTCGTCGGAAACAGCCTGCATGATTGCGGAAACCATGGGGATAGAAAGCTTCAGAGCGGGCTCTTCACCCTTCTTGTATCGTACAAGCGGAGTGGAAAGGTCAACCTTTTCGGGGATGCACTCCGAAGAAGAGTAGCCCGGTACAAGCAGGTACTCATTAAAAGTACGAGAGGGTTCGTCGAAATAATGTGCCATGTAGCGCTCCTTGAATTGAGTCTCATTTCCCGATCCCCCGCTCCTTGCCGGTTCCCTTTCGTGCCCGGAGGGTTTCCGCGAGGTTAATTCATTATAGACACGTGCGCGACAAAAAAGTGACAAAAAGGAGCGAGGCTCCTTTTTGTCACTTGGTGCACACGTAAATGCTGAAAACCAAAGGATTTACGGCTCGTTCCCAAACGCTCCAGCTGGATAAAAACCCAGCCTCTTTGAATCCCTTACTTCAACACCGGAAGCACCCCGCAATTCAGTGCCTAGGAGCCCATTACAGTCTGAGATAGGCCGTCGATGAACTTCGGTGGCGATCATCCAGCGCCTGGCCATGGCAAGATATCGACCCGGTGCGTTCCCAAGCTGCCGGCCATGGCAAGATTGCGCCCTGATGCGTTCCCGAAGGGGCCTCGGACGGGAAAAACACCGGTTCGCGGCAACATATCGCCTGCATGTATTCAGATACAGCTAATTTTGGCAAGATATGCGCGCCATGCATCCGAAAAGCCCCGCAGAGCGCCGTTGGGGAATGCGCCGCGCGAGCATCTTGCCGCCAAGGGGCGCTTTCGCCGTCCGAAGCCCTCAGATCATGCACGGCGCACGAATCTTGCCGCCCTCTGACGGACTTGCCCCTGCGCAGGGGCTCCTGCCCGAGCAGCTGCATCGCGGGATCGCCTTTCAACGGCTTGGCCCTTGCGCAGGGATGCCTGCCCCGGCGCCCCGCCGATGCCCGCCACCTGCCAATGCCTGCCGCTTGCCGTGCCCATTGCAGCCAGAGGCAAGCCGCCGATGAGCTTCGGCGGCGGTCATCCGGCGCATGGCCTGCAGTCCGGCCAAGCCCCGAGGGGCCGCCGACTGCGTCATCTCGACGGGCAGGCCGACAACGGAGTGCTGCGCAGAACTGGGCCTGGATTCCAGAACCGTGAACAAGCGGGCGCAGAACCGCCGGCGGAGGCCGCAGGCCCGGCCGGTCCTGCGTCAGCGCTGCCAAAAACGCCCATCGAAAGGACGGGTCTCTTGCTTCAATGCCGAAGGCACTCCGCAAAGGGATGCCTCGCATTCTTGCTCTAGGCCTCGAGGAAGGCGCGGTATCCGCGATACGCCTCGAAGATATCCGCCTTGGAGGCAACTTCCCACGGAGCATGCATCGAAAGCACCGCAACGCCGGAATCGATTACATCCATACCGTACTTTGCGGGAATGTAGGCGATGGTGCCGCCGCCGCCCGCGTCAACCTTGCCAAGCTCGGCTGTCTGGAAGGAAACCTCGGCATCGTCCATCACGCGGCGCACATATGCCACGTATTCGGCACGCGCATCGTTGGAGCCGCTTTTTCCGCGCGCTCCCGTGTACTTGTTGAACACCAGGCCCTTACCAAGATATGCAGCGTTCTTCGTTTCGAACACCGAAGCATACGCAGGGTCGAAGCCAGCGGACACGTCAGAGGAAAGCATGTGCGATGCGGCCAAAATGCGGCGCAGCGCCAAGGGGCTTTCCAACCCGGTAAGTGCGGCAATTTCTGCAATGGTGTTCTCGAAGAAAAGAGAGCCCATGCCCGTCGCGCCGACGCTGCCGATTTCTTCCTTATCAACCAACACCGTAACGGCGGTCTTCTTCGGCGTTTCGATTGCCAGCTGAGCCTCGAGCGAAGTGTAGGCGCACACACGGTCGTCCTGGCCGTAGCCGATAACCATGCTGCGGTCGAAGCCCAATTCGCGGGCGCGACCTGCAGGCACTACCTCGATTTCAGCGGAAAGGAAGTCCTCTTCGGTAATGCCGTACTTTTCTTCCAGCAATTTGAGCGCAAAAGCCTTTACCGGCTCTTTAGCGGCTTCTTTTTCCTCGTCGGAAGCGTCGTCAGCGGACTCGACCACCAGGGGGCGATTGCCGATAAGCACGTCGAGGTTTTCGCCCTCGACCACTTCGCTGCCCTTCTTGGCCATTTGCTGGTTGCCCAAATGGGGCAGAAGATCGGTTACGCAGAATACGGGATCGCCGGCGTCGTCGCCCACGTTCACATCGACCACAGTGCCGTCGGTCTTGGCCACTACGCCGTGCAGCGCCAAGGGCAACGTCACCCACTGGTAGTGCTTGATGCCGCCATAGTAGTGAGTGTCGAGGAAAGCGAATCCGTTGTTCTCATATACAGGATTCTGCTTTAGGTCCAAACGAGGACTGTCGATGTGGGCACCCAGGATGTTCAGGCCCGCTTCGAGCGGCTCGGTGCCGATATGAGCCAAAATGAGCGACTTGCCATGCACGCCAGCCCATACCTTGCTGCCAGCCTCGAGCGTGCGGCCCTCGCGAACCGCCGTTTCGAGCGATTCGTAGCCCGCGGCTTCCGCCTGCTTAACAGCGGCAGCAAAGCAACGGCGCTCGGTTTTGTTGTTGGAGATGTAGTCGATATAGCGGGAAGCCAGGCCATCAAGCTCTTCGAGCTGGTCGGCGCTGTAGCTCTCCCATGCGTTCTTGCGTTCCAAGAAAACCACCTTTCACGGAAACTTGTTTATCGCAGGAAAGGATAGCACGCCCCAATGGACGATGCGCCACCCGAAACGAAGCGGCTACTTTCGGTGAAGAGAATCGCCCTGGGCACAACAAAGGGAAGGCGCCCTCTCGTCGCCTTCCCTTTTGGTCGCATCGTATGGGGAGATGCTTCCCGAAACTACCTGTCGAACTTCCTGCGTGCAACTGCTGCCCCGCTCGCCGCCATTACGGCAAGCGCAGCAGCTGCCCCAAGGGGAGCCACATCGCCCGTTGCGGGGAGGTTGGCAGCCTGCGAAGAATCGTCGTTGGATTCTTCGCCTTCGCTACTTGCATCGGCGCCGGAAGCGTCGTCGGAAGCGTTAGCATCGCCCGACCCATTGCCCGTATCGGCGTTGGAGTCATTGCCGGCATCAGATCCGTCACCTGAGCTATCGCCGGAGCCAGAACCCGAATCGCCATTCGACCCGCTATCCGATCCAGAGCCGGATCCAGAGCCGTTGTCGGAACCGGATCCCCCATTGTCAGAGCCCGAACCCGAACCATTGCCCGCTCCAGAGCCGTTGCTTCCCGACCCATTATCGGAGCCGTTGTCGGTACCAGGATCCTTATCGCCGTTGGAGCCCGATCCATTACCGCCATTCTCTTCGTAAACGCTGTACTCGCTGCTTCCCGGGTTCACGCCCGTTCCGCCCTTTGATTCAACCTTGGTGGCCTTCGAAACCAAAACCTTCGGATCAATGCCGTTACCCGCGTTGCCTGGAGCACCCATTGCGGCATCGTTTTCACCGACGGTGTTTCCGCCCGTCGCCTTCAACTCGGAAACCGCAACGATGCCTTCACCGGCAATACCTGCGCCGCCGTTTCCTCCGCCCATGCCGACAGAGCCACCCTGTGCCTCAAGCTGGCCGTTGCCGATAATGGAACCACCGTTAAGCACGATGCCCGCACCGCCGTTTCCGTTGTCGATGTCAACGCTGCCGCCAGTCGCCTTCAGCGTGGCGCCTTGGTCGATAACCAACTTGCCCGCGTTCACAATCAGGCCGGTTTGAGCATCTTTGCTGGATACAATGCCTTCGCCCTCAATGGAGCACGTGCCCTTAACCGTTACCGTGCCGTTTGTCTGCACGGGAGCTACCGGCGCTTCGACCTTGTAGTTTCCGTCGGTAAGGTAGTTGGCATGAGACCTGATCTCGGCGTCCTCAAGAGCGGATCCGTCGTTTAGCGTGATCTGGTTGACGAATGAAGCGCTGTTTCGAGCGCTCAAGGTGCCCCCATTCACTTCCACGGCACCATAAGCAACCGAATCGTCGAGAGTCAGCTTACCGCCCTTTTCCACAACGATCTTCACGCTGGAATAGATCTTCATGTTATGAAGGGTTACATCTGCGCCTGCGGGAATGGTAAGCGTTTCGGTGCCGAAGTTACCGTTTTCGCCCTTGCCGATAATGCCGTACACGCCCGATTCGTGCGAACCGTAGATATCATGCAGGCCAACAGGCACAACCGCATTCCCCGTCTCGGAAATCTCATACGGCTCCATATCCCATGAGCTGGTTCCTTCGGCAAGCGCATCCATTCGCTGCTGAAGGGTTTGATCGTCCGCGTAGATGCGCATTTCCACCGGACTGCTTTGCTGAGTGCGCGCTCCGGAGGTTACCGTTGCCGTTATGCAATACGTGCCTGGGGTCTGCGGCGTTCCGGTTACGTAAACGGTGTCGTAGGCAACAGGGCTTACTTCCATGCCACTTCCCTCAGGGCTGATGGAGAAACTGATGTCGGCGTCGGAATTCCTGGTTGCAAAGGTATTCCAGTCCTCCCATTCGCCGGTTCCCTCCTTCACCTCGGGCTTCAGGCGATTCGACTGGCTCGTGCTCGACGAGCCACCGCCACCCGTCGAGGTTGCCATCACTTCATATTCGCTGCTCTGAGCAGACGTGCCATTCACAACAAAGCACTGGAGATCGCCCGAAAGCCTAACCTGGATCTGCTCTTGCACCACAAAGCTCAGCGTTTCGCTTGCCGAATCTGCCGACCCGTCTTCCTTGGCAGCAGAAGCAGAAACTGCAACGGAATACGCACCAGCGGCAGGTGCCACGCCCTTAAGGGCGATTTCCCCATCGGAAACAGAGGCGCTCAGGCCGTCAACCTCTGTACCATCCTGACCAAGAACCTTGGCAGAAACCTTGGCATCGGCAGCTTTCGTTCCCTTCAACTCAAAGGGCAGCGTTTGGTTGACTTCGTTGCCCTCCACGGCAGAAGAAAAGGCCTTGCCCGATGCGAAGCTAAATGCGAGATTCTGATAGGATTCGGCAGGCTTGCCGATGTTCTCGGGCTCTTTCGTACTGCCGGTATACGTCACGGATCCGTTGTTTTCGATCTGCCCTGTCGCAAAGGTGCAGTTTTCAAATACAGCTGTGCCGTTCACAACAGGTGTATTGGAAAATGAGCAATTCGAGAAATGAACCACAGCGCCTTTCTGCACTTCAACATAGGCGCCTTCAGCGTCTGAACTATTGCGCTTGTAGAAATTTATGCGGTCGACCGCAATGTCCGAGCCAGAAGGGAACACGACCGTCATTTTGTAGGAATAGCCGAAATCGACCGTTTTCGGGCCAGAGCTGAACCAACCTTCGGAATAACCCGAAAGCTCAACGATGGACGATGGGATGGTTACCGTGCCTTTGTCGGTGAAGCTGGTTCCAACATGTATTTTGGTGGACCCCTGGGCAACAGCTTCGGAAAGATAGGTGCTCAGTCCGTAGGAACTATCGCCAATGTAGTAGTAGCTATCGCTCGCGTTTTCGGACGCAACACTCACATCCTGGTCTTCCCCTGTCGCAAATGCGGTGGCAGGAGTGGCAATGGCCATGCCGGCAGCCAAAGCGGCCGCCATACCCACCTTCGCCGCAGAAGCCGCAGGCGTGCGAAGCGATTGAGATTCTTTCATACTCTCCCTTTCCAAGATGATTTCTGCATATTAAAAGTTAGTCGTGGCTAATTCACATGCGGGAGTTTACCATAGGTAACAATTTAGTTGCAGACAAATTCTCGGGGATGCGGCTTTTGGCCATTGGTGTGCTTCAGTGCCTCCCCGCCCTATCGCGAAGAAGGACCCGTGAACATAAAAAACGCTCAGTCGGAAAATAGCCCCCTCAAAGCAGTCACGAGCGAAAACGCCGAGTTTGAGGTAAGAAGCAGAAGCTTCTTCGCCTTCAACACGAACTGTTGCATAAAGGCAGCGATCGAAACCGATGGGGCACAGTCCTCGTCTGGGCAATTGCTGGAAAGGGCTCTCGATGACGCGGTGAGCCTCTGCTTCCACTACGAGAAACTCTGGAGTCATACGCTGGAAGGAAGCGATGTTTGGCACCTGAACCACGCGCAAGGAACCGCAATCGCCATCGATGCAGAAACAGCAAAAATCCTACAGCTGTCCAGGCATTATCGCGAAGAGACTGCTGGCTTGTTTGATATATCCATGGCTCCTGTCGCCGAACTCTGGAACTTCCGCAAAGGCCGAGTTCCCAGCCCGAATGAAGTGCAGCTCGCTCTCAAAATTGCCAGAGCGGGACACCCCCGCATCATGGAAGATCACGCTCAACTCCCTACCGCAGAAAGCAGGATTTCCCTAGGAGGCATCGCGAAAGGATATATCGCCGATCGCGTTGTTGAGGCGCTAAAAAATCGTCGCGTTCACGATGCCCTTGTGAACCTTGGGGGCAACATCGTTATTATGGGGCGTCCTTTTTTGGCCAAGATCCCACAGCAGCAATGGCACGTTGGCATTCGGTCCCCGAAACAAGCCCTGCTAAGAAAGGAAGCAGAAGGGCGAGCTGCTGCAATAGCACGTAGCCCCCACGGAACCGACGCTCGTGCGCTCGGCAACCGCAAGCTGCCCAACGAAGAGCCCGCCTGTATCCTCAAGCTGAATGACTGCTCCATTGTTACCAGCAGCATATACGAACGCTGTTTTACGGACGAGCGTGGAATCATCCATCATCATATTGTTGATCCGCGCACCAGCAGCCCTTCGGAAAGCGACCTTGCAAGCGCAACGGTCATATCAAAGAGGTCTATTGATGGCGACGGCTTCTCGACGGCACTTCTGATCATGGGAAGCTATTGGGCAAAAAACTATGCGGAAGGACACCCCGACCTCGAAGCCGTGCTTATCACCCGCGATGGGCGCGTTGAGGCCACCAGCGGAATACGCAAAGCGATGACCTGAACCACGGACCCATCCGCTATTTTTATCTGCAGCACGCTTGTAGCTCCAAGCTTAAATCGAACACGCTTTTGCCAACATTTCGAAAGGCCCCGCCCTCCCAGAAAAGAAAAGCGCGCAATGCGAGATAAATTCGCATTGCGCGCTCCAAAAAGCTTCATATCGCCAGGAAGCTGCAGGTTTCTGGCTTTCGCAAGCTTGCGCTCAGGGCGTTGAAAAGCTCTCGCCCGAATCCCAGCCCACAGAAAAACCAAGTGAACTTATGTCCGACTTGCTAGAAGAATCCTATTTCCAGTCCTGGCCAACCACTACCAAATAGTCGCCCGTGAATGAATAGGTACCATCGTTCTTCTTGACAGTGCCCGTACCCAACAAATCGGCGATCTTCTGAGCTTGGGTGGAATCGGTGCCGTTGTATACAACGATCGTCTTCTTGTAGTTGTAATCGTCGGCGTTACCAGTTTCGCAAACAGCGCCCTGCGGGGTAAGTTTCGAGGCCGCTTCGTTCGCGCAACCCTGGATACCGCTGCCGTTCTTTACGGCAATCTTCACACCAGAAAGCGAAGAAGAAGAGCTCGAGTTCTTGGAGCTGCTATCGCCAGAGCCACTGCCGCCCGTTCCCGCCGAAGACATAACAGTGCCCGTTGCGGAATCAACAACAGTTTCTTCCGTAGGCGAAAGCCCCTGCTTCACGCGGCTCATCATCTTCTGCCACTCTTCGGTATTCACTTTTTCGAACCAAATATTGTTTTCGTACACAGAAGTGGTAGGAACTTGAGCCGAATATACGTTGTTGTCGACGTCGATACCCATCATGGCCTGCGCCAAACCAAGAATGCCTGCCGCAGAATAGTCGGTAGTGATGTACTGAGCGAGCGTGTTTACCGTATTGGTAAGCGTGGCAACGTCAGAAGCCATCAGTTTCTTCATGATGGTGGAAATAACCATACGCTGGTTAGCGGCACGGATGGAGTCACCATCGCCATCGCCCACGTTGTCGTAATTATGACGGCTACGGCACAGAATGAGCGCCTGTTCACCGTTGAGCGTCTGCTCACCCGCGTCAACGTGGCCACCTGCCATATCGTCGTTGATTTCCATCGGCACATTCACCGTAATGCCACCCAAGGCATCAACTACGGCCTTAAAACCATCGAAGTCGATTTCCGCATAGTGATTGATGGGGACGCCCGCCAGCTTGGAAACCGCGTCAATGGCACCAGAAGGGCCGCCGAATGCATAGGCGGCATTGATTTTCTGTGTGCCGTGATTGCCAATGGTCACCTGCGTATCGCGCGGGATGGAAATGAGCGTAACTTCCTTTTCCCTTGGATCAATACGAGCAAGGATCATTGAGTCGGTTCGGTATGAACCGCCATATTCGTTAGTAGATTCTCGCTGCTCCGATTTGTCGATGCCGATAAGCAGCATGTAGAACGGGTCGGATGGCGAATCGGTAACCGCAAGCGAGTTCAAGAGGTCAGCGTCAACGTCTTTGTTCAGCGCCTTGTCAAGGTTATTGAGATAAGCCCAAGCAGCACCTACGCCACCAAGCACCAAGGCCAAGCAAACGGCAACCACGCCAAGGGCGATGCGCTTGCGGCGCTTCTTCGTGCGCTCACGCTTAGCGCGAAGAATTTCGCGATCATGTGCGTTACGGGGAACATACGGGCCACGCTTGGTGGGCGTACCATAAGCACCAACCGAGCGGTAATTGCTCTTTTGCTGCGAGTGAACAGGGGAAACGTGCGTAGAGGAGCCATAGTTGCTGGCTCCATACGGATTCGTGCTCGAGCCACTAGGGCGATGCGAAGCATGCGACGCGCGAGACGTACGAGTATACGGGTCAGAAGCACTTCCCGCTGAGCGATGCGGCGTGCGCGAGGAGGAAGCGTGCGCCGCCTTCCTTTCAGCACGAGCCGATCGTTTTGATGGCTTGTTATTCGAAGCAAACATGCAATAAATGATGAAAGAAACGTTAATGTCATGCAAATTAATTCGGCGAAAACCACAGTATGCGCGAACGGAAGCAATGTTTTTCACGCATTTTTTGCACATTCCTCTACAATTTGTTGAGTTTATTGTGCGTAAAACGTGAAGCATTGCAACGCGGATGCAGCACGGAAAGGGAACGACTGTGCGGCTCCCGTTTACGCACCGGGCATGTCAAGGCGATTCCGCTGGCACACCCGTAAAGCCAAAGTTATCGTGATCCCCAGATGAACGTTTTCGACGATTCCGCTGAGACACCCGTGAAGCCCCTCAACGCCGTTTATGCTCCTGGCACATCCAGGCGCTTTGCCATATACGCATTCGCAGCGAGCTCAACTTCGTCGTCAAGAGCAACAAGCTCCACTTTGCCGCCCAAGCGGCGTTCCATCGCCGCAGCAATAAGGTGATCGGCAATGGCGGGGTTCTTGCCCAAAAGCGGTCCATGCAGATAGGTGCCGATGCAGTTGCGATACAGGGAGCCGTCGCAGCCCGAGTCGTCGTCATTGCCGTGGCCCACATTGGAAACCACCTTGCCAAACGGCTTCAAGGAGGCACCGATCTTCGTGCGACCGGCGTGATTCTCGTACCCCACTACCGGTTGCGGGGAAAGCTTAGATTCCAACGCGATATTTTCAATAAGGCGATCGAAACCGGCCCCTGCGCGGACCGTCTTCAGGTCGAGGATGGAAAGACCCTCCACCGATTCATCGCCCATAAGCCAATTGCTGCCCAAAATCTGGTAGCCGCCGCAAATGGCCAGGAGCACTCCGTCGTTTTCCACGTATGTGCGCAGATCTTCGCGCATGCCCAGCAGAACCTCGGATGCCAGCTTCTGCTCACGGTCGGGGCCGCCACCCAAGAACACGATATCGGCGGTGGAAAGATCAACCGATTCCCCGTAGTGAACCGCTTCCACCTGCGCAGGGATGCCACGCCATGCGCAACGCTGGGCAAGCACGCGTACGTTACCGCCATCGCCATACAAATTAAGCAGATCGGGGAACAGATGCACGATACGAAGCGGCTGCTGCTCGAGCACGCTAGCTTCGGCTTGATGCGCATAGGCACCCGAAACCCACTTCTTGCTGCACTCCGGCTTGGCATCACCCGATGTTGGGTTGACGGGCACCGCCTTATCGGCGCGTGCCATCAAGGCAGAACGCACTGCGGGGAGCGAGGTGTAGTTGGCAATAGCGTAGAGATTCCATTCGGAAGGCAGCTTCAGCGCAACATCCACCACTTCGTTGACGCTATCGACCGTCTTGGCATCGATGCCTGCATACTTCAAGCGCAACTGCAGATCGTTCTTGCGGATGCCGCCAGCGAACACCATAACGTCTTCCTGGCTGGCCAGCTCTTCGAAGTCACAGTCCCAAATCCAGGAAATATCGCGGCCGTCGGCTTCATTGTCGTTGATGAAGAACGCCGCAACCTTCTTGCCCGGCGCCTGCGTAATGAGTTTCATGTTCTGGTTAAAGCCCGTCGGGTTCTTCGCCAGGTTCAAAAGAACAGGGCGCCCCTCGATGGTAAGCGACTGCAAGCGTCCATTTTGGGGGTCGAACAAATCGACCGCCTTCTGGAACACCACATCGGCAACACCAGCGCAATGAGAGGCCAGCCAAGCAGCCATAACGTTGTACACCATATACGACCCCGCGCGCTGCGCGTGAAGATCAACGCTTTTGCCCGTTGCCGTTTCTTCTACCGAAAACGTGATTTCGTCGCCGAACACCACGCCCTTAGCAGCGAAATCCAAATCGGGGCGGCAGAAACCGCAGTTCGGACACGAATACGTACCGAGCTGGCCGTATTGACGGTAGTCATACGTAAACATAGCCGAGCAGCGCTGACACATTTGGGCGTCCGCCACGACGTTCTGGCGCTGATGCATGTCTTCGCCCACGCCGAACGCAATAGACTTGTTGGGCACGCGTTGCGCGATGATGGCGCACAGCGGATCGTCGGCATTGTAAAGCAGAGTGGTGTTGGGCGACTGCTCCAAGGCGGTGGCGATGGCATCCTGCACGCGGTCGATTTCGCCGCAACGATCAAGCTGGTCGCGGAAGAGGTTCAACAACAGAACGTAATCCGCCTGCACCTGCGGCAGAGTATGGGCCAGCCACAGCTCGTCCGATTCGAACACGCCCCATTCCACCGTGCCCTTGGTTTGCAGCAACGTAGTTGCCACACCATAGGCAAGGTTGGCTCCCGTACGATTGCAGGCAATGCTTTTACCCTGGCGCTCCAGCGCATCGGCAATCATATTAGTAATAGTGGTTTTCCCGTTGGTGCCCACCACGACAATGGAGCCTTCGGTGATCTTGTCCATAGACTCGGCGATAATGCGCGGATCGATTTTCAGGGCAATCTTGCCAGGCATATTAGCGGCGGGCCGATGCGCCAGGTGGCGCAAACCCCACGTGCTCAGCGAGCTTGCCATATTTCCCATTGCCTTGCGAACGCCCATGACATCCCTTTCACAACATTTGCCGCGCCCAACATAAAGGTCAAAGCGCATTTTGCTTCAGCACATGATACGGCACTGCTCCGCAGAACGCGAAACGGGCCCATGGTTGCCCACCGAAACAGCGCAGACTCAAAGCCACTCCTCGCATTAAGCCGCTGAAAAGGGACGCGCGCCTGCTATGAAAGTCCGCGCGGTTGTCGCCACCCAGAATCGGCCCAGGGGACCCCATGCCCCTGCGACGAGGGCGCTGAGACGCACACGGCACCGCGCAGGCTGCGCAGTGCCCCCACTTCCGAAAACACTGCGGCGCGTGTACCAATGGACGGGCGCAACGCAGATGCCCCACTCGCGGCGGAGGGGTCGATGCTCCCTCGAGCACCCCCCGGCTCCTTCATCGCGGCAGCGCGCCAATGCCGCTCCGACGGGCAGCGGCAGCATATCTCTGCCGCATATCCCCGGAGCGCCCTGCCGTGGCAACATATCGACGCCATGCATCCCGAGGGGGCAGGTCGCGGCAATATTTCGCCGAAATGTATCCCCGGGCTGCCGGCCATGGCAATATTTCGCCGTGGTGCGTTTTCGGGGGGGGTCCAGTCGTGGCGAGATTATGCCGCGGTGCGTTCCCGGGCGGCGATCCGTGGCGGCTTTTTCGCCGCGGTGCCTTTTTCGGGCGCTCGTCGATGGCAAGACGCTCGCGAAATGCGTTCCCCCGGCGTCCGACAGTGGCAAGATCTCGCCGTGGTGCGTTTTCGGGGGTCCAGTCGTGGCGAGATTATGCCGTGGTGCGTTCCCGGGCGGCGATCCGTGGCAGCTTTTTCGCTTCATGCGTTCCCGAAGGGGGCCGCGCAGCGAAAAGCGCCCCTTCCTGGCAGCATATCGCCGCCGTGCATCCGAAACGAGCCGGCTTCGGCAAGATATTCGCGCCATGCATCCGAAAAGCCCTGCAAACAGTCGTTCGGGGATGCACCGCGCGAAGATCTTGCCACGAAGGGGCCCTTTTCGCTGCGCGGGCCCTTCAGATCATGCACGGCGCGCAGATCTTGCCGTCGTTCGGCGCTTGAACGAGAAAGGATCGGGCAAAGCCAAAAAATTGCCGGCGTTTTGACAAGAACACGTTCAAAAGTAGTCACTAGTTATTAATGGCTCCAAATAATGATGGGTAAAAATCAGCTTTTGTCCAATAAAAGTACCCAAAACCAGCAATCCCAGAGCCACCATTCACACTGTGCTAATGATTTATGCCACAAAAGCTTCGTTTCGTGTTCCGCCGAGTGAAATATGCGACAAAACAGACCTTAAAGCCCCATTTCAGACGCCCCGGCACAGCACCCAACCCCCTGTAGATTAGCGGTATACTTTGGGTTGAGCGCGCCTACGCACGTAAACAGGAATTTACGTTGAGTTACCCGCGCACTTATAGGGGGAGGTTCGTTCCGAGGAACCAGGCAGCCACAAATCCGTGGGTCTGCCTCATGAAGCGAGGAATCATGATTACGGACTTGAAGGTCAACGAAAAGAACAAGAAAGAGTATTACGAGAAGGGGTACTGGACCGAGCGTACCTTAAACGACATCTGGAATACCCAGGTTGCCGCTTTCCCTGATCGCGAATACGTAAGCGACAATCTAGGCGTACGTTACACCTACGCCGAAATCGACGACAAAGCATCGCGCCTGGCAGCTTGGCTCCGTGATGTAGGCGTGAAAAACGGCGACGTGGTTTCTTACCAAATGCCACCTTGGTCAGAATTCTGCATCCTTTACGTTGCCTGCTTGAAGGTTGGCGCGGTAAGCCATCCGCTTCCCGTCACGTTTAACGACGAAGACCTGATTTACTCTATGAACCTGGTGGAAAGCAAGGCATTCATGTGCCCCACCTTCCATCACAAAACCAACTTCGAAGACCAGATTCTTTCCGCAGTCGATCGCATTCCCACGCTTTCCAAAGATGCCATCTGCGTTCATGACAAAACAGTTGAATCGCACGGCACCATCACGTTGAAGCAGATCTGCGAAACGTATGAGCCCTACCGCGAAAACCCTGGTAGTAAATCAGACGATGTGGTGCTGATCCTTTCCACTTCTGGAACCACTGGTCGCCCGAAAGCGGTTCTGATCTCCCATAATGCACTTATTTTCTCTGAAACCACATTCAGTCGCGGCTTGCATCTTACGCAGGACGACGTCATGTTCATGCCCGCACCGCTGAACCACGCCACCGGTTTCAACCACGGCCTTATCACGCCGCTGCTTCTGGGCGGTCGCGTTGTTCTGCAGCAGGAATTCCGCGCTCGCGAAGCAATCGAAATTATGAACAACGAAGGCGTAACCTGGTCGATGGGCGCTACTCCGTTCATCTTCGACCTGCTTAACTGCGCCGAGGAGAACGACCTGAAGTTCGAAACGCTGAAGCTCTACATCTGCGGCGGCGCGCCCGTGCCAGGCACCATGGTGCAGCGCGCTCATGAGCACGGCCTAATACTGTGCGAATGCTACGGCTCTACCGAAAGCTGCCCCCACCTGGCAGTTCCCCCCGAGCATTGCCTGGAATGGAACGGCAACTGGTCGGGCGTTGCCTTTGAGGGTATCGAGGTCAAGGTTGTCGACGAGCACGGCAACGAGGTGCCCCACGGCACCCAGGGCGAAGAAATCTCTCGCGGACCCCATATGTTCAGCGGATATCTGAAGAACCCCGAGGCAACCGCAAAAGACTTGAACGACGACGGCTGGTTCTTCTCGGGCGACCTGTGCATCCAGGACGAAGAAGGCCGCGTAAAGATCAACGGCCGCAAGAAGGAAATCCTAATTCGCGGCGGCATCAACATCTCCGCAAACGAAGTGGATAACAACTTGGACGGTTGCCCCGGCGTTGGCGCCCACGCCACCATCGGTTTGCCCGACGATCGCCTGGGCGAACGCATCTGTACCTTCATCGTTCAAACCGGCGATGTTGAGCCCACGCTCGATTCCATCGCGGAGTACCTTGATTCCATCGGCGTAGCCAAGCGCCTGCGCCCCGAGCACATCGAGTTCATCGACGCCATCCCCATGACGGAATCCGGCAAGGTTAAGCGCCACCAGCTGGCCGACGAGCTTGATCGTCGCCTGAAGGAACGCGCCGAATAATCTGCGCTTAGCTCATAACCTCGCAAAAACGGCCAGCAAAATGCTGGCCGTTTTTTGTGCGCTGGGTCATGGGAAGCCGCTGCCGACCGAAAGAGGGCGGGGCATCGGCTGCAGGGCGGGGCGATCGCGGCAGGGGATCGTGACTGCGGGCGCAGCGTACCGCAGGGCGAGGCGCTCTGCTGCGGGATAAGCAGCCGCCGCAGAACGCAACGAGATGCCGTGCCGGCACGCGGGACCGTCGGCAGCAATACGGAGTGCGCTTACGCAACCCGGCCCCAAGCCTTTCACGCATAAGGCCCAGCACCCGGCGAGCGCCGAACGACGGCAAGACCTGCGCGCCGTGCATGATCTGAAGGGCCCGCGCAGCGAAAAGGGCCCTTTCCTGGCAAGATCTTCGCGCGGTGTATCCTCCGACGGCGATTTGCGGGGCTTTTCGGATACATGGCGCGCATATCTTGCCAAAGCCAGCTCGTTTCGGATGCATGGCGGCGATATGTTGCCGCGAACTGGCGCTTTTCCCGTCCGAGGCCCCTTCGGGAACGCATGAAGCGAAAAAGCTGCCACGGATCGCCGCCCGAGAACGCACCGCGGCATAGTCTTGCCACAACTGGACGCCAGGGAATGCATCGCGGCGAAATATTGCCACAGTTAGCCACTCGCGAATGCATTACAGCTATATCTTGCCAATGAAGTCGCCCACAGCTGCGCGAAAGTACAGCGTGCTCGTTTCTCGCCATACCGCATCCGCGCCGCCGTCGGGCACGGGGAGCGCTGTCGTAGGTGCAGCGTCGGGCATCGGGAGCGCTTCCGCAGACGCGCCCAATCATGGTGCTGGGGCGTCGGCCGCGGACGGGCACCCGGCCACGGGACTACCGCCGCCCACGGGCGGGGGGGTTGCCGGCTGCGGACGGGTACCTGACCACAGGCGGGGCCGTCGGCTGCGGGCTGGGCACCCCGCCACGGGGCGGAACTGTCGGCTGCGAGCTGGGCCGCCGGCAGCGGCACGGTCTGCTGCGAGCCGCCTTTCAGCCGCAAGAACAAGCACCATGTCGAAAACGAGAATGAACCCGTTCACTCCGACATTTCCCCGTTACTGTACAGTTATCGGTTTTATTTGTTACGTAACAAATATTTAGCTTTAGAATCAACCCACTTGTGAAAAAGCAGAGGAGATCGATTCTCTCGGAGAATTGATGGCCCCTCGTGATGAGAAAGGAGACTTGCTGTGACAGCGGAAGACATGCGCACAGACCTGTTGGAACGCATCCTTGCAGCTCATAAGTCTTTTTACGACATCAGGAGAGACTATCTTTTTGAAGGTCGCACCTTCCCCGCCTTCGCGGAATACCACACCTACGGCGAAAAATATGTGCTGGTAAAACGCGCAAGGCTCTGGGAAGTGAACACGCACGACTTCATGTTCTTCGAATGCGTTGACGAGCTCGATGAAGCACAGCTTGCTGAAGAGATTTCCTTCATGCAGGAAAAGGCCCTCCGCAAAGTTGATGCCGGACCGAACCATATGTCCTCTGCCCTTTCGCTCGTGATCATCGCCAACCACACAACCGAAGCAGCGCGCAAACTCGCGAAGAAAACGCGCTTCCACAAGGAATACCGCTTCGGTTTTCGCGGTTGGACCGACCTCCGCCTAGCCGTGGTAGACCTTTCCCTGCCCACAGGCAAAAGCGTGGTTGTCAACAACGCTGGAAAACAGCTGAAAGAGGTGCTTTCCGGCAACTTGGCATTGATCAAGTAAGGCCCCAAAACAAGAAAGGTTCAGAGATGAACGCAATGATCGTCCTCCTGGGCGGCCTTGCCATCCTCGTAATCGGCTACGTGCTGTACGGCGGATGGCTGGCAAAGCAGTGGGGTGTTGACCCCAAACGCCCCACCCCCGCGCAAGAAATGCACGACGGCGTAGACTACGTGCCCACCAAGCCCTATATCTTGCTTGGCCACCACTTTTCCTCGATTGCTGGCGCAGGCCCCATCAACGGCCCCATTCAGGCTGCCGTATTTGGCTGGGTTCCCGTTCTGCTGTGGGTATTGATTGGCGGCATCTTCTTCGGCGCTGTGCATGACTTCGGCGCTCTGTTCGCGTCTTTGCGCCACAAGGGCCAGACCATCGCAACGGTTATCGCCGAAAACATCGACGACACGGCAAAGAAGCTGTTCTGCATCTTCGCCTACCTGACCTTGGTCCTGGTTGTTGCCGCGTTCGCTTCCATCGTTGCCAACACCTTCGCCGTAAACTTGGCAAACGCAACCGAGGCTTCCAATCTGGCAAATCAGCGCACCGCGATGATTTCTGTGCTGTTCATCATTGTTGCAATCGTTTACGGCCTGGCTACCCGCGGCCGCGAAATCCCCACCGCCGCCAACATCATCATTGCCATCGCAATCATCGTGGTTCTGGTTGCCGTCGGTTACAACTTCCCCTTGATCTCCTTCGATTACACCACGTGGATGATCCTGCTGGGCGTATACATCATGGTTGCCGCCGTTGCTCCTGTATGGATTTTGCTGCAGCCCCGCGACTTCCTGAGCTCGTTCTTGCTCTACGGCATGATCGCCCTTTCGCTCATCGGCATCGTGGGCGCATCCCTTACCGGCGATGCAGCCAACCTGCAAATCCCCGCATTCACCGACTTCTACGCAACGAATGCTGCGGTTGACGCAAACGGCAACGCCATTATCGACCCCGCTACCGGCAAGGCCGCAGTGAACAAGGCTGCCGCATCCGGCTTCCTGTTCCCTGCCCTGTTCATCACCATCGCTTGCGGTGCAATCTCGGGCTTCCACAGCCTGGTTGCTTCCGGCACCACTTCCAAGCAGCTGGATAACGAGAAGAACGCTCGCCCCATCGCTTATGGCGGCATGCTGATCGAATGCCTGCTGGCAATCATTTCCCTCTGCGCCGTTGGCTTCGTTTGGGCGAAGTACTGCGCAGGCGGTTACGCATCCCCGACCGCCGTTTTCGCAGGCGGCCTTTCTCAGATGCTGGCCTGCATCCCCGGCCTCGAAAACATCGAAGGCATTGCCTACACCCTGCTGATCCTGGCTGTTTCCGCCTTCTGCCTCACTTCGCTCGACACGGCAACCCGCCTGGGTCGCTACATGTTCCAGGAGCTGTGGGTACCTGCCGGTAAGTCCATGGACGAAGCCACGGGCGCTCGTAAGGTTCTGACCAACCCCTACGTTGCAACCCTTGTTACTGTAGTCCTGGGCGTCGGCCTCGGCATGACTGGCTACACCATCATCTGGCCTCTGTTCGGCGCTGCTAACCAGCTGCTTGCCGCCCTCGCCCTTTTGGCAGTATGCGCATGGCTGGGCAACGCAGGCCGTAACAACAAGATGTTCTACATTCCCATGGTATTCATGCTGGTTGTTACGCTCACTTCACTGGTCATGACGCTGCAGGCCAAGTGCACCGCACTTATGGCTGGCACCGGCGATCCGTTCGCCGCTGGCGTTCAGGCAGTTCTCGCTGCCGTACTCTTCGTACTGGCTGTCATCTTGGCCGTTAAGGGCGCAAAGACCATCTTCGGCAAGAAGAAGGCCGCCGCGGAATAACGCTGTGAATTGGGATAATAGGGAAAGATAACCTTTCCCAACCCAACAAACAGGGCCTTGCTTGTGATTGAATTCGCAAGCAAGGCCCTTTCTTTATGCGCTATGTCTAAATGGGAATTATGCGCTATGGCTAAGTGGGAAAATGGTACCTGTCCCTATTTTCCCAGATACTTCAACTGGGCGCGGATGCTTCGAATGGAGGGCATACGGAGGGCAGGGCTCACGCCTTGATACACCACGTCGAACAAGGCATCGGGATCGGCGGGTGTGCCCGCGTTCAGCGCTTCTTTCACCTGATCCAAACGGTCAGCACGATGCTTTCGCGTGGCTTCAATAATTGGCAGCGGGTTGTCGATAGGGTACCCGTGCCCAGGATAGAAGCGTTGCACCCTTCCTTCGCGCACCAACTGTTCAAGCACATCAAGGCTTGCAAAGTAGCTGGCCAGTACCCCATCGGGATGAAACACCACCGTGGGCCCATGACGAAAGATCGCATCGCCCGTAAACAGAGATTGCTCTGCGGGATAGAGCAGGCCCACCGAATCTTCCGAATGCCCAGGCAGGGCAACAATCTCGAACTTCGGCGCCCCTTCAAAGGGGAGGAATTGGCCCTTCGGAAGCGCGTGGACGCCAGCACTCCGGCCCGCATTTTCCTTGCAAGAACGAGGCAAGCATCCCGAATCCAATTCTCCTGCTGCCCCAACTTCGACCGAACCTGCGTCCTCGGCACCCTCCGAGCACGCACACTCCGCATCGCCACGCTTCGCGAAGCCGCGCTTCTGCAGCAGCTGATTGATGTGGCTTGTGCGCGGCGCGTACACCGGAGCGCCCGTTGCCGCAACAAGTTCGGGAATTCCCTCGATGTGATCGGGGTGGTCGTGCGTGGCAACAATAGCCCCAATTCGCAGCCCCGCCTCTTCGCATGCCGCCAAAATGCGCTGAACCTGCTCGCCGACAGGAGCGGGGTCTATCACCACACATTCTTTAGCACCCGGCTCTGCCACGATCCACGAATTGGTTCCCACGTACGTCATGGGGCTGGGGTTGTTCGCGCGCACGCACCGAACACGCACGCTTACACGCCCACCGCACCAGGGTGTTTCATCCTCTACGAAGCCCACCGCTCAACTCCTTTTCTCGCAAGCCGGCGAGAAAGCGCCCGCCTTGCCCGTTACCTATTTTCGCTTCGGGAAGTCGCAATGCAGCATAAACGTGCCGTCTTCCTTCTTGATGGGATACGACATGAAGCGCGTAAGTCGGCGACGCGTTTCGACAAATTCTTTCGCGTTTTGAGCCGAAGCAATGCAGGTTAGGTTGTAGACGGTTGGTGCCAACACCAGCCAATTGCCTGCGTCGCCTGCGCGCATAGCGTACGCGGGAGTTACCCAGTCGGCAATCTGCGCTTCGCTTGTTTCGCCATCGGCAACCTGGCCTTCTGGCATAAGGGCGGAAAAGAAGAACGTGTCGTATCGCTTCGTTTCAAATTCAGGTGTGCAGAAGTTCGAGATAAGGCCCAGCAAGTCGGTGCGCAAAACCAATCCACGCAAGATGAGCATGTCGGCAAAAGCAATCTCGTGGTTTTCCAGAGCGGTGCGGTCTTCCTGCCAGGAAGGATCGCTCAAATCCTGTACCACCGAATGCTCGTCGGGGCCTGCCAGCAAAACGCCGCACTCCTCGAACACTTCACGCGCAGCAGCAACAACCACGCGTCGCGCCACGTCCTCGGTGCAGCCCATGAGCTCAGCCCATTCGGCAGGAGCAGGCCCGCACCACGGGAGATTAGGGTTCGAATCACGATCGTCAACCCTACCACCAGGGAAAACAACGGCATCGGGAACGAATTCCATCGTCTTTACGCGACGAAGCATAAACACTTCCAGTTCCTGGCCGGTTGGGAAATCGGGCGGAAAATGATCGCTTTCGATGCGATATTCCGTCTGGAACGGGGCCGAATCACGCACCAACATTACCGTTGCCGCATATTTGGGCTGCACCGGCTCAAACCCTGGCTGAAGCGAAGCCTCGATCTTCGAAAGCACGCTTTTCCTCGCCTTGAACTCCACCGAACCACCCTGCAAATCCACTCGCATAGCACCCTCCTTTTCGCCGCTTCCCGTTGCGGCGCGTCGTTCGCTTTCTATGATACGGTGCGCGCTGGTCTTGCGCCAGAATCAGGATGCGAGGCAACCAACATCAACAAGCCTCGTATGATGCAGAGAGCTGGACAACCGGTTCGCCAAATTGGGGCACGGGCCAACCGGGCCAAGCATGCCCGTTCGCCGGAGTCCGCCGCCAATGCACGCCACCTTAGCAGCTACACGACAAAGCTGAACACTTCGCCCCAGTTTCGCCGCAAGACAAAATCGGCAGTGCAGTTGATGTTGTCATACACGATGGACCATTGCGTATTGCTGGTGATGTCTTCTGGGTTTGGCTCCTGCGAAGAACCGCGCAGCGCCTTCCAGGCAACTTCCTTCGTTTGCGGCTGCTCACCATCAAGCACCTCGGCAATAGCGAGCGCGCGTTCTTTACCATGCCCTAAAGCACCGTTCTTCTGATTCGGCAGAACCTCGTTGGCATAGCACGCATAATAGTTGGTGATTTCGCGCGCATGCGTAACGACCATGGGACGCGCGGGATTTTGCGGGTCGTATTCAACAACGCGGCTGTCGCCAGAAGCATCGTTGATGAAAAAGTGGTAGTCACGGCCAGCCATGGCGACCATATCGTACGAGCCCAGCAAGTCTACCGCTTCCTGCGTGCTTGCCGCCCTATCAAGCACCAAACGAATGGCCAGTGAGGTATTGATTTTCGGCTTGCCGCTGTTTTGCCTGGTAGGTAGGCTATCAAGGGTAAGCACCGCAATGGATACGCCCTTTTCGTTGATGCCATCAAGACTCGCGAAGGGCCCCAACATCGCCGCAACTTTACTTTTCAGGCTTTCCTCGGGCATGTTAGCGCCCAAATTGTTCAGCGCCGAAAAAGAAATGGACGCATACCCGTCCTTCGGATGCGTGCGAACCAAAAGCGCAGAGGTATCGTCTTTGAAATCGTAGTTGCGACCCATCAAAACGCTGCTTGGGGCTTCGGCGCAAAACGCACTGCAGGCGAACTTCGGCGCCTCGACCTTTACGGGAATCCCAGGGAATACCTGCTTGCACACCGCGTCGATATAGGCCTGGTCGTCTTCAACCCCTGACTTGATAATGGCGTCAAGGTCGTAACGATACGCAACCGTGCTCTCATACAGATTGTACGCACCGGCAAAACTGGACAACTTCTTCAGCGAGCAAAGCGTCTTAATACGTGAAGCGGCCAACGCCCCAGTCGCAACCGCGGCTACAGCACCGACAGACGCCGCGCACAGCAAACCCACCTTCGCCGTTTTGGAATCACCTGCGAAAACACCCATGCGAGCTCCTATCCCCAAGATCAGCAGATCACTTTTGCCGCCATCGTACCAGCAGTTATGCAAACTGACTCAACGTATGGCGCATTCCTTTTCATTATTCTAGGGCAACCAGCAAACGTCTATCCCGTCACGCTGCAGGGGGGGTAACTGCGCTATTAATGGCACAAAGGTCAATCTGGTTCCGTCGCACCACGGGAGGGCAACAATTGCACAATCAAGCGATACGGATGGCCCATCCGGTTTTGCCACCCTACCGGATGGCAAGTAATTGGTATCCGATACCTGCAAACCGCCGCGTGGCGATTCTGCCGCCCCACAGAAAGGCAATAAGCCTGCGTCCGGGCTGTTATTCGGCGGACTCTTCCTTGCCGCGCTCTTCCTCGCCGAATATTTGCGCTTGAAGCTCAAGATCAAAGGTGTCAGATATCACATCGAAAAGCTGCTTCACAGCAACCTTTGCGATGGAGCGCAAATCTTGCTGTTTTATGCCCTCAATGATGGCTGCACGCTCTTCTGCCGGCACATTCAGCGCAGAGAGGCTCATCTGCAGATAGCGCTCGATTTTCACGTCAAGAGGAAAATCGTCGCTGCAGGGACGCAGCATAAAGCCAAGCATCAGACCCGATGTTCCGATGTCCATCTGGTAGAAATCCTCTTCGTCGAATGAAGGGTTGTACTGTTGGAAGCTTTTCTGAAGATGCTTCGCGGTATTGCGACGAATGTACTCCAGGGAACGTTCGCTGATATACGCCTGCAAATACAGATCGCGAATGATTTCACTTAATTCGGCAATGGTGAGCTGGATGGACGTCTCGAACGCATACACAAAAGCCGGGCTAGCATTAGGTCCCAGCAACGCGGCGGCTGAATCCGCTGCCGAAAACTGCCCCGAAAACATGAGCTTCATCAGCTCGTACATCACTCCGTCTTTGTTTCCGAAGACATTTTGGAACGAGCTCGAGGAGACATCGGATTCTTTCAGGATGGCGGCCATGGTAGTGCCGCGATATCCCCGCTCCAAGAACAGGCGAACACTCGTCGAAAGCACGCGATTACGCACCGCTTCGCTATCGTACCTCCGAGCCATAGGATGTCCTCTTCTCTACCCCAAAAACGACTAGATTTGTCCATTTCAGCGTTGGAAAGCACTTTTGTCAAATAGTCTTTGAGAATATGTATTGTTTGTCAAAAACAATACAGTTAACAGGGGTTATTGCCTTTTTCAATCATGTCTGAACCGATTCAGTTTGCCTTGCGGGAGGTTCAGCCCAAAACATGAAATGCTTCACCTCCCGCCGCGCAAGGCCAACGCAAAAGTCCCGCCTCGCAAGACCAACGCAAAACTCCCGCTGCGCAAGGCCAACGCGAAACTCCCGCCTCGCACTTTGCGGAAAAGCAAACCTGAAAGCCCAATGAGCCTCAAGGCAAGCCCAAAACCCTAATGCCCCGTACAAGATTTCTGCATTAAAGAGCCCCTGCAGCCAGCTTCGCTGCCGCCGTCGGAACCGGCACTCCACCCTCCTCAGGCGAGCCAGACCCACGGCCCCCTCCTCCTGTTGCCTCAAGACCCAGAGACGCCGCTCCGTCTGATGAAACAAGGCCCAGGGCGCCGCTCCGTCCAATCCGCAGCAAACCCCTCTGCACACGGGCTGCCGCCCAACCCGATCCGGCAAGGCCCGGGGCCGCTTCGTCCGATCAGTGGCCCTAGACGTTGCTGCCCGCGCTGCCGCCGAGAATACGCACGTCTGCGTGATTTGCCCCGCTGCGGTGACCCCCCCCCTGCGATATCCATCTGTTGAGGCAATCCACCCATCGTGAAAACAAAAATCTCGGCATCTCTGCAATTTTTTTGCGATTGCGGACTCTTTTCTGTCCCCGCAAAGCGAAAATGGGCCTTCACACGGCAAATTACCTGCGTTTTTGCGCCTCAACCCGTAATTGGGAAGCTCGCAATAATTGCCAATCGCAAAAAAGTTGCAATCTAAGCCGATTTTTTGTTTCCGGACTCTTGGAATAGCTTCGGCACAGTGATTTGGTCAGGGCGAGCCTTTGCGGCACCCCTAATTTACGCCGCAACGCCCCACCCAATAAAAAAACGGCACCCAATTGGGTGCCGCTCTGTATAGCAATCTTTCGTTCGGTGCCGTTCCCGTAGCAGCACCTTCGGAAGAAAACTTACATGTTGGAGAAGGCGAAGTTCTCGGGATGAGCCTTAACCTCGTCGCGCAGTTTCGGATTCATCTTGCGAACGCCACGACGGTTGTCCTCAGTCTGAGAAGCCAGAACCTGGTTGCGGTTCTCCATCTTGATCTGAGACTCGAAAGAGTTGTCGAGGGAAACCTGCAGGGATTCCTTGGTAAGGCGAAGACCCAGAGGAGCAGAGTTCTTAACCATAGCCTCTGCCATCTTTACGGCCTCTTCTACAACATCTTCGTCAGCAACAACCTTGTTGGCGAAGCCCCATTCCTTCAGCTCTTCTGCGCCGATGCGGCGAGCAGTCATCAGAGCCTCAGCAGCGCGAGCATAGCCCACGATGCGGGGGAGGTAGTAAGAACCGGACATGTCGGTACCGGTAAGGCCGATGTTCAGGTAACCTGCCTGCATCTTGAAGGATTCGCCGCAAACGCGCAGGTCGCAAGCGCAAGCCAGGGAAAGGCCGCCGCCTACCGCATGACCCTTGAGAGCACCGATGATGGGCTGCATAGCGTTGCGCATGTTAACAGCCTGGTCGGAGCAGATGGTCTGCATGATGCAGTGATCGCGCTGAGCGCGGCCCATGTCTGCGGGGGGCTCGAAGTTGAGCTCGTTCAGGTTGAAGCCTGCGCAGAAGGACTTGCCCTCGCCGGTGAGAACGATTACGCGGCACTCGGGATCCATACGGACCTTCTTCAGATAGTCGTTGAAGTCGGCCATCTGCTGGTAAGACATTGCATTCAAGTTAGCAGCATCGTCGAAGGAAACAACGTGGATCGGGCCACGGACGTCAACCTTGAGGCGCTCATACTCATACTTGAATTCGGGCAATTTGTATGCCTCCTGATATACGCTCATGCGCACTTCCCCTTCCATATTGGAAATCTCGTATAAGATAGATAAATCGTAGTTTTTCGAAGCGTCCCTTGTCAAGGACAGCAAGGGGCTTTCAACTTCGTATTTACTGGCTCATACTGCCGAAAGAAGGGGGAACAATGGCAGAATTTAGCCCGACTCGAACCCATGCAACCTGGAAGCCGCGCGTCAGCTCAGCGCACCTTCCCTACTACCGCTGCAGCGAATGCGGCGCCATTCTTGCCGGCATCGACGGCGACGTCGAAATCACGTGCACCAACGACGGCGAGCGTTCGCTTCTGTTCGAGCCGCCGTACGGCCATGTCAATTTCAAGCCGAACTGCTGCGGCAAACCTATGGAGCGTATCGAACTCGTAGACGCTGCCGACGTCGAAGACCGCTTCAAGCTGACCTATCAGATTCTTGGCGGCATGAACAACAACTGCATTAACGTGAACTGGCGTTCTATCGACTCCGCGTGCAAGCCCCGCTGGTTCGGCCTCAAAACGTTCACTGGCATGCAGTACAAGTATGTCACGCCCAAGAAGTGGCCGCCCGTGGTGTTCGCCCTGGCGGACGAAGACGCGTTTGCTTACTGCGACAAGAACCCCTGCGTGCAGTGCACCTTCCGCTGCAAGCGCGAGTTCGAGATCTATGCCTACGTGGAAAACATCGGCATGGTGGTTAAGCATCTCGACGAATGGGTAGCGCCTGGTAGCGCCAGCACCGACGACTTCGATTCGCCAACGCAAATCATGGAAAAGGCCCGCAAGGCCAAGGCGGAAAAGAGCGAATAGCCTCATGCACCGACGCTCTTGCTCTGACGAAAGGAGCGTGCCCGAACTCGATCCGGCGCGCCTGGGCAGACTGCACGGTGGCGATGTCACGCGACTGTGCCGGCGTGCCCAGGACCGACTGCGCGGTAGTGTCACGCGACTGCGCTGGCGGGCGCGTGTTCGGCCGTACCGGTGGCGGTGTCACGCAACCACGCCAGCGTGCCCGGGACCGGCTGCGCGATAGCTGCGCCTTGCCGATTGCCGCGCGGAGCTCCGACGCGTCCGAAGCCAACGCGCGTCACCGACATTGCCCGGCAAGCAGCCAAGAACACAGCCGGAACCTGCATGTCAGAATCCCGGCATGTTCGAGCCGACAAAGCAGCCTAGAGAGCAAGGCGTCTGCAACAGATAAGAGCCCCATTTCGTTGCGAACAGCGTCCCATTCCCATTTCCCGAAAATAGGAATGGGACGCTTTTTATGGCAAAGAAACGCTATGTTCGATGCAGGGCGCTTTCCTGCTTGAAAGGGTTCCAAGCAGGACGCCGAACGAGAGCTCTTGACGGGAGCACCAAGTAAGACACCAGATGAAGCATGGAGCGAAACGGACATTTTCGCACGCACGGACGGACGTCAGAAAAGGCATCACCGCTCAAGCCAAGCACATTCGCACGTGCGCACGGACGGCCATTAGCTACATGCACAAACAGTGCGACGCAATCAATTATTCGCACGCACGGACAACCAGAGATCATGGCAAGATATCGCTCAAATGTATTTTCAGAGGGCGCTCGGACGCCAAAAAGGCGTCTCCCAGGCAAGATATTCGCGGGATGTATTCCCCAGCATCATTTTTCACCGCTTTTCACGGCTTAAAACATACATAAGGCACCTATCTTGCCAAAAGCAGGCCATTCGAGCATGCATTTCAGCGATATCTTGCCATGAAGAGGCCTTTTGGCGTCCGAGCGCCCTTCGAGAATGCACGATAGCCATTTCTTGTCACCCGATAGCCATTCCTTGCCACTACTTGATGCCCAACCCCCTCTCCACACGGAGCATTTAGCCACCCTGCCATGGCAGCAATTGTCGCCAACGCCCCTGAGCCTTTCTTCACGCGGAGCATTTAGCCGCCTTGTCATGGCAGCATTTCTGCTTCGAAGCCCTTTTCGATCACGGCTCCGACGAGCATTTCATCGGGCACGGAATCGTTAAGGCGCACCGTAGCCTGTTTGCCTTCGAGATCGACCACCGCATTTTCCACGCCAGGCACCGCTTCCAACGCTCCGCGCACGCGACCTGCGCATTTGTGGCACTTCATGCCCTCCACGCGCAAGCGCCTTTCCGGAAATGGCGGAGTGGAAGGGCGCGAATTAACGGCTGGTGCGTTCGGGCCGGTCGGCACGCCACTGCTTAGGGAAACGCCACCAGTGTCTTCGTTGACCGAGGCTGGACTGGCTGAGGCTGGGCTGGCCGAAGCTGAACCGGTCGAGGCTAGGCTGGCCGAAGCCGGACTGGCCGGAGCTGGACCGGCCAAGGCCGGGTTGGCCGGGGTTGGGTTGGCAGAAGCCGGATCAGCAGAGGCTGGGCTGCTCGTTGCCCTGCTCGCCACGCTCGCCGGCGTCGCAGATACGTGCTGCGGCTTCCACCCGCGCAAACGCAAAGCATTGGTCACCACGCATACCGAGCTCACGCTCATAGCAGCTGCTGCGATCATCGGGTTCAGGCTGAAGCCCGCCCAAGCAAACGCACCTGCCGCCACAGGAATGCAGATGGCGTTGTAGAACAGCGCCCAGAACAGGTTCTGCTTGATGTTGCGCATAGTGGCACGCGAAAGATCCAGGGCAGCGGGCACATCGGCCAAATCGCTATGCATCAGCACGATATCGGCACTTGAAAGCGCAATGTCGGTGCCGGCGCCAATGGCAATGCCCACATCCGCGCGAGCCAATGCCGGAGCATCGTTGATGCCGTCGCCCACCATGGCAACCGGCGCCTTCGCGGAAAGCTGGCGAACAATGAGCTCCTTTTCGGCGGGCAGCACGCCGGCAATAACTTCGTCGGTGCCCACCTGACGCTGCACCGCAAGAGCGGTTCGCTCGGCATCGCCCGTAAGCATTACCGTGCGAATGCCCATCGCCCGCAACTGCGCAATGGCGGCAGCGCTGGTTGCCTTCGGCACATCTGCCACCGCGATAACGCCTACCAACTTCCCTTCGCGGGCAAAATAGGTAACGGTTTTGCCCTCGTCGGCGAGCCCTTCAGCTTGCGAAGCGTCCACCGCAATGCCGCACTCAGCCATCATTCGCGCATTGCCCGCATGGCACGCCACGCCCGAAACGCAGGCAGAAACGCCCTGGCCAGGAACCTGCTTGAACCCGGAAACCAGCTCAGCAGACTCTTTTACCGCATCAGCTCCGATGCCACCAGCCGCATACAGCACCATCGCGCGAGCCAACGGATGCTCGGAAGGTTTTTCGAGCGCATAGGCAAGCTGCAGCAGCTCTTCGGCCCGCACGCCCTCTGCCGGCAAAACGTCAGTCACCTGCGGGGCGCCCTTGGTGATGGTGCCCGTTTTATCCAGCACCACCGTCTTCACGCCGCGCGCCGTTTCCAGCGCCTCGGCCGATTTCACCAGAATGCCGTTCGCGGCACCGCGGCCCGTGCCCACCATGATGGCAGTAGGCGTTGCCAGCCCCAGCGCACAGGGGCACGAAATTACCAGCACGGAAATCGCGTAGGTAAGGGCCACGGAAAGCTCCGCCCCCACGGCGAGCCACACCGCGAACACCACCACCGCGATGGCGATAACCACGGGCACGAACACGCCACTGATTTTGTCAGCCATCTTTTCGATGGGCGCTTTGGAACTGGTAGCTTCGTCGACCAGGCGAATGATACCCGCGAGCACGGTTTCCTCGCCCACGCGTTCGGCACGCATCGTGAACCAGCCCGCCGTGTTTGCGGTGGCGCCCGTCACCGCACTGCCGGCATGCACGCTCTTCGGCAGAGGCTCGCCCGTAATAACGGATTCGTCGACCGAGCCTTCGCCTTCCAGCACCACGCCATCGACCGGCACCGATTCGCCCGTACGCACCATGAGCACGTCCCCAACGCGCACGCTTGCGGCAGGAACCTGCACTTCAACGCCGTCTTCAACACGCGTGGCCATTTTGGGCGAAAGGTCCATAAGCTTCGAGAGCGAGCTGGTTGTTTTGCCCTTCGCGCGCGCTTCCAGATACTTGCCCAACGTGATGAGCGTCAGGATCATGGCCGCCGATTCGAAGTAAAGGTTCATGGCGAAATGATGAGCGGCTTCCATATTGGAATGCCCCATGAAAAATGCCATGTTGAACAGCGCATACACACCGTAGACCGTAGCGGCACCCGAGCCCAAGGCAATGAGCGAATCCATGTTAGGGGCGCGGTTCACTAAGGAGCGAAAACCCACGCGGAAGAACTTGAAGTTGATGAAAACAACGGGCACGTGCAGCACAAATAGGGTAAGCCCGTACACCATCATGTTTTCCATGCCGGTGAGCACGCCAGGTAACGGCCAGCCGAACATGTCGCCCATAGAGATGAAGAACAGTGGCACCGTGAACACGAGCGAGGCAATCAGGCGATGCAGCATGCTCTTCTGCTCGGCTTCGGCGGTGGCATTCGGATCATCCGCAGCGACACCCGAGCCCGCAGCGGCAACCGCGCCCGACCCAGCGGATGCGCCCGCTTGGCCTTTGGGGCTGGCGCCGTAGCCCGCCTTCTTCACGGCTGCCTCAATGGCGGCTGCAACCTCGGCGGCATTGGCGTCGGTAGCAAGCTGCACTTCCATTGAGTTCTTCAGCAGATTCACGGCAACACTCGCCACGCCGGGGACCGCGCTGGTGGCTTTTTCGACGCGCGCCGAGCAGGCAGCGCATGTCATTCCTTGAACATTGAAAGATATCTTCATGGTTATCTCCTCTTGGAGTTCTGCGATTGGGGGGCGATCTGCCAGCCGAACGAACCGCCAACCAAACCGGCGGCAATCGGGATCCTCGCGGACGGCAACTACGGCGGTAGTCTCGGCGGCAGTCGATATCTGCACGAACGGGACAGTCGCAGCGGCAGTCTCGGCAGCAGTCGGCAGCGGTCGGAATCCGCACGAAAGCCAACTGGGCTAGCAGGCCGACATTGTTTGAGCGATCGAGCGAAGGGCAGCCGGCACCCGATCGGGCGCCGGGCGAACAAACCCGCTCTTAGCGAGCGAAGCGCTTGATGAGCTGCATGGCCTCGTCGATTACCTCGGTATCGCCCTCACGTACGCGTTCGGTTACGCACGTTTCCAGGTGGTCATGCAGCAGCATTTCCGACACGGTATGCACGGCGCTTTCCGCGGCAGAAAGCTGAATGAGCACATCGCCGCAATAACGGTTGTCCTCGATCATACTTTTCACGCCATTAAGCTGGCCGATGGCGCGATTCAGGCGCTTTTGCAATTCGCTTTGGAATTCGGCGCTGCGCTCCGTTGCCTTATGACGGCACTCACATGTACGCTTTGGAGCTTCCGCTTTTTCCGAGCAACATGCTTTGGGCAATTCTTCGCTCATGGTGACCCTTTTCACTAATGGGAACGAGAGAGCCTCTTCTCCCCTTCTTTGTTTTACGCTGCAACTATATACCCCCTGGGGGTATTGTCAACATAAAAAGTACCAACGGGTTAACTTTTTCTTTGAACGCGCTACTGGAGGTTGCTAGCACGCGGGCCTCACTCGGCGGGGCCGCTTGACCGGGGCCTCCTTGCCGCCGTCCCGCCCTGACCCCCCCCCGCGAATGCTGGCTCTCAAGATTCGGCGAGATTGTCGGCGTCAGAGA
>ERZ1034865.221-NODE-221-length-40897-cov-89.522526_pt1 | contig 40897 bp, 53 predicted proteins | sample MGYA00520632_ERZ1034865 | MGnify/ENA primary metagenome ERZ1034865 (study PRJEB33766, sample SAMN09781738) | gut metagenome | biome: gut microbiome | host: Homo sapiens | place: Madagascar | study: EMG produced TPA metagenomics assembly of the PRJNA485056 data...
ACGGGGAGTGAATACGGATTCCGGTTTGAAGCGGTCGAGGCATGGAACAGGAGGGTAAATGATGGCAAGGATGATAGCTAAACTTGTTGCATGCCACCTGATCGGAGACTATTGTTTGCAGGGCGATTTTATCGCAAGGACGAAAGGCGAGAACTGGTATCACCTGTTTATACACTGTTTTCTTTACGTCATCCCTTTCTGGGTAGCTTTTGGGAGGGGCCGGAGCCTCTGGGTTTTGTTCTTTTCGCATGCGATTGTTGATGCGCTGAAAGCGAGATACCACAAGATATCGTACTGGCTCGATCAGACCATCCATTATGCCATATTGGCAGCATACTTACTCTGGAGGTGGGCGTATGGGTCAACATAAGCACAACCCGACCGCTATTGCGGCGGCAAAAGGCGAGCTGCCACCGAAGAAGCGAGAGCCGCGGCTGACAAAGCGGCAGGCGGAGCGGCTTTTGAAAGCAGAGATATTGAGTAGGTGCACACCGCTGCTTGCACTGCCGTATGAAATGCAAAGAAGGATCGTAAGGGAGTATATGGCTTATGACTGATTATATCCGGCGCGATGATGCGCTATTTGTGTTGCGGAAAGCAGAACGCGGTGGAAGCATGACGGCACTAACACGGTTGGAGCGCGCATATGCCGAAATTCGGGAAATGCCCGCCGCCGACGTTGCGGAGGTGGTGCGGTGCAGGTACTGCAATTACGGAGACTACGACAGCAAGCCGAATGGCGCTATGGTCTGCCTGCGAACAAACGATGGCTTTTGGCGGAAGGAAACGGATTTTTGCAGCTACGGAGAATATCAGACAAATACGGGAGGCGTGACCAAATGAGCGGCCTGCGGTTCGAATCGATGGCGGAAATGCCGCCGAGGATGCGGGAGCTTTATGCACGGCAGCAGATGCCGGGGGCTGCCGCGGCGCCGAAGAAGGCCTCGAAGTATCACAGCGCGCCCGCCGAGCGCGGAGAGCTGCGCTTCGACAGCCAGAAGGAGGCACGGCGGTACGACGAGCTGATGGTCATGCTGCGCGCCGGGATCATCTCCGATCTGCGCCTGCAGCAGCAGTTCACGCTGCAGGAATCTTATGTGACAGAGACCGGAGAGCGGATCCGCGCGATCCGGTACACGGCGGACTTCTCGTACCGATTCGGCGGCAAGCTCGTCGTCGAGGATGTGAAGTCCACGCCGACGCGGACAAAGGAGTATCTGCGCAACCGGAAATTTATGCGATCCCGGTTCGGGATTGACGTACAGGAGGTTTAATATGCCGGAAGAAAAAAACGAATGCCGGACGGGAATGCCGTGCGGCCTGCCGAAAAGCGGGAACGCCTGCATGAACCGCACGACGGCCTGCTGCCTGAAATGCGGCTGGAACCCGGATGAGCAGGCGCGGCGCAGGGCGCTGCCGCTGGTCAGGGGTGAAAATGGCCTTTACCACAAGGATATCCGCCCGGAGACATAGGCAATCAGCCGGGGTACATATTTTATCGGACTTATGCCGTAGCCGCTCCGCCATGAGACGGCTGCGGGAGGATCACCCTGGCTTTGCACCCGGCGCACAGGAAGTTCCCTCAAGCTCTGTGCGCCGGGGATAAAAAGCGCGTGTGGAACGTGCGCGCGAACGGAACCCGTCAACGTTACCCCACACGGGGGTCTCGCATAGCCTCCGTGCATCGCTTGCCTCCTTTTTATAAGCCGCCTGACGGCAGTCAAGGGCGGCTCGCCCGGAGATGCGCAGCGTTTGACAAGCGAGCGCGGCGCGCCGGTGCGCAGGCGGTGAAAGCCCGCCCTGCCTGCGGGGGCCGGAATACCGGCCCCCAGACGAAAGGATGAACATCATGAAGCAGGAATTAGTCAAGCTGATCTGCCCGCAGTGCGGGAAGGAATTTTGCAGGAGCCAAAGCTACCTGCGGCAATACGGTAAATATACGCCGTGCTGCTCGAAAGCCTGTAAGGGCGCAAATATAAAAGCAACCAGGGCAGCAGGGCGCATGCAGCAGGGGGCGCGCATGCGCGCCGAAAACGGCGAGCTGCGCCTGCCGCACAGCCGGGTAAACATCCGCATCACAAAGCCGGTAGAGATCTATCCGGAGCTGAGCCCGGCCGTCGGGCAGATCTACCCAGCGGAAAGATACAGCCCGCCGACAAGCACAAAGCGGTACGGCTACGTGATCAAGTCTGGCGGAAAACGCATCAATATCCGCGCCGATGAGTGCGTGGAAATCTGAAAGGAGCAGAAAATGGCAAAGATCATGGAACTGTTCGCCGCGTCGCTGGACGATTTTACGGCGGACTACGAAAAATTGCAGTGGGACGTGAGCTTCCGGGGCGAGGCATACCCGCCGCGCATCATCATGGAGCAGGCGACACCGCCGCTTTACAGGCAGGAGCCAGACGGCACACAGACCGTTGAACCAAATCCGGTGATCCAGATCATCGGCAGGCCGGACCTACAGGTGATCACCACCGGAAAGCTCGCAATCAGCAAGCGGGATCTGACGAAGATGGTAAACGGCGCATCCGCTCTGCTGGAACTGTTCTTGCACGGGTTTATGCAGGAGAAAAAAGAGCTGGAGGAACAGGGATGAATTTTGCAAAGCAGCTGACGGCCATGAATCGAAGCAGCCTGGACACGGGATTTAACGCCGGATTCCAGAAGGGCTGTGATCTGTGGATGGCGGCACTGGCAAAAGAGGGCTTTGGCCCGGAGCGCATGCTGCGGATGGCGGAGAAGGTGGAGGCACTGGATAAGCAGCTGGGTCTGGCCTGGCGCTGCGAAGCGGAATCCGACTACGCGCAGGAGCAGCTGGACAGGATCCTGCAGCCGGTGTGTGGAGAAAGGTTTGTGCCGTTCCGGGAGCGGAATCCGGATATCAAGCAGTTTGATTATAAAAAGAAGCGATGACCGCTGAACGCATGGCCGGAATCTCCGGCCACGCTTTGAGCGGGCAGATGGCCATGTAGGGGCGGACGGCTCTGTCCGCCCGGGAGAAAGAGGTGTGGATGATGGCAAAGAGGCACAAGCGCCGCCTGTTTACAGGGGCGGTATGTACGCAGATCGTTTATACCGTGTCCGATGGCGCGGACAAAAAGACCAGCAAGCCGCGAAAGCCGCGCTTCCAGACGCGGGAAGAGCAGGACGAATTCAACCGGAAGATCTCAGAGGGGAAACTGGAAGCGCTCGTCAATGCCAACTTCGGCCCGACCAGCCTGTATTCCACGCTGACGCTCGACGCCGAGAACGAGGTACATACTGCCGCCGAGATGAAACTCATCCGGGACAGATTCTACCGCCGCCTGCTATATAAATACCCAAACGCCAGGATCGTGATCGTCTACGGACAGGGCAAGTCAACGAGCCGGTTCCATCTGCACATGATCTCGGACGGCATTCCGGAGGAGGAGATCGGCAGGATCTGGGGCCTCGGCAGCGTGATCGAGGTTCGGCATTTACGGGAACACAATTATTACATGGACGAAAATGGAAACAAAGTCGACCACGGCCGGGATTATAAGGCGCTGGCCGACTACCTGCACGCGCATTGGAGAAAAGAGTTTGGCGGGCACAGGTACAAGGCCAGCCGAAGCTGCATCCGACCGGAGCCGGAGCCAGCAACCGAGACAGTGCGCGAGTACAGTCCCAAGCATCCGCCCGTCGCCCCGCGCGGCTATATCCTCGTCGAGGCCCGGGCGACAAAGTACGGGTATCAATATTATAAGTATGTAGTCGATCCAAGATCAGAGCACAAGCGGAACGGGAGCCGCTTAAATTAAGCCTTGTATATGCGTAAGGTTTTAGAACGAAAGGGTGATAGGGACGAGCGACTACTGGCACAGGGAGTATATCTGCCCATTCTGGCAGGCAGCCGGGAAAAAGACGATCCGCTGCGAGGGAGAATGCGTGCTCGCATTTCCTGAGCGGCGAGAGACGTCAGACTACATCACGCGATACTGCGCCAGCTTTGACTACGTGCGGTGCAGCATCGCGGCGGCGAAGCTCCGATACTACGAAAGAACAGAATGAGAGCCGAAGCGCATGCGGAACGCCGTATGCGCTCATTCTGCGTGCGTGGGGTGAAAAGATTTTCCGGATACGCTATGCTGAAAAGCAGAAGGGAGGCGTGAGCCATGGCGAGGAAACCGAAGTATGAATCCGTGGAGCAGATCGAAGGGCTGATCGAGGCGTATTTTGAGAGCTGCAAGGGAGAGATCATGCGGGATGAGGACGGGGACATCGTTTTCAACCAGAAAGACGGGACTCCGGTTTGGGTGGGGCAGAAGCCGCCGACGATCCCGGGGCTTGCGCTGGCGCTGGGATTTTCCAGCAGGCAGAGCCTGTATAACTACAAGGCCAGGAAAGAATTTATGGACACGATTTCGCGCGCGCAGACGCGCGTGGAACAATATACGGCCGAAAGACTGTTCGACCGGGACTCTCAGCGGGGGGCACAGTTCGCGCTGGAGTATGGGTTCCGCTACAGACGGGATGCGGAGGGCGAAAAAAAGGATGAAAGCCAGAGGATCACGATGGAGGCGGAGGCGGAGGCTTACGCGGGATGAAAAAGCGCTGCTTCGGGGAACCGAACGAAAAGCAAAAGCTGTTTCTGCTGGATCATCACCGGCATGTGGCCTATGGCGGTGCGCGCGGCGGAGGGAAAAGCTGGGCTGTGCGGACGAAGGCAAAGCTGCTGGCACTGCACTTCGCAGGGATCAAGGTTCTGATCGTCAGGCGCGCGATGCCTGAGCTCCGGAACAACCACATCGAGCCGCTGAAAAAAGAGCTGGCGGGGATCGCGAAGTACAACACCACCGACAAGACCTTCCGGTTCCCAAACGGATCGACGATCACGTTCGGTTACTGCGACAACGCGGGAGATCTGGGGCAATACCAGGGCGCGGAATACGACGTGCTGTTCATTGACGAGGCTGGGCAGCTGCAAAAGGAGTGGATCGACCAGATCAACGCCTGCGTGCGCGGCACGAACCCGTTTCCAAAGCGGACGTACTACACGCTGAACCCGGGAGGCCCGGCACATGCGTATTTCAAGCGCCTGTTCATTGACCGCAGATTTGAGGACAAAGAGAAGCCGGAAAACTACAGTTTCATTCAGGCGCTGGTGCAGGACAACAAAGTCCTGATGCAGATCCAGCCGGAGTATATCGAGCAGCTCGAAACACTGCCGCCGAAGCTGCGCGAGGCATGGCTGTATGGCAGGTGGGACGTCTACGAAGGGCAATTCTTTGAGGACTTTCGGGACGATCCGGAACACTACAAAGACCGGCGCTGGACGCATGTCATTGAGCCGTTTGAGATCCCGGACGGGTGGACGATCTGCAGGAGCTATGACTTTGGCTACGGAAAGCCGTTTTCCTGTGCGTGGTGGGCGGTCGACTATGACGGCGTGATCTATCGCATTCTGGAGCTTTACGGATGCACGAAGACACCGAACGAGGGCGTCAAGTGGAACCCAGACAAGCAGTTTGCGGAGATCAGCAGGATCGAGCGGACGCATGCGTGGCTCAAAGGGAAGAACATCATCGGCGTCGCCGACCCGGCGTGCTGGGCGGCGGATCGCGGAGAGAGCATCATGCAGACCGCAGCGAAATACGGTGTATATTTTTCACCGGGAGACAACGAGCGCATTGCGGGGTGGATGCAGTGCCACTACCGGCTACAGTTTGACCCGGATGGATACCCGAGCATGTATGTATTTGCAGGGTGCAAAGCGTTTATCCGGACAATCCCGATGCTCATGTATGACGAGCACAAGGTGGAGGATCTGGATACGAAAATGGAGGATCACTGCGCGGACGAATGGCGGTATATGTGCATGTCGCGGCCAATCAAGCCGACGGTACCGGCAGAAGCACCGCCGGTTCTGTTTGATCCCCTGGACATGATGAAAAGGAGGTAAGGCCATGCTGGCACCACAACTGACGGAGACTGAGAAGCAGACCATGATGACGGAGGTCTTTCTCGGATACAACCACAACCTCGAGCTGGCGGACGGGGAGTTTTACGACATGGAGAATCTGTCGGCGGACGAGTATCCGCTGCTCGCGCCGCGGGGGCGGCGGGGGACGGCGCAGGCGATCGAGGGCGTGCAGGGCATTCTGGCGAAGGATGCGCTGTGCTGGGTGCAGAACCAGGTGCTTTATATCAACGGCGCTTCGATGGAGGCGTATATGCCGTCCGTGTCGATCTCGGCGGGAGAAAAGCAGCTCATTTCCATGGGCGCGTATCTGTGCATCTTCCCGGACGGGATCTACTTCAACACTGAGAAGTACTCGGACAACGGGTACATGGGGCAGGAGAATGTGGTCGACGCATCGAGCACGAACGTGGAAATTTCTCTTTGCCTGGTCGACGGGTCGGCGCTGACGGTCAGCTACACGCAGGCCAGCCAGCCGGAGAGTCCGTCGAACGGGCAGTACTGGCTGGATACGTCCGGCAAGCTCCACACGCTCAAGCAGTGGGCGGAGGCGACGAGCCAGTGGGTGAGCGTGCCGACGGTATACCTGAAGCTGTCGGCAAACGGCATCGGCAGGGGCTTCAAACAGTATGACGGCATCCGGCTTTCGGGGCTGACGGGAAACGAGCAGATCGAAAAGCTGAATGGCAGCCAGATCCTCTACGACGTGGGCGAGAGCTATATCGTCATCGTCGGCCTTGTCGACGAGACGGCGAAGGTGACGAGCGGGACCGTGAAGACGGCCCGCAGAGTCCCGAGCATGGATTTTATCACCGAGTGCGGCAACCGGCTGTGGGGCTGCAAGTACGGCGTGGCGGACGGCGAGACGGTGAACGAAATTTACTGCTGCAAGCTGGGCGATTTTAAGAACTGGGAGTGCTACCAGGGCGTGTCGACGGATTCGTGGCGCGCGAGCTGCGGCACGGACGGAAAGTGGACGGGCGCGGCGACGCTGGCCGACAGTCCGGTGTTTTTCAAGGAGGACTGCTTCCACCGGGTATATCCGTCGGCCTCGGGCGCGCATCAGGTGGTCGTGCAGAAATGCGCGGGCGTGCAGAATGGGTCGAGCAAGAGCCTTGCCGTGGTGGACGACCGGCTGTATTACAAGTCGCGCATGGGCGTGTGCGTGTACGACGGGAGTCTGCCGCAGGAGATCGGCAGCTGCTTCGGGACGAAGCTGTATTACAATGCCGTCGCGGGAGGGGTGCGCGGGAAATACTTCATCAGCATGGAGGATGCGGCGCACAACTGGACGCTGTTCGTCTACGACACGCGAAAAGGCCTGTGGCACAAGGAGGACAGCACCCACGCAGAGGACTTTGCGCGGGTGGACGATGAGCTGTATTTTCTTGAGGACGGGACGCTCAAAACCGTGTACGGCAGCGTCGGGACGCTGGAAGGCCCGGTAGGCTGGATGGCGGAGACGGGGATCATGACGTATGGGCTGGTCGGGAAGAAGTATGTGTCCCGGATCAACCTGCGGATGCAGCTGCCGAAGGGTTCCTCGGTCGACTTCTGGGTGCAGTACGATTCCGATGGAGTCTGGCGGCACTGCGGGCATATCGAGGGGCGAGGCCTCAGGACCTTCCTGCTGCCCATCCGCCCGGCCAGATGCGACCATCTGAAATTCCGGCTGACAGGAAAGGGCGAGATGAAGCTGTTCAGTCTGGCACGAGTCCTGGAGGCGGGAAGCGATGCGTAGCGCATTTTGTAGGGGCCGATGCCCACATCGGCCCAATGGGAACCATCGAATTCGCCGCAGCGTTTTTCGTTTCGGACGTGCATTCTGCCGGGCCGATGTGGGTATCGGCCCCTACAACGCACGGAAGGAGGTGCAGAGGACATGGGCAGTCTGACACTGGCATACCCGTCGATCGCGGGGAAGACGACGCAGGAGCAGCTGGAGAGCATGCGGCGGTATCTGTGCAGCGTGACGGAGCAGCTGAATCTGGCGGACTGGTCGGCGAAGGCGACGCTGACGGAGATCGCGCAGGCGATCGACGCGGACAGCCTCTCCGAGGCGGAGAAGAAAACGACGCTCTCCGGCTATGGAGCGCTGAAAGCGCTCATCATCAAGACGGCGGACTTCGCCGCGGCGAACTCGGAGACGTGGTCGACGAAGCTGTCCGGCAGCTATGTGGCGATCTCGGATTTCGGGAAGTATCTCGAGAAGACGCAGCTGACGATCGAGGGAAACTCGGTCGGCATCAAACAGCTGTATGACTACACGGCGGGCGTCAACAATGCGTTTTCCGTCAATTCGCAGCAGTACATCAAGACGGGGCTGCTTTACTACAACGACGTGACGCCGGTCTACGGCGTAGGCGTGGGCAACATCGAAACGACGGTGACGGATGGCGGCGAGAACGTCATCGACCGGACGAAAAATGAGCTGGTGACGGTGACGCCGGACAGGATCGGCTTCTGGCAGGACGGAAAGGAAGTCGCGTATCTGTCGGAAAAGAAGCTGCACTTCCCGTCCGGGACGCTGGAAGCGTACAACGCGGTGCTGTCCGGGACGATCACGGCGGCGGCGGATTCGACGTTCGGGCCGTGGACGATCTCGGAGAGCAGCATTTTCCGCACGGCCAATGAATTTGGAGGCAGCGCGAGCATGTACTTCGGCACGAGCGGGCTTTCCATCAAGGACAAATTCAAGGTCGACGCGAACGGCAAGCTGACGTGTACGGGGGCTGAGATCGGCGGGACGATCAACGCAACGGATCTGAAGCTCGACGGCACGAGCATCCAGACGAAGCTCAAGCAGATCATGGATGAGATCAACATCATCAGCAACGGTCTTGAGATTGCGGGCACAAACTTCTCGAACGGCACGATCGGCGGCGCGGAGGGCAGCCTGCAGTTTACGTCCTCCAGCACGGCGGAATATGCGGTCGATCTGTCCGGCCCGGCGGTGCGTATCCGGTCGACGAGCGGAGCGGTATATATGCAGAACGCGGCAGGGACGGCGAGCATGCAGATCCGGGCAAATGGAAGCATTGCCTTCTCCGCGTCCGGCGGAATCACCGGCATTACGCCGGTGTTCGGATAAGGGGGCTGGCTGAATGGCAACGCTGACCGGCGCGTCGGGTACGCCGACGAGCATCACGCTGACGGTATCCGGCATGTCGAAAGATACGAAGTACATACGCAGATACGAATATATCCTCGCGGGGCAAGTCATGGCGACTGTGACGGACTCGGATGCGGGCACGACGACGGCAAGCCGGATCATTACCGGGCTGACGCCGGACACGCTGTATATCTGCCGCGTGCGGATCTACAACAGCAGCACGGGGACGCTCGTCGCAGAGACAAACTCCATCAGCGTGCGGACGCTGGCGCAGTCTGCGGGCACGACGACGGTCAGTATCCTAAACTACCTGGACAATCTGACGCAGCTGACGAGCGGGTCTTTCAAAGGCGGCATCGGGGATACGTTCTACATCTCCGCATCCGGCACGCAGTACCGGACGTATTCACAGCAGTACACGTTCCTGTATTTCCGGCTTTCGTCGCAGAATTACAGCACGGAGCACGACGCGAGCTACCCGATCCCGATCCAGGAGGGGCAGACCGTCAAGGTCTACTACCAGAGCAAGACCACGACGATTCCGATCTACAACTACCTGGACGGGCAGCACACGCTGTCAGACGGGTCCGTCTCCGGCACGATCGGAAATACGTTCTTCCTGTCTATGTCCGGCACGCAGTACCAGACGTATTCGCAGGAGTATGAATTCCAGTATTTCAGGCTCGCGTCGGAAGGGTACGCGACGAACCACGCGGCGACCGAAACAATCCCCATTACGAGCGGGCAGGCCGTGCGCGTGTACTACAAGACGAAGATCACGGCAGTCGCACCATACATCAGCGGGGTCACGCTGACGAAGGACACGGCGACGGTCACATGGAACAAGAATGGCGGCGGGTACGGAAGCTGGACGCTCTACTGGGGAAAGACGAGCTATACGGCCATCGGCTCGCAGTCGATCGGCAGCTCGCCGGTGACGGTCTCGGGGCTGGACCCGGGCACGACGTATTACTTCTGGATCGTCAACAAGGCCGGGACGGACTCGAAGACGTCCAACACCGTATCCGGAGACACGAAGGCGCAGATCGCGGCCTTCGCGTGGACGAGCGACGATGCGGCGTATATCGCGGCAGGGAAGGCCGTGACATACCTGACGGCGGCAAGCTGGAACCGGCTGACGGCGAAGATCAACGAGGTCCGGGCCGCCAGAGGCTACGGGAGCATTTCCTTCACGACGGCCTACGCCGGGCAGACGATTACGGCGGCCATCTACAACGAGGCGGCAAACGCCATCGGGAATCTGGCAGGCGCGGGAAGCGTCAGCACGGTATCGGCAGGGACGAAGCTGGAAGCGACGTACTTTGCAAACAGCTATTCTGCGCTCAAGGAAGCGCTCAACCGGGCAATCAGCAGCTATAACGGATAGGAGGAGCTATGAATATCACAAAAGCAGTGGTGCAGCTGCGGGGGCAGCTGGTAAGGGACATCAACCGGGCGGGGCTGCCGCCGGTCGTGGTGGGGCTTGTGCTGGACGGGATCCGGCATGAGGTCGAAATGCTGACGGAAGCAGACATGCGGAAGGAGGACACAGAGCATGCAGACAGAGCAGACGAGACCGAGCATGAAGAATGACCAGATGAGCGGGCTGACGGCGCGAAAGGCCATCGGCGAAGAGCAGGCCAGAAAGGCCATGGACACGCTGTTAAAATACCGGCAGGGCAAGAGTGCGCTGGAGGCGCGGGTCATTGCGTCGGAGGACTGGTGGCGCATGCGCAGCTGGCAGCGGATCCAAAAGGGAAACCCGGAGGATGACAAGTGGACGTCGGCGTGGCTCTTCAACGTCATCATGGGTAAGCATGCGGACGCGATCGCGGCCTATCCGGCTCCGGCCATCCGCCCGCGGGAACCGGACGACCGGGAGGAGGCGGCGAAGCTTTCCTCGGTGCTGCCGGTCATTCTGGAACAGAACGACTTCGAAGAGGTCTATTCGGACAGCCAGTGGACGAAGCTCAAGCAGGGGACGCTTATCTGGCATGTGAAATGGGATTCTTCGAAGCTCAATGGCCTCGGGGATATCTCGGTGCAGCCGGTGGATATTCTGTCTTTCTTCTGGGAACCGGGCGTGCGGGATCTGCAGAAGTCGAAGAACATCTTCCTGACTGAGATGGTGGACAACGATCTGCTGGTCGAGAAGTACCCGGAGCTGCGGGGAAAGCTCAACTTTAATCCGCAGATCCAGCAGAAGTACAACACGGACGACGTCATCAATTTTGACAACAAGTCGATGGTGGTGGACTGGTATTACAAGAAATATCAGAACGGACGGCAGGTGCTGCACTTTGCAAAGCTGGTGGGCGATACGGTCTTGCAGTCGACGGAGAACGATACGGAACAGAAATATGACACGCTGACGCTGCCGGACGGGAGCATTGTGCAGCAGCCGGCCGGGCGGCCCATGGCCGAGACGGGGTTGTATGACGACGGAGAATACCCGTTCGTGGTCGACGCGCTGTTCCCGGTGGAGGGGAGCATAGCGGGATACGGCTATATCGACATCGGCAAGTCGACGCAGGAGCAGATCGACCGGATGAACCAGGCAATCGTGAAGAACGCGATCATGTCGACGACGCCGAGGTGGTTCAAGCGGTCGGACGGGTCGGTCAACGAGCAGGAGTTTGCGGACTGGACGAAGCCGTTCGTGCATGTGGATGGGAATCTGGGGCAGGACAGTCTGGTTCCGATCCAGGTGAACATGCTCAACAGCAATTACATTGCGATCTTGCAGAACAAAATTGAAGAGCTCAAGTGGACGACGGGAAACACGGATGTCAACAACGGCGCGACAAACTCGGGCGTGACGGCAGCCTCGGCCATTGCGGCCTTGCAGGAGGCGTCCGGCCGGAGCAGCAAGGACTCCACAAAGTCGGCTTACCGGGCCTACGCGCGGATGATCCGGATGGTCATTGAGCGCATCCGGCAGTTCTATGATCTGCCGCGGCAGTTCCGGATCATCGGGCAGCGCGGGGCAGAGCAGTTCGTACAGTACAGCAATCAGGGGCTGCAGCCACAAACGCTCTACGGCGCGAACGGGCAGCCGGACGGACTGCGGAAGCCGGTCTTCGACATTGAGGTCTCGGCGCAGAAGGCGAGCGAGTACACGTCCATGGCGCAGAACGAGCTGGCACTGCAGTTCTTCCAGCTGGGATTCTTCAACCCGCAGATGGTCGACCAAGCGCTATCTACACTGGACATGATGGACTTCGACGGGAAAGACTCGATCATCCAGAAAATCCAGGAGAACGCGGACCTGCAGCAGCGGCTGGTCGAGTGGCAGCAGCTGGCGCTGGCGTTGGCAGACCGGTACGATCCGGTCATGGGTGAGGGGCTGGCACAGCAAATCCTGCAGGAGGGCGGACAGGCCGTCCCGCAGGCGAGCGCCGCGGCAGCGGAAAAGCCGGAGATCAACACCGGCGAGGCGCAGGAGCCGAAGATCGTGGAAAATGCGCGCAAAAAGTCGGAAGAAAGCACGCAGCCGGGATAAGAACCGACGCACAAGCTCGGCTTGCGCGTCGGAAAGGAAGAAATGATCTCAGAGGATAAGAGCCGCCGCTTGCGGCGGCCCGTTCCGGCGAGATCATTTCTGACTGGCGTGGGGTGAAGTTGGGAAAAGTTTGTGCTACGATGATTTTAGAATAAACGCCAGAAAGGAATTTACAGCATGGAAGGCGAATTCACGGGCGCAGGCGCTCAGACTACGGGCGCAGCTGACGTCGCCGGTCAGCAGAGCGGGCAGGAGGCAGCCGCACAGGCGCAGGTGCAGCAGCAGCCGGTCAACGTCCCCGACGCTCAGGGACAGGGTACACAGGAAGAAACGTTTGACAGTCTGATCCGGGGCCGGTACAAGCAGGACTTTGATTCTGCGGTGCAGAAGGTCGTAAAGCAGCGCGTGCGCGGGCTGAACCAGTACAAGGGGCAGGCCGAGGCGATGGCGCCGATCATCGACCAGCTGGGCGCGCTCTATGGGATCGACACGTCGGACCCGCGGAAGACGGACTTCGCGGCACTGGCACAGCGCTTTTCCGCTGACGAGCGGCTTTATAGCGCGGAGGCCATGGAAAAGGGCATGTCGGCGGACGCCCTCAAAAAGGAGTACGCCGGCAGGGCCGAGAATACGGCCATGCGGCGGCAGCTGCAGGAGTACCAGATGCGAGAAGCCTTTGCCGGGATCCAGGCAGACTTTGCCCGGGATGTGACGGCGCGGTACGGCGCGGACTTTGAGACCGAGATGCAGAACCCGGATTTTGCGCGGCTCATGGGCGCGGGCGTGCCGCCGAAGACGGCCTATGAGGTCATCCACCAGCAGGAGATCGCACAGGCACAGGCGCAGCTGGTGGCGAACCAGGCGCGGGAGAACGTCATGCGGACCATCCAGGCGCAGGGCGCGCGGCCGCAGGAAATCGGATCCGGCGCTGCGGGCGGAGAGAACGTCCCGATGAAAACACACTGGTCACGCGCGGAGGTGGAGGACATGCGCCGCCGCGCGGCAAGAGGGGAACGAGTGATCCCCTGAGAAAGGAGATAAGAAGCTATGTTTAAATCCAAAGTCGGATTTCAGTTTTTTGCTGACGCCGGTACGCTCGTCAACGCGACCGGCAACTACGTAAACGCAGGCACCGGCACGACTACGGCGTTTGACAGCGCCAACACGCTGGCACCGACCATGAAGACGTTCTACGACACGCAGCTGCTCGAGAACGCACGGCCGAACCTCGTGCATGCGCAGCTGGCAGGCCGTCAGGCGCTGCCGCGCAACCACGGCAAGACCGTCGAGTGGCGCAAGTGGAACACGCTGAAGGACGCGGAGGAGCTGACCGAAGGCGTCATCCCGACCGGCCAGAAGATGGGCCAGACCAGCACGACCGGAGCGATCAAGCAGATCGGCCTGTACGTGACGGTCTCGGATCAGCTGGAGCTGCATGCGCTGGACAACGTCATCCTGGGTGCGACCGAAGAGCTCGGCGCTTCCGCCGGTACGTCCATCGACAAGCGCGTGCGCGACGCGGTCGTGGCAGGCTCGAACGTGCAGTACTGCGACAAGGTTGCAGAGGGCGGCGCGCATACGGCAGTCACCAGCCGCGCAGGCCTCGACCTGACGGCGAAGCTGACGCCGGACGAGGTCAACAAGGCCGTGACGACGCTGAAGAAAATGAAGGCTCCGAAGATCGACGGCAAGTATGTCGCGATCATCCACCCGTCGGTCGCATACGACCTGCGATCCTCGGACGCATGGGTCGAGGCACACAAGTACGCAGACGTCACGCCGCTGTTCTCGGGTGAGATCGGCGAGCTGCACGGCGTGCGCTTCGTCGAGACGACGGAGGCGAAGATCTTCAACAACTCGACCTGCCCGGTCAAGACTGCAGCGTCTAGCGGAGGAACGACGGTCTACTACAGCGTGTACGCGACGCTGTTCCTCGGCAAGGACGCATATAAGATGATCGACCCGGAGGGCGGCAATCTTGAGATGATCGTCAAGGGTAAGGACGAGATCGGCGGCCCGCTGAACCAGTTCTCGACCGTCGGCTACAAGGCCGAGATGGCGGCGAAGCTGCTGTACGAGGACCGCATGGTCCGCGTGGAGAGCTGCAGCGCATACTCCGGCACGGACGAAGCCAACTGAGAAAGGAGCACATACAATGGAAACTGAGAAGACCGCTGCGGCGGCTGCACAGGCAAACCCGGAAGACGTGTGGAACGTCATGAAGACGATCTACCTGCCCCGCGGGCAGGAGAACGAGGAGCAGAGCCGCTTTGTGGCGGTAAACGGACGGACGTTCATGGTGCCGAAAGGCAAGGACGTGCAGGTTCCGCTGCCGGTGTATGAAGTCCTGATGAACGCGCGGATGGCGGAGGAGGAAGCCTTCCGCCGCGCGCAGGCGGACAACTGACAAGTGAATGCCCATGACGGCATGAAGCAGAGGAAGGGGCAGAAATGCCCCTTCTTTTGGTAAGGAGGGGACTATGAAAATCAGAGAAGCAATCGAGACGGTCGACCGGTTACTGTCGAACCAGTACGAGACGCCGGATAAGGTCCGGTGGCTGTCGGAGCTGGACGGGATCGTGTACCGGGATATCATCTGTACACACGAGCACGAGAAGGAACCGGAGCCGTTCACGGGCTATGGGGAGGACGTGGATCTGGAAACGGAGCTGCTGATCCCGTGGCCGTATGATGAAATTTACCGCTGGTATCTGGGGATGAAGATCTGCGACGCCAACGGGGAGACGACGAAGTATGCAAACGAGGCGGCGAAATACAACAGCTACTATCAGGGGTATTTCAACGCCTACAACCAGGCGTACATGCCGAAGCAGTACGCGACACACTTCAAGCTTTAAGGCGGTGAGACTATGAGCGTATATCGAGTAGAGTCGGGCGGCAGGGCCCCGGCGGGGCTTTCGACCGGCGACGAGGTCGTGACCGGCGGCGGCACGTACCGCATTACGGGCGTGAACGCGGACGGAAGCTATCAGTCGCAGCTGGTGAACAAGAACCAGACGACGCGCAACTATGGAGGAAGCTACCAGACCCGGAACAGCCCCTACACCATGTCCGGTGTTTCGGACTACACGAGAAGAAAGCTGAACGGACTGGAGGGAGGCTATACGCCGTCGGGCAGCGTGCAGGCGGCGCAGGCGTATCTGGAGCAGGTCAAGTCCAGCAAGCCGGGCGCGTATCAGTCGCGCTGGGACGATGAGCTGACGAGCCTGTATGACCAGATCCGGAACCGGAAGAAATTCAGCTATGACATGGGGACAGATCCTCTGTACCAGCAGTACCGGGAGCAGTATCAGCGTCTCGGGCGGCTTGCCATGCAGGACACGATGGGGCAGGCGGCGGCACTCACGGGCGGCTACGGATCGACCTACGGCGAGCAGGTGAGCCAGCAGGCGTACAATGCGTATCTGCAGAACCTCAACGACATCGTGCCGCAACTGCAGCAGCAGGCATATCAGCGGTATCAGGATGAGGGGACGGACCTTTATAACCAGTACAGCCTTGTGAAGGGCCGGGAGGATACGGACTACGGCAGGTACCGGGATACGGTGAGCGATTATTATTCGGATCTTTCGGATGCGCGGAGCGCGTACAACTCGGAGCGGTCGCTGGACCAGAGCCAGTGGGCGACGATGCTCGACTACTGGGCGCAGAAGGCAAACAACGAGAACGCGGCCTATCTGCAGGCGCTGGCGGCGGAGCAGGCCGCGGCGAAGAAATCCGGCGGCGGAGGCGGCGGAAGCAGTTCATCTTCCAAGCTGAGCGACAAGAAGAACAACACGCTTGCAAAAGCGGCGCAGGCGTACCGGGCAAAGAACCCGAATGTATATCTGGACAGCCGGACGCTGGATAACTACCTCAACAGCAAGGGATACAATGCGCTGGAGGCCAATACGTTCAAGGCGTATCTGGAATACTACGGCGCGACATATCTGCGGCAGCGGTAACGGAGGGCAGCATGGGACGAATCACACTGACAGAGGAACAAAAGCGGATTGCAGAAAGCATCCGCAGCGGACAGGGAGCCAGCACGCAGCAGGCTCCCTCCGCCTATCGCGGCGGAAGAATCACGCTGAACCAGAAGCAGATCCAGATCGCGAGCAAGTACGGCCTGCCGAACCCGGACTACGGGAAGAACGCGCAGAGCACGCCGACGACCGTAGACGATCCGCTGCATAAGCAGTATGCAGCGTTTATGGCATACCAGAACGCCGTGCGGGAGGCGGAGCTTGCGCAGATCGAGCTGGGGGCCGCGCTGAAGGGACGGGCGAGCGGACAGAAGAAGACGGAGAATGCGGGGGCGGAGACCGGCGGGAAGGTATCAGAGCAGGAATACGGACGGTCTTCCGCGATGCAGAAGAAGTACGGCACGTACCAGAATTATCTGCGCGGCGTGGAGGCGGCGCAGGGGCGGCAGCTTGGGCTGATGGCACTGCAGCAGCAGAGCGCGGCGCTGACGTTCCGACCGTCGGTCAAAAGTCAGGCCGAAGATGTGAACAAGGCGGCCGCACATGCGCGGGCGATGAAAACCGTGGAGCGGGATCAGGTGCGCGGCATGCGGCGGACGTCGAAGCTGCTGGAGGGCGAGATCTACAATCGCGAGGTTGAGCAGGCAGACACGCATTTTTCCGGGACGGGTTTGTCTGAAAACGGAAAGAGCGTGACGCAGCTGCAGAACGAGATCGACGCGCTGCAGGAGCGCAAGGCGCAGGTCGACAGTCAGAGCGTGCTGGCCCGGGCACAGGAGGCGATCGGAGACCTGAGCGAGGAAGACCAGAATCTGCTCCGGCAGTACCGCGGGAAGGAACTGAACGGGTATCAGGTGCGGGCGTATGCAAAATACGACGCGAAGAAGGCGCTGAACGAGAAGGGCTATGACGACGAGAAGCTGAAGCAGCTCGCGGAATGGCAGAAGGTGCTCGACGACTATGAGAACGCGCAGAAGCTCGATGCGGCGGCACAGGAGATCGGACAGCGGTCGCCGGTGGGCGGCACGCTGTTCTCTGCGGCGCTGGCACCGGGGAAGGCGCTGGGCAATCTGGAATCGCTGCGCGGCGTGCTGCCAAGCTGGGCGGGCGGATATCAGAACGAGGATATGCCGACGAACGTTTACAGCCCGGCATACAATGCGACGCGGCTTTCCTCCGGGATCCGGGGGAGCGTGATGCAGGGGATGAACCCGACGGGGCAGTTTCTGTATCAGGCAGGCACGTCGGCGCTGGACAGCGCGGTCAACATGGCGGTCTCGACGGGGCTCGTGGGAACCTTCGGCGGCGTGGCCAGTGCGGGGGCAAAGGACGCGGTCGCGGAGACGATGAACTGGGTGATGGGCTCGCAGGTCGCGGCGGATTCCGTGTATGAGGGGATCCAGAACGGGAAGTCCAATCAGGAAGCCCTGATCGACGGCATTGTCGAGGGCGCGATCGAGGGCATTACGGAAAAATACTCCGTGGGCGATATCATCGAGAACATGCTGAGCGGAAAGGCCGTGTGGAAGAAGACGCTGCGGTCGTTCGCGTCGGAAGGCGCGGAAGAGATCGCGTCCAACTGGCTAAACCGTGCGTATGACGTGGTAGCGAAGCATGACCGGGGCGAGGTCATGTCGGCCTACGCGGCTTACATTGCGGACGGCAAAACGCCTGCGCAGGCGCTGGCGGCGATGGTCGGAGACTTCGCAAAAGAAGACAGCCTTTCGTTCCTCGCGGGCGGCCTGTCCGGCCTTGCCATGTCCGGGACGTATGCGGGCGTGAACCGCGTGATTTTGGAAGCAAACGTCACGCAGACGGCCAGAGCGGTCTTGGAAGCGGGCGAAGTGCAGGACGTTATCGACTATGGCATGGCGCAGGAAGAAGGCACACGGGCGCACCAGCTGGCCGAGGAGCTGCAGCAGACCATGGATGAAGGCGGCGAGGTGACGCAGAAGGCCGTGGAGGACACGCTGCGCGAGGTTGCGAAGGAGCAGCAGGCAGCAGTGGACGAAGGGCAGGAGCCGCGCGTGCCGGAGACGCTGACGCGGCTGGAACAGCTGCAAGCGCAGGAGCAGCAGGCACAAGCAAAGGCCGAGGCGGATGAACGGAACTTCCAGATCTTCAAGAGCGCGGCGGAGACGGCGCAGGAGAACCAGAGGCTTGCGCAGCAGTACCAGCAGGAGCAGGAGCAGAATCGGGCACAGCAGAGCGTCCAGGCGGCGCAGCAGGCCCAGCAGGCAGCGCAGCAGCAGTATAACCAGGACAGCTTATTTGCACCCATCCCAGGAACGGAGAGTATGGGTGAGCTGGATCCAGTGCAGTACGCACGGCAGCAGACGGCGGGCGCGGAGCAGGAGCTGGACGAAGCGGCTGCGCAGCAGGAAGAACAGTATTTGCAGGAGCAGGCCCGGAGAGCAGGCTATGACGAGACGACGGCGTCGTATTTCCTGAACGGGAATACGACGGGCATGCCGGCGGAGCAGTATGCGCAGAGCTTCGGACAGGTCTATGAGCAGGGCAGACTCGGCGCGAGTGAGCAGCGGGCGATGCGCTACGCCGAAGGAATGAATCAAGACGTGGCGGCAGCAGCCTATCGAGCGGGCATTGCCGCAGGGCAGAAAGGGGTAAACAATGGTAGTATCGAGGTTACTGATGAAGGACAAATCGGGCAGGCTGGTCAGCGTGCCGAAGGACAAGCTGGAGGCGTTCGCCAAAGCACAGCACAGCAGCAAAGAGCTGACGCCGGAAGAAAGAGAGCGCAGGGTGCGCGAGATCTCGCAAAAGCTTGGGATGAAGTAGAACTTTCGACGCTCGGCTTTGGAAAGGACAACGCGCAAAAAGTGCGCGTCATGCCGAAGGGACAAGAGGCCAGAAGCGAGGATATCCAGGCGGCGGCAAAGTTCTTCCGGTCGATGGGCGTGCAGAACGCGCGGTTTTTCACCGGGCAGCTGACGCAGGAGATCGATGGGCAGACGTTTTATGCGGACGCTGCCGTGACGGAGGACGGCTCCGTGCTCATCCGGGCGGACAGCGAGGAGTATTCTGCGTTCGAGCTGGCGAAGCACGAGGGGTATCACCTGCTTGTCAAGCGCTGGCCGGAGATGGCGGCGAAGATCCAGAAGCGGCTGCTGGGCGAGGGCAAGATCACAAAGGAGATGATCGAGAGCTACGTGGACGCATACGCCGGGATCTACGGCGACGACACGGACGCCTACGTCGAGGAGATCATCGCGGATACCTACGCCGGCATGAACCGCACCGACTACGGCACGAACAAGCTGCGCGCGGACGTGAAGATGGAGGTCGGCCAGTGGCAGAAAAAATCCGGCAGCGCGAGAGCGCCGCCGGCGAAGATGTCGATTGCACAGGATTTCAAAAGCAGAGTGGCGGCATGGTACAAGTCCGGGATGCCGGAGGGCACGTCCTTTGTGCTGGGTGAGACCGGCGCGACGCTGCAAGGGCTGGGGGCAATCGAAAGCGATATTTATATGAACGGCGAAAAGATCAGCACCATTCTGAAGGAGCATCCTGAAATGACGATCCGCGAGATCCAACGGATCCCGGAGATTCTGGACGATCCGGTTCTGATCCTGAAAAGCAGAAACAGCGCAAACGTAAGAGAGAACAGCAGGCTTGTTATCTTCGGGACGGTAAAAGCCAGTGACGGAAGACCGGTCATGTGCGTGATGGATCTTCGACCGACGGAAAACGGGCTGCTGCTGGATGATATGCAGAAGGTTGCAAGCGCGTACACGAAAGACAATCATCCAGACAGATTCGTGCAGAACAGTTTTGTCCTGCACGCAGACGAAAAAAGAACCATCCCGTTACTTAGAACAATAGGCTTCCAAATGCCTATCACTCTGCAACGCTATGGTTCTATGGGTAGTATAACCTACAAGGGGCCTAAAGTCAATCTGTACGGAGAGAAATTTTCAGATGTTGTAAGTGTTGGAACTACCGCAGAGACGGAAAAAAGGAAATTCTCTGCCAGTGCGGATCAGACGCAGGACGAGCAGCAGACGCAGCAGGAGGACGAAAAGAAAAAGGGCCGGTATCGGGATCTGATGGGGGAGAAGGCGGCGCAGTACACCAGGCGGGCGGAAAACTTCCTGCTGGCGAAGATCGCGGGGAGCTTCGGCGTTTCGCCGGAGGCGAAGCGGGAGACGCTGCAGCCGTTCACGGAGCAGATCGTGCGGAGGTTTTTGCAGACCGGGGAGCTGGACAATAAGCTCGTGGACGATCTGGTCAAAACGGCGGCGGAGATCAGCGTGGAGGAGAACCGGTCGTACTATGAGGAGTACAAGGGGGTCCTGAAATTCATCGAGAATCAGAAGATCTCCATTCCGGCACAGGACAAAGAGGATATCCGATACTGGAATCAGTTCCGGCAGCAGGCGGCGAAGAGCATGCAAATCAGGGACGACGGGATGCCGGTGCGTGACGTTTACTGGACGCTCCACAAGAAGGCGCCGCAGTTGTTCCCGGCGAGCAACAAAACGGCGGGCGCACAGATCATGCAAATCTACAAGGTCGCCGAAGGAATCCGGAAGACGCGCGAATGGATCGAGGGCTACAAGGGCGTGGACGCGGCAGAGGTCAGCAAGGTCAAGCAGGATGTGTTCGAGGCCAGAGCGACAAATGCGCGGCTGGACTGGGCGAAAAATGACGCGAGGAATGCGGTCAAGGAATTTGCCGCAGATCTGCGGGTCACGCAGCGGTATCTCGACCGGCAGAAGAAGGCGAAGGACCTGCTGGGGCTGGCGATCCCGCAGTCGGCAGAAGAAGCGTTGGAACTCAGCAAGGAGGTCAAGAAGCTCCGTGGGCGTGTGCAGTATGTTATGAACAAGAACCTGCTGACGGCGGAAGACCAGAAGATCGTCGGCGCGCTGCTGCGCGGAGATATCAGCGAGGAAGCCGTGCGGAAGATGAAAAACAGCAAGGGCATTCTGGACGTCTATGAGGCGAAAGCGGCGTATGACGCGCGGATGCTGACGCTGCGGGCATGGCGCATGCAGAACAAGCAGCGGATGCTTGACGAGGTGGACGCGGATCTGGACGCGGCGAAGTTTGACCAGTGGGCCGACAAGGGGTCCGGCTGGGGCTACAACACGGAGACGCCGGAACGAAACTTCGCGGACGTGATGCGGAAGATCCCGGGCGGCGATGTGCTGGCGAAGAAGTTCAATAACAAGTATATCTACAAGATCAAGCAGAACGAGAGTGCACGGAAGAACTTCATCCTTGAAATTCAGGAGCGGGTCAAGAAGCTGGATATCAGCGAGAAGGTCATGAGAGGGAACGCAGACTCCGAGGCTTACGCCGTGCAGCTGCTGGGCGAGGCACAGGAGAACGCGGAGATGCTGAAGGGGCAGGACGCGGAGGCGAAGAGGGACGGCAAGACCTATGAAGAATGGCTGGCTGTCATCCAGAAGCTGAAAGCGGATAACCCGAACATGGACTTCGCAAAGATCGACAAGGCGATCACGGAGTTCCATAAGATCTATGATGAGCTGCTCGACATGATAAACCAGGTGCGCGTGCAGTTCGGCTATGACCCGGTCTCCTACCGGCGCGGGTACTTCCCACACTTCACGGAAAATGAGGAGAGCATCCTTGCGCGGTTTGGGCGGGAGCTGGGCTTCACCGGGACGGTCTCACCGCTGCCGACGACGATCAACGGACTGACGTCCAGATTCCGGCCGGGCATCCGGTATTTCAAGAATGCCAACGAACGGCTGGGCTACGCGACGGCGTACAATGCGATCAAGGGACTTGATCTGTATCTGGATACGGCGAGCGACGTGATCTTCCACACGGAGGATGTGCAGCGCATGCGGGCACTGGAGACGCAGATCCGCTACCGCGCGAGCGACGAAGGCATCCGGCGGCAGATGGACGCGATCAAGGCAAATGACGCGCTTGACCCGGACCAGAAGCAGCAGCTGATCGATGAGCTTTCGAAGAATGGGCGGACGCGAATGTCGCACATGGCGGCATGGCTGACACAGTACACGAATGTGCTGGCCGGGAAACGCACGGATCTTGACAGGAAGCTGGAAGAGATCATCCCGCAGAAAATCTATAACTTCATGCGGAAGGCTCAGCAGCGCGTGGGCGCGAACATGGTCGCGGCGAATATCGGCTCGGCGGTCACAAACTTCATCCCACTGACGCAGGCGTGGGCGCAGACGAGCACAGTCAATATGATGAAGGGCATGTGGTACACGCTGGCGAACTACGTCCAGGCGGACGGGCTGGACCAGCAGTCGGTCTTCATCAACAACCGGAGCGGGTATCACGGACTTTCACAGTCAAGCATGGATAAGGCGTCTGAGATCGCGGGCTGGGTGATGGAGAAGATCGATGGATTTACGACGGGGTCCATCGTCCGGGCACGGGTGATCGAGAACATGCAGCGCGGCATGTCGCAGCAGAGCGCGCTGGAGGAAGCAGACCAGTTCGCGTCCGGCATCATGGCAGACCGCAGCAAGGGCGCGACGCCGCTCATGTACACGGTGCGCAGCCCTATCGTGAAGATGTTCACGCAGTTCCAGCTGGAGGTCAACAACGAATTGAGTTGGATCTTCAAGGACATGCGCCCGCAGGAACGGAAGAAGGGCGTTCTGGCTCTGGTGAAGGCGCTGCTGAAATTCGCAATCGGCGCATGGCTCTATAATGAGGCGGCAGAAGCGATCCTTGGCAGGCGGCCGGCGCTGGACCCGCTGGACATGCTGAACGATACGGTCGGCGACGTGTCGGGGCACAAGGTGCCGAACACGTGGCAGGCGATGGCCGAGTACGGCGTGAACCCGAAGAACTGGGATTATACGACGGAGAAGAAGACGCCGGAGGAAGTATGGAAGGGCTTTGCGAGCCGCGTGGTCGACGAGCTGCCGAACACGCAGCTGCTGGCAATGTTCGGGCTGGACGAATGGATGGGGCTTGATTTGCAGGGAAACCGCATTGCGGTCATCTCGGCGTTCCCGGATATGGAGAAGGTAAACAAGGCGCTGCTGTCGAGCAAAGAGGACATGGCGACGAAGAAGAAAGCGCAGGTGCTGGTAGACGAGCTTTCGAAGCCGCTTTCGTATGCGGCGCTGCCGATGGGCGGCGGACAGGCACGAAAGAGCCTGCAGGGCATCATGTCCGTGGTGAACGGCGGCAAATACAAGCTCAACAACGAGGGCGAGCAGCAGCTGCAATATCCGACGTACACAGACCGGCCGGGCGATGTGCCGCTGAAGCTGGCGCAGGGCGTGCTGTTCGGCAGAACGGCGACGCAGGAGGCGCAGGACTGGATCGAAAATGGATTCAAGTCTTTGTCCGTCAAGGAGACGAAAGCCTATCAAGCAATCACGGAGGGAGGCGAGGACCAGAGGAAAACCTACACGTTCGTGCAGGCAATCAAGAACGTCGAGAAGGAATACGACAAGAAAATGCTGCTCAAGAGCTACAGCATCAGCGACACGGCAAAGACGGCGTATTTCTATCAGGTGTTCGCCAACGAGGACCAGCAGAAGGAGATGGACAAGCTCGACGAGCGGGGCAAGATCGACTTCATGAAGAAGTACCTCGCAGAGGCCGAGGACAACCACAACCGGGACGAGCTGCGCGACGCGGCGGTCGCCGGGACGGTGACGCAGGAGAAAGCCATCCAGCGGATGGTCGCTAACGACTGGGCCAAGAACGAGGACGACGCATACTGGAAGTACCGCGAGTGGATCAGGAAGGCGGACGACAAGGACTACAAGATGTACGATGATTTCCTGAACGCAATCGAGGCGGGCGGAGACGTCAAGGAGGCGGCGAAGGAATACCTCGAGCACGGGAAGGAGGCGAAGAATCTCAGCAGGGAGGTCACGACGGCATACAAGGAGCAGTACCTTGCCGCGACGCCGGAGGAGCGGAGAAAGCTCAAGCAGAAGCTGCTCGAGATCTATGCGGCGCTGGGGTTCAACCGGAAGGAGAAATCCAAGGAAATCGACAAATGGGTGAAGGACGCTGCAAAGGAGAAGAAGGACAAGTAAAGAAAGAAGGCCGGGGCGAATGCCCCGGCCTTCGGTTTTTTGGGATTACTGCGCTTTTTCCAGCTCCGCGAGGCGCTGGCTGTGCAGGTGAACGACGGATTTCAGGAAGGAGACCTCTTCTTCAAGCTCTTCGACGCGGCTTTTCGGTGCAAGCGTTTCGAGAAGCGACTGCTGGCCCTCGATCAGAAGATCGAGCTTTTTCATGACGCTGCTCTCGATGATGACGCGGGTATTCGCGGCGGACTGCTTGAGCATGTCGTCTTTGGCCTGGTCGATCATGGCGGAAGTCTGGGCCAGAATACCGTCCTTTGCATCGCCTATCGATTTGTCAATCATGGATTGGATTTTTTCAAAATCTTTTTCGTCGAGCATGGGGAAGCCTCCTTGTATTTGATGGAACCAGTATAGCACCGGCTGCCGGGAATGGCAAGCGGAAGTTGCGCTGCGGCGTGGGGTGAATCCGGCGCGGGGGTCTGCTACACTGGATGAAAAGGAGGGATGCGGTATGGCGACACCGATTCCGGGTGCGTATCCGAGTCCGCGCATCGATAAAGGGGTGCTGCGGTGGTACGAGGGGGATACGTTTGAAATCGTATTGAAATTTGAGCTTCAGGATCAGGACGGCGAGCCCGTCACAATGGGCGCGACAGACAGCGTAAGTGTGGAGTTTTTGGACGATACGCGGCAGACGGTACACACGTTCAGCTTTGCGAAGGTGGAGAATGACCAGGTCACGCTGAACTTCGACGCGACGGTCACGGCAAAATTCGCGAAGGGAAAGTACACCTACGATATCCGGTACACGCACGGCGACAAGACGACGCTGGCGCGGGATAACCGGGCGTTTGTGGAGTGAGGAGCAGGTATGAGGGTAGAGATTCCAAATCAGATCACGGTGACGATCGGCGGGCTGATCTCCCGCGGGGTAAAGGCCGTGGAGGTTACGGACGCGGGGAAGCTGATTTTCACGCTGACGGACGGCAGCGTGATAGACCTCGGCTCGGTCATGGGCCCGCAGGGGCCGAAGGGTGAGACCGGCGCGACCGGCGCGACCGGCCCGCAGGGACAGACGGGGCCGCAGGGCGCAAAGGGCGACACCGGCGCAGCGGGCGCGAGCGTTGTGTCGCTCACGAAGAAATCGCAGAGCGGGACGACGGCGACCTATACGATGAAGCTGTCGGACGGCAAGGAATTTGATTTTGACGTCGAGACCGTCAAGGGTGAGAAGGGAGACACCGGCGCAAAGGGTGACACCGGCGCGCAGGGCCCGAAGGGAGAAACCGGCTCACAGGGGCCAAAGGGCGAGGCCGGCCCGCAGGGCGAGCAGGGGCCGAAGGGCGACACCGGCGCGACCGGCGCGGAAGGCCCGAAGGGCGAGACCGGCGACACTGGCCCGAAGGGAGAGCCCGGAGAAAAGGGAGAGAAAGGCGACAAGGGCGACACTGGCGCGACTGGCCCGCAGGGCGAAACCGGCCCGCAGGGGAAGACCGGCCCGCAGGGCCCGGCAGGTCCGCAGGGGCCGAAGGGCGATACGGGAACGGGTTTTACAGTCAAGGGCTATTACGGCTCGGTCTCCGCGCTGCAGGCGTCGGTCAAGAATCCGGAGGTCGGAGACGCCTACGGCGTGGGCGCGGCTGCGCCTTATGACATTTACATCTACGACGGCGTGACGAATGCGTGGGTCAACAACGGACCGCTGCAGGGTGCAAAGGGCGACAAGGGAGATCCGGGCGAACGGGGGCCGAAGGGCGAACCGGGCGACACCGGCCCGGCGGGCGCCAGCGGAACGGACGGCATAACCCCGAGCATCGGCAAGAACGGAAACTGGAATCTCGGGACGACTGACACAGGAAAGCCTTCGCGCGGCGAGAAGGGCGACAAGGGAGATCCTGGTGCGAAAGGAGACCCGGGTGCCAAAGGAGATCCAGGTGCGAAGGGCGATCCCGGAGAACAGGGTCCGCAGGGCGAAACCGGCCCACAGGGGCAGACAGGGCCGCAGGGGGAAACCGGCAAGACCGGGCCGGAGGGCCCGCAGGGGCCGGCGGGAAAAACGCCGGTCAAGGGGACGGACTATTTTACGCAGGCCGACAAGCAGGAGATCGCGGAAGACGCGGCTGCGCTGGTCGATCTGAGCGGGAAGCAGAACAAGATCACGGCAAGCGGCATCCTGAAGGGCGACGGCGCGGGCGGCGTGAGCACCGCCACGCCCGGAACGGATTATGCAGATGTTTTTATCATCGATTGCACAACAGACGGAACAGACGATGAAAGCAGTCCGATTACGCTTACACCGAGCAAAACATATGATGAGGTTCGCAACGCGATTCTGGGGCAGAAACAGTGTTATGCGCAATATGACGGGATATATTACCCGCTGACGAGAGTGTCTATAGATGCCGCTGAATCAAACAACATTGTGAACGCAGTCTTTACGGTTGCGAGAGCTGGAGTCGTAATACGCTCCATTGAGATGCAACGTCCAACATCAGATACAGATCCGGTATGGAGTATACGTCCTGCGGAAAGTGCGCTACGTGCGCCTGCAAGCGCGACACGAGGCCAAGTGATGGCTTATAAAGGGGTGTTACGTGGCTGGGAAAATTCAGATATAGGCACTAATCTTTCCACCACTTTCTCCGGACTTATCAAGGGCAGTGACGGATATCTTGCACAGGCTGAAGCTGGGACAGACTATATGGCTCCTGTTGCCGTAACATCTGCCGACAACGGCAAATTCCTGCGCGTGGTAAGCGGTGCGTGGGCGGCTGCGGCGATTGACAATGCGAATGGAGGGAGCTTCTGATGGCGGAATATCTGACAAACACGGCTGACCTGACGGCGGTCGCCGACGCGATCCGCGCGAAGGGCGGCACGGCTGCGCAGCTGGTGTACCCGTCCGGGTTTGTGTCGGCCATTCAGGCAATCCAGACCGGCGTCACGCCGCAGCTCATCGTCACGACGAGCGCGGGCGCGGCGGTCACGGCCACGAAGGGCTCCAAAACCGTCAGCGGGACGGCGGGCGCGGACGGCACGTGCACACTGGAGCTTTCCGAGGCTGGCGAGTGGAGCGTGACGTCTTCGCTGAACGGCAATAGCAACACGCAGACAGTTTTGATTGGTATGCAGACAGTAGATATCAGACTGCTTGATTCCGTATTCACGAATAACAGCTGGGAGACGATCATCGCGGTGTGCAAGGCGGGGAACGTTCCCGACAGCTGGGCCGTGGGCAACAGCAAGAACATGACCATCGGCGGCGCGGAGTACCAGATCGATATCATCGGCAAGAACCACGATACGTATGCAGACGGCTCAAGTACGGCTCCGCTGACATTCCAAATGCATGACTGCTATGCAACGACCTATGCCATGAACGCCGCGAACACGAACGTAGGCGGATGGAAGGGGTGCGCAATGCGCAAAACGCATCTGCCTGCCATTCTGGCGCTCATGCCGGCGGAAGTCCAGACCGGCATCCGCGAGGTGAACAAGCTGACGTCGGCAGGCAACACGAGCGCCACCATCGAAACCACTGCGGACAAGCTGTTCCTGCTGAGCGAGGTCGAGGTTTTCGGAACCGACAGATTTTCCTATGATGGCGAGGGAACACGGTACGATTATTATCAGGCCGGAAACACAGCCACCAAAAATTTGAACGGCTCCTACCAGAAGTGGTGGACGCGGTCTCCGTACAAATCCGACGGAGAGAATTTCGGCACGTCTGCCTACCAGCCAGCAGAAGCGGACACGAGTGGAGCCAACAACTCTAATGGCGTGGCCTTCGGCTTCTGCTTCTGAGGAGATCGTATTATTTATAAAACAAACAGAAGGGAGAAAACCAATGACAACAGAAGAGCGCGTGACCGAGGTGGAGCAGCGGGCGAAAAGCAACTCGCACCGCATCGACGAAATGCAGACAGACCTTAAAAACCTCACAGAACTCACAGCCAGCGTCAAGGTGCTGGCAACCAAGCAGGAGAACGTCGAAGCCGACGTCCGGGAGATCAAGACCGACGTCAAGGCCCTGACGGAGAAGCCCGGCAAGCGCTGGGACGCTATCGTCGCGGCGGTCGTGACGGCCATTGTCGCGGGCCTCGTCGGCTGGGCGCTGGCCCATGCGGGGCTGGGCTGATGGAAACATCGAAAAAATGGATGGTCGGGAATGCGCTTGTAGGCCTCGTCTTAATCATCGCCTGCGCTGCTGGCGCTGACCTCACGGAGATCACGCTGGCAGTCATCGCCGAGGCGACGGCATACAGCGGCTTTTACCTCTGGAAAGCCAAAAATGAGAACCGCGCGAAGTACGCGCAGAAGTACATGGATAAATGGGCCGAGAAATACGGCCCGGAAGCGGCAGCACGCATCGCAGAGATCGTGCTGAAAGATTGAAAGGAGCATACTTATGGACTACACGCAAATCATCTCGGCAGTGATCGCGCTTATCAGCGCGCTCGTTTCGGCATTTTTGATCCCGTGGATCAAGACGAAAATCGACGCGGACAAGCTGCAAACGCTCCGCACTTACGTTGAGATCGGAGTAAAGGCGGCGGAGCAGCTGTACACCGCGACGGACGGCGCGGCGAAAAAGGCGTATGTCGTGAACTTCCTTGCCGAGAAGGGCATTCAATTTGATGTGGAAACAATCGACAAGCTGATCGAGGCCGCCGTGCTGCAGCTGCACCACGAGTTGTACGGGAGTGAGCGGGCATGAGCATCATGAAAGCCTCCGAGCTCGTCAGGCGGCATATTGACGTCGCGAAGAATTACAGGACCGTTTACATGTGGGGCTGCTTCGGCTCTCCCGTCACGAACGGAATTATCACGGAAAAGGCGAACCAGTACCCGGACTGGTACAACGCGGCGAAGCAGGCAAGCCTCCGCGCGCTGATCGGCAAGGGCTATTTTGCGTTCGACTGCGTGAACCTCACGAAGGGAATTCTCTGGGGCTGGAAGGGCGACAAGAACGCCTACCACGGCGGCGCACGCTACGCCGGGAACGCCGTCCCGGACGTATCCGCCGACGGCATGATCGCCAAATGCAGGGACGTGTCTACGTCCGGCTGGGACAAGCTCGTCCCGGGCGAAGGCCTGTGGCTGCCCGGACATTGGGGAATGTACATCGGAGACGGCCTCGCGGTCGAGTGTACCCCCGCATGGAAGAACGGCGTGCAGATCACCGCCGTCCTGAACATCGGCTCCAAGAGCGGGTACAACGCCCGCAGATGGGAGAAGCACGGGAAGCTCCCGTGGGTCGAGTACGACACGAAAACCGTCGACAAGGCCGTCGAGGACGCCAAGAAGACCATCAAGGCGAAAGCCGGGCTGGCAGACAGCACGATCAAGTATCTTGCCGATTACAAATACGGCGACGACCTCCTGAAGAAGCTGGCTGCGGCCATGAAGTAAGCCCCCGCCCGGCGGCGGGCCGAAGGGAGTGACAGCAAATAACTGCGCGGCTGGCTCTGCCGAAGGAGCTGGAACACCTCACGCGCAGCGACTGGGAGCGCATCACTGACGAGGGACTTTTGGACGTGATCGATCAGCAGATCGTGAAGCTTTATATCGTGCGCAGGCTCCCGCAGCTGGACGCGGCCGGTGAAATCGGCATCGACCGCAAGACCATCTCCCGCCGCCTGCCGCACATCTACAATACCGCCCGCCGTCTGACAGGAGCATAACGCAAAGCACCCCGTGGGATCATCCCACGGGGTGCTTTTTCTATGTCCCGCAAATGGTACACAAACGCCCCGGAAGTGTCCCGCAGATGTCCCCCTCGGGAATCGGGGAAGCGGTAGACTGAACATAGAAACCGGCCGGTTTACTACGTTTCGGAGGTATTTTTTATGGAATACGCAAGCAAAGGACTCGCGGGGACTGCGCTGGGCTTTGGCATCGGCGGAGCTGCGCTGGGTCTGGCAAACGGCGGACTCGGTAATCTGCTGGGCGGCCTCGGACAGAACAACAAGTCGGCAGCCGCTGACGTTGCTGCGGCGGTCACGCCCGCCATGACGGTCGCCGCCATGCTCGCCGCACGGCAGCAGGAGCCGAAATGCAGCGAGAACATGCCGGTCACGCGCTACGATCTGGAGCGCGAACAGAAGCTGGCCGCGAAGGACAGCGAGATCGCGCTGCTCAAGGCCAACACGTACAACGACGGCAAGATGCTGGAGATGTACGGTTATATCGACGGGCAGCTCAAGGACGTCCGTGAGGCGCTGTGCAAGCAGGCCGTCCACAACCAGCGCACCGAGGACAGCTTCGCGCTGGTCAAGCAGGACGTCGAGTCCGTCCGCAAGGAAGCACTTGATGCGGTCAAGATGGAGGCCGAGCGCCGCTGCTGCGGTGATAACTCCATCGTCACCTACGTCAACGCAACCTTTTACCCCAAGCAGGTCGCCGACGTCACCACCGGCACCGCGACCACGGCGCAGACGCTCTACAACCCGATCCCGAAGTGCGGCGGGTGCTGCAACAGCTAAGCATAAGGGGCGGCGATAGCCGCCCCAATCCTTAAAGGAGGGAACCTGCGATGACAGTAACCATCGATCAGGCCATGCGCGGCGCAATGCGCTACGCGGACAATGAGGTCATTCCGCACCTGCCGGGCGGCAAGGGCATCGGAGCCGGGATCATGCTGGCGCTCATCATGGAGGGCAGCCGAGAAAAGATCCTTGCGCTGCGCGAGAATCCGGCGGTCAAGATGATGCAGATCTTTGACGACACCGGAAACATCGATCTCGATAAGCTCTATAACGCGGCTCGGCCACGCTTTGAGAACAAGCTGACCGTATCCGTCCCGCTGCTGGGCGATATGCGGTTTGACCAGAATGACGTCGATAAACTCTACCGGTATATCCAGGAGGCATGACGAGATGAAAGAATATATCGAAAAGCTTTACACAAAGCTGCACGAGGCCATGGAGAAGCCTGTGACGCTCGGCAGCGCGGAGGAAGTCGGCCTGTACGCGAAGACGATCAGCAGGCTGGAAAAGCTGCACGGGCACAATGACGAGCCGGAGACGGCCACGTTTGATCGCGAAACGGCGATACAGTGGGCCGAGCACATGCAGAATGCCGACGGCTCGACCGGCCCGCACTGGACGATGGAGCAGACAACGGCCGTTGCCGAGAGCATGGGCATTCAGGCACCTGTAGTCCCGCACTGGGCGTGGGGCGTGACCATGAACATGATGTACTCGGACTACTACCCCGTCGCGGTAGAATTCGGCCTCAACCGCCCGGAATTCTACGCCGCCCTGGCAAAGGCATTCCTGCTCGACAAAGACGGCCCGGGCCCGGAGCGCAAGCTGATGGAGTATTACGAGCATATTGCGAAATAAAAATGCAGGAATGAGGATTGAACACAATTTAAACACAGAAGTCAAATTTAACATTGAAATTCAGTGCACTTAAAAGGGTTCGAATCCCTCCCACTCCGCCAAAATGGGAAGCGCAGGAAAATGGATTCCTGCGCTTCTTTTTTATTTATTGAACGGGGAAATGCGGGGGATGCAGAACAAAACGGGGGAAATGAAAACGAATGCTGAGAAAATGGACTTAGCATATCCTAGCATATTTAAGCGGGAAAATACATAGGTATAAACACAGTAACCGACACAGTAAAAAGGTGCAATTAAAATGCCGCGTCCATCTGGGCGGCGACCTTATCAATGCTGGTGTCGAGGATGTCGGTATAGATGTCCATGGTAGTGGAAAGCTGAGCGTGGCCGAGGAGTTGCTGGGCGGTTTTGTAATCGACGCCTGCTTCATGCAGGGCGGTCGCGTAGCCGTGGCGGATCTCGTGCGGGGAGACGGTGACACCGGTGCGCTTCTGGTACTGCGCGTAGTTACGGGATATGATCCAGTCGGGCGAAGGAGACTTGCCGCCGTCGGGGGAGAAGATAAAACCGTGTTTTTTATCCGGGAGGACGGCAGCCAGAGCGGGCAGGAGCGGAACGGAACGGATACCGGCGGCGGTCTTCGGCTCTTTGATCTCCGGCTTGGTGCTGACGTTGTAGACGCTGCGCCTGATGCTGATGCGGTTTTTCACGCGGTCGATATCCTCATACATCAGCCCTTCTGCCTCGCCGCGTCGGCAGCCGGTATAATAGATCAGGAAAGCGAAAAGGCCGAATTCGTCATTTACGTTAGCCTTGATCTTTTGAATCTGGTCGGCGGGCGGGGCGTGCCGCTTCTTCTGTGCGAGGTTCTTCGGGAGCAGGACGGATTCGGCGGGATTGAAGGCAATGTATCCTTCGCGCTGGGCCTTATTCAGAATCTGCCGGATGATCTGACGCTGGGTGATGACGGTCTTCTTCGCGTGGGTTTTGGCAAATTGGTTGATGTACGTTTCGATCTCCTTGGCCGTGATCGTGGAGACGTCCTCTGGGCCGAACTGCTCGACGGCGCGGTCGTATGCGGGACTATAGCCCTTGTGCGTATTTGCGGCAAGCGTTGGCTCGATCTCGTTCCACCAGGCGTGGGCGACGTCGGAGAACGGGACGGTCTTTGGCTTCTCGGCTTCAGCGCGGTATGCCTTGATCTTGTTCCAGACCTCGCGGTCCGTCTTGCCGCGAAACGCTTTGCGCTTGCCGTTGACTGTGATGATGGATTCATGCAGGCCGTCCGGCCTGACGTAGTATTTGGGAATTGGCATCGTAAAACCTCCAAGAATACCGCTCCGGCTGATCGGGCCGGGGCGGTTTTATTTATGCGCGGACCCAGCCGATATTGAGATTACAAAGGTCGACGAGGAGCACCAGAAGCACGACGAGAACGATGCACACAAGCACACCGATCAAAACATCCTTGCGCCGCGCCTCGACGGACTTCTGGCGGATGATCTGTTCCTGCTTGGAAATGATCGCGTTGGCATGATTGAGCCGCAGCTCAAGCTCGGCGATGCGCGGCATTTTATCCGGCTGGTCCAGCAGCACGGCGCTGTCCGTGTCCATCGCGTCCGCGATCCGGTGCAGAGCGGACGAAGGGACGTCGCAGCCGCGCTCATAGCGCGAGAGGCTGGCGACGGAAACGCCGGAGGCGTCGGACAGCTCGTTCAGCGTCATGCCGCGAGACAAACGCTCTGAACGGATGCGATTTTCACAGGTTTCCAAGGTTTCCACGATCCTTTCCAAAAATGAGAATCCAGAAAATGCGGATTTCTCAAAAAATCTCATAAATTCTCATAACTGGTAGTTGCTGAAAACGAAAAACAGGCATACGCTGGAAGCGCAAGGACGGCTCCCGGTCGCCTGCGCAAGCAAAAGCCCGCGCCGTTGTTCGGCCAGCGGCGCGGGCGACGCCTACCTATATCTTACAACTTTCGGGAGGCGCGAACAAGAGGCAAAGATTAACAAAAAAAGAACGCGGTTTTTGTGGAGAAATGGAGACGGGAATGGAAAAGACGATGGAACAGATTGAAAACATTTTAGAGAGGGCCACACTGGATCAGCTGAAAATCATCCTGCGATTCCTGCGGAACATCATAAAATAAGCGCCGGAACGGGAGGCCGTTCCGGCGGGGAATTATTCGACAGGGAAAGGATTACAGCTAACGATCAAAAGCCCTTGGATCTGGCACTCCCCTGATCGTGGGGGGTCAATTCCAAAGGCTTGATTCGCAGCTTTCGCTGTGTCTATAGTATATGCTGCGGCGGACAAAATGTAAACCCGGAATGTTGCACGAAAAAATGCACAAAAATTTGAGAAATCTACAGAATTTTATAGCGCCGGAACGGGAAATCGTTCCGGCGGGAGTGTCAATCAGAAAGCGCTTCGTCTATGCTGACTTCTGGCATATGCAAGTTGCCGTCGGTAACTGGGTTGAGCGTATACTCATAAGTGATTGTTTCGGTGAATTCAATTTCACGGTCGACTTGACAACGAGTGTCTTCACCAAAGAGAAAATCTGTACCATACCAATCGCCGCCGAAAGTAAAGTAGATATCAAGCGTTCCTTTGGGGCAGTATGTATCAACGGTGGAGCCGGAACGGACGAAGAAACGATCAAGGATCTTTCCAGTCGAAGAACGCTTGATGATCACAAAGCAGTTGGAGGTGGACGGCGCGTGGACACAAATCGAGGATTGGGCGTCGACAGAGAAATCGTATGTGGGATAGTGGCGGCCATTTCGCGGGAGAGAAAGTTTTTCGGGCTGCGGCTCTGGCGCCGGTTCAGGCTCTGCGGGGGTAGGAGAAGAAACGGGTTCGGTTGCCGCCGCTGAAGAATCTGCCGCAGCGGATGGAGCATTGCTGACTGAATGAGATGCGGAGACGGCGATAATAATGGCAACAACAGCGACAACGACCGCTATGATGGCAATCCAATACACGGCGCGGGTTGAATGTGTGTGAACCTTGGTCTCCTGGGCTGGGGCAGGAGGGGGAGAAGGAGCGTCCCGTTTAACAAGATCGTCAGCAAAAACCAAAATGGAATGAGCGACACGGAGAACGGGATTTCTGTATTTATCAAACCATTCGTCGCTGGAAATGTCGTAGACGGAATCGAAAGCAAGGTACAGCGAATAGTCCAGACTGTTTTCAAATGAGAGAGTGCCCCCATAGAACCCAACAAAGTCAGCGGCGCAGGTAAAGAACAAGTCCATTATCGGGGATGGGCGCTTGGTGCAGAGACGAGCAGCGACGCAATCACAAAAGTCATTTGAGATAGCAGTGTCTGGTCGAAGGACAGTAAATGACAGCGGAGCAAAGAATGCGGCGGAAAGAATCGGCATTGCGTTTGATACGACAGGTTCCTTTTCAATATCATCTTCGAGCTTGTGAATGCAATAAAAGATATATCCGCATAGCGTCATTGCTTTTGAGTATGTGGATTCCGACATAATATACAACCCCCTTTCAAAAATACAGAAAACGCCAAGGACAGTCAAGCGTCCTCGGCGTTTTTTGTGTCTTTCGACGAATTATTTTTTTGAAGACTGTCAACAAAATGCTCGATTTTGATCCAGTCTTCCGGGGGCAGCGCCATCAGGAGGGAGAGAAAGCGCTTGCGGAAGGAATCGTCTGCGTCGGACATGATATCCGTGACCAGCAGGGCCAGCTCCTCATTCGCGCTGCGCTGCACATACATTTCCCCTTCGCCGTCTTCGAGCCAGGCGAGGGAGACGTTGAATTCCCGGCAGATATCAGAGATCGTGCGCTCGGTTGGGACATATGTGCCGGAGCATATTCGAGAGACATGAGCTTGTGTCAGGTGAATGCGATCGGCAAATTTGGACTGCGTCAGACCCTGATCTTTGATTAAAAACGAGATTCGTTCATTCACTGTGTTCATGGATTCACCTTCTTTCTGAAATGAGAGTATCACAGGCACGCATATTTGTCAATCAGAAAATATGCGAAATGTATAAAATAATACTTGACAATATACGTATCACATGCTAGTCTATACATAACGAATAAACCGAGCGAGGTGAGATCAATGCAGTTTACAGAACCGACGGAATCCTTGAAGCAATACGAGGAACTGAAGAAAAACCAGAACCCGAGCGGGCACAAACTGGCTCTGCGGCTGATGGAAGCAGCCGCAGAGATGGGGGCAACGGAAGAAGACTTCGAGTTTGCCACAACTTATATCTGGGAATGGATCAATGCGACGAAGGATCTACATGCCATTACGCTGGCGGAAGTCAAGGGCAACCGTGACGCCTTCGTCAAGGCAAGCGTAGAACGCTGATTTGCGGCGCGGGAAATCCTTCTCGGAGTGGTTCTGCGAAAGCCACTCCGAGAAGCGGGCCTGCGCGTAGGCAAGCGCAATCTGGCGCTCGTCGGGCGTGAGAATGAAGTAACTATCCACTGTGCTGACACCTCCTTTCAGATAAAGGATAGCACAGCGCAGGGACGATTGACAATAGCGAGGTGAGATCAATGTCAGAGGAACAGAAGAAGCAGGCCGAGAAGATCTCGGCTGAGATCAATAAGATGACGCCGGAGATGCGCGAGAAGGCGCTGATCTTTATGCAGGGCATGGCAGCAATGGTGCAGCCGGCGAAGAGCGAGAAGAAGGAGGCGTGAGGGGATGCCGAGAGAGCTGGAAGGATACCGGCCGCAGCTGGAGCTGCTGACGGATATGTTTCCGGGCCGGGCGGCCATCGGGATCACGGAGTGTCAGGCGGCGCTGGGAATCGACCGGCGGACGCTGCTGGCCGACCGGCGCTTCCCGGCCCGGCACATCGGGAACAAGTACACGGTGTCGCTCACGGAGCTGGCACGGTGGATGGTGCAGAGATAGGAGGCTGACGCATGGCGGAGGAAAAGACCTACACCCTCACATTGAGCGGGCAGGAGCTGCATGATCTGATCGAGGCGGCGCTGGTCTGCGAGTGCCAGGCGGCGCAGATCATTAACGGACTCAAGCGAAAGGGGCTGGACCTGGACGCGCAGAAGCTCGTGACACAAAACGCCCGTCTGGCGCGGCTCGTCAGGCGGATGCAGGAAGCGAAGGAGGAAACCAATGGATAACGGGAAGCTACACGTCGAGATCGGCATGGACGGCAAAAAAACGGTATCTGCGCTATCCGGCAGCGCGCTGGAACTGAGCGCTGCTGCAGCGCGAATCCTGAACATATTTTATGCCGCGTTCTGCCAGCAGGGAATAGGCGAGGAATTCAAGAAAACCATGCGCTACTGCGTGAACCGGGAGGACAGCCCGGTATGGATGAAGGAGTTGACAGAATGAGAACCAATCTTGCAGAGCGGCTCGGGTATGAGCCGGAGGAAGTGACGGAGGAACGGCAGCGGCGGATCTGGGAGGCTTACCAGACGCGCAAGGCCATGCGGCGGCTGGCGCGGCTGGGGTGCGTGTGGATCTCGGGCGTGGGCTTCGCGCTGTGCATCATTGCGGGGTGCGCCCACGCGGCGGAGATCGCCGCCGTCCTCGGCGGCGTGTCGCTGACGACGTTTTTGACGGGGATCTGGCTGTGACGGAGCAAAAGATCCCGGTCAGCTTCCGCCCTGACCAGCTGGCGGACGTGATCGAGGCGGTCAACGCCTATGCGGACGACCTCAAGAATGATCGGGCGCTTCTGTGCGAAATGCCGCGCGTCGACCATGAGACAACCGACGAACTGCTCAAACAGGAGACGCGGCTGCAAAAGCTGGCGTACTGGCTCCTGTGCGTGCAGGACGAAGCGCTATGACGGCGCAGATCTACCCGCCGCGCATGCGGCAGATCCCGCCGCCGTGCGCGAAGGACTGCCTAGGCCGGGCGCCGGGATGCAGCGCACGCTGCTGCAGCTGGACGCTCTATGAGAGCATTCGGAATTACATTTACGACATCAATCACAAGGACAAACTCAGTCTGGAACCAGACAGAGCCGCCGCCCGGCAGTTTGAGCGGGCGGCAAACAAAGACAGGAGGGGCAAGAGCTATGCGGCAAAATAGCATCGACTACCCGGGCGAGCGTCCCGCGAGGCGCGCGGAGATCGTCGGGCAGCCGGGATATACCGGCAAGCATTATTTCGTGGTGAATTACGCGGGGCGTCAGCTGACGGTACACGCGGCGGATGAAACGGCGGCCCTGTTCTGGGCGGCAAAACGCTGGGGCTACAGCTTCAAGCGGCCGGAATACCACCAGACGGCCAGCGTGGCCAAGCTCGGCTATCAGCCGGACACCCGGCCGGGGGCGCTGGTATGAGGTTTGTGTGTGACGACGGGGAGGGATGAGGCAAAATGAAAGAGAATGTGCTGGAGCGAAATGCAAGGCTGGATACCGAACGGAAGATTGCGGATTTTCGAGTAAAACAGCAGATGGATTATGCGTTCAAGGTGAAATACGCCAAAATCCGCGCATGGGAATTCTACGATCACCCAGACGTTGCAGGTAGCTGCTACGTAGCTGTCGGCGGGCTGGATTCCATCACGCTGCTCCTGTTCCTTCGCAGCATCGGTATTGATGTGCCTGCCATCTCGGTATCGTCGCTTGAGGATAAAAGCATTCAGCTGATTCACAAGCAACTCGGCGTGAAGCCGCTGAAACCGCTGAAAAGCAAAGTGGAAGTGCTGCGGGAGTACGGATGGCCGGTGATCTCCAAGGAAGTTGCGGGGAAAATCTCGCTTTTGCAAAATCCAAGCGAGAAAAACGCAACGGTACGCCATGCGATCATCACTGGGGAAACAGGGGCTTACGGCGGGTTCCGCACGGGGACGCGGATGAAGCTGGCGCAAAAATGGCTGGAGATCTTCGGCGGATACGAAAATGAGAATGAAGGCGTTAGCTACAAAACGCCGGATTTTCTCGTATCGGATAAGTGCTGCTATTACCTGAAAGAAAAGCCTTGCAGCGATTATGCCAAAGAAACCGGAAGCTTCCCGTATATGGGCCTGATGGCGTCCGAAGGAGGGCGCAGGCAGAAAGCGTTGATGATGCACGGGTGCAACTACATATCGCCGGGAACGAAACGCAGCTGTCCATTCGCGATTTTTTCGCGGCAGGATCTTTTGCAGCTTGCGCTGGATTTGCAGGTTCCGGTGCCGGAAATCTACGGAGAGATCGTGCGCGACGCAGACGGAACACTCAGGACGACAAAAGCACAGAGAACCGGGTGCTCCATGTGCGGGTTCGGCGTGCACATGGAAAAACGCCCACACCGGTTCGACCGGCTGTGGGAGCGGAATCCAAAGGAGTGGGAAATGTGGATGAATCACGTAATGCAGGATGATCGCGGGAACTGGTACGGCTGGGGCCGTGTGCTGGACTACATCGGCGTCGAGTGGCGGGATCCGGAAGCCGCGCTGTTAAATCCGGATGAACTGCCGGGACAAATGGTTCTTGAGGGAATGGAGGACATATGACAGACAAGGAAATCGTGCAGGCGCTGCGGGTATGCTCCCGCAGAACAGACGCACAAACTTGTGCGAAATGCCCATTGTTTGACAGCGAGGATTGTATGGGCGACATGATGGTTGGTGCAGCTGACTTGATCGAGCGCCTGACCGCCGAGAATGCGGCGCTGCGGGAGAAGATGCCGCAGTGGATCAGCGTGGAGGATGGGCCGCCGGAGGCGTGGAAAAACGAAGAAGACAATACGCTTATAAATTACATGATTTATAGCCCGTACTTTGGCGTTGATATTGGCAATTATCACAAAGAGGCCGGGACGTGGCTGTGCATGGCCTTGCCGTGCACCGTCACCCACTGGATGCCGCTGCCGGAAGCACCGGAGGGAGGAGAAAAGGCATGATAGCTGTTTTAATCAGTATCCGACCGAAGTGGTGCGAGAAGATCATAAGCGGAGAGAAAACGATCGAGGTGCGCAAGACGCGACCGAAACTCATTCCGCCGTTTAAGTGCTACATTTACCGTTCGGTTCAGAGCGGCGTCATCGGCGAGTTTGTATGCGACGACATTTTTGAAAGGATCGTCAGAGTAGGAGCAATCTGTGAACCGCCGAAATATTGCATCTGCGATTGGAACATGGACTGCACGCCACTTGATACGCTTCTTGCAGATGCCTGCCTGACAAAAGACGAGCTGGAGAAGTATCTGGACGGCGGCGTCGGCTACGGATGGCACATTTCCAACCTCAGAATTTACGATCACCCACGCGATCTGTGGGAGTTTACCGGCCTGCGGGAGACAAAATTCGGATTGGAACCAGGACCGATTACCCGCCCGCCGCAGAGCTGGCGGTATGTGGAGGAATTGCTGTGAAGGTTTACATAGCCGGTAAAATCACCGGAGATCCGGGGTATCGGGAGAAATTCCGAAAGGCGGCAGAAGAACTGGGAAAGTGGGGGTATACAGCACTCAGCCCAGCCGAGCTGCCGGAGGGCATGAGCCGAGAGGACTACATGCGGATCTGCTTTGCAATGATCGACGTGGCGGACGCGGTTGTTTTCCTGCCGGACGCAGCGGAAAGCGCAGGCGCGAGGCTGGAAATGGCATACTGCGAATACATCGAGAAGGAGTATGAGACATGGAGCGACTGACAAGCCGGAATGAAGATTGTGTTTCGGTAAATGGGCACGGTCTGTACCACTTAACGATGACCGAAGTCGTCCAGATGGCGGATCGCCTTGCGGATTATGAGGACATGGACAGCAAGCGCATTCGCCCGGGCGATACGGTATGGTTGACCCGGATGTTTTACACGAACCCCAAAAAGCCCGTGCCGGTCACGGTAGACGCAATTCGTATTGACCGGGAAGGCACGACGTACATTACCGGGCGGAAGAGATTCTGCGAGGACGCAATCGGGCGAACGGTGTTTTTGACGGAGGCAGAAGCCGAGCGGGCTTTGCAGAAAATGGAGGGCAAGAAGGATGGCTGAACTGAAACCGTGCCCGTTTTGCGGGGCGGAAGC
>ERZ1034865.223-NODE-223-length-40773-cov-5.408173_pt1 | contig 40773 bp, 73 predicted proteins | sample MGYA00520632_ERZ1034865 | MGnify/ENA primary metagenome ERZ1034865 (study PRJEB33766, sample SAMN09781738) | gut metagenome | biome: gut microbiome | host: Homo sapiens | place: Madagascar | study: EMG produced TPA metagenomics assembly of the PRJNA485056 data set...
CAGTTAATATTGATACTTGACAAAGTAACTGAGTTAATGTATAATTAAACCAAGTTAAGAGATTAACTACAAGGTAAACAAAAAGCCTTGAGCGTTTACTGCGAGGAGGTGAGAGGAAATGTTGATAATCAACCTTATCACTACAGCAATTAGCCTTGCAACTGTGGTTTCAAATATTATCTGTTTTTATCAGATAAAAAAGATTTTAAAGTAGAATCCAGTTGCTGAATACTACGAGAAATGCTCGATAGCTGAACATTTCTTGCAACATCAGGTTTTTGAGATTCCTTTAGTTGCTCAGCGGAAATGTCATTTGCCTTTTTATCATTACGAGCAGAAATGAAAAGGTTAAAGATAACACAAATGACATTGACGACTGAAAGAACGATATTGAGCATATCCATTTAATCACCTCCCTCCATTGGGAGTATATCACAAGAAAGGAAGTGAGTATATGTCAGAAAGAGAAAAGAAAATTCTTGAGTCGATCACTAAGGCAGTCCCGAATATGTCCGAGTTCGACAAGGGATATTTCCTCGGTGTCGGTGAGACAATCGCCAGATATAAAGATCCAGAGAAGAACGAGGATTCTGGCAAGAAGAAAAAATAAGGGAGTGTGAGACTGATGAAAGTATCTTATGCGCGAGAAAAGAGTGACAACATTCGCGTCTTGATCGCCAAAATCAAAGCTCAGAAGCATTACGACAACCCACAGATGGCAAAGTGCCTGGGCTTAAAGCTCGGCACTTACCAAAGCCGTATCCACGATCCGTCCACCTTCCGCTCGTGGGAACTATGGAATCTCATGCAACTCGGGAAAGTACCAAAGGAAGAGAAGGATAAATATGTGTAGAAGGGTTCCTACTCTGACGGTGTCAAGCCCAAATAATCAGTGTGATAAATAAAAATGCTCCGGCAGTGCTGACACACCACACGGAGCGTTACCGCTAACGCAAACGGATAAAAGAATTGTAACACTGATAAACAATATCCGCAAGACACAGGAGATAAAATGAGCAAAGAGGAAATCAATTGTGAAGAAGCTGAGAAATGGCTGGCAACGGAGGTGATCGGACAGGCGAGAAGAAGTGCCGCACGATGGTTTGTAGCTTGGCTTGCTACTATGGCCGCATTGGTTGGGACAAACGTAGCATGGGTCTTGGCTGCTTGTAGTAAATAGGAGGGAAAAATATGAAATCGCTGATTCTGATTACGTGCCAGAGCGAAGCAAAGCGCCGGATCCGCGCGAAGAAACGCCAGATGATCGCCCGGCAGGCAGTACGCTGGATAGTCCGGCTTGCAACGTTGTATATGGCGATGCTCGGAGTATTTGCTCTTGTAGTGCCGTATGCATCCGCAGGAGTTACAGCGGTATTTGTTGGGCTGTCAGTGATCCCGATGATGTGGGGAATGGAGGATATGGAATGAAGAAATATGAATTAACAGCCGAAAGTATTGTAAAATTCGGCAGAACGCTGTACAGAATTAAGGCTCTGGTAGCCTTTGGAGACGTTGAAGAGGGAGAACTCGGAGGATTTATTGAGAAAGAGGAGAACCTCGATCAGTCCGGCGATGCGTGGGTGTACGGCGATGCGCGGGTGTCCGGCAATGCGCGGGTGTACGGCAATGCGCGGGTGTCCGGCGATACGTGGGTGTACGGCAATGCGTGGGTGTACGGCGATGCGTGGGTGTACGACAATGCGCGGGTGTCCGGCGATGCGTGGGTGTACGGCGATGCGCGGGTGTCCGGCAATACGTGGGTGTACGGCAATGCGTGGGTGTACGGCGATGCGTGGGTGTCCGGCAATGCGCGGGTGTACGGCAATGCGCGGGTGTCCGGCAATGCGCGGGTGTACGGCAATGCGCGGGTGTTTAAAATGTCTCATTATCTTGTAGTTGGCCCGATCGGCAGCAGAGACGATTTCACCACTTTCTTCCGTACAAAGCATCTTACAATCGGCGTAAAATGCGGATGCTTTAAGGGAGATACAGACAAGTTCTTTGAGGCCGTAGAGAAGACACATGGAAACAATAAACATGCGCGAGCTTATAAAGCCGCTATTGCACTGGCAAAGCTTCAGATCGATTTGAGCAAGGAGGATTCCGATGAAGAAGAGACTGGAAAAGAAAGTTGAGAAGATGCGCCGGAAGAAGGTGCACGAGATTTTGGAAATGGTACTGGAAATCAACGGCACACATCCCAGACAGAGGGAGCTTACTGGGAACAAGCCCACAGCTTTCTTTGAGTTTTCCGGGCATGTATCAACGATGTATGTGTCTATATACATGGACGGGTGGAAATATATAGGTAATTCGAATGATCCTGACATCCGTCGGATGGATGCTTACGTCGAATTCGATAAAATGGAAGAGTTTAAGGGAAAGGTTAAGGAAATCCAGGAGGAATTAAGGCATGCCGGAAAGATGTGACTGTTGCGGCGCATATCTGGAAGACGGCGGTCTCCTCTGCGAGAAGTGCCGGAAGGATATGAAACGCCGGATCAATAAAGTAAGAACGATGGAGGCGGAAGAACATGTTGAAGAAAGCAAACGATCTTAAGGTCGGGGATCACATCATCATCAGAGGGTACGGCGGCTTTGACTGGAATACCTTAGAGGGTAAAGTCTTATCCCTCGTTGATAACGGGAAATGGATCACCGCCTATGTAGATGACGGAAAGCCATTCCAGTTCGCAGGAAAGACGATTTATAAGGATGTCGCACTGAATAAGGCAGATGAAATCGAGGTGGCGTGATGGCAGAGAAGAAGAACATTTTCGAGACGATCAACGCCGTGATGGAAGAGATTGGAGCGGTTGGGAAGAACAGCAGAAACGAAAAGCAGAAGTACATGTACCGTGGTGTTGACGATGTTATGAACGCACTCAACCCGGCATTTATCAAGCATAAGCTTTTTATGGTGCCGGAAGTAGTCAGCCAAACGCGGGAAGAGCGCCAGACAGCGAATGACAAAAATCTTATCTATTCCGTTCTCTCCGTCAAATATACCTTTTACGCGGAAGACGGATCATCCATTTACGCGATAGTGCCGGGAGAAGGAATGGACAGCGGTGATAAGGCAAGTAATAAAGCGATGAGCTCAGCGTTCAAGTATGCGTGCTTCCAGGTGTTCTGCATCGCAACAGAAGAGATGAAGGACCCGGACGCAGAGACACCGCCGCCGAGTACGCCGGTATACGCGACAGATCAGATGCGGGACACTTTCCTTGCAGAGTGTAAGCGTATCGGAAAACCTGCAAAAGCGATCCTCAAATTCATCGGCGCACCGTCACTTGCTGAGCTGACCGTAAAGCAGTTTGAAACGGCTATGATGAACTTTAAGAAGACGCCATCAGCGCCGACATCACCGCCGGCGAATGTGCCAGACAAAGCAGACGAGGGCTTGCCGTTGAATGAGCCAACGAGGTAAATCACATGGAGTGTACTGGAAAGCTTAAAGGAGTCGCGAAGGATTGGGTGACAGGAAAGTGGAATATCACCTTTGAGGTGGACGGAGACATCGTAGCCGGACTCGATCAGATGAAGGACAAGCTCCTCACCATCGTAACGAAGGTCTACCGGAAGAAACGGAGTCTTGATGCAAACGGGATGTACTGGAAGCTCTTAGGGGAGTTGGCAGAAGCCTTGAAGGTCAGTAAACCGTATCTCCATAATCAGATGCTAAGACGGTATGGGCAGCTTGAAATGATTGATGGCCAGTGCGTTCCACTGCGGATTCCAGACACGGACGAGGCAGAACGGAAAGCACTGGAAGCGGCAGAGTACCATATCCGCCCAACATCGCAGACGATTGAAATTGAATGGAATGGCAAGCGTGACCGGGTATATTTCCTCCTCCGTGGCTCACATGACTATGACACCAAAGAGTTCTCTGAGCTTCTAAACGGGCTTATAGATGAGTGTAAGCAGTGCGGCATACCAACAATAGCACCAGACGAGTTTAACCGCCTTATGGACGCATACGAGAAAGGACATCATGGCTAAGAAATTATGGAGCATCTTTACCGATGATATGGATCACTGCTACTTTACGGGATCCCCGGAAGTGGAAAGGCACCACGTCTTCGGTGCTGCGAACCGCAGCAGATCGGAAGTGTACGGATATGTGATCCCGTTGCACCCGACACTGCACCCAAATGGGGCGATGTTCAAGCGCACGAAAGAGAACTTGAAAATTGATAAGTATCTGAAACAGCGCTGCCAGAGAGATTACGAAAAGTTTCACGGCAGCAGAGCGGACTTCATAAAGGAGTTCGGGGAATCATACTTGTAAGGGAAATAGGAGGCGTGAAATGAAATATACGATTGAAACGACAGACACAGGCTGCATTGAGACATTGGAAACAAACAACGGGACATTTTCCACTGAATGGAAAGAGATAGGCTTTGGGCAGTATCAGAGTCAGGGAGAAACACTTGTGGATCAGATGGAAGCTGCAGGCTTTGATGATGCTGCTTTAGACGTGGTAGATGAACTCTATGATGGAAACTATGAGTTAGATTTTATACGGCTTGCAAAGGCAGCCGAACTTTTTTGACTGATAACCTCCAAATGGCACCTTTACATGTCACAGCATCTTATCGAGTGCCATTTTAATACACACCTCAAGCCCCGGCATGATCCGGGGCAGAAAGGAGGAGCAATGAAAGAGAAGGTAGACATGAATCTTGCTATGCTCATCGTGTACAATACGCTGGGCGTAGGAAAAGAGAATGCGGTCAGCCGAAGACAGATTGCAGAATCAACGGGATATTCCGACAGATTAGTAAGAGAATGCATCGAACGGCTTCGTGAGGAAGATCCTATCCTTTCGGCCACGGATGGAAGTGGCTATTATATTGCCACAGAAGACAATAACGGGAAGGAAGAGGCGTTTAAATGGGCTACTGGGCAGAATCGTAGAGCGGATTCGATCAGAGCCTCTTGCAGAGGCGCACAGAAGCTTATAGCAAGAGTACAGCAGATGGAGATGGGGGAATGTAAAAATGGGTAAGGCAGAAAGAGAGCGCGGAAAGCGCGGAGAAAGAGAGCTTGCCAAAATCCTCCGTGAGTACGGATACGATACAAAGCGTGGTCAGCAGTATTGTGGAGCAGCAGGAAACGCCGATGTGATCGGGTTGCCGGGAATCCACATTGAGTGCAAGCGTGTAGAGCGGCTAAATATTCTGGACGCGATCTCACAGGCTGTACACGATGCCCTTCCCGGACTCTTGCCGACCGTGTTCCACCGCCGTGACCGCTGCGAATGGCTTGTAACAATGCGTCTCTCCGACTGGATCACCATTTACAGAGAGTGGGAGGCGGGAAAATGAGAGAGAGCATGGTGTTCTACCGCAGTTTCTACCAGGCCGTGGAGGATTTGCCGCCGGAAGAATTTAAAGCGTCGGTTATGGCAATCCTCGGATATGGACTTGATGGAAAATGCGAAGAGGTGTATGGGGTAAGCAAATCAATTCTGGCGCTGGTCAAACCACAGATTGACAAAAACAACAAACGATATGAGAACAGTTTGAAAGGTGGAAGGAAATCAACTGATAACCAAACCGAAACCAAACCAGAACCAAATGCAAACCAAGTAGAAACCAAACCGAAACCAAACCGAAACCAAACTGAAACCAAACCGAAACCTAATGATAATGTAAATGTAAATGATAATGATATAAAAGAAAACACCCTAAAGGGTGTTAAAGAAAAGCGCTTCGCGCCACCCACTCCGGAGAATGTGAGGGAATATTGCCGGGAAATGGGATACACGCATGTTGATGCTGATCGATTTGTAGATTTCTACTCTGCCAAAGGCTGGATGGTAGGCAAGAATCACATGAAAGACTGGAAAGCAGCAACACGGAACTGGGAGAGAAGCCAGCGGCAGGAATCGACCGCCAAAGGCACAGAAAAGAAATCTCAGACCCGCTTTTCTAACTTTGAACAGCGCAATTACAACTACGACGAGTTGATCTATGCTGACATCAAGGGAGGTGCGGGATGAGAACGCGGGACAAGAGCTATGATTATTACGGGATATCGCCGGAAGATGCGAAGAAGCTACGGAATTATTGCCGTAACATGGACCAAGAAGACAAGCTCAGACTCTTCCAGTGTGCGATATCGAAAGCGCCAGGATTAGAACTGCTGATATACGAGAGCATCACCGAAGGAATCGGATACATAAGCTTGAGGCGCAGGCGAGGCGGGATACCAGCAAAGGCTGATGATTTCTACGCATATCAGCGCCGGACATTAGCGGATTTCTACGACTGGCTGCGGATGACAGGGAGGTGGAAGTAGATGGGGAATATGGCGCTGTATACGGTCATTGACCGAAAAACAAACAAAACAGTGTGCGTCAACAAAACATCTCGTGATCTTACTCTCCTGATCGGAATCGATGCCGATAGAGTGCACCAGTACGCAAAATCACAGAATGCATATAAACGACGTTGGCTGATATACAAGTCTGGGAGCCGAGTTGGATATGACCCGAGCAAAGAGACACTGAGACATGAGTGGGATAAGACCGTCAAATGGATTTTGACCGGAGAAAAACAGGAGGAACGTAATATGCTTGCATATGGCGTAAAAGATATCGTGATGGATCACGTAATATGCCGAAATGCACCTCTGGCAGAAGTGGCCAGAAAAACCGGAGCGCCTGCGGGGAAAATCCCAAGCATGGCGAAGGGGGGGCGCTTGCACGATGGGCGCTACCTCATATGGGTAGAGGGAGAGCTTGAGGATATTATAGACCAGAAATTCCGAGAGGACTGGGACACAACTCGCAAGAGTGTGCTTAATGGGCTTGCGGAGGCATACAAGAGAGGAGAAAGGTAAAAGGAAATCATGTTATTGGGTAAAGATGAGGAAAAGCTCCAGCGGTACACGCAGGCGCAGATTTTTATGGACAGGATCGCGCTTGCCGCGCATAAGGTTAAGCCAGGAGATAAGCTGACGGTATGGACGCTCAAATGCAGTACGACAGAAGCTTGCAATAACAGGACGGAAGTCCACAGGAAAGCAAAGGTAATTGCGGTTTATCCACATTTTGTCCACACGAGGCTGCCAAGCCCATATCCTGGGAGGGCAGGGTGCGAAGAGAGTTTCCGCTGGGACGATATCGTGAAATGGAATAAGTATTTATGGGAGGGCGCACAGAATGAAAGTGTTAGTCGCATGTGAAGAGTCACAGACCGTTTGCAAGGCGTTTCGCGACCTTGGACATGAAGCGTATAGCTGCGACATCAAAAAGCCGTCTGGTGGTCATCCAGAGTGGCACATCCTTAACGATGCGCTCAAAACGCTTGAGGGGGGGGCAAATCGTGACTATGGACGGCAGAGTTCATAATGTCGGAAAATGGGACATGCTGATTGCTCATCCGCCGTGCACCTATCTGTCGAACGTGGCAACGAGATTTTTCTCGTTGAAATGCACAGAGCCGGAGAAAGTTGTGGAACGGTGGCGAGAGCGGGCATACGGTGCGGTGTTCTTCATGCATTTTGCACTGGCGCACATCGACAAGATTTGCATCGAGAACCCGGTGGGATTTATGAACAGCGCATACCGTAAAGCGGATCAGATTATAGATCCTTACATGTTCGCTGAGAGTGTAGAAGATACTGAAAACTATGTAACAAAGCGTACCTGTTTATGGCTGAAAGGCTTACCGCCGTTGGAGGGAACAGGACTTCCGAAGCCGGATAACGCGAAAATGTTTGGAAGATTACCGAGCGGAAAAGTCCGGACATGGGAAGATACATACAGCCATAATGCGGGAGTAAGATCAAAGACGTTTTCGGGAATAGCGAAAGCGATGGCGGAACAGTGGGGAGGTAAGGAATGATTAGAGTAATGGTTGGCTTCTGGATCGTATGTATAACAGTGATTTCCTTCATCCTTTGTATTGCGGAAGATGATATAAAAGAGAAACTGCTTATAGTGGGAGCCACTGGGATATTTTTGGCCATGCTATTATTTGGCCTGTGGTTGATAGGAGGGTGAGACAGATGATCTGCGATATCAAGAAAGAATACAGCGATAAGTTCGACGAGCTTCGCAAGGCCCGCGTGGAAATGAGCTATTACAAGTACGGACCGGCGGCGGAGAACTTTGGACAGCACTATGTGGATGCCCTCGGCACTATGCAGAAGTGCATCCAGAAATACAATGAGACCGGAAACACCGAGTATCTGTGTGACGCAGCCAATTACTTGATGTTTGAATATATGTATCCAGCGATCCCCGGAGCACATTTCCGGGCCACAGACAGCGGAGAGAGCGCCGGGATCGTGGGACTCTCGGTGAGGGAGGCGGAGCAGTATGGCAACGATTAGTATGATAGATGCAATTGGAGAGCCTGCAATGCTTGAAATGCTTGCAGAAGAGGCCAGTGAACTGACACAGGCAGCGTTAAAAGCTTCCCGAGTTTTGCGTGGAGAAAATCCTACACCAGTGACAGTCGGGGAAGCTCTTACACATTTGGTAGAAGAGTATACAGATGTAGTTCAATGCGCACTGGAACTGCACATGCAAACGGATTTAGTACAGATGAAAAACAAGCACGACAGATTTGAGGAAAGATGGAGAAGAGAACATGGAAAAGGAACGCTGTGATAACTGCCTTTACGAGTACGCCTGCGACTGGAGCAAGGCAGGCGAAGAGCTGAGATGCGAGGATTGGAAGCCGGAACTGAGTCCAAGCGAAAATGAGTAAATAACAAAAGCGGCGGACCACCCGCCAAGATGATTCCGCCGCTAAGAAAATAAATCGCTTAAGTCCATTATAACCGACTTGAGCGCCAAAATCAAGGAGGTACTTATGAGTAACATCAAATCCGATATCATCAATACTATCACTGTTACGATGTCCGTATATATCCGGGACAGAGAAGTCCTTGATGTATTGGAGCTTGTGTTGGCTAATGAGCTTATGAAGGTGAATGTCGAAGAGATCACGACTCTTCCGGCAGAAGTAAAGAGTAGCGTGGATCAGCGTAATGCCTATCTTGTGCAGCTTTTTATGATCCAGAAACGCCACCTAAAAAAGCGCACGATTGAGGCGTATATGGGATCGGTACGCCGCTTGGTGCTGGCTACAGGAAAACGTCTGGATCTTATCGACACGCTGGATATTGATTGGTATCTGGCACAGTACGAGAAGCACAAAGGCGTGAGGACGGAGAAAATCACGAACCGAACCTACAATAACGAGCGCCGGAATCTCTCAGCATTCTTTACATGGATGCGGAAGTCAAAGATCATACAGGACAACCCTGTAGATAATGTGGACGCGAAAAAAGTTGTTATGGGGAAAATCGACTACTATAGCCGGGAGGAGATAATTGAGCTGCGGGACGCGTGCAAATCAAAGCGGGATCGTGCCATTATCGAAGTATTCCGCTCCACCGGTGCGCGTGTAGGAGAGATCGCAGATATCCGTCTGGATCAAGTGGATATGCATATCGGCGATATCCCGATCATTGGCGAGAAGGGCGGACGTGCCAGAACATTATATCTGGATGCCGAGGCGAGATATTATCTTGCAGCGTATCTTGATGAGAGGAAGGATAACAGCCCGTACCTCTTTACCCAGACCGTAGGTGCAAAGCGAGGGAGGATGGGGACAGCAACATACCGGACTATCATGCGTAAGATCGGCAAGCGTGCGAAGATCCAGTGCCGTGTGTATCCGCACAAGATGCGTAAGACACTGGGAATGGATCTCAAGCAGCATGGTCTTGATATCGGCATTATCCAAGAGATCCTCGGACACGCGTCACCGGCAGTCACCAGTATGTATTACGCTCAGTCCACAACGGAGTCGCTGAGAAGTGTACGCCAGAGGTTGAGCGCATAAGGCGGAAAATTAAGATTAGTTGGAGGAAAATAAACCATGAACTTGCTAACAAAATCTAAAAAGTTATTGGATAAATTGAAAAGAAATAAAAGGTTCTCCAAATATCCATGTGAGGATTATCTTCATAATGCATTGAAATATCTTCAAGATGGTGCTAATTGTGGTGCTTATACGGAAATATGTTGGGCACTTATTAAAAGCGGAGCAGGATTAAAAGAAGATGAAAGAGAAATCTTTGAAAAATATCAAGAGAGGTTCATAAATTAAGATTTGGAGGCAGAGATTGTGGACGAAATTTACAGAGTTGTACGCTATATAAGATCATGCAGAAAAGCAGAAATTGATTGTACAGTTACAATCGATAAAAAGGAAACGCATTTGATACTAAACGCACTGTCCAAACAGATCCCTATGAAGGTAAATGAGATACATGTCGATGAATATGTTTGCCCGGCATGTGGTGCAGAAAACCTTAATGGAGATTTTAAGAAGATATGCTATCACTTCTGCCCGATGTGCGGGCAGGCAATCTATCAAGAAGAGTAGGACTTGAGAGGTGATGACAAATGAAGGTAGACCATATAGAGACGTGCGTGTGCATAGACCATGAGCCGACAGTAGCAGATAGCGTATATTACAGGATGCCGCAGCTCAAAGTAACAAATGGACAAGAATGGAGCGCTTTCTGCCCTAATTGCGGACGAGGTGGATGTCTCGACTTTAAGTCGCAATATCTTGCCCTTGTGCATTGGAATAAGATGCAGAAAGGACTAAAAAACCTTGATGATATATTAAATTAAGATTTGGGAAAGGAGACCTTAGATGGATAGTAGACCAGAAATAACCGCAATGCTATCGCGGTCCATCCAACAGCATATTTGTCCGGATAACGACACAAGAATTTATTGGGCAAGGGAAGTAACTTTTGACTATAAAACCTCTAAAGCTGGACGCGTGGATTTCATAAAATTCCATCCACTTAATAATACCGTATCTGGCATTGAAAAGGGTGATTTCTATTGTTATGAGGTTAAGTCATCAGTAGAGGATTTTCATTCAAAAAACGGTCATAACTTCTTAGGAGACTATAACTATTATGTAATGCCAGAGGAGGTGTATGAGCAGATCAAGAAAGAGATTTCTTACCAGGTAGGCGTGTACGTTCCGGACGGAATGGATTATCGTGGCGGGTGGTACAACCTTAAAGCGATCAAGAAAGCAAAGAGAAAAGATAGGAGCAAGCCAGTGGCTGAAATGTTGTTAATGATGTTTCGTTCTGCGGCAAGAGATAGAAAAAAAATTGTTACCCAAACTGAAATTGTCAATGATAAAAGAAAAGGAGATAATGATCATGAAAAGGAAAAAGAGAAATGTACTATCCTTAGCAATTTGTCGCGTCAATGATGCATGGGAGGGTGAAAGATGTTAATTTTGCCGATCAAAAAACAGTGGTTCGACATGATCCTGACAGGCGAAAAACAGGAGGAGTACCGGGAGATCAAGCCATATTACACGCAAAGATTTAGCAAAGTGTTCCCGATGGTTGGTCAGATTCCTGTGGATCAGCATGAAGAACAGGTGCGTTTCACAAACGGATATGGATGGAAAGTACCGGCATTCATCGCGGACTGCTGCCTCGAAAAACGGGAAGGCCGTGCGGAATGGGGCGCTGAACCAGGAAAAGAGTATTACGTACTGGTGATCAAAAAGATCCGTTGGAAAAGCATGGATGGTCTTGGTGGACATCTCACTTCTTAAGATTTGGAGGTATAGATGGATAAGAAAGAATATGAAGAGATAGAAAAGAATGCTAATATCCTGCAGCACAATGCAAGCATTAACTGCAATGCGGATATCCAAAAGGCTCAGAATTATTACAACGGATACCAGCAGGGGGTAGAGGATTTATTAAAGTACATAAGACAGCGCCGGTATTAAGATTTACGGAGGTAGAAAAGATGATCCGAAAAGGAGATAAAGTCATTATGAATGGCAAATATTATGTGTCAGAGAAAAATAAAGACAAGGAATTTATTGTAACAACCGAACCAACAGAGGTATGTGGGACATTATCCGTCTGGCTTGAGGGATTTAGAGGTTGTTATGCGGTTGATGGATTAACGAAAGTTGGTTCAAAGTTGGTTCATTGAATTAATATTTGGGAAAGGAGACCTTAGATGGATAGTAGACCAGAGACAACAGCAATGTTGTCGCTTGCAATTCAGCGGCACATTTGCCCGAACAATGATCAAAGAATTTACTGGGCCAGGGAAGTGACTTTTGATTACTCAACTACAAATGCGGTTCGTGTGGATTTTATGAAATTCAAGCCGGTAAACAATACTGTGTCTGGCATAGAGAAGGGAGATTTCTATTGTTATGAGGTTAAGTCATCAGTAGAGGATTTTCATTCAAAAAACGGTCATAACTTCTTAGGAGACTATAACTATTATGTAATGCCAGAGGAGGTGTATGAGCAGATCAAGAAAGAGATTTCTTACCAGGTAGGCGTGTACGTTCCGGACGGAATGGATTATCGTGGCGGGTGGTACAACCTTAAAGCGATCAAGAAAGCAAAGAGAAAAGATAGGAGCAAGCCAGTGGCTGAAATGTTGTTAATGATGTTTCGTTCTGCGGCAAGAGATAGAAAAAAAATTGTTACCCAAACTGAAATTTAGGAGGCGAATTATGACAAAAGAACAGATTCACGAAGCACTGTGCGAAGTTCCAGATGAAGACAAAATGAGGTTAGCCATAGCCTGCCAAATGAATGGTACTGATATCCAAGATGTAGAGATAGTCTTAGCAAATGTGCTAACAGGAGTGGAAAAAACAATAAAGCCAGCAATCGAATATTATAAGTATTTAGGAGGAAAATAATGGCGAATTTCGATGAAGATTAGTGTATAGCCAAAAAGCCCCGAAGGGAATCCTTCAGGGCTTTTTGTTGTTCCTCGCTTTGTTTTCCTCGCTCCAATCTAATAATGTCCAGCCTTTGTACTGATAACAGCCTCTTTTCTTTTTGCCTTGCATGGTCCGTTTGATGGACCGGATCCCGTACGAAAACTGTGTTGGCGTTCCAGGGAGCATATCAGCGTGCTCGCTTGCCCATAATGACAAGTTGTTGATATTATATATGGTCCCGTCTGGAGACTGGACAACCCAACTTTTGGCGAGGGCATTTGTTTCAAAATGTCCGCTATTTGGACTCAGAACAGCCGCTTTTTGAGCAATTATAAGATTCTGCGCGGATTTACCAACTTTTCCAATGGCGGCGCGCTCGATCTTTTCACACGCCTTGCTACAGGTCTTTTTCTCAGACGAGGGGGAGGCATAGAAATATTTCCCGCATATAACACATTTTTTGTGATTCCTGATATACTCTGCGCGGCATTTTTGGGAGCAATAATATTTATTTCTCCCAAGATCGCCACCACAATTTAAGCATGTTTGATTCATGTTTTAGCCTTCCTGCGTTGATTCTCAATCGCAAATTTCATCGAACGCAGACAATGCGGCAATGATAAAGCTATTGACGGATGGATATCCAAGAGCTTCTGATTTTTGCTGTATGCGCTCTTTTTCGCCTTTTTTGAGGACAAGATTAATTCGGTCATAGTTTTTCTTGTTATAACGATTTTTAACATCGGAAGATGTCCTGCTCATTCTATATTTGCTCCTTTCTGGTATTTGTCCAGAGCTTCCTTAGCCTCTTCCAAACTGGCATATAATCCAAGGTATGTATTCTTGTGCTTTACCTGCCATTTTCTGCGCTGACGATGCCATGTAATCCCAACGATGCCTGATTTTGGAAGCCCGCTCTCGTACGTTTCTCCGGGAGGGAGTAATCGTTTTCCACGGTTAATATCTACTCTATCCTGCCAGATTTTTTTGAGCTTTTTAGCACACTCTTCCGAGCAAGTAACGGTCGGAGAGTCTTTGTCAAATACTTTCCCACAAACAGCGCAAACCCAACCGTTGGATCTCATTTCAGCTCTGTGAGGAGCGTACTTGTCTTTATTATCAATCATATACTGGCGTTTGTGTGCGTTGACTTTTTCGCGAACAGCGTTTTCTGCACATTCGGGGCAATAGACCTGCAACCCGGCTTTCACGACATATTCTTTACCACATTTTTTGCAGATATCTATACTTCCGAGCGGACGGGGTGAGTATTTTTGCGAACGGTACATTTTCCGTCTCGCTTTCAACCTTCTCTCGCTGCATTCCGGGCAATACCAAGCGCGTGGGCCACCGTAAAATTGCGATCCGCATTCGCGACAAGTCCGTAGCCTAACAACACTTTCGCGTTTGATTTCAGCTGAGCAGGCAGGGCACATGTATATGCCTATGGAGTCAGCTTCAAACACTGTGCCGCATTTCTTACATTTCTTAAGACGCATTACATAATCCCCTCGATTGAGGTCGCAATAACCTCTGCGTATGCTATGATAACTTCGTTCTCATCGTTACCGTACTCATAACGATTGCCGGCAATAATAACTGGCTTTCCGCCATAGGTGTCGGATTCCTTGAGAGCATCGATAAGCAGTTCTTCTGCTTTTTCGGCTTCTTCCTCATCCAGATTACAGAGATCGAAAACAGAATAATCACAGGTACCATTAAGCTCAACTGGATTTTCCGTATTGTAAGATGAACAGTCGTTTTCATAATCCCAGTCGAAACTATCTCTGCAAATATCACCGACGCTGTAATCTTCGTCTTCACTAAGGTGCCGAATAGCTACTACTGAGTATCCCTCTTCTGTTATCTTTCTCAATAAATCCTGCACTGTCATGGTAACAACCTCCGTTCCTTTGATGGTTTAAGTATAGCATACTTGCACAAGTATGCTATACACAGATTATACAAAACCTGCGATTAAATTAACGTGGGGATACGTGCGGATAGAAAAAAGAGTATAATAATGATTGGAGGGGTATGCTATGCCGAATTTGAACGGAATCATGAAAAAATTACAACGCGCGATCCTCTCGACAGGTTTGATTATCAAGATCGGGAGCAGCCAGTTTTACAGCGCGGATCAAAAGAGAATGATTACGATGTGGACGGTGAGCACACCTACACTCGAAAGGACACGAAATGGATGGAGAGTGCGGGACATGGAGATTATCCGCACTGCATCCCAGGTGGATGTCGTGATGACGCTAAAAGAGATATGGGAGCAATCCAGGGAATGGAATAAGGAGGAACCGTGGTGAGAGATATTAACACCAGAGACAGGGAGACAGAGGAACAGAATAAAATGCTTGAATGTAGCGTATGCGGGATGAAGTTCGCCCCGATAGCACATTGGAGATACTCTGCGGAGGAAGATAAGAATGTTGGATTGTTCGCTGGGATTAGTAACACAGAACGCCCACCGATCCATGATGCATTCGATTGCCCACGCTGCGGGTGCCAGATTATTGCGAACAGCCGTATGAGACGAGCGATAGGGCAAGCGTAAAGCTCTTTGAGGATCTGGTCAAGTGCAGAATGGCAAGCTTGAGCGAGACGAATAGGCTATATTAAGAGATAATGGGATGGTGAGTGCATGGCAAAGCTTACGCCGAAGCAGAAGGCATTTGCGGACAATTACATAGCGAATGGCGGAAATGCGACTGACGCGGCGAGAAAAGCGGGATACAAGTGTCCAGAAGTACAAGGATGCCAGCTCTTAAAGAATCCTAATGTTGCAGCCTATATAGCCGAGCGGCAAGCCGAGATCGATAAGATCAATGGCACAGACATCATGTCACTTGCCGATATCCAGAAACGCCGCTCACAGATCGCAAATGGCGTACTGACGGACTCTTTCGGCTTCTCTCCGGCGTTTGGGGAGCAACTTAAAGCGATGTCTGATTTGGAAAAGGCGCTTACCATCAAAGAGTCGCAGGAAGCGCAGAGAAAGGCGGAAGAAGAGGCAAGGAGAGCCGGAGAGTACCACATGGATCTGGACATCATCGCTGATGTTTTCCACCCGATGATCCGGGACGTGCGCCGCGGAAACCATACAGAATACATTTTGCCCGGCGGACGAGGCTCAACCAAGTCCTCCGGGATTTCGTGCATAATTCCGGAGCTATTGAAAAATAACCCTGATATGCACGCCCTGGTGCTCCGTAAGGTCGGCAATACCATCAAAGACTCTGTGTATGCGCAGCTCAAATGGGCGATATCAAAGCAAAAACTCGACAAGGACTTCCGTTTCAAGACATCACCATTCGAGATCACATACAAGCCGACTGGCCAAAAGATCTATTTCCGAGGAGCAGACGATCCATTCAAAATCAAATCCATTAAGCCGGAGTTTGGCTACATCGGCATCATATGGTTCGAGGAGCTGGATCAGTTCTCCGGGCCGGAAGAGGTGCGAAACATCCAGCAGTCCGCGATCCGAGGCGGAGATAAGGCGTATAAGTTCAAGAGTTTTAACCCGCCACGAAGCAAAAACAACTGGGCAAATGAGTACACAGAAGAGGCAGAGTTTAAGGACGATGCCGCTGTTGTGGTACATAGCACATATAAGGATGTACCAAAGGAATGGCTAGGCGAGCAGTTTCTTAATGATGCAGAGCATCTGAAAGAGGTCAATCCAGATGCCTATGAAAACGAATACATGGGTGTAGCCAACGGCAATGGTGGTAATGTCTTTGAGTATATCGAAGAGCGGACCATAACCGATGAGGAGATCAGCCAGATGGATCGCATATATGCTGGCGTTGACTTCGGTTGGTATCCGGATCAGTACTGCTATCTCCGCACGTACTATGATGCGGCGCGGGAAAAGATATATCTGATAGATGAGCTGTATGTAAACAAATGGAGCAACGATAAAACGGCAAAGTGGATTAAGCAAAAAGGCTATGATGATTACACGATGATATGCGATTCCGCCGAGCCGAAATCTATAAACGATTACAGGGATGAAGGATTACCTGCCAGAGGAGCTGTCAAAGGTCCCGGAAGTATCGAATATGGGTTTAAATTCCTCCAGACCAAAACCATTGTCATGGATCCAAACCGCACGCCTAATGCGTGCAAAGAGATAAAGGCTTATGAATATCCGAGAGATAAAGACGGCAATATTATTAGCGGATATGTGGATGGAAACGATCATGCGATATCAGCCCTGCGTTATGCGTATGAGCCGTTATTCAATAAGCGTGGATATCATGCGTGACTAACACACAGCAGCAATAGCAAGGCGGTGACATATGGGACTTTTATCATCAATTAAGAGGTGGCTTGATATGATATTTAAGCAGCAAGCAGAGGACGATTTTGACGTTAAATCCGTTGTATCCCCAGAGATGGAAGTGATTCTCAGGCGATGTGCGAACATCTATGCAGGTGCTCCGCCGTGGCTGAGTGCCGATGACGATATACGCACGATCAATTTTGCAAAGGCGGTTAGCTCCGAGACAGCGCGGCTTGCAACGCTGGCGATTGGGATCCAGATAGAGGGATCGGCAAGGGCGGAGTGGCTACAGAAGCAGATCGATGCTGTGTACTTCCATCTGCGTGAGTGGGTGGAGTTCAGCTGCGCTTACGGCACCGTTTTCCTCAAGCCTAACGGAGACAGCTTGGATCTCTTCACGCCGAAAGATATCCTACTTGTGGACTATGATAATTTGGGCATTAAGGGGATTATTTTCAAGGATTCGTACACGCAGGGAGATAGATTCTACACGCGCCTGGAGTACCACCGCTTTGCGGAGACTACCGAGAACGGTGTGACCACATACCCGTACTACATCAGCAACCGGACATACATGTCAAAGTCTGCGGACAGTATCGGAGACAAGATTCCGATGGCTAAAACAAAGTGGGCTGGCATGATGGAGGACACTCCGCCGATCCTCAAGGCAAGCGGCGAGAAGTTGGACGGTCCAATGTTTGGTATGCTCCGCACACCACACGCCAATAACATTGATATCGATTCTCCGTTAGGACTGCCGATGTATTCGGAGGCTATTGAGGAGTTGAAAGATCTGGATGTGGCATACAGCCGGAATGCCGGAGAGATATGGGACAGCCAAAAGATTGTACTTGCTGATGATCGCTTACTGATGCCAGACGGGCAGAAAGTTACTGACCGCACGCCGGAGCAGATAAGAGCAAAGCGCGAGCAGATGGGACTCCCCAGATATGTCAAGAATGTCTATGGATCTGACGCAAAGGAATTCTATTCTGAGATCAACCCGCAGCTCAACACGGAAGCAAGGCTTGCCGGAATCAACGCGCTGCTGTCTCAGATCGGCTACAAATGCGGATATAGCAACGGCTATTTTGTATTTAACGAAAAATCCGGTATGGTGACAGCCACACAGGTGGAGTCTGATGATCGCCGTACAATCCAGCTTATCAAAGATGTGCGGGACAAACTGGAGAACGCATTGGACGGTGCTATATATGCTCTGAGCGTCTACGCGGACCTCTACGGGCTTGCACCTGTGGGGACCTATGAAATCACCTATGACTTCGGAGATATCACTTACAACCGCGAGGAGGATCGCGCGAGATGGTGGCAATATGTGATGCAGGGAAAAGTTCCAGCATGGATGTACTTCCAGAAGTTCGAGGGTATGTCAGAAGAGGACGCGAAGGCAATGGTGGAGGAAGCCACACCAAAGGAAGACAACAAATTATTTGGCGAAGAGTAATGAGGTGATGAGATGCTTGATCCGCGATACTTACAGCACATCGCAGAGGGGGCGGAAGAAATCTCCTCAGAACTCCATAGCTATATCATTCGCCGCATCGTAGACCGTATGATGATCCGCATCGGGAGAGGGGAGGAATACCTCTTTACGTCTGCGGATCGATGGCAGATAGAGATCATGCAGGACTCCGGCGCATTACTGGATGATATCATCCCGGAGATCGCCAAGTACACGAAGCGAGAGCGGAAGGAAATCAAGGCGGCGATGGAAGAAGCCGGAATAAAAGCTGTGGAACAGGACGATAAAATTTACGAAGCCGCCGGCCTTTCACCGATGCCACTTCTGGAGTCACCGCAGCTGATCCGGCTCATGCAGCGCAACTATGACGCAACCTTGGGCGAGTGGGATAATTACACCCGCACGACCGCAGACGCGGCACAGCGGCTTTTTATCAACTCGTGTGATACCGCTTACCACAAAGTCACAAGCGGCGCTGTATCGTACACACAGGCGGTCAGAGAGGCGGTTGATGAGGCGGTATCCAGCGGCGTATATGTCAACTACACCAACGCTGAAACAGGGAAGATCCATCGCGATACGATCGAGACAGCCACCGCCCGGGCGGTGCGTACCGGAGTGGGACAGGCAACCGGCGCGATCAGCCTGGAACGCATGAAGGAGATGGAATGGGACATCATCCTTGTTTCGGCGCACTTAGGAGCGCGAACCGGAGACGGCGGAGAGAACCCCGGCAATCATATGTGGTGGCAAGGGAAATTCTATTCCAGATCCGGCAAAGACAAGCGTTTCCCACCGTTCTCCGTCACTGGATACGGGACTGGAGAGGGGCTGTGTGGGTGGAATTGCCGCCACAGCTTCGGGTCCGGGGACGGTGAAAACAACCCATATACAGGCATCAGAACAAAAGAGAGCGAGAAAATAGAAAAGCTTGAACAACGCCAGCGAACGCTTGAGCGGAGGATCCGGAAGACAAAGCGGATTGTTTCCGGGATGCAGACAGCCGTGGAAGCCTGCAAGGATCCGCAGGCAAAAGCGGCGTTGCAAATGGAGCTTGATAGAAAATCATATCTCTTACAGCGCCAGAACGCGGCATACAATCAATTTTGCGATGACAACGATCTTCGACCGCTGGCGGATCGTCTGAGAATTGCCAGATGGGGAAGAGAACAGGCAGCGAAAGCACGCGGGGCGGCGCGAAGATATCAAAATGCGATGGAGGATAAATGAGTGGGAGAGCTTGAAATCATAAAAGAATTCCTGTCGATATGCAGCGGAATTACAGTCATCGGCGCGGCTTGCAGTGTGATCTATAAGGCATACAAGTCGGCGAAACAGCCACAGAAGGACATTGAAAGCCGTGTAGGTGCCATTGAGACAGACATCAAAGACATCAAAGAGAAGCTTAATAACGATTATGCCTCTATCAACGCGAATCGGGAAGATACGCAGCTTTTAATGAGAAGCATGTTCAATCTCATTGAAAACAAGATCACCGGAAACAATATTGAGGGATTAAAAAAAACGAGGGACGAACTTATCCAGGCTTTGACGGAAAAATAAGGGGAATCGCCTTGAAAATCTATCAGTTCACGGTGCCGGAGCTGGAACGTTTCCGGCAGCTTGCCAATTTTACGCCTGATGAGAGAGCTCTATTTGAGTATCGGAGCAAGGGGATACCATTAGAAACATGTGCGGAGAAGATGAATATCAGCACATCGACGGCGAAGCGACTCAGCCGCCGGGTAAATGCAAAAATCATTCGTTTATGCCCGTATAATGTGATATAATAGATGCAGATACGCAATGGACGCGATGTAATCGCGGAAAGCGAACAAAAGAAGAAAAAGGGAAGTAGCCAGATCTCCGCGGCTACTTCCCTTTTTCTTCTTTGCAACGAACTAAAGATTTTTTCTCTTCTTCTAACTTTTCTAACAATAATCTCGCCGCCCACTCTGGCGGGATTGATACGCCGGAATCCCATCTCTTGATTGTTGCGAGCGGGATTCCAAAGCGTTTTGACATCTCATCTTGTGTGAGTCCGGCTGCGATCCGGGCTGATTTAATTCGGTTTTCCATTGACTCGGTCTCCCTAATATGCTATAATGTATGTGTCGGATATACTGGATGCTGTATATCCGGATTGCCAGCAATTCCGGCGATCACGGATTGAAACTAATTTAAGATTTACGTTTCAAGCGAAAAGCTCATGCCGCCTATGCATGGGCTTTTTTCTGCTTAAATGTCGTCATATCTGCCATCCTTTTTCCCTTTGTGGTATGCGGTGTTGATCGTATTCATGAGAAGCGCCAACTGTTTCGCTGTCAGCTGATCCACGAACTCGTCCGGGATCTGGTCCACGATCGTGCGCATCGTCTGTCCGCCATTAAACCCATGATACAGTTCAACGTACAGCTTTTCTGCTCTGTTTATCTTGATACTCTTTCTTGCTTTCCCGTTTTTATCTTTCATAAGCCAACTCATATTTTACCTCCTATGGTTTCCTTTTCTTTATCTTATGTCTATAGTATAGTATCAATTTGATACTTTGTCAAGAAAAAAGTATCAAATTGATACTTTTTCTAAAAGGTAATCAAGATAGCTTTAAAAGATACTTTTTCGATACTTTTCTGACCTGTTGCCTCTCTCTCCCATGTGCCATAATGTGAGTATAGGATAACGATAGAAAGGGGAAGTGCCTATGAATGGATATACTCCGTACAGTATGGGAATGGGCGGATACATGGCGGATCAGGCGGCGTTACAGCAGCGGATCCAACAGATGGAACAGGGGTTACAGCAAGGAATGCCACAGCGCCAGACGGCACTGGTGCAGAACGTGAACTGGATCCAAGTCGCAGGGCTTGAAGGGGCACGGAACCAGATTGTACAGCCGGGACAGACAGCGTGGATGATGGACAACAACAGCCCGATGTTTTACGTCAAATCTGTCGATGGAATGGGCAGTGCGACGCTTAAAGCGTTTGCGTTTAAGGAAATCCCATTAGCCACATTAACAGCCCCGCAAGCGGCTCCAGCGGCTCCTACCGGTGACTATGTTACCCGTGAGGAGTTCAACGCACTCCTTGACAGACTGGGCGAAAAGCCAGAAGAGAAGAAGGAGGACAAAGCATGAATCCATTACTCAGCATGATGGGCGGAGCCGGAGGAAACAATCCTATGACGGCAATGATGCAGGCTATGCAGGTCGTGAACCAGATCCGGCAGACCGGGAACCCACAGGCGGCACTAAATGTCATGGCACAGCAGAACCCGAATATAAAAAAGGCAATGGACATGTGCCGGGGCAAGAACCCGGAACAGGTATTTAACCAGATGTGCCAGCAGAACGGAATGGATCCCGGGCAGTTCACCGGGATGATGAAATGATGATTTTGTTGACCTCAACAAAACGATAATTCGCTATCACAGCCGGGTGCGCAACGGCTCATGATAAATCTTAAGCAAGGAGAAAACCACATGAATGAGGGAATGTTATCCGCTGCGGATGTGGCGGCAGTAACCAGAAACGACACATGCAACGATATGTGGGGCGGTGGCGGCTGGTGGATCTGGATCATTCTGATTGCGTTCCTCTTCCCGATGATGGGCGGATGGAACCGCGGCGGTGTTGAAAACGGCGTGCAGGACAATTTCATTTCGGATGAGTTTGTGAAGCGCGACATCTTCAACACAAATCAGAACGTATCCAACACAGCATGTCAGACCCAGAGAGATGTACTTGAGAGCAGATATACAACGCAGCTCGGAATGCAGCAGTTAGGTGCTCAGTCTCAGCAGTGTTGCTGCGAAACACAGAAAGAGATCTTACAGAACCGGTATGATGCGGCACTGATGGCGCAGAACATGCAGACACAGCTTGCGCAGTGTTGCTGTGACATCAAGGAAACTGTCCTTGCAGACGGACAGGCAACACGCCAGCTCATGCAGGAGAACACCATCCAGGGACTTCGCGACAAGATTGCGGACCGTGACAGAGACCTCCAGACAGCGTATTGGCAGATCTCCCAGGTCAACCAGACCAAGAACATCGTTGATGCGGTAAGACCGACACCGACACCGGCTTATATTACATGCTCCCCGTACTTCGCGTATAATATGGCTGGATTTGGCGGATGCTGCGGCAATGGTGGAAACGTACTGTGAGAAAATACGATGAGCTGTCCGCGTTGGACATGCTAAATTTGTTCGGCGTATTCTTGCAGGTGATGAATTATGAAAACGATTTGTCGCAGGCAAGCAACGCCGACATCGCGAAGCATCTACAGGAGCAGGACAGGAAGTACCTGGATAGGATCATCGAGAATCAAAACCGAATAATCAGCATGTTGGAAGAATCCATTGCTACGAAGTAGTCTTGCAAATCATAGGGGTAGGCGTGGAGCTTGCCCCTATTTTCGTGAAAGGAGAAGTATTATGCTTAATGTTGTTAATGTATCTGCTCAGACGGTGGCAGCCAATCAGAATGTTCCTTTTGGTAGCACTCGCGTAAAGTCTCGCAGATGCGGATGCCAGAGTGGATGGCTCAATCACATCGAGGGAAGTGGGCTGTTTACAATCACAAACAGGAGCAATCAGCCGATGGCGGTAGAACTCCAGTTTAACGCAAATGTGACGGCTTCCGCGGCTGGCGCAACAGCACTGGTGCTTAAGCTGAACGGCGAGAACATCGGTGGAACCGAGATGGATTATACGGTTGTTACAGCAGATGTATATCAGAATGTAAGTGCAGACACGTTGATCCCGGTACCGGCCGGAACATCTCTTACCGTATCTGTGGGTAATATTTCCGCCGGAGCAGTCCTTGTCAAGGACGCAAACCTCATCATTAAAAAGCTTTCGTAGGAGGTGATCGGCTATGATCGCTTTTAGAAGCAGAATGGACGTTAAGAGCGTTGATGATGTATTTGCAGAGATCAATGCCCGGCAGATCGCAGCGCTTATGATGCACGATCAGATGGCGGACTACTTTGATTTCCTTGGACTGAGCGGATACAAGCGATTACACCTGTACCAGTATTTCGCAGAGAGCAAAGAACGCCGGGACGTGGCACATTACTACATCAACCACCACGGTAAGCTGATACCGGACCGTTTCGAGGGGAACGTGCAGATGATCCCGGAGTCGTGGCGGTCTGCAAATCGGATGAGCGTAGGGAAATCTACGAAGCAGAAAGCAGTAGAGGACGGATTCTCCGTGTATCTTGGATGGGAACAGGCTACAAAAGACGTATACCAGAAGTATGCAACGGCTCTGCGCGAACAGGGGTATGTTGCGGATGCAATCTTTGTGGATAGGCTTGTGGAAGATGTTGATAATGAGCTTGAGCGCTTGGAACGCATCATCACTGATCTCATAACGTCTGGATATGATCCGGTATACATTTTGGAGAGTCAAAAAGAACTACATGATAAGTATAAAAAGAAAATGCGGGGAGGTGTCAAGCATGGAAGCGCTGATTAAGAAACTCAAAGAGCAGCTGAGTATCGAAGCGAAAGAAGCTGTAAACTCGTTGACCACCAACCGGCTGGACGTGATCTATAAGCTTGTTGTGTCGATCTCTTATCTGGAAAAAATGGAGAAGAAAGAGTGGGAAGAAGCCCCGATCGCAGAAGCCGCTGAGAATATCATTAAAAAGTATTCCAACGGGCGATACGACCACAATATTGACGCACTGTACGATGCTTATATTGCGGCAAAACAGGCATATAAGGTTAATGGTGATCAAGGGCATCGGGACAAGCTTATGGAAACAGTCGGCCGGTTAATGGTAGAAGTGTATGACATGCTGTCCACTATGGTGATGGATAGCGACTTTGCCGATGAGAGGCAGGAGATCCAGAAGTATATCCGCAAGCTCGGAAACTGAAAAATGTGGTGATACATGGAGAATAAAAAAATGATAGAATATATAGTGTAAGGTTGACATGGTGAGTTGACATTTTTCTCCATTCAAATGCCAGCTCTATACATATATTGGTGTCATATTTCTATTGCCTCCTTATCAGCACACGTCCTTAAGAGAAATCCAGCCGGACACTGGAGAGGTTGAAAAGCGGATGCAATTTCCGGCGTGTGCATTGCTCCAGGGGAGCATGAAACAAGCGTTACTCCAGAGGAGTATAGTGCGAAGCATAGCACGAAAAAACAAGTTGCTAACCGGCATTTGCCGGTTGTGGGGAGATAGATCGTAATTGGTAGCGTGGCGGACTGTAAATCCGTTGTCTTTAGACCTTGCTGGTTCAAGCCCAGTTCTCCTCATTCCGCCTTTGGCTGGGGCGGAGCCGTATTTCATGGTACACCTTTCTCATATGGGACACCCCGAACAGATCCGGGGTGTTACTGGAATGTAGCTTAGTGGGAAAGCACACGACTTTTAATCGTGATAACGTGGGTTCAAACCCCACCATTCCAATGTGTCCGGGTCGCTCCCGGATGAACTGAGAGTAGCGCAATGCCTCAGAGAGATTGACAATGCCCGCACGAGAAATTGTGCGGGAGGCGCACATGGACCAATAGCTCAGTCGGTCAGAGCAACCGGCTCATAACCGGTCGGTCCGGAGTTCGAATCTCCGATGGTCCACTACCACGCCGAAGGTTTATTCGGCTCAATCCACACCGCTGACGAGCGGTTATAATACACGTTTAGGAGGATATATGCAGAACATTGAACAGATTTTACAGGAGCTTGAAATCGAGGTTCCAGAGAGCAAGAAAGACGATCTGAAAAAGAAAATGTTGGAAAACTACCGCACAGTAGCTGACTACAACAAACAGGTGTCAAAAGCCGACGATTACAAGAAATCACTCGACTCCGTGCAGGAACAGCTTGCAGGTTTTAAGGATGTTGACGTTGATGACCTCAAGGGACAGATCCAGACGTTAAATCAGCAGCTTGCTGATGAGAAAGCTGGACGCGCTGCCGACGCAAGGAAAATCGAAGTCGAAAAACAGGTGAGTGAGTTCTTGGCGTCTACAGACGAAAAAGGTGCAAAGCAGTACGAGTTCATGAACGGAATCACCGAGGAGTATTACAAAAAGGCTCTCATGGAAGAACTGGACAAGGATTCTGCAAAAGGTAAGTCCATCAGTGATATCTTTAACGGGATGATCACCGATAAGGATGGAAACCAGAAAGAGGGAATCTTCGTTGACAAGCAGCAGACCGCAGCACAGCACAACGCGGCACGCTTTACAGCTCCGGCTAAGAACGGAAACCGAGGCAGAACAGGATTAACGAAGGAAGATTTCCGTAAGATGAATCTGGACGAAAGGCTGAAATTAAAGCAGTCTGATCCAGAGCTTTACACGGCACTCAGCGAGTAGCCGACAAACCGACTATGTGATCGAGCATAGCCGCTAACCTAAACACCCTTAAGAATTATAGGTAGATGGGACTTTTTACGTTCACTTCTAAAATAGTCCATCTACAGAAAGGACTACATCTATGGCAAGAACTGGAACATTCGGCGGTTTCTCTTTTGACCCGGAAGTGTTTTCTGGGTATATGGCAGAACAGCCAACATGGAATGATGCAATTATCAATTCTGGCATTCTCGTGCAGGATTCCACAATCATGGATCTGATCGGAACAAAGGGTAACGTGGCAACACTTCCTTTCTACGTGCCGATCGATGAGGCCGATTCTCAGGCACTTAACAACGATGGTGAGACAGATAACACGCCGGTTGAAATCACCGGAAAGAAGCAGACAGCAATGCTTATCCAGAGAATGAAGGCTTGGAAAGCACAGGACTTCACAAAGGAGTTGACCGGTGCTGAGCCGCTGACTCACGTTGCAAACTCTGTTGCAGGATTCTACAAGCAGACCCGTGTGCGTGATCTCATGGCCATCGTTGATGCGGTACTGTCTTTGACAGGAATGTCTTCGCATATCACAGATATTACGGCAGCGAAGCCGTCTGTCGGTGGATCTGCGACTGCAACAGATGCGAATAAGATTGATGCAACCACATTAATCTTTGCACAGCAGAAAGCACTTGGCGATTCGTCTGAAAAGATGGGATTGCTGTTCCTTAACAGCTACATTTTTGCAAAGTATAAGGCTCTTGGGCTGGTAGATTACAACAAGTACACCGTGACCAATGCACTCGCTAGTGACGTAAATCTCCCGTCCATCGGCGGATTTATCCCAGTTGTATCTGATAGGTATACGGTAGATACTTCTGGCGATATCCCGGTGTATAAGACTTACATGATCGGCGCAGGATCCATTTTAACCTGCGACAAGACAAACTATGAGGATCCGTACTATGCGGACTACGATCCGGAGACTAAGGCAGGTATCCGCAAGCTTTATACAAAGCAGGGTTATGTGCTCCACCCGAACGGATTCAGCATTGACACAAGCAAGATCACAAAAGAGTCTCCGACCAACGCAGAGCTTGGAGCGAAAGCAAACTGGTCTCTCGTTTACAACCACAAGAATATCCGTATGGGTATGATCAAGTCCAACGGCTAAGGAGGATTCCGGCATGGCATACGCAGATTATGAGTTTTACACAAAATCATTTTTCGGCAATGTCGTGCCGGAATCTGATTTTGTGCGGCTTGCGGAGAGAGCGAGTGATTTTCTCGACACGCTGACGTTTGATCGGCTGACGGACGGACTGCCTACACCGGAGAAATACCAGAAGCGGATCAAGAAAGCCGTGTGCGCTGTGGCGGAGATCTACTATCAGTTGGATCTCGCACAGAAACAGGCGCTTGCCGTCGCCTCTGGCGCGTCTGCGGCTACTGACGCAAATGGAACAACGACCGGGATCATCACCTCGAAATCATCCGGCAGTGAGTCCATATCCTATGCGACAGCACAGCAGACCGGCGCGGCGGCGAAAGAGTGGTCGGCTGTATATTCTGCGGCAGGAGACACAAAAGCCGCAAACAAGCTCCTCAGTGACGCGGCAATGCTGTATCTAATGGGAGTTGTAACTGATGATGGAACCCCGCTATTGTATGCGGGACTATAGAGGAGAATGCAATGTTAAACGTAAAGGATCTTCCGGAGTATACGAATAAAATCAATGCGGCGATTGATGACGCAATGGCAAATAATGGGACACAGGATTCCCCGGCGGTGGATGAACTGATCTCTTACTATACAGGCCCGGGAACAGGACTCTACTGGAACACTGGTGAAAGAAAACTCTGCATCGCAAAAGGATGGTGCGAGGATGAATCTGGTAATATCGTGGATCCGACTACATGCACCGGACCGGCAACGGGGCTTGAGTATCGTGACGGAAAAGTAAGAAAAGTCAAAAAATAGGAGGATATCATGAAAAAGTTATTTATTTCTCAGCCTATGAGAGGCAAGACAGACGAGGAGATCCTCGCAACACGCGAGAAAGCTATTGCAAAGGCGAAAGAGTTAGTCGGGGAGCCGGTAGAAGTGCTTGAGACATTCTTCCAGGGCGCTCCGGCTGGTGCAAAGCCGCTTTGGTATCTCGGCGAATCCATCAAGTACCTGGGAGAGGCTGACATTGCCTTTTTCGCTAAAGGCTGGGAAGACGCACGCGGATGCCGTATCGAGCATGAGTGTGCGAAGGAATATAATGTTGATCGCATCGAAGAGACAGAGGAGGACTAACATGGAAACCCTATTTGCAAACATGACTATGATCTTGGCAGTGATCGGGATTCTGGCGTTCTGCGTGTCAGTGATTACCCAGGTATTTAAAGGCGTAGGAGTTCTCTCCACGATCCCAACAGATGCCCTTGTATTCGTTCTTTCCATTGGAATCACCGTGGCTGCATTCGTGGCATACATGCAGTATATCCACATGGAAATCCTGTGGTATATGATTTTGGCGGCGATCATGGCAGGCTTTATCGTAGCGTTTGTAGCTATGTATGGATGGGAGAAGCTAACGGAGCTGTGGAAGAGGATGAGCAAAACTGACCAGCTCAAAAAATGATATGGCAGACAAAACAAACAGCATGGCTTATGAGAACCTAAATCGCCGCATCTTCGACGGTGTGGGGGAGTACGGTATACCGAAGGTATACCCCGAGACATTCGAAGGTGAATGCGAATTTGTAGGATTCAACTACGTCAGAGGGAAATGCACAAAGCCAGAGGAAAAAGCGGTTCACTTTTTCCTTGATGACTATCAGTTCAATGCGCTTTGGGTAAACGTGGATCGCTATGCGGAAAAGTTGAGCCGATTCCGATATATCCTCACACCAGATTTCAGCACTTACACCGATTTCCCAAAAGCGATACAGATCTACAACCACTATCGCAAGCACTGGATCGGTGCCTACTTGCAGGAGTATGGGTGCCATGTAATCCCGACAATATCGTGGAGTACACCAGACAGCTACGAGTGGTGCTTTGACGGCGAGCCAGAGGGCGGCACAGTGGCGGTATCTTCCGTTGGCTGCATGAACAGTATAGGCAAAAAACACCTATTCTTATCCGGTTACAATGCGATGATGGAACGTCTGCATCCGGAAAGCATTATCTTTTACGGCAGTGTGCCGGAGGAATGCACTGGGAATATCGTGAGAATTAAAGCGTTTCATGACAAATTCAAGGAGGCGAAGTGTGATGGGTGGTAGAGGCGGAACAAGTTGTATAAAGCTGCGGGACGGCCCAGAAAAGGAAGGAAAGGACATTGATTTATCATGCCAAGGCCAACAAGAAATTTAAAGAATCAAAGATTTGGGAGACTTGTAGCAATAGAAAAAGTCAATGAAACAGGGGCGGCCCGTTGGTTCTGTAAATGTGACTGCGGAAACGAATTAGTTGTGCCCTCAAATAATTTGATTCGCAAAAACACATTGAGCTGTGGTTGCTATCAGAAAGATAGGACCTCGGAAGCCAAAAGGATTCATGGAGACAGACATACCCGCTTATATACTATATGGGTTGACATGCGCAGACGTTGCTCATGCATCAGTGAACCGTCATACAAAAATTATGGTGGGAGAGGTATTACTGTTTGCAAAGAATGGCAAGAATCGTTCCTCGCTTTTAAAGAATGGGCGATGAAAAACGGATACTCTGAAAAGCTTACCATAGACCGAATAAATGCAAATGGTGGATATTGCCCACAAAATTGTAGATGGGCGACATTGAAACAGCAAGGCAATAACAGAAGGAACAATGTCTGCGTAACTGTGAATGGCGAAATCCATACCTTATCAGAATGGAGCGAAATAACTGGAATCTCGTATCATACCATAACCAAAAGACGCTATCGCGGATGGAGTGATGTAGATGCAGTCACTACGCCAGTAAATAGGAGGTGAGCCATATCTATAGCAAGACGGTAACAGTTTTCAACTATTACGAAAGCCCCACATCCGGCGATGCTATGTGGTATCCGCACATCCTCCATAATGTGGATTTGAACACGGACCGCGGGGCGATCATGAAGAAGTACGGGGCGGACAGTACAGACAATGCACAGCTCCACATCTCGTACTATATGCACGCCACAAATCCAAAGGGTGACGACATAATGGTCTTGACAGAGGCCGGAATGCTCCCGTGGCGATCCCCGAAGGAATGGAAGCGGCAGACGAATGATAAGCTGGCAGAAAGTATTACATTCGGACCGGATGATTTCTTCTGGGAGGGCGAGTGGACTGGCGGCGAGGTAAATGATGGTGATTATCGGAATGGATTCTATCAGTATATGAACAATACACATGATTTTGTATTTAAGATCACAAGCACAGGCGGTCCATATACTGTGATTCCGCATTTTGAAATTCTCGGGAAGTAGGCAGAGACATGGCGAGTAAAACATATCACTTCAAAGGCTTTTCCTTCGTGGACGGCGATACGAAAGTAAAGCTGAATCTGTCTCGGTTTGCTGAGCAGTACAGGAAGGCTCAATATCAGCTTGACGGTGCTGTGATGAATAGCATGGTGCCTTTTATGCCAATGGAAACAGGAATCTTCGTAGGCGTTACCAAAGCGGCGAGTGCGGCGGTACAGGGATCTGGACGCGTGTTTGCGGCTTATGGTCCTCAAGGGCGATTCCTCTATGAAGGAAAGGGCATGGTAGACGAAAAGACTGGTTCTCCGTGGGCGAAAAAAGGCGCAAAGAAGGTGCTGGTCAGTCAGTATTCCGGTAAGACACAGGCGAAAGAGTATCTGACGTACACAAAGACAAAACATCCGGCGGCGCAAGCACATTGGTTTGACGCTGCGAAAGAGAAGGATGGGAAAACTTGGATTAAGAATGTAAAGGAAACGGCGGGAGGTGGACGGCGTGGCTGATGCAAAACCGATTGGAAAAGATGCGACAGGATACGAAATTCTGACAGCCGCCATGAAAGCATTGCTGAATCAGTATCCCGGGTTGGATCCTGGGGAAACCATAAAATTCGAGGAACTGGGCGAGGACAGTGGAATCGCATTTTCCGCAGACAATGGTGCACTTGTATACAGTGAGAGGGAAGATATATGTGGAGGTATCCATCAGGTATGCCAGTATCCGTTTTACGTGGTTTACCGGTCAGCGGCGCAGAAAGAGCGGTATAAGCTGAGCATCCAGCAGTTCCTTGACACACTCGGCAAATGGATTTGCCGTGAACCAGCCGTGATAAATGGCGTTGAGACCCGATTATCTGCCTTTCCACGGCTTTCTAATGGGAGACAGATAAAACGTATCACTCGTGACAATTCATACGGCACAGAGCCGCAGGAGAACGGCGTACAGGACTGGATATTGCCTGTATCGGTCCGTTACACGAATGATTTTGAACTGTAAACCGACGGTACAACGAGAGTGCCGCCACTAACCTACACCGCCTTAAAAGTTATAGGCAGAAAGGGCTTTTTATTATGATTGAGAGAAAATATCTTGCTCATTATCTGGACGCAACATTTGGAGGAGAAACACCGGGCTATGTACGCATCGGTAAAGATCTTGAAGAATACAGCGAGGAGCTGAACCCGGACGTAGAAGTAAGCAAAAACATTCTCGGCGAACAGTCTGTAAAACACTCCGGATATGAAGTGCAGGCAGACGTGGATCCGTTCTACTACGAGAATTATGACGATGCTCTCTCCAATAAGATTATGGAGATTGCCAATACCAGAGCAACAGGAGACAAGTGCAAAACAACGATGGTTGATGTGCTCCTTAAGCCTGGCACAGGTGAGGAAACCGCTCCGACCGTGGTATGGGCGTACCGCGAGGATGTATACGTTATCCCGAACAGCGTGGGCGGAGATACATCTGGCGTACAGACACCGTTCACGGTATACAAAGCCGGCAACAGAGTGAAAGGCACATGGGATATGACACAGAAATCCTTCACGGCATCTCTTGTATAGGAGGATATAGAAAATGGCAAAACAGATCGTAATTGATGATCGGGAATACATCGAAATCGTGGATAAAAATGGCACAGTGACCGGCGGCTTTATGTTTAATCCGGCAGATCTGGACATTATCAAGCGTGCGGACACAGTACAGAAGAAATTCGAAGAACTGGAGCTTCCGGCAGATGACGATCCAGATGGATTGGACAAGATGTCCGGTACTGTAAAAGAGCTTTTCGATGAGCTTCTGAATACTCAGGGAGCATCCGACGATCTTTTCAAACACTGCAATCCGTGGACTCCGTATAAGGATGGCAGATTTTTCTGTGAATACGTTCTCGATCAGCTTGTAAAATTCATCGAAAGCGAAATGAACGTGAGAATTAAAAAGAGTACTTCCCGTCTCCGTAATTACACGGAGAAGTACAGAAAATGAGCAGCTATGAGCTGCCCTCTTCTCTAAACATTGGTGGAACGGATTATGCGATCAACGCAGACTTCCGTTCCATTATTGGAATTTTGGAAGCTTGCGAGGATCCAGATTGGACAGATAGAGAAAAGCAGGAAATCATGTTTGAGATTCTGTACAAGGATTTCGAGCAGATCCCCAGAGAATTCCGGGAGGAAGCCTGTAAGAAAGCTGCTGACTTTATTGACGGCGGTATGCGGGACAAGAAGAACAGCCCTCGGCTGATTGACTGGGAACAGGATTCTCGGATCATCATTCCTGCGGTCAACAAAGTTGCAGGAATGGAGGTTCGTTCTACCACGTTCCTTCACTGGTGGACGTTTCTGGGATTCTTTATGGAAATCGGAGACGGACTTTTTTCCCAGATCCTTGCGATTCGGCAGAAAAAAGCCAAGCATAAAAAATTAGAGAAGTGGGAAAAAGAATTCGAACGGGAAAACGCAGACATGGTAGGCATTCGCAAGAGATTAAGTTCCGAGGAAAAGAAAGAGATTGCGGCTCTTGAGAAGTGGCTATAAGGAGATGAATTATGGGACAGGCAGACGGAACAATACTCATTGATACATCAATCAGCGATGATGGGCTTGTAGCAGGCACGAAAGAAGTAGAAGCCGCGGCACGCCGGATGGCCGAGTCTGTCTCTGGAATCGCCGACAAAGCAAAAGTCGCGTTGCAGAAACAGGTAGATTCTTTTGCAAAGCTCAACAGCCAGTATGATGAGCAAGCTCGTAAGGTAGAGGATCTCAAGAAAAAGGTAGATGCACTTAGGGAAGATAAGATACCCACACAGGAGTATACAGATCTTAACAAGGAAATCGATACCACAAATAAAAAACTCGATGCGGCAATTGAGCGGCAAATTAAGTTTGTAGAAATCGGCGGAAAACAGGGTAGCCAGACGTTTAAGTCGATGGAATACGATATCGACAACTTGCGAAAAAAGCTTGAGGATGCAGAGGAGAAAAAGAAACAGTTAGAATCTTCTGGCGGTGCATATACCACGGGAGCCGACACGGAAAGTGGTCAGAAGATTGTTGCACAGTATGTGGCAGCTCAGAACGTTTTAGAGAGCACAAACAATCGCTTAAACACATCATACAAAGCACTCAAAGTATCAGCGGAAGGGTACAATGAAGCCGTCAAGAAAGCAGCAGAAGCAGAAGCAGAGAAAGCCAGGGCTGCAGAAGAAGCGGCACAGGCGGAAGCGGAAGAACAGGCACGCTTACAGGGAATAGCGGATGCTGCGGAAATCTCATCGGGCTATGTTGTAGAATTGCAAAATGAGCTGCAAAATTTGCAGATCCGGCAGAATGATTTAAAAAGCGCGGGATTGGGATTCGGATATGAAGAGTTTGATCAAAACACAGCAAGAATTGCAGAAATAAATCAGGTTTTATCGGAATATGAGAAAAATCTGACGAAGGCAGATGAGGCTCAGAAAAAGGTTCAGAAGTCCAGCAAGAGTATGGGCGGATCTATTAGAAAATCAGGAATCAGTTTCAAAAAAATGCTGAGCTATGCATTCGGTATCCGCTCTCTCTTCGCCCTCTTTAACCGCATCAGAAGCGCCGTTACAGACGGGATGAAGAACCTTGTCCAGTATTCCGGCAGCACAAACAGCACGGTTTCCGGGCTTATGGGATCGCTGACGCAGCTTAAGAACGCACTTGCGACAGCATTCGCCCCGATCCTTACCGCAGTAGCTCCGGCACTGAACTATCTCATCAGCCTCTTGACAACAGCGGCAACAGCGGTGGGACAGTTTTTCTCCGCTCTTACCGGGCAAAGCACCTTCGTAAAAGCTACAAAGGTGCAGGAAAACTATGCGAACTCCCTAAAAAAGACAGGATCAGCAGCGAAGCAGGCAGAAAAAAGCCTTGCCTCTTTTGATACGATCGAGCAGATTGGATCGAAAAGCAAGAATTCCGGATCCGGAAGCGGTGGCAACACATCCCCGAAAGACATGTTTACCACCGAGCAGATCAGCTCCTCCATCAAAAATATGGCGGACACCATCAAAAAGCTGATTGCCGCAGAGGATTGGAAGGGAGTCGGCAACTACATTGGAACGCAGATCGGAACCGGTGTAAACTTCGCAATGGGAAAACTGGACCAGTTTCTTTCCACAACGAACTGGAAAGGCATCGGCACGGCGATCACTGCCGGACTTACAGGATTCTTCTCCACGTTTAGTTGGAGTACACTGTCAAGTGTAATTTCCCATTTTCTTTCCGGAGCGGTGCAACTCTTTACAGGTTTGATACAAGGCGTTGACTGGCGATCAATCCCGATGGGAATCTTAAAAGCAATAGCAGATATTTTTAAAGGCTTTGATTATGCAAGCCTCTTTGGGTCTGTTATGGAGCTGATTGGGTCAGGAATAGCCGCCGGAATTAGCTTTTTGCTGGGAATCGGAGATGTACTGATAAGCGCATGGGAAAGCGTAGTGGCTCTTTTCTCGCCAGTCGTTAATATGTCCGGAACGGAGATCATAGAAGGATTGTATAACGGTATAACAAGTGCACTTCGGAATATTGGTTCATGGATCGTGAACAACATTTTCAAACCGTTTATCAACGGCTTCAAGTCTGCATTCGGAATTCACAGCCCATCCACAGTCATGATGGAAATGGGGCAATACCTCATGGAGGGACTCCGAAATGGAATCAGCAATTTCATTTCCTCCGTTATCACGAAATTTGCAGAAATTAAAGATAAGATCATCACTAAGTGGGACGAGACTAAGCAGAAGACTCAGGAGAAATGGAGTAGCATTAAGAGCGGACTTGAAAGTACATGGACAGCGGTCAAAACATCTGCCGGTGAGAAGTTCCAGGCGATCAAGGAAACTGTATCAACACGTTGGAACGAGACAAAATCCAGCACCGAGAGCGCATGGGGATCTATCCACAGCACACTTGCAACGAAGTGGGAGGAGATTCGGAGCAACGCAACGGCGAAATTCACGGCGATCAAAGACAGTATTGTAGCCGCATGGAAAACGCTAAAATCAGAGACCAGCACCATATGGAATGGCATCTGGGGAGCGATGAAATCCGTTATCAACACAATTCTCGGCGGTGTGGAGTCGATGGTGAACGGTGTCATCAATGCACTGAATAAGATGATCAGCGCACTCAACAATCTGAGCTTTGATATTCCTGACTGGGTTCCGGGAATCGGCGGAGAATCCTTCGGTCTGGACATTCCGACCGTAAGCAAGGTACATTTGCCACGTCTGGCATCCGGTACGGTGGTGCCGCCGCGCGCGGGTGAATTTGCGGCGATTCTGGGAGATAACAAGCAGGAAACTGAGGTCGTTTCTCCGCTCAGCACAATGAAACAGGCACTTATGGAAGCACTCGCAGAAAGCGGAGTAGGCGGAAACCGTCAAGTCGTGATTCGCTTCGAGGGAAACCTTGCGCAGCTTGGGCGAGTATTGAAACCCGTAATTGATGCAGAGAACAACCGCGGAAGCGTGAGACTTGTAACAGGAGGAAGCCGATGAGCCATTTTACAGTGTTTACCGTGGATGGAGTGGAATATGACGTAAATGTCATGAAACTCTCGAGAAACGCAAAAGTAACCGATACGGGCAACTCTGGGCGCACGCTTGACGGAGTAATGCATAGAGACATCATCGGAACATATTACAATTACACTCTCGAAGTTGCCGCGAAAGAAGGAAAGCATCAGGATTACGACAGGCTGTATGATGTGGTAAGCGCTCCGGTAGATAGCCATGATCTTGTTTTTCCGTACGGACAGGAAACGTTATCATTTAAGGCATACATCACAGAAGCAAACGACACCATGATCCGCAGAGAGGGCGTTAATTTGTGGGGCTATGATGATAATCTTAAACTCAACTTTATAGCGAGGGAACCGCAGAGAAGGAGATAACATGAAGTGGGATGTGTCAATATCAGCGAATGGGGAAGAGTATTATTCCTCCACAAGTGAACTCACGAACCAGGAAAATCCGATTCCTGGGTATGCCTATCTCCTTCCGGGCTATGCTCTTCTGAATGGCAGCTACAAAAACACTCCGGGCAGAATCCCGGAGGGAAAAAGTGGGTATATCAGTAGCCAGATATCAGACGCGAACGGAGATTTTGTGGATCCTCCGATTCTTCGGATCCATTTTGACAGGCTCAAGACTTCCAGAGGGATTACGCTGAATTTTAACGATGTTTCCGGCGACTATGCGGATATAGTTAATATTAAGTGGTATAAAAGCGGTGCTCTTGTGGAAAACATGGATTTTTCCCCGACATCAAGCGTATATTTTTGTGAAGCATCCGTGAAGCTCCATAATGAGGTGGAAATCACATTCCTTCACACTTCACGGCCGTATCGCCATATCTGGATTTCGAAGATCACAAACTACAGGCTTGTGGATGCTGGCGGGCTCAAGATCGTATATGGAGATATCGCCCTCGGAGCGAAAGAAAACGCAGAGTACAGCGTGAATGATGGCGGGCGGCTGGGCGATCTGAAAAAGAAATATTCCTTCCCAGATGTGGCACTGAGCTATCCGGGGTATTCCTTACTGAATGAGGGTTATAAGAACTATGATGTTTTCCCGGAAGTCGGATATATATCTCGGCTGGTATCGGATAAAAACGGGGATTTCCCGCACGGAATCATCCGCCCCACGGGTGGCTTGGTTCCGCATTCCGAACTGTATCCAGGTAGTGAATATGAGCCTCCTACGCTGACCGCGACATTTTCAGATAAGTACAGCAGTCAGGGCATCTCTCTGGTGTTCAATGATCATTCCGGGGACTATTGCTCTCAGCTCACCATCACGTGGTATCGTGACGGCGAGACATTATCCTCTGAGACGTTCCATCCGGACGGGTATGAATATTTCTGTTATCATCCAGAGGAGTATTACAATAGGATCACGATCACCTTTGAAAAGACATCAAGACCGTTCAGACCGGTGTTTTTATCGAATATCCAGTATGGACTTGGGCGTACATTTCTGGATGATGAAGCGAAGAATGTAGATTGCTTTATAGAGATGAGCCCGATCAGCGAAGAACTTAGTATCAACACACTAAGTTTCACGATCCGGAGTAAGTCGAGCATTGCATTCAATTTCCAGCGCCGCCAACAGATGAAATTATACTTTGATGAAAATATCATCGGTATTTTTTATCTTAAATCTGGAAAACGTGTAAGTAAAACGGACTATGAAGTTAATACCGAGGACGCTGTGGGGCTTTTAGACACGACAGACTTTATGGGCGGTATATACAATAATGAACCGGTCAAAAACGTCATAGCGGCTATTTTCGAAGGACAGGGGATTGATTATTTCCTTGATCAGACCTTGGAAAATCTGACAGTAAGCGGATATCTTCCGGTCTGTCGCAGGCGTGACGCGCTTGCTCAAGTTGCTTTTGCGATCGGGGCATCCGTCAACACCGCGTATGATCTCAATCTGTATATATATCCTCGGAATACAGGCATCATAAAGCCACATATGGGACTCCATCCGGGAAAAGGACTTGTACCGGGCATGAGAGTCACGAAACAGAATTTTACGAAGTCCAACACTCTATCAGGGCTGACGATCGACCACAGCGACATCACCACCGGCGCAAAGGTATACGCGCACACTTACGTGAAATCCTCGGAATCGGAGGAACTCTACAAAGATACTCTGAATGGGACGGCTCAGATTACATTTTCGGAAGCCCATTATGATCTTGCAATCACCGGAGGCACGATCAGCTCGTCCGGAGATAACTGGGCGATCATTACCGGAACCGGCGGAGAAGTAGTTCTGACTGGCAAGAAATACACCCACATGACAACCCTGTATGAGAAAGCGAACCCTAACATATCGCAGAATGAGAATCTCGTGGAAGTGAAGGATGCGACACTCGTAAATCCTCAGAATGTGAATGAAGTTCTGAATCGTGTATACGATTATTACAGCAGCAACGAGTCAGTTTCCTGCCGTGTCTTACTCAATGAGGAAGAGTTGGGGGATATTGTTTCAGTAGATACAGACTTTGACGGGACACGGATCGGAGCCATTAAAAAGATGGATTTCACATTCACACGGGAAATGACAGCGGAGGTAGAGATAGGATGAGTGTTTTTGAGACTCTGATAACAGATCGCACGGCGGACGATGTAGCAAACCGCACAGAAAAAGGCTGTATTGCTTATACGGATCTCAACCGTGTAGAAACAGCCTGCCGTGATCTTGCGGACATTTTGCTTGTTGACATCAATACAAAAACGGACTGGACAATGCGCGATTTCCGTACCGACAGCGATATGCAGCGGATCCGTGGCAACATACAGGCGCTGAGAGAAGCATACTTCACAAAGCCAACGACCCCGGCAACGCCGCAGAGAATCGAATATCAGTCCGTTACGGAAGCCAACAATATCGAACAGATCCTTGCGGATATCTATGAAATGTATCAGTCCTCCATGTCCGGGGCGCGGCGGCTTGCGTTCCGTCTGGGGACAAAGCCAATCGGAGACAGGAGGTAACACATGGCATTAAAAACGAACTATAAGGATGATATCTATGAAGGGAACAGAAAATACAATCAGGTGAATAACTCGGACGGGACAATTTCCCTCGTGGATCAGACTGTATACACGCAGGAAGGGGATCCGTTCAAATCCGAAGATATCAACGCGACAAATATGGCAATAAACCGACTCTATGATGTACGTACCGGCACATTGACGGCCGGAGGATGGACCGCAAGTGCACCATACATGCAGACGATCACTGTTGATGGGCTTAAGGACACAGACCGCCCGGATATTTCCTGCACCGATGATCTGACATCTAAGGCAAGCAAAAAAGCACGCCGGAAGGAATGGAACAAGGTGGATCGGATCGTTACTGGGGACGGACAGCTCACGGCATACTGCAATTTCGACAAGCCAACCCTTGACTTGCCTATAGAAATCCACAGATCATAAGGAGGAACAGCATGGAAGAATTAGAGAAAAACGAGACCAGCACACAGGCAGAAGAAAATACAGTTTCCCTCGCATCCGCACAGGCTCTTGCTGATGCACTCGCAAAAATCGAAGTCTACACTCCCACTACTTGGGTAGACAACTCCTCTCCGGACATTGATGCGGAGCATCTGAATAAACCGGAACAGGCAATCAAACGCGTCACGGATGCACTCAACTCTGCCGTTGATGTAATCAAAGATTTACAGTCTCAGGTAACGAAGAACGCCGGTGACATCTCAACTGTTAATAATAATTTGAGTAATAGATGGACGCTGTGCGGCGCGGAAATAATACCGAATAACGCCGATATGTACACATATACAGAACCTGGAAATTATGCTTGCGCTATAAACACAGTTGCCGCAACGCTAAAGAACTGTCCACTTAGTACAGCGTTTGACCTAAAAGTATATCGCTCGGCAGGAGGAAAAACAAATGGATATATTATTCAAGAATATACAGCGCACGATGCAAAGCAGCGTGTACTTGTGCCATACAATCCATATACCTCTGGGACTAAGTGGGGTAATCCGATTACTTTTGCCACAAAGGATGATTTGACACCTACTGATTATTCTGTCACGGCAGGAAATGGAAAAAGTATTGTGTTTAACAAATCATATAAAGTCGGCAATTTAATTATCATTGCTGCCAAGATTAAGGTAACAACCACTGAAAACACTCTTTTAACATTTGCGGATAGTCCCAAAAATCAAGGAGCAGTATTTCTGCTGGGAAAAGGCGGGGAATACTCTGTTTCATCTGCCATTTATGGATATATAGGTAATAGAGCAATATTGACACAATCTAACCAAATTGCAGCTGGTGATTATGTGCATGTTCATGGAGTTGTTGTGCTTTAAATGCTATCTATCACTTTAAATCATAAAAATTATTTTGCCTGATCTCTCTCACAAGACAATGGGAATTTGATTGCAATACAGCTGAAATAGATAGTTTAGCTAATCGGCATATGGTGAAAGCGGATTGTAGTTTCCTGAGAAACGGTTGAACATATTTTCCATATACCGCCATCGTATGCAACAGTGTCTTGACAGTTATTCGTCTCCTTGTGTGCAACAATAACAGGTATATATTCACTGCCTTTTGGCGCTCCAGTAATAACAATGGAATTATTTGCCGACGTTGCAATTCTAACATCGGTATAATTAAAATCATCCTTTGTAGCAAGACCAACGGCTGAGTTCCATGTGCCGTCAAATTTTCCAGACGCATAAAATTTACCATCTTTGGTTGCTTGGATAGCTATTCCTTCTACGTTTTCTTCGGTAAAACCTTCAAGCTGAACTGTATTGGAATCTCTTTTTTTAAAACCAACTTTAATATTACTCAAATTATTATTTGAGTGAGGACAGGAAGACACAAAAACGGCGGCACCGGGGGAAAG
>ERZ1034865.224-NODE-224-length-40519-cov-131.478055_pt1 | contig 40519 bp, 44 predicted proteins | sample MGYA00520632_ERZ1034865 | MGnify/ENA primary metagenome ERZ1034865 (study PRJEB33766, sample SAMN09781738) | gut metagenome | biome: gut microbiome | host: Homo sapiens | place: Madagascar | study: EMG produced TPA metagenomics assembly of the PRJNA485056 data...
TTTATTTGGGCGTCCTTCTCCTTTATTTGGGCGTCCTTCTCCTTTATTTGGGCGTCCTTCTCCTTTATACGCTCATCGAGGAGTTCGATTTGGGCTTTGAGAACATCGGGAGAGTCGGAATAGTAGTGGCGGTTGTCTATGGGGGAATTGTTCAGATGATTTTGTCCTTGAATCACAACTCCCGAAGCATTATCTCCAACTTTTTGCTCAACATTCCCTAAAATACTGCCCTTTCCTGTAAGAAGATAGTCTGTACTAATACTAGGGAATTTTTCTTGAATTTTGTTCGCCATTGCCTTTGAAATACCGCATTTACCAGACTTGATGTCATAAAAAACTTGCGGTGTATTCATTCCTAAAGCAATGGACAATTGTCGCGCATTCATATTCAAGTGTGCAAGCAATTCTTCAAGTATTTGTTTATCAATCCTTTCCATAATTCTATAAATTTTTCGATGAAAACTCATTGAATTATTCTTGTTTTATTAAAGAATAATTCTTTACTTTGTCGTCGAAATGTTAATTAACTAACTAATAAATTAACTAATTAACTAATAAACCCCGTAAAGATAAGTAAAATTCTTAATACTCACAATGTTATGTGGATGGATAAAGACCAAAATGGACGGATGACAATAATGGACATCCGGATAGATGAAGCAATGTTGCTCAAGGACGCCGTAGGATTGCTCCTCGACCGCATTGAAGAGCGATGGAACGCAATGACTCCCGAAGCACAGTCGCTCAGTTGGACTAAGATTCAGCACGAAAGGGAAGTTGAAACGCTCAAAAGAGTCAATCAGGCGATTAACCTTTACTTCCCGATGGTTAGGAAAATGCCAGAGACAGTGGGCGAGGTGGGAGACAGATAGACTATGCGCCGCGAGTTCCGACATTCCGAGAATAGTTTAGGGTCGGTGAGATGCCGGAGCGCGGCGCTTTTATTCAAAGACATCTTATAATCAATCTTAAATACAATGAATTATGAAAACTGAAGACATCTTGAAAATTCTTGAGGAGTGGTCGAACGAGACCAAGGGCGCAATCGTCTTTTCGCTGGCGGTGCCGGTGAAGAAACACGGAAAAATGGTTCTTGATGGTGGCGTCGGAGGTTTCGGTGAGTTTGAGGTTCAGAAGAACTGCGTCGCTGCGTTCGACTCTCCGGAAATGAGGAAATGCTTTGCAAATCTCTGAATATCTTAACAAACCGCAAGCAAGACACCGCAGTGATGCGCCAACGGCAGTAGACATGACGCTCTGGAAAGACGGAGTGACACCCCGGAAAGACGGGGAATTGGGGATGCAGACCGCGCGGGCGGTAGAAGCGGCATAGTTCATCGGAATATGACACACAGCTCATCGGGCGATGTAGGCTTGAGTTTATAGCAGTGGTGGAAGGATATAACGCACAGTAAGCTCCAAAGCGTAGGATGTGCGGAAAGCCCACGGCACCATCAGCCTCGCGGCTCAAGACTTCGCAACCGGCCAATGCCGGAAGTACGTGAAGCGGGCGAAAGTCCGAACCGTCAAATCTGGTACGATGAGTGAGTCGGGAATCTGCACGATGAATAAACCGAATACCTGAGCAGAGGGTTCGACTCCCTCCATCCCCACAAAATCAAAATTGTTTCAAATATGGCAAAGACAAATTGTAGAGCAAGAATTCTGGCACTTGAGCCGGGCGAGGACACCACCCTTCGAGGGTGCAAAGTTTCCGTTGTCAGAGTGACCGTGTCGGTCATCTCAAGAGATTTCAACAGGATTTACACGGTTTCGGCTCCCAAGGGCGCTCCTATCGTTGTTTCCCGCGTAAGGTAGCCGTGCGATGGGACTGAACATTTCAAAGGAAAGCACATTGAGGCTTTCGACGATTGCGGGTGCTGTCCTCGCGGATGCGGGGTTAATACTCATTATGCTTGACAAGACACTTACAGGCGTTTTGTCTCTATTCCTGGCAGCTCTTTTCATAGGGCTCGCCGCTGCAATACTGAGAAAGTGAATTTTTAGATATAGGATTATGGATAATTTTTCAATCAAACTCGATTTCATGAAGTTCAGGGGCGCGAAGCTAGTCACAGCCCAGGGACGCAAAGGCGTTTTCATTCCGGTTGATGAGAATCAGGCAATCTATGTCGGCAGCAAGGGTGTCTATCTCAACCTTTCTGCCATCGAGCTTTCACAGGAAAGCAAGTACGGCGACACGCACCTCGTGAAGGGCAACATCGACAAGAAGACTTTTGACGCGATGACGGAGGATGAACGCCGTTCCCAGCCGATTCTCGGCAATATGCGTCCGCTCAGAGCGCCCGAAATGGCTGCCCAAGCAGTGCAGTTCGACGACGACCTTCCAGAATGATTTTGCTATGGCGGAGATGAGAGGAAAAGGCCTGACTGGGATGCGTTCCGGACTTCTTGTGGTTCTTGGATATGACGGCTATAGAAACGGCAAGCATTGGTGGAGGGTCAGATGCGATTGCGGAAATGAGAAATCCGTGACGCGTGAAAATCTATGCAGGAGTGACAGACCGGTCCGGAGCTGCGGATGCCTGAGGCATAGACGCGTTTTTTATTCTCGCGAAAGGGTTGTCATGACGGACGAGCAGAAAATCTGGATGATTCGGCATTTCAAACACACGAAGAACGAGGTTATCTGCCAAAGATTTGGCTGGTCACACGGAACGATGCATCGATTTGCTCGCGAGCTTGGATTGAAGAAGTCTGGGCAGTTTATGAAGAAATGCGTAGATGAAGCGACTGCGGCTTCTGTCAGAAGTCATTTGGAGAACGGGACATACCCACCTAAAGGTTATGTCATTCCGAGGTCGGAAGAGTGTCGGATAAAGAAAGGAGAGCATAGAAAGGAGACAAAGAAGCAGCGCGAAGAGCGAATCCGGAAAGCAGCGGCAACAACGGCGGCCATACGTAAGATAGAAAGAGGGCGCGTGCTTTTTGGTCTTGAACAGAGAACCAAGCTTAAGGTCAGAAAGTCGCCGGGACGCGTTTTGAGCCTACGCTACAATCTCAAAAAAAGAGGTTATATCATTGAGCGTGGCAGCATTATCGCCTTTTACGATGAGAATACGCAGCGGTCAATGGTAATCGAAAATCGCAAGCGTGGGGAGCGTGGTTACTGTTATTTTGAATTTAAACCCCTAAATGCTAATGTTCTATGATACGAACCGGAACGCTATACACCGAATTTCAGAGAAATATGGGAAAAGGAGGTAGAGGCGGTGAATTGCAAGGCTACAGGTATGTCAAAGGAGTCGGACGCGTGACCGGTGGACGGCTGCGCTGGGTTGCAGAAATCAGCTATCACAACAAGCGTTATCGCTTTCGCTCTACAAATTATGGGAATGTTCGTCGGTGGCTGGATGCTATGTTGAAAAGATTCAATGACGATTAAATGTTTAATACAGAATTGGAATACGAATAAAGCCGCCCGGAATGCGGACGGCTTTCAAGGACGAGGAAAATGATGTTAATGCTTTAATTGGAAATAGTGCTCGATGGCTTCGTTGATGAAGCTGTTCTTGTTGCCCTCGTAGGAGGAAAGAATGGCATCGACGGCGGGGTTTGAGCGGAACGTGTAGTTCTTTCCGTGTTCTACAGGTTTTCGCCCGGCTCCCTTTCTTGCACCGCCCCAATTCTTTGAATCGGAGGATGAGGATGAATTTTGGTTGTCCATATAATTTTGTAATTTTGCAGAGCCCACCAAATGGGAGGCTGATTTCTCAGCCTCCGGCGGAATTAGATTGCGATTTCTATCGTGAATCTAAACTTCCAAATTTTGAATGTGATTTTGAGGCTCATCTTTCAAAAAATTTGGTGGGTTTTTTCCTTACTCCCTTTCAAGCGTTTCAGGATTCCTCTTTCGCAGTGTCACTTCTTCTGAACTGCATTACAAATATACGCATCATACTTGATTTATCTAAATATATTTCAAGATATTTTGCAATTATTTTCAAGATTTTTCGTTGATTTTCAATTACATATTATGATATACGGATATTTAAGGGTGTCTTCTGACGCCCAGGATGTAAATTCACAGAAACAGGGAGTGGACGGGTTCGCGAAGGCCAAAGGCTGGGAAATCGAGAAATATATTTCAGACGAGGGCATAAGCGGTGGAACGGACCCCGACAAAAGAAAGCTCGGACCGATGCTGAAGAAACTCCAGAAAGGCGACATTGTTATATGCAGCGAGATTTCACGACTCGGCCGTGACCTTTATATGGTGATGGACGTTCTGCATTTCTGTATGACAAAGGAGGTTGTCATCTATACTGTGAAAGACAGGTTTGTACTGGGCGATGACATTCAGAGCAAGGTTTTGGCATTTGCGTTTGGACTTTCGGCTGAAATCGAGCGTCAGATGATTAAACAAAGGACGCTGGAAGGATTGAGACTCAGAAAAAAGATGGGCGTACTAATGGGAAGGCCTCCGCGCAAGAAGACGACTTTTGATTATGCTCCGTTGGCAAAATACAAGGAGTTGATTATCGACCATTATAAAAATGGTGTTTCTGGGAATGAAATCGCGAGATTGATAAAGATTGACAGGAACACTCTTCATCGGGCGCTTGTACGTTGGGATGTATGGGAACCCAGAACTAAAAATGGCGCCGGGCCCAAAAGTTTGGAGGAAGCCAAAGCTAATATGACAAGGGCAGAAACTGCGCATCGCGTTAGAGTTCGCGAGCGATTAGGAATAAAACAGCCCACCAACAATATTGATGTCAAGAAGTTACAATCGTACATTTTAGCTGATATGACTATCCCGGAAATAGCAGAGAAATTTCCATTGAACTCCTATGATGAGGTCTATGCCGCGATTGATTGCAACGATGACCTCAATCTTCTTTATCGTGCTCATGCTCAAAAGAAATTGCTGAAGAAGAGATGGTGACAGGTTATAAACTTACTGAAAAGAACGAGGCGAGCCGCGAATTCGGTCGATTGTTCGGATTGCCACTCGGTGACTTTTATGACCCTATAGTTTCAATCTGGACATTGAAAGTGTGCATCGATATAGTCAAACTCGATGAACGGATGCATCAGGAATGGGGCGATTATGAAGAAAAAGGGCAGTCCCTGTTCGATTGCATACTGGAACATTACGGTGAGGATGCCGCCATTTTAATTGGAAAATTACTTTGAAACAATATACATAATGATACGCAAGGAACAGATTTTTGAGGCGACGGAGGGCGGAAAGGCTGTCATCGCGGGATATTATCCTCAGAGCGCTTCGTGCTTTTCGGGGCGCGGGCGCAACTTCAGGATTCGGGAGGACGACAAGAGCCCTTCCTGCACCGTGTTCCGGAAAGAGGGCGTCTGGTTCATACAGGACAAGGGAGGAAACGACACCAAAGCCTACACGGCCATTCAGCTCGTAATGAGGGAGGAGGGGCTGGACTATCCGGCGGCGATAAACTGGATTGCTCGGAAATACGCTCCGCATCTTCTTGAGGGAGATGCGGCTGCCTCCGAGGTTAAGCCGATGCCGGAGATGAAGAAGGTCAAGGGACAGGAAAAGATGTCTGTAAACCTTAGGAAAAGCGGCAAATTCACCGACAGGGAGCTTTATCTTCTCGGCTATAAAATCACGCCCGAAATCTGCGCCGACCTCTGCCTCAAACCTGTGGACTCCTACATCACGGCAAAGAACGCCAAGGGGGAAAGCTGGCTCATTTCCTCGACGGACAATTACCCAATTTATTATTACGACTATGGCAAATGGGGCAAACTCTATCAGCCGCTCGGAGACATCCGCTTTATGTATGTGGGAGACAAACCGGAGGAGTTCTTCTTCGGAGAAAAGGATTTCATAAAGGCATACGCCGACGCAAAGAACGGAGTCTATCACGGAATCGTCGAGGCGGAACCGGTTGACGGAGAGGAATTGGGCCCCGCCGTCGATATGACCTGGAAAGAACTCATCATCTGCTCCGGACCCTCCGATGCGCTGAACGTCCATTCGGCGGGGTATCACGTATGCTGGTTGAATTCGGAAACGGCAGAACTGACGGAGTATGAGTTCTCTCTGCTTCAGAAGATCGCCAAAAAGATATACATCCTCTACGACATCGACGACACGGGTATTGCGAATATGTACCGCATTGCGCTGCGCTACCTCGACATCAACATCATCCGCCTCCCGGAGGAACTCAAACGCTTCAAAGACCGTAAAGGCAAGCCTTGCAAGGACGCGAAGGATTTTTTCGTGCATTTCCGCAGACCGGAGAACCAGAACCCCGTTTCTCTTTTCAAAGAGCTGGTGAAACTCTCCGGCGGGTTGAAGTTCTGGCAGGAGAAGAAGACCAAGACGGGAGGATTCGGCGGATATGACATAAACAACGAACAGCTGTATTCTTTTCTCGAAGCTTCGGGATATTTCCGCATCGCCACGAATCCGGACTGCACGGACTTCGCCTTTTGTCAGGTGAAAGACAATGTGGTGACAATTATCGGCGACGACAGCATTTCAGCACACTGTTCAGCCTATCTTTTAGAGTATCTCCGCACCCACGCGAACTATTACAACCAGACACTCGCAAACACCATCCACCGTTCTCCGCAAATCAGCCGGAGTTCGCTGGAGAAACTCTCGGTGATTGTGCCGGACTTCAACGCATTCGACGAGCATTCCGACACATTCTTCTTCAACAACGGACCGGTGAAGGTCACGGCCACGGGCGCGAAACTCCTGAAACCGTCGGATTGTCCGTACAATGTCTATCGGAGCAAAATCATCGAGAGAGACTTCCGGGCAGAGCAGCCATTCTTCGACATCGAGTATTCCGAGGAATATGCCACTCTGCTGAACCGTCTTTCCATCCTCTCCCCCGACACCCCCGACTATGTTCAAACCAAAAAGCAAGTTGACGCTCTGGATGAGCTTAAGAAGTATCGGCTGAAGATTTTCCGCAACGACAACACATTTATGCGCTTTGTCTATAACACAGGGCGCAACTATTGGAGAAAGGAGGAATTGGGCATCAGTCTGACACCTGACGAACAGGCGGAAACGGACCTTCACTTCATCTCAAAGGTTATGGCACTTGGCTACATTATGAGCAAGCACAAGGTAGCCGGCCAGCCTTACGCGATTTATGCTATGGAGACGGAGCAGTCTGAGGAAGGCACCCACTTGGGAGGTACGGGAAAGTCTCTGTTTATGACGAGTACGGAGCAGCTTCGCAAGCAGCTGTTCATCAACGGTCAGGAAATCAATCCGTCAAAGACTGACTTTATGCTTGCCGGAGTGCGTAGCGGAATCACCGACACGGTTTATTTCGACGACCTGAACGACAGCATCGACCTGCACCGCTTTATGCCTATGATTACAGGAAAGATGGTGGTGAACCCGAAGAATAAGGATGCTTTCATATTGGAATTCAAGGATAGTCCCAAAGTTGCTTTCACCTCCAACCACGCAATCAAAAAATTCGATGCATCGCTCCGCCGTCGTACCTGGTTCACAGCGTTCACGGACTACTACCACTCCGACGACCCGATGCGTGGTCTGAAGGAGCGTTCTCCATACACGGAGTTTCACAAGAACCTCATCCAGGACTACTCCCCGGATGAGATGAACGGATTCTACAACTTTATGTTCAACTGTATCTCCGTCTGGCACAAGCTCCGCATCCGGATTCAGCCGCCGATGAAGCAAATCGAGCAGCGCAACCTCCAGAGAGCCATCACCGACGAATTCATCTGGTGGGCTGAAGACTGGTTCACGGAGGAACGTCTCGATGTGATTGTGAATAAGGACGAGGCATTTGACGCCTACAAGTCTACTCTGAACAGGAAGATTCAAGACAGCATCAAGATGCAGACGTTCAAGAAAAAACTCATAATGTACTGCGCTTATAAGGGCTGGGTGTTCAATCCGCCCGAGCTTCTTCTCTCCGAGACCGAGAGGCAGCGCAACGACATCCGCCGCAAAGCCGACGGCAAAGACCTCTATTTCTTCTACATCGATACGAGAAAGGATAATGAGGAGAAGCTTGACGCGGCGTCAATTATCGCCGCTCCGCCTGAGTGCGAGACTTTGGGGCCGGGGGTAATCGGGACATCGGCGGAAGTCGGGCAGACGGATGTCGCACAGCCGCCATTTATATAACGGCCATCGATGCTCTTGTGCAAAAACAGTTCACAAGCGCGTCAAAAAAAAGCACTTTGATAGGGGGTTCGCCTTTCGCGGACCCTTCTTTTTGGAGGAGGAGAATTTTTGCTGACGAGTTCAAGGTATATATTTCTTTGACCTTTTGACGCCTTAAGTGTAAAAAAGAGTATAAGTAAATGAAAATAAGAGAGTTAAACGGCGTCAACTTGCGGCGTCAACTTGGGTCAAAATGGTTTTTGCTGACGCCGATTTCGGGACATTTCGGGGGTATGTGCAGGAGTATGAAAACAAAGTTGACGCGCTTGAATATCAGCGAGTTAGACCATTTTGGCGCTTTTTGGCGTCAACTTGATAAAAAACAAAGTTGACGCCGACACCCCCACTGAATATCAGAGAGTTACAAGGCTTTTGCGTCACGGCGTCAAAGCGTCAGAAAATTTGCGACCTCAAAACTCTCAGAAATTTTTGAAGAGAAAAAACACCTGTTTTTCGACAAAATTATGACTGAAAAAAGCACACAATCCAAGACAAAAACGGCCGTTCCGGAGAGATTGGAGTTCAATGCCGATGTTTACGGCCGTTCGATGCCGCTCTGGCATTACAGGGAACTTCCTCCAGGAATGGTCAAGGCGGAACAGAAAGACCTCTACCGGGGGCGCTGCGTCCTCTATAGAGTGGAACTCGGACCGGACAAGGGGGACTGGTACAGCGACTATGTCCGGGACAGCAACTACCGCATCCTCTGTCGGATGATTCGGGAGGGGAAGGATGTGTGGATTAAGTAACAAAGTTGTTGCGAAAGCGGCTAAATATGCTTAACTTTGTGAGTGTTAGGCGTTTGAAAGGCGGATCACTATGTTGATAAAACTCAAATTTGACACTAAACTGAGACTCGACTACCTCGGTTTCCTCTTTCCGAGGATTCCGGGAGAGGATGTCTATAAGGTCAGCACACGTGAACCCATAGGAGAACTTCTGTGCGCCCGCGTCCGGGAGTCGTGGCGCCCGGTAGCGGAACCGGATGGCGAACTCGTCGCGACTCTCGATTTGCCGCTGAATCCTGCGACCAGGAATGTGGTGAACAAATTCATCTATTATTCACAGGCGGACACCGTGGCTCTGATGATGGCGTTTTCCGCAACATTCGACCTCGACTTTGCCGGCTACTACCGCAAGGGCGAGAGTCTCGGCTACGGACGCAAGGAGATTGTCGAGGCGTTCATCATCTCCCGCAACCTGGTGGAAGTGGATTGCAGCGACACTCTCTACAAACGGGTTTACAGGACGAGCCAGCGACAGATGAAGTCTTTGACTCAGCGCCTTCTCCGCCGCTGCTACTATCTCGATGAAAGCATAAACCTTAAAGGATTGAAAGATGATACGAATAATCAACGAAGTTCTGGTGAGCCCGGCAACAGGCGGGTTCGACCTTCTGAAGATGTCAAGGCTGCCGATGATACCGGCATCCGGCACGCTGGAAAGCAAGGAGACTGTCAGCGAGAACGGACGCTCTTTGACCTATAAACTCGCGTTGCGCTGCAAGGGTCTTTCGCCCGCCGTCAGGGAGACGCTGCGTGATGGCTGCATTGCCCGCGTTGTCTGCGCGGATCAAAGCTGCTGCGTCGTAGATTATTTCCTCGGCACGGAAGACATCCCCCTGCACTTCGAGCTGGAGGATAATCTCGACTTTCTCCAACTCTCCGCCACCTACAAGGGTGCCTCGCTGCTGTGAAAGTTCCTCACGACCGCGAGGTTACACGGAACAACCGTATGGAAGAACTCCTCCGACAGAGACGGCTGTTGAATATGCACCTCTGCAACAGTGTGAAGGACTTCGGAACTCACGGGATGCCCGTTCTCGACGCATACGAGAAGCCAGTTCCGGAACATTTCATAGGATTCAACCAAGCGTTGAGTTCCTCCCGCTATGACTGCGGAAGCCGTTCCGGGAAATCTGACTTTTACGCCCTGCCTGGAAAAAAGACTGGGGAAATTGTCCAAGTCAAACTCTACAAAGATCGCCTGCAGTCCATCGATTTCGACTGGGGACATAAGCACATGGAGGGAAAAGGGAAAAACAAAACAATATTTCCCGAGGGTGTCGTCCACGCCCATGAATACGCCAAGGGAGAACGTACCGGAACCACAAGATATATGAGCAATGAAGAAATCAATTTCTTCGGAGATTTATTCAAATCTCTGAATCCGTCCGTAAAGTTCCGTCCGTAACACTTTATTGGCAAAAGATTTGCAAGGAAAATGTTAATTAGTTAGTTAATTAACACTTTATTGTCTACCTTTGCGGGACAGAACAATAGGACACAGTTATGAATTTAGAACTTTTGATATCATCGATTGTAACCGCCCTGGTTGGAGGCGGATTAATTTTCAAGATGTTTGACATGGGGAAGGCTCTTGGAAGTATTAAGTCTGACATCAAATCATTGAATGAGAAATACGACTCTCTCGACAAGAAAATCGACAAAGTGAAGGAGGACATTGAGTCAAGAATTTCCAGACTTCCTTGCGACGTACATTCGGACAGACTTTCTGACACAGAGAAAGACGTAGCATTCTTTCGTGGAAAGACGGAATTTATTCTCTCAGCGAAACAGAGCCCGCGGACACTTAACAAGTATGGACAGGAACTGTTTCAGGAAATCGATGGAGAATCATTCCTTGCTGAGAACAAGCAGAAACTGTTCGATTTCATAGATGCAGAATCCCCCAAAACTGCATACGACGTGGAAGCCGATGCGAGGAAGGCCGTCCACTCCCTTACCGATGATGACTCCTTCAACAGGATAAAGGTATGGCTGTACAACAGTCCGGCAAAAAAGATAGAAATTGAAGGCAAGGAAACCGAGTACTGTTTTTCGCTTGAGGATGCCTGTTTCGTCATCAGCCTGCCGTTGCGGGATATGTATATCGAGTCACATCCAACCATTTTAAAATAGACATATCCGGCACTGAAGGCCGTGGAGGGCGCTGTCCTTTTTCGGGACAGCGCTTTTGTTTTCCTTTGTAGCGTAAAAATACGGACAATGAGAAAACAGATAAACACATCACATTTGGCTGCGGAGATAATCCGTGGGAAATGGCTTCTGGCTGATGCGGAGTCATATCTTCCTGCGGTGTTTGCTCTGCTTTCACGCACGCCTCTTGCCGATGTCGAGGAAATGACGCGTCCGTCATTCATGCTTTCGGACGGTTCCGAGATTGGCGATGGCGCACAGGCGACGGTCGAGAAAAAGGTGGCGGTTCTGCCGCTTCATGGTACAATGACCAAATACGAGACCTGTAGCTCCGACGGGGCTATGGCTCTTGCCTCATTCATAAGGAACTGTGCCGACCGCCAGGACATCGTCGCCATAGTCCTTGACATTGACAGCGGAGGCGGTGCGGCCAATGCTGTTCCGCCGCTCGTCGAGGCTATACGTTATGCTAAGGCAGCCCACAAACCTGTCATCGCTCACTGCGACCTCTGTTGCAGTGCCGCTCTCTGGGTGGCATCACAGTGTGATCTCATCTATCTCGACAACCCTATGTCTGAAATAGGTTCCATCGGGGGACTGTGCACACTGTCGCTACCTCCGGAGAAAGACCCGCAGACAGGGGTGAAGGTTGTTCCGGTCTATGCACGCGAGTCCCCAGATAAGAACCTCGACTACAGAAAGGCACTCGAAGGAGACTACAGCCTCATCCAGGACAGTATGTCTCCAATTGTCTCACAGTTTCAGGAAGCGGTCAAGAGAGGACGTCCGATGCTCGATGTGGAGAAAGAGGGCGTCTTGACCGGAGCGACGTTCCTCTGCGACGAGGCTCTGAAGCTCGGGTTCGCCGATGCTCGCAAGACTCTCAAGGAAAGCGTAGAAGCCGCGTTCGCGCTCGCTGAAATCTAACGAAAATACTTACAAACCTCTTATACCAAGTACAATGAACAAAAAAGCACTCTCAAACTCAAAGATGGGCAAAATCGTTGCCCGTCTTCTCGGAAAACCGGAGCTTGCTGTTAAGGATGGAAAGGTTGAACTTTCCACTGAGGAGCGCGCGAAGGTTCTTGAGAACTACGGACAGGCTTTCCTCGAAAAGCTGGAGTCCGTCACTCTCGAAGACGAAGACGCCTTCGATCTCTTCGACGCGGCCGTTGCTGCCAAGACAGCCGAGGCTACAGCAGCCCTCTCCGCTCAGGTGAAAAAACTTCAGGGCGATGTCCTGGAACTTTCCCGTGAACCGGAACCGCAGCCACAGGCACAGACTCCGTCAAAGCCGCTTTCGGCAGGCGAAGCCACAAGGCAGTTCGTCCTGAACATGAGCGCAGCGCACAACAAGATTGTCGCACAGGCGCTCGCATCCACAAACCCGATGGCTTTCGCAGCCCTCGACAGCAGCACACTTGACGTTGCGGATCTGAACACTGAGTTCAAGATTGTGATGCCGCCAAAGGCAAAGCTCGACCTCCTCGCAAAGAGGCTCTATATGGGCTTCAACGACTCAAAGCACATGACGCGTATCCAATCCGATCGCGACTTCATCGCTTCTGCTGCCATCTTCACCGAAGTCTCACAGCAGTTCACTCCTAAGTGGACTCCTAAAGGCACGGCGAAATTCACTCCGATTCGCATCCCTTACCGCCGTCACAAAATCAACGTCTTGATTCGTCCGACGGACATCATCAAGTCATGGTTGCTCAACCTCTACGAGCAGGGCAAGACTCAGGCTGAGATGCCTATCACCAAGTATATCATCGAGGAGCACATCCTTCCGAAGACCCTCGACGACATCACCCTCTCGATGATTGGAAAGGGAAAGTTCAAGGAAGTCTCGCTTGCTGGGCTCACTGATGGTACGGCCGGTTCAGCAGCTAAGGATTCCATGGACGGCTACGAGACTATCCTCGTCGATGGCCTTACGGACGAAAACTGCAAAATCAACTACCTCCGCACAGCAAAGGACTACAGGAAGCTTTCTGACGAGGAGCTCTTGAAGTATGTTGACAGCTTCGTTGACAACATCTCCGGACTCTTCGCGAAGACCGCAGTCGTTTTTTGCTCAGAGCAGTTCCGCACCCGCTACAAGAGGGCAGACTTTGCCGTAAACGGCAAGTACACCGGCATCGAGAACGGTGACACCATCCGTTTCACCAACTTCCACCTTGTGGCTCTTGAATCCATGTACAACTCGCCGATTCTCTTCGCCACTCCGAAAGAGAACTTCGTCGAGCTGGTTGACTACTCCAAGGCGGAGAGCTGCATCAACCGCATCGAGGAGAGCAACTACGATGTGAAGGTGTTCGGAGAATACTCTCTGTCGGTTGGCTTCAAGATTGCCGAAGCTGTGTTCGCGGCCGTTCCGACCGGATACACTCCTTCAGAGAGCATCCTTTCCGAGGGCATAGACCTCACTGAGGACGGTCCGTGGATGAACGGGGTCAAGCCGGCAAGCCAGGACTCTGAACAGAAGGCGACAGGAGATTCCGGACAATCCGGACAGGAAGGCGCGTAATCACTGAAAAACAATCAGGACTATGTATACAAAAGTAAGTATTCCAAAGAATGGAGACGGCGCGGGATGCCCGTCTCCAAAGTCTTCCGACATCATAATCATGGATGTCGAGGACATCGAGACCGAACCTACGAGAGCACTCGGTGACGTGACCGTGAAGGGCAACTACACTCTCAAGGAGGGAGCGAAAGCCGTATGCGTCTATGGGACGCCGAAGACCATCGCGGCATCAGAAGAGTATTCCGGCGACGCCGATGCCCGTGGCGTGAAACAGGGTGTTGAGTTCGAGCACCCTGGTAACGAGAAGGACATCAAGAACTTCGTCGAGGCCTTTATGAATAAGGGTGTCGTCATCCTCGTAAAGGAGTGCGACGGCTCAGCGGCAGGACGCGTACAGGCGTTCGGAAACAAGTGCAACCCTCTGTTCCTCACGGTTGAGAGGACCGACAGCAGCGAGGCCAACAAGCGCAAGCTTACCTGGAAACAGGACATCGCCGGCAAGTTCCTCCCGGCCGACTACGAGGGCGAGCTACCCGCATTAGCGGGCGCTGCAACCGCAGTGACCGAAACTGCCTAATCATCTGAAGAATGACAAAGAGAGCATCACAAACTATGGAAACTGAGCCTCAGAAGACAGCTGAGGCTCAGGCTTCAGACATCGAAACTGCTGCACCGGAAGCGGCAGCCGAGAAAAAGTACGATGTGGTCGTGTGTGCCTATCCTGGAACCGAGACCTTGATGACGCGCCTCTGGGACAGATTCCACAAAGGACGGCATCTCGTTGTCACTGACACCGGGGCACAGCTGCCGGAAGTTCTGGCGGAATGCCTTGCCGACAATAGGATTGCCGACCAGTTCACTATTCTTCCTGCGAACATCATCCCGTGTACGGAAATCACGGACGAACTTCTGAAAGGAAACTATGTCTATGTGACACGGAACGGGGAAAGGCAGGCGGTCAGCCGCGTGCCGATGACTTTCGACAAAGAAAGGCTCGTTGCGTGGCTTGCGGCCGACGATTCCGAGACCGATACGGCCGAGGCGTTCTTGAAGCGGTACAATGCCGGGAAACTCCTGATGGAGGTGTCGTTCTCGTTCGGAAACTTCATCACGCCTGTACTCCGAGCCAACCCTTGCGAAAATGTGGTCATAGAGGCTTTCCTGCGAAAGTTCTTTGTGGCAGCATCGCCGGAAGGCTTCGCCGCCATTGCTGCGCTCGCTGAAAAATTCCTTCTCAAAGAGGAAATGAACGAGGGATGTTGAACGAGATTGACAGATGGATTGATTCAGGAGCCGAGGTTCAGGAAGGACTTCGGCTTTTGAGTATATATGCCCCAAACCGCCACCTCGATACCCTCGTCCGCAAAGCCCCTAAACGGTTCTCCTATCTCCTGAAGGCATCGCTCCTGCCGTTTTCGTCAAAAAGGTCAATCGCCGTCAGCGCCTTGCAGCCTGCGCCTAAAGTGAAGTTCCGCGAAAGCTGGCCATTCCTCTCGGAGCCGGATTGCCCGCAGGAACTGAAGATTCTGGCGACCGACAAAATAACGGCATGGGAGGAGTCGATGAGAGCGCACGAGGAACTCTTCCTATGCACCACTCCGGAACAATGTTACGAAACAGCGAAAAAAGTGCTGGAAAATTATTCCAACAATCGGAAAATCTTCTCCGAATTTACTCATTATAAGGAACATCACTCTGTGCTCGGAGAGCATCCGATTTTCAAAGAGTCCAGACAGACCGCGGAGCTTCGCGCGATGCCGATTATGGAACTCGTCCGGAAAAAGGAGAATCTGGAGGAGGCAATCTGGAGAGCCGGCAACGAAATTAAAAAGGGAGACAAACCACATCTCCGCCCATTGAGGGAAGAGCGCATCGCGGCAAAGCGCCGGATGCTCGCGGAAGTCAAACGAATGATCGACGACTATGAACAACGAAGAGAAAGACGACAGCCTTGACAGGATTGCCTACCTTGCCGCCCTCGGCTGGCCGGACAACGAAATATTCATCAGTGAGGGCATAGACGAGAAATCCGTGCCTGAAGAGGTGCGTGAAGCCATCGAACACGGACGGCTGAAGAAACGTGCCGACATCGAGATCGCCGTGGCGCGTGCCGCAGCCAGCGGAACCCCGGAAGCAGTGAAGCAATTCAATGAGGTTGTGCGCGACAAGAGTTTCAGCCTTTCGAAGCTCGACCTTTTCGGTGGTCCTGAAGACGAGGGGGCTTTCGAGCGCATACAGGACTATATAGCCGGTGGGAGCAGAGGCAATCTTTCACAGAAGGAGCAGGTGTATATAGACCTACTTACGATGATATATTCCCTCGACGGCCAGTGGGGAAAACGTCGCACGATAAAATTCCTCACCTCCAAACCATTCTCCTTCTCCTATGAACAGGCTTCCAATATGTACGCCGAATCCATAGAGATGTTTTTCGCAAACCGCAAGGTTTCCAAAGAGGCGATGCGGGCGAAGATGGCAGACCAGTACGACACCCTCTATGCCCTCGCTATGCAGAATGCCAGGACAACGAAGGATTTTGAAATTGCCGCCGGAATCCTCTCAAGCAAGGCAAAGGTGCTCAGACTCGACCAGGATGACCCGCAGCAGCTGCCTGCCGAGAACTACAGCAAGCAGTTCCGCGTGCTCTCGCTTTCTCCTGAAGTCATAGGGCTTCCGAGGGCGAACAGGGATGAGCTGGCGCGTCAGATTGACGGCATAGTCGCTCCGGAAGCGGTGAAGAAACGCCTGAGGGTTGATGCGGGCATCGATGACCTTGACATAGTAAAATTGATGGACAATGTCGCACAGGAAGAAAGTTAACGTCGAGCGGACGGAAAGCGCGTCGGTGCAGTATCAGAACAAGTTCGCGCAACTGGTCGCCCTCGTCGGAGCACGGAAGACCTACTGCGAACTTGGACGAGGCAGCGCGAAGACCACCGACATTCAGGTTGAAAGGCTTATCGACATAATGTTCGATATGCCGGGCGCACCCTGCTGTTGGGTTGCCGATACGTTCAGTAACCTCACGGCGAATGTCCTGCCTTCCGTATTGGAGGGACTTGAGCGCAAGGGATTCAGAGAAGGCGAGCACTATGTCATAGAGAAGCAGCCGCCGGAGTTTACCGACGCTGAGACAAAGAGCCTTCCGGACTGGCTCAAGCCCCATTTCTGGAAGCCATTCAACAGGCTCGTTTCCTACAAGCGCACCATCATCTTCTTCACAGGGCTGAACATCCGCTTCGGCTCGCTCGACCGCCCGTCGACTCTCGCGGGCGCGTCATACGTCTTCGTGTTCGGGGACGAGGCGAAATATTTCCGTGAAGATAAAATCGCCAACCTCCTCAAGGCTGTACGTGGCTATAGGCAGGAATATGGAAGGAGTGTGTTCTATCGAGGCGTGTGCTTTACATCCGATATGGCGGACGTCTCCCACATCGGGGAATATGACTGGATGCACAAAGAGGCGGACAATGTGGACAAGACTGCGATACTCACAGTGATAAAGGCTGGGCTCGTGTATAACGAGGCTCTGCATGAATATGTGGCTGCCAAGGATAAATGGCTCAAGACAAAGTCGCCTGATGACCTCAATGACTGCCGAAACAGACTCCGCACGGCCGAACTCTGGAAGGCGCGGTGGACGGAACTTCGCAGCCGACCTGAGGCATCGACTTTCTACATACGCGCATCGAGCTATGTGAACGCGGACATCCTCACGGAGGAATGGTTCTCCGATGCCATTGCCGCGAAGCTGCCTGACCTTAACACTGCCATCCTTTCACTCAAGCCGCGACTCGAAAGTGGCGACCGCTTCTACACCGCGCTCTCCGCACGGCATTTCTACTACGACGGCATAGATGAAGACGCATACGACCGCCTCGATATGCGCGACGTCGAGGACTGTCGCGTACTCCGCCATCTGAACCGCACCAAGCCATTGCAGGCCGGCGTGGATTTCGGCAATATGTGCTCAATGACAATCGGGCAAGATGGGAGTGAACAGGGACATGAGATTATCAGAGTGCTCAAGTTTCTCTACACTTTGGCTCCGGAATACACCGAGGATCTCGGAGTGAAGTTCCGCACCTACTTCGCGGCCATGCAGAACCGCGTGCTCTATCTATACTACGATCGTTCCGGCAACGCCTACAAGTCCGTGGGCGAGGATCAGGTCTCCAAGTTCAAGCGTGCCGTAGAGTGGGACGGTGGCAACAGGACCGGATGGACGGTGCACCTGATGTCCATACGTCAAGGCAACATCGGCCAACCGGAGGAGTATGCCTTCATGCAGGAGCTGATGTCGGAGCGCAACCCGCGCCTGCCCTGGCTTCGCATTGACGCCTATGCCGCAAAGAACCTGAAGATGTCGCTCGAACTTGCGCGCACCAAGGTGAAGTCCGGAGTTGTGTTTAAGGATAAATCGAGCGAGCGCCTGCCTGTGGCCGAACTGCCTACCCGTTCCACCAACCCTTCGGATTCGTTCAAGTATCTGCTTATGACAAGGGAGAGACGCAAGCTCGCTTCGATGCGTTCTTCCGCCGCGAAATCCAACCTCGACCCTCAATTCAAGTAGCCCGACGCGGGGTCAGCGCGTCATATATCACCTTTTTACTCGTTTGCGACCGCAAACGAAAATGAGCGCGGCCGGGCTTTTTTGTCCGCGAAAGAAGCATTTTCTCCGGAACGGACGTGGCAAGGTATTGACATATACATATATACCTTAAAAATATTACCGAAATCTTGTAATTTTTCGGATGTACGGAATATGAGACTGTCCGTTTCGATGGCGTATGTGGGCAATCTGCGCACCGGCCGCGGCCTCTCATTTCGTGTCCTTTGACGAACGGTCGCGAGGGAGTAGTTTTGCACCATGGATGTTTATGAAGCGATAGATAAAATGAGACGCCTCTCTTCCGAGGGAAAGACTTTTAGCTTCTCGTTCATGTCCTGCAATCTTTCGGCAGGAACGAGCGAGGGCGTTGTCTATGTTCCGCATGCTCGGCTCCGCAAAAGAGAATGTAGGGAGCATCATCTTCACGCGGATATGGTCGAGGCATACATCAATCTCGACACGATGGAGAACCGCCGTTTCTACCAGCCGCTTCTGATGACCTTCAACGGAGAAAAAGTTACATTGAGATGAAGAATACGGTTAAGAAGATTTCGGACCATTCCTATGCGCTGCACCTTGAGGACGGGCGGTGTTTCACCCTCTCGAACAGAAGGGACAGTAGCCTCGACTCGCTGTTCTGGCAGGCGCAGGACCGCAACTGGGAGTATCTCCCGCACACGATTCAAGGCTATAGGGTGATACCCTACGGCATCGATAACCAGCTGCCTACGCGCCTGCGAGACATCCTTGACTCGAATAACCTCGGTCCCGGCATACTCGAACGCCAGATGGGACTCCTGTTCGGTCAAGGGCTCTATCTTTCACAGCTTTCCTTCGAGGGCGGCAAGATTGAGCGACAGTGGAAGGAAGATAGGGAAATCATGGACTGGCTGGAAAGCTGGGACTATGTCTCCTACATCAAGGGCTGCATGACAGACTACCTGCACCTGAAGGGATTCTTCGATGCGAAGTATCTTGAACGCGGTCATCGCATCGGGCGCAATCCGAGGATTTCCTGCCTTGAGCACATCCCTGCGAAGAACGCCCGTCTCGAATGGACGGACAGCCGGGACATCAGAGATGTGCGCCACATCATTGTCGGAGATTTCGAGAACGCTTGTGTGAGGACTGGGGTGCGGGTATATCCCGTCTATGACAGGCGTAATCCAGGGAAATATGGCGCTTCGGCATCATACAACCACACATATTCATTCGCACGCGACTTCTACTCTGTGCCACAGTATTGGGGAGCGCTCCGCTGGATTGTCAGAGGTTCGGAGATTCCGACAATCTTTAAGTATGTGACGGACAACGGGATAAATCTTGCGTACCACATTCACGCCCCTAACGAGTATTGGGACACCAAACGCGACACTCTGAAGAACATTCATCCGGACTGGGATGACGCACGGGTGGAGAAGGAAATCAGCCGGCTCACTTCGGAGCTCCTGACGCAGCTTACGGAGGTGCTTTCGGGCAAGGAGAACGCCGGAAAGTTTTTCTACACGGTGGATATTCCGTCTGAGAACGGCAGCGGGGCTGTGTCGTGGAAGATTGAGGCGATTGACCAGAAGATAAAGGATTTTGTGGATTCGCAGCTCAAGATTTCAGAAGCTTCCGCATCGGCCATCACCTCCGGAATGGGACTGCATCCGTCTTTGAGCAACGTGATGGTGAACGGCAAGCTGGCTTCGGGTTCTGAGTTGCTGTATGCCTTCAAACTCTATCTTCTTTCAGACACGGAGATTGCCTCGAACTGCATCCTTGAGCCGATTAACCAGGCAATTGCATTCAATTTCCCCGGGCGGAACCTCAAACTGGCTTTCTATCACCATACGATTCAGGCGGAGGAGGCGGTTCCGACTGACAAACGAATTAAAAATCAATAGTTATGCTGTTTGACAAAGTACAGAATGGTTCAGAGGAACTGAACTCCCTGACGGGTCAGTGGTTCGCATCCACGCCCTTCTACCTCATACGCACCGAGATTGATTTCGCCGCGCAGGAACTCGGCTCTGTTGTCGGCTCAGAGGTGGTTGACGCCGCTGAAGAGGCCTATCTTGCAGGCGCAGACCCCGATTTTGTGGATGCCGTGAGGCTTCCGGTGGCTTTTCGTGCAATTGCACGCTATGCGCAGCTTTCGGGCGTGAGCCACGAGGGGACGGGACGAAAGGTGAAGATGGATGACAATGAGAAGATGCCGTTCGAGTGGATGATTGACCGGGATGACAGGGCTATGCTTGACCGCTACTACAGGGCTCTTGACTCTCTTTTCCGCTTTCTGGAGAAAAAGCAGACTGCAAGTTGGCTGAGCTCTCCGGTCCGCGACCTTGTCGGGCGCAGCATCATCAGAGACCTCAATGAATTCGAAAGATTCTACCCTGTGGACGGCAGCAGCTACGCATTCCACCTCTTTGTCCCGCTCATCGTCGAGGCGCAGGAGAACGCCGTGGAGCCTTTTGTCGGTGAAGAAGTCTGGAAACGCATCTATCCGGAGGTGGCAGAGTCTGATGAAACGGCGATGCGCCTTCGTGGCAGGGCTGCGCTCCTTTCCGTTCTTACGGCTCTTGTGACAGCAGCTCGAAGGTGGTCTCTTGACATCCTCCCACTTTCCGTTGCAAGGCGTTTCAGCCCTTCGTACCAGGGCAATCGGGAAAGCCGCGCTGCGGAGACGAAAGAAATCGACTGGTTCATTGACAAGACCAATGCTCAGATTGCGCAGGTGAAAGACGAACTCAAGAAACTCGCCGGGGCGTCCGGAGAAGCCGAACTGCTGCCGAAGAATGACCCCGCAAACAAATTTGCAACAGTGGTATGATGGAGATTGAAATCTATGAAACTGGCGAAAAGCTGACTCTTCCTTCTTCCTGGGATGAGATGAGTGCGGAACAGGTGCAGTTTGTGTTCCGGACCTATGGCGAGTGCATCCTGCACGGCGGTTCTCCGTTGGAGTTCAATGTCAGAGTGCTCTGTCATCTTCTGGGGCTGCGCTTTTCACTGAGGACGGCGCTTGTGGAGAGCCTTGCGGGCGATGAGGCGACACGGCTTGACGAAAATCTTGCGATGCTTTGTGACAGATGTTTAGGATTCCTTCTCGACGTGGAGCAGGAGACGCTCCAGTGCCGGCTGACCTTCGACTCCGTGACAAACCCGCTGCCTATGGTGAAGAGCGGACGTTTCCGGCTCTATGGCCCGTCTGATTTGCTACAGGACCTCACTTTCGGGGAGTTCAGGCATGCTGCCGTGGCGATGAATGCCTTTCTGCATTCCGGCAGGGTGGCCGACCTTGACGAGTGCATTGTCTTTCTCTACAGACGGCGGTGCTCGCAGCCGAATAGGGCCGGACGGCGCGTAATCGCGGTAGATTCCTCGAACATCGAGAGGGAAACAATGCTTGTGGCGCGGATTGAACCATGGCAGAAGAACCTCATATTACTCTGGTTCGCATCCTGCCTCAAGTTTCTTCAGACGCAGGACATAGTCATCAACGGCGAGACGGTGGAGCTCGGCCGTCTGTTTGCTGGCGAAGGAGACGAGAAAGGAGGATACAGTTTCGGGTGGAACGACCTTGTGGTGCAGATTGCCAAGGACCAGACGATAGGCAACATCGAGCGCGTGGATGAAGAACCGCTATTCTCCATTCTCGGCATAATGTGGCACAATTTCAAGGAACAGAAACGATATGAAGCGATTTCAAAGACTCATTAGTCTCACAAAGTACATCGAGGGCTTTTCCCTTCCTGGCATCAGCCCCATCGTGACGACGGCGCAGTCGGACGCCACCTCGAAGCTCCAGCATCTTTCAGGCGTTCAGGTGCTTGCGGCGCGTCCGGAATGCCGTCAGCAGGGCGACTCGGATTCCTACAGCTCCGTGCTCTCGACGGCGTTCTTCGTCGTTGCCAAGGGGCTCGGCTCCGCTAACACTTCGGAGCGCGAGCGGAAGCAGTACGGCGAACTTCTCGACATTGCCTCACAGATTGTCGAGCGGGTGGCCGCCGATTCCACCTCCGGCACCTGCGGGCTTCTTTCGGGGATGTCGCTCGCGTCCGTCGAGATTGTCCCTGAAGCCTCTATTTTCGGCGGCTGGCTCGGTTATAGCGTTGAACTCACATTCGAGTAGAAACTATGTCGGTGAAGGCACGTTTCATACGCAATATCCTGGAGGAAGAGGGAGAGTCGATGCTCCGCCGCCAGAGTTCCGCCATACTCTCAAAGCTGGAAACGCGCAGCGGAACCCTGGAGAAGTCCCGCTCGGTCTCAGTCTCTTCCGGTTCCGACTCGTTTGACGGCAAGATGACATTCCAGCACGTCGCCTACGAGCGCTTCCTCGACCTCCGCCGGCTCCACTACGGCTCCAAGGTGGTTTCCCGTCGCCGCAGAATCCACAACCGCTATGTCTTCGGCGCCTACTCCCGCATCGCCGAACGCCTGATGTACGAATTCACCGACGAAGTCGCCGCTGCCATACGCCAACAGATTGAGAATGAGCAGTCATGACTTGAAAAAGATTTCAACAAAATCTGGCATTTTCTTGTTTTTGAATTGTAATGTTTCTACTTTTGCAGGCGATAGTCACCTATCGTAGACATCTCAATAGACATTGCAGATATCTTTACGGACATTGCGGACATCTTCATGGACATGGAAAATATGGGAATTGTAAACAACGTAAGCATCAGCCTTCTCGCCAAGTATGTCGGGCTTACAATGCTTCAGCGCGGAATTTCGGTCAGTCCGCTCAAACTTCAGAAAATCCTCTACTACATACAGTCCTGGCACATGGTTTTCTTCGGAAGGGAAAACACGCTTGTCGCGGAAGCACCCCACGCATGGGTCAACGGTCCCGTATATCCCCAGATATACCGCGAATACAAAAACTGCGTCCCTGGGATGTGCGACCATCTGAGTCCAATCCATTTCGGAGTGGACGACATCGACAAAATCCCGGAAGTGGCAGGAAAAATCGCGGAGGAACTTGCCTTCTCGGACGATCAGATTCAGCTCATCGACTCCGTAATCAAGCTCTATGGAGCAAAGACCCAGAACCAGCTGATTTTTGCCACACACTGCGAAGACCCATGGTGTGAAATGCGTGAAGGACTCCGTCCATACGAGAAATCGGACGCCGAGATGTCGCTGGACACCATGTACAGGTACTACAAGGACAGGTACGACCGGAACAGAAGCAAGGAATGATGTCCATAGATCTCGAAGAGGAAGACCTCACGGTCCTCAATTCACCGCAATCCATCTCGACAAAGATGAAGAATGTGGAACTGGCAATGTCGCACAAGTTGCCGGTCGTTATCAGTTATGCACATCTCGACCTCTCGAAAACCGATTATCACTTCCGTCAGGAGTTCACTCTGAAAGACACGCAGGCGTATTTCTCCATGATGAAGGAAATATCCAATTCAACAATCGACGACTGGCTGGAGAATCCGCACGAGCACCATTTCTACCGCACCGATGTCAGAGGAAGGCTTGCCAAGGCACTTGAAAAGCTATGTCCCGGATGCCTGGAGGCGAACCCGCTGATCTATCATTTCGCGCTATACACAGACGACAAAGGAGCCGACAGGGCAAAAGGACGCCGTTCACCGCGCATCTATTTCATGCTGGGACAATACGGCAGGATTTACATCCTGTTCTTTGACCCGTTCCATGAGATAAATCCATGATTTGTGGAAATTTCTTGCTTTTTTCAAAAATAGTTCTCACCTTTGTCGTGCGTTACAAATACTTATGGCAATTCTGTTTTGCGGCAGAGATTTTCCCCGTAAATATAGATTGCTGACATATTATAGAGACATTTAGCCCCTCTGTATGGTCGTCATTGGCGAAAGCCGTGACTGATATTTGCCGCAAGGCTTAAGTATTGTAACGCAGACCTTCAACAGCGGGGCTTTTTTATTTCAATTAGTTATGCGTTACACTAATGGAAAGCAGCCACGGCTCGACACTGGCAACGAAATCAAGGCGGACGAACTCATCCTCAATGCACGTCTGAGCCTTTATCAACTCTCGGCGGAACTCACGAAATGGCAGGTTGCCCTCTATGACACCGACAGAGGACTCCACGAGAAACTCACGAAAGACTTCAACCGGGCGACGCTCGGCTTTCACGAACTGGACGAGGCCCTTTCCGCCATTCTCCACAAGGACCTCGAGCACCGGATAATCTTCAGGGTGGAGTGATTTTTGCAGGGACTTTTTGAAAATGACCACGTTATGTTAAACTTTCTCTTCAGAATAGCAAGTTCTATAATGAAAGTCGGTTCCGCTGGCTTTGTTTTGATTATAGTTTTCTGCGTAGTAGGATTCCTTATAGGTTGCCTCGTTGAAATGCCCCCGGAAGGTTGGATTTGCATAATTGGCGGCGTAATTACAGCCGTAGTGGCAACAGCGTTAGAAAATAGACAGAACAAGAAACGAGAGGAACGTCCGTGGGATTTTGACTGACATTGTCCTTTTATAGCTGCTTTCGGGCAGCTATTTTTGTATCATAAAGTTATGATACAATGGCAAAGATCAAAAGTGAAGACCTGCGGCTGAATATCATCGTCAACGGCGATGCCGGACGCAAGGCAATTCTCGACACCCAGAAAGAAGTATCCAATCTTGAGGGCGCACTGGCTAAACTCAAGAAAACCGAAAGAGACAACTCCGCGACAATCGCCGAAACAAGCAAAAAACTCGCTGATGCCAAGTCAAAGTATGCCGAACTACAGCGGCAACTCGACATCAACAGGAAAACGATGGCTGAACTCAAAAGCCATATCACTGCGACCCGCGCCGCCCTTGCCAAGGCTGTTCCGGGTACAGACAACTGGACAGCGCTCAACAGTGAGCTGCTTATAAGCCAACGGCGGTTCGATGAACTGTCGAAACAGCTTAGAAGTACAAAGCAAGTCGTGGTTGACGTTTGGGACAGCTGGAGAGGAGTGTCCGTTCTGGCCAACAACCTGTTGCAGCTTTACGGTCAGTTCAGCGGACAGATTGAGCAAGCCAGACAGTCTTGGCTTGAATACGATGAAGCGCTTGTCGATGCGATGAAGACCACCGGGCTCAGCCGCGACGAGATTGAGGAACTGAGCGCGGAACTCCGGAAGTTCGACACCAGAACCGCCCAGAATGAACTTCTTGCCCTCGCCAGAGTGGGCGGAAAACTCGGAATCAGCGGCAAGGAAGACCTGCTTCAGTTCGTATCGGCTGCCGACAAAATCAACGTCGCACTGAAAGAAGACCTTGGAGGAGACGCCGAAGCAGCCATCGGCCAGATTGGTAAGCTGGTCGACATCTTCCAACTCAAAGGCCAGATGGGGCTCGAACGCGCCATGCTTTCCGTCGGTTCTGCCATCAACGAGCTCGGAGCCGCATCGACTGCGAACGAGGGCTACATCGTGGACTTCACCAACCGCCTTGCCGGTATCGCTCCGAACGCCAGCATATCCATAGACAAGATTCTCGGTCTCGCATCCACCCTCGACGCCAACGCCCAGGCTGCCGAAACCGCCGCAACCGCCATCGGCCAGACCATCACGGCCATGTTCAAGAAGACCGAGACTTTCGCCCAGATTGCACAAATGCCGTTCGCAGAGTTCCGCGACCTGCTTGAGAAAGACGTGAACCAGGCACTCATCAAAGTTCTTGAGGGGATGAAGGGCGACCAGGGGCTGTTCGACATCGTGGACGCCATGTCGGAGATGCATCTGAACGGTCAGAGGGCGACCACCGTGCTCGGAGCTCTGGCCAACAACGTGGACATGCTCAAAGAGCAGCAGAAACTTGCGAATGAGGCCTTCCAGGAAGGAACATCGCTGACGAACGAGTTCAATACCAAGAATGAGTCCGCCACGGCCATACAGGAAAAACTGAAGAAGCGCATCACAGAGACAAGTGTCGAAATCGGCCAGAAACTGATGCCGGCTGCTAACCTTGCAATAAATGGTTCAAATATTCTCCTAAACGTCATATCGCAACTTATTACTTTTGCCGGGAAATATGTATACGCATTGGGAACAGTCGCTGCATCTTTGGCTTTCCTCGCAGCGAAAAAGAAAATAGCATACCTCTTCAGCGCCGAGTTTCGCGCAGCACTGCTGAAAGAGGTCGCGGTTCTCGAAGCATCCTCAAAGGGGAACTCACTCCATGCCGTAAGCCTGAAGATTCTCGCCGGAGGCTACAAGACAGCAGGAGCTGCTGCAAAGGCATTTGGCAAAGCACTGATTGCGAACCCTGTCGGGCTGGTCATTGCCGGCATCGCAGCTCTTGCTCAAGGCATCAGTTTTCTTGTCTCCAGATCCCGCGAAGCCACCAAGGAACTCAGGGAACTCAACAAACGGACAGTTGACACGACATCCTCATTCGTCAAGGCGCAGGCGGAAATCGACAAGGAACGCAAATCGCTCGAAGAACTGAAAGACGCCGCGACCAAAGCGGCCGAGGGTAGCGACGAGCGCAAGAGGGTAATTGACAAAATCAATGAACTCTACGGTGACTACCTCCCAAACCTCCTCACAGAGAAATCCTCCAACGAAGAACTTGAGACAGCACTGAAGAACGTCAATACCCAATTGGAACAGAAAATCAAGCTTCAGGCTCGTGAAAATGCCGAGATGGACATCTCAAAACACCGTACCGACGCCATTAAAGGAGCCGTGGATGCGATTATCGATTCCTACAAAAAGATAAATGGGCAGAATATGCCGGCAGAAGCCATAAGTTCGATAACAACAAAAGTAGCTACAGCATACGACACAAACGACATCGAGGGGCTTAAAAAAGACATAGAGGATAGCGTAGGTAAAGAACTGCCCACTTGGGACTTTTACTCTCTTGGCAATATAAAGGATTGGGGGCTCATTTCGCTGAAGTATGAGTTTCAGACCGCCATTGACAAAGGGAATGAACTCCGCGCCACAGTAAACGGCTTGTTCGGAGAATTGGGCAACGGCCCGTCAGGCAATCCGGCTCCGCTCGGAAGCCTTGTCGATGGCGCGAATGGCAATACCGGCACAGGTGGGAAAGGCAGTTCTGGAAGCTCCACCGGCGAAACTGCGGCAGAAAAGAGTGCTCTTGCCCTTCAGAAAGGTCTTGAACAGGTTTTTCAGGAGATTAACGAGGAGTCCGAGAAGTTGTTTCAGGAAACCTTGAAAAGGATTGAGCAGGATGCGGAGATGAAAACGCAGCTCGTCATCGACAACGAGAAAGACCTGACTCAGAAAGCCATTATGGAAGAAGACCTGCGCTACGAGAAGGAACGCGCCAAGGCAGGAGACAATGCTGAATTGCTTGAACTTGCCGAGACTAAACATCAGAACAACCTCGACAAAATAAAGCTCGCTGCTTTCAACCGCGAGGTAAAACGTCTTGAGGACGAGCACAAGCTCAGACGCACTCAGATGGAGAACTCGCAGGCCGCGGAACTTCTCGCATTCAAGGGCACGGAGGAGGAAAAGGCCGCCTTGAAGCGGAAGCACACGGCAGAACTCGCCAATTTCGATGTCGAGTATCTTCAGAATCTGGAGGCTATGCTTCAGAAAGTTGCGGACAGCGGTCAAATTGAGGGGATGTCCGTAAGTCTCGATGACAGCGAATACAACAAGGTGATGCAGCAGCTCGCCGACATCATAAAGCGCAAGAACGCGGCGGTGGGCACGGCACAGGAGTCTTCACAAGAGCCTTCTGACAGTCCGAAAAAAGAGAGTCATTCTCTTACGGAGGGCACAGGCAAAGGCAGCCTGTTCGGCGTGTCTCAAGACGACTGGGACACATTCTTTGCCAACCTCAAGGAGGGCAAGTTCGGAGCGGAAGACTTGCAGACTGTTGTCGCCGGCATCGGAGGCGCCGCACAGGAAGCCTTCAGTCTCGCTTCGAAGTTTATGGACCTGACAAAGAAGAAAGAGGACGCGCAGCTCAAGCAGTACAAGAAGAACCAGGACAGCCGCAAGAGCAGCCTCGAAAAACGTCTGAACGCAGGTCTCATCACAGAGTCACAGTACAATGCGCAAGTGGAGCAGATGGATGCGGAATATGACGCCTACCAGGAGGAACTCGCACTCAAGCAGGCAAAGCGCGACAAAGCCCTGAACCTCACTCAGGCAATCATCAATACCGCGCTGAGTGTAACTTCAACCATTGCGCAGCTCGGAGCAACTCCTTGGGGAATTGCCGCAGCTGCAATCGCCGCAGCAATGGGAGCAGCCGAAATCGCCATCATCGCCTCGCAGCCCGTGACATCCGGAGCGGAAGAGGGTGGCTATATCGGTGTCAAGCGCAGGCAGGACGGCAAATCATTCAATGCCAGGCTCAATCCTGATGCACGGGGATTCGTCTCCTCACCGACCGTCATAGTGGGCGAGAACGGCTCCGAATATGTGATTCCGCACGAGGCTCTTGAGAATCCGAGCCTTTTGCCGATAATCTCGACAATGGAGACCGCACGGCGCAACGGAAAACTCCGCAGTCTGAATTTCAACGCGGTCTATCCGGCCACAGCGATGCCAGGGCGTGTTTCCGGCGGATTCATCAACGACGGAAACTCAAAGATTGTGACGACTTCTTCCGATGGCCACGAAGGCACGGCAACCGACGCAGCTCTCACCTGTGCCATCGAGAGGCTGACAAGAAAACTCGACGAACCGATAACCGCCACGGTCTCGATGCTCGGCAAGGGCGGAATCAAAGAAACAGAGGATAAGTACAACAAACTTAAAAGAAGAGGACAGTTAGGATGATAAAGATTATCACAGAAGACGGCATATCGCTCGACCTTGCTCCGGACGCCGAATTCGCCATTGAGTACAACAACCCGATGTTCGAGGACGACCGCATCCCCGTCCCGTTCTCCACATCCATAGCGCTGCTGCCATCGGAGGTCAATTGCCGCGTTCTCCAGTATCTCCCGGCACTGAAGCTGGAGCCTGCTGTCAAGAAACTCGCAGCCTCCCTCGTGCTCAACGGCATCCCTTTCCTCTCCGGCACACTCATCTACGAAGGCATCGAGGACGGACGTCTCAACTATAGCTTTTCCGGAGTGGATTTGGAAACAAATTGGGGAAAAAAGATATGGGAGCTGGATATTTGGGGACCAATGATTGGTGATGAAATATACGATGCGTTTGCAGAACCGAATGAAGGAATCAGCTGGCCTCTGTTGGTGAACAAGGACTATACAGGCTATTATGTCAAGAATTGTGATGACATAGCTCTTGATGAGGAATACAACAAGAAGTTGCCGTTGGTGGAGAAAAACGTGAAATATCACAATTTCCGGAACGTGATACCGGAAGCGGAAAGAAGCCGGCTCACTCCTGCCGTTTCCGTTTCAAAAATCATAGGCGACAAGTTCTCTGTGTCAGGATTCCTAACAAGGTTGTTTCCATTAGTTTCCGTCATCGGACAGTATAATATTGAGAACGGATTCGTTCAGAAGACTAAAGTTCCGGTTCCGATTGATTGTGCCGCCTGTCTTCCCGACTACAGTTTCGCGGAGTTTGCCGCGGAATTGTCAAAGATGTTCTGCTCGGCCATATTTGAAGACGGTCAGGGAAAGTTCAAGATGATGCCCATCAATACAATATTAGGGGAAGCTGCATCCGAAGACTGGACAGAAAGAATATCCGACAGTTTCACGAGCGACACGGAAGAAGCTTCGGGTTATATCTTCGGATTCGCCAATTCCGGAGAGGACAGTTTCGACGACACAGCAGAAGTCGTCGAAACAAATTCCTTAGAGGCGTCAATATACCCATCAGTAGATGCTACATCAGACAACAATTTATACACCAGGGAAGTGCATACTGCTAAAGTCGCGAAAGCGGGAAGTTATGTTTCCGCAATCAGCGTGGTCACTAAAAGCAAGATTCGGAATAACGGTTCTTCAGATGTTGTCAAGAAAACACTTGTGGCATCTACAGATGTCGTGTTTTGTGGAAATGTGAAGCAGGAGAATATTGTCGATGGGAGTGACTCCGTTGACAACAGCTGCAAATTCAAACTCATCAAAAGCATCCCGTCTATTCTCTCGCACTACGACCGCGCGACAGTAAGTGATTCCAATAGAGTCATAGAGGGATTGGTGCAGCGCTTTTCGATGGCCGGGTTGATTGAACCGCAGAACGGAGAAGCGGAAAGGGGCACAGACCTTTACATAGGACTGATTTACAAAGGACAGATTTCATGCAACGGATATGTCCTCGCTTCTGTTGTTCCTTTATCATTCCCGAGTTTGAACGCTATTAACAATTTGGAGGATATTCGAGTCAAGGTGCCGGTCGGTAGCGGCAGCCACGGCAGACCGATGCCGGTGTCGCTGAAGCCGGATTGGCTCTATGAGCATTTCCACAAGTCCTACGCGCAGTGGCTAGCCACCGACCGCCAGGTTATCAGTTGCGATGTGAACCTGAATGAATTCGACCTTCTGAACTTCCGGATGTACAACAAAGTTCGGCTGCACGGTCGCGATTTCTTTGTGAAGAAACTCTCGGTGACGCTTCGGGCAAGTTCCGAAGCAATAGAATGCAGCGCGGATTTCATCTCGGCATAGTGTCCTTTTTTGCCCTCAAACAAGTGAGTAGTTTTGCAATATGACAATAGACACATCATATCAGGACCAGTTCCCGTTCCTCTTCGCGGGGAATGCGGGAGAGATTCCCATCCTCTCTCTCACTCAAAACTCCCGTGTGGATGTGAGCATCTCTGTATATTTCGCCCTCAGTAATGTTTCTCATACATTCAGCCTGCTGGCAACAGGCAATCGCGTAATCATCCCACTAAAAGACATTCTCTGTGCGTTACCTCTTCCGGATGAAATGTCGCAATCTCCCGTCTATATTGGCGGATTAGTGAAACTGGAGATTCAATCCGAACAGGAAAGCAAGTCGTGGCAATCCTGGGTCATGTTCGGTGCAAGGATACCGGGAGACCGGATTCTTCCGGTGTATAATGGAAGGCAATTCATCTCTGCCCGACCACAACAATACATCATAGACGGCAATACAGAGGAGAGAATATGTGCAGTACTGAAAGAATCCTCAAATGCCCGCCTCGAAGCCACAGTTTTTTCAGACATTTTGTCGCCGCTCCGTTTGCAACTGAGCTCAAACCAAACTTGGGTTCTTATCGGTATTATGTCCCAAAGGATAAGTCTGTCCATGATGGAAAAACTTGCGGGTGATGCAGGCTTTCCGGACCTGAACATTCTTGGTTTCGACATTAATGTTGTTTTTGAACTTGGGGCAGGGAGCGAGGAACGCGGAGAAACTCTCAGATATATCGTCCACCGTGGAAAGGCAGAAATATTTCAATTCTACGGCAGTTTCGGAGTTTTGGAAACAATCTACGCCACGGGAAACAGAAAAACAGAGCTCACCACAGAGCCGACATCTTTCACAAACGGAGGCATCGAGTGCGAGCTTACCAATGACAGCCACCTCATCCACGAGACTTTCACCGGATGGCTGGAAAGCAAGGAGGAGGTCAGGTTCTGGCAGGAGTTCTTCTCATCGGCAAGACGCTATGCGGTCATTGACGGCGTCTCGCGGAGAATCATTATCGACGAAGTGGATTCCGAAAGCACAGAAGGCGAAATCAACGCATTCTCATTCAAATGGCACTATGCCGACAAACACAACGACCCGTCGATGGTTCCCATAAGGAAAGAATTAAAACAATACAAGATATGAAATATCAGCATTACAAAAGCGACTTCTCGTCCGTACACCAGTTCTTCAGAAAAGAGGGTGACAAAGACTTGCAGATAGCTATTCCGGACCACGTCCGCCTGACTTTCTTCACGGAGGAAAGGCTCAATGTATTTGTTGTCGAACGCGATGGAGACCAGATGACCGGCTGCTCCCTCTCCGAGGACGGGATGACTCTCACGGCGTCGGTTCCGCTGTCGAGAATCTGTCTCGGCAAAGGAGAGCTCTTCTGTGAGATTGCGGAGATTACCCCCGACCCGGATTTCCCGGAGCAGGAACGCATCGAAGTGACGCCTATACGACTTGGCGTAACGCTCTGGCCCGGCAAGTCGGACGATTCACTCGATGTGTCTGTGGGCACGGTGCTCGGCGTTATCTGCCCCGGCGCCATCCGTTACGACATCGCCCAGAGCCTTACGGATGCTCAGAAGGTGCAGGCCTGCGCCAACATAGGAGCCCTGCGCACCATCCCTGACGCGTCAGTATCCACAAGAGAAATTGCAAACGGTGCTGTAATTGAGAAGAAAATAGCCGATGGCGCTGTGACGAAACAGAAGCTTGCTAATAACATAGCCGGCATCGTTGACAGCGTCGCCAAAGGCGCGGCCGATTATAGCTTACAGCAGAACTCCTGCCAGGTGATAAGCAGAAACTCGATTGCAACAGGCAACGGAACCATTGCCGGCACAAAGGGCGTCAGATGGAAGGCGATAAATTTCACAACAAAGACAATAACTCTCGAAAAGGCTCTGGCAGCAAGCATAGGGGCGGGTGCATTACTTTCCATAATCAACGACAAGCATTATGACAAATGTTCTGAGGTCGCAGAAACTGCTGCCATAGGAGCAACGACAATAAAGGTAAAATCTCTCCCATTCACATCGATAGCGGAAGATACAGGTGATGACGCAAAAACCATAATGGTTTATTCTAATCCTGCCGTGGGTGATATGGATCTAGGGGACGGTGCTCATTCCGAAGGCGTCAATACGAAAGCGACACAGAGAGGTTCCCATGCGGAAGGAAGGGATACCTACGCTGCTGGACAATATTCCCATGCCGAAGGCAGAGAAACAGAAGCATTTTATGCATCCCATGCGGAGGGTAGAGGTTCAAAGGCAACAGGGTCTGCATCTCACGCAGAAGGGCTAGGTACTTATGCAATCGGCGACCACACTCATGCCGAGGGCCAGAATACCCACGCCGTAGGGCTGAATGCCCATGCAGAGGGTTTGCGCGGATGGGCGAACGGACAGCACTCCCACGCGGAAGGTGTTGATACGGTGACGAGCAACACGGCAGAACACGCCGAAGGCAAGTTCAATAAGTCGAACAAGGCAGATGGTTCATTCGGCAGCGCAGGCAACACCCTTCACTCAATAGGTGTCGGCACATCCGCTTCGGACAGGAAGAACGCATCTGAAGTGATGCAGAACGGCGACGTCTACCTTCTCGGAGTCGGTGGTTACGACGGAAAGAACCCTGCCGCCAGCAAGGCGGTGCAGCAGGTCATCGGAGCTCTTCTTGACACATTCAAGCCGGTTCAGGTCAACGACAACAAGTCAGGAGCGACCGATGCAACTCAGCTTGCTGAACTAAAGGCATACGCGGCAAGACTTGCGGCGTATGGCGTTGACACTACAAATGGCTACGAGATTCCGATACTCTACAACAGCGGTTCCAAGGGCTTCATCGGATACAATCCAAACGCGGCATCGTCCTTCAACGGCTATGCGGTCACTCCCGAGGGTAACCTCTACACTCTGACGATGAATGCCGCCACTGGTGCCCTGTCCAAGAAGATACTCGCGACAACGACCGTCACCGATGCCCTGAGCACCAACAAACAGCCGAAGACTGACACTGCCCTCAAGACGAAAAACAAGACTGTCACGGGAGCGATCAACGAGGTGAATGACCAAACCACATACGTGGCGTTCACCGATGTTACGAAGCTCTCGACTAACCTCGGCAAGCGTCTCATCTACAAGGGCGGGAACGTGACACTCTCCTCACCGATTACAATCAACTCGAACATATATGAGATTGATTTCAACGGCGCGACCATAACCATCGGAGCGCTTGCAAGGACAGGGATTACGGCGATAAAGGGACATAGCCACTGCATTATCAAGAATCTTGTAATTGAAGGCATCTGGACCACGAATGCGGATGCTGTGAGCAATGTTCTTGAAACATTTGCCGGTGTGGAGAATGTAAATATTGATGTTCATTTTTCGGGAAGCAAGTACGGCAGAGGATTCTTCAACTGTCAGAGACTTATCAACTGCAAGGCGGAGATTACAAACAATCATTCAGAGGCCCTGACCCGAGGGTTCAGTCACTGCGAATATCTCTATATGTGCCGGATTGGAGAAGGCAGTGTTGGTGAGGGATTCTTCCATTGCACAAACATGATTTCATGTGACGCGTTGGCAGTTGTCAATGCTTCTGGTACAGGCATAACAATGGGTTGCTTTAGGAAAGAGCTTATAGAGTGCTCTAACTATACGAACTTTCGCCGACGTACCAATGAGTACATATCAGATAAGGAAGTTACCTATGGTTTCTTCTCAGACACCGATGGCCTCTCAGTAAATGGCTATAGCCTTACTCCTTTTGCAAATACTATTGCGGCTAAGAATGAGGATGATACAAAAGCACTCGTCCATCCGGCAGGAGGAACGGGCGTGGCTGAAGTTCCGCTCAACACCGAGGCTTCCGGAAACTCCATCGCGCGACGCCTACCTGACGGACGGCTTAGGGCGGCCGCAGCCACGGCACCTGATGATGTGGTCATTATGAGCCAGCTCAACGCCCTCGTCTTGCAGGTTTCCGCACTTAGACAGACTGTTTCCGCGCGACAGACCGAAGTAAACGCTCTAAAGGGATAATGTTATGGACTGGACGAACATAATAATGACGCTAATCACCTCCGGGGCGTTCACTACAATCTACCTCCTCGGTGACAAGAAGACATCCGCCGTGCTCGACAACGTCAGCAAGACCATCGACCAGTGGCAGGAACTCGTGAAGGAGGTGAAACAGGAACTTCTGGAGCAGCGCGAGGAGTTCAGAAACTCGAAGGTTGAGTATGACGCGCGTCTCGTGACCAAGGACAACAAAATTGACTCGCTCTACAAGGAAATCGCCGTCCTGCGAGATCGCAACGACAAGCTCAGTTCCAACGTGGCGAGGCTTACCATCGTTCGCTGCTGGAAAGTCGGCTGCGGCAACCGCCAGCCTCCGATGGGCACCAAGGTCTCCGTCACCGAAGACGTAACGAACATTATCGAACAGGTGAAGATTGAATAGAGTCTGATTTGCCAGATTCTTACAGCTCTTTGACATACTGGAATTGCCGAATATTATTTACCTTTGCGGGGTCAAAATATAACGGCTATGGAAAATCAATTAACAAAGGAAACGGCGGCTCTGTTCGAGCAGCTGAAGCATACCACCAAATCAGGCGTTGAATATTGGTCCGCGCGTGAGATATATCCCCATCTGGGATATACGCAATGGAGGAACTTTCAGAATGCGATAGAAAAGGCCAAGGAAGCGTGCAAATCGGCCACTGGCGATGTTCTACGCAATTTTGCTGATGTCAGCAAAATTGTAAGGACGGGCATCGCAGAAAAAACGGTTGATGATGTTTGCCTCACACGATACGCCTGTTATCTCGTTGCCCAGAACGGAGATTCTCAAAAACCAGAAATAGCTCAGGCGCAGACATATTTCGCGATTCAGACCCGATATGCGGAAATTCAGCAGATGCGCGAATATGAGAGACTTACAACGGAAGAAGAACGTCGTCTGTTTCTGCGCAACGAATTGTACAAACACAACTCGCAGCTTGCGGACGCTGCCAGGGCAGCCGGAGTCATCGAGCCTCGCGACTATGCCATTTTTCAGAATTATGGATATATGGGACTGTACGGAGGTCTTACTGCGCAAGATATTCACAAGAAAAAAGGTCTCAAGAAAAGTCAGAAGATACTTGACCACATGGGCAGTACAGAACTTGCCGCAAATCTTTTCCGTGCTACCCAGACGGAAGAGAAATTGAGACGGGAAAATATACAGGGAAGGTCAAGGGCAAATGAAACTCATTATAAGGTAGGTGCAAAGGTTAGACAAACCATAAGGGAACTCGGTGGCACTATGCCGGAAAATTTGCCTACTGCGGAAAGCATCAAGTCTGTAGAGAACAAGCAGAAGAAACTCATCGAAAAAGAGAATAAAGAAATTCCATAATCTTATATTTTGACACAAATTTTATGGGCGCGGCAATTCCGGTATTTCGGGGTTGCCGTTTTTTGTATGACAAATAAATTGAAACAGATATGGGAACAATCAGCAAAAACTTTGACTACAAAGAATTTGAAAAAACGGATGTGTCTGGAATGCAGGTGCGGAACACAATCACTTCGACGGAGGTCCGTGACAGCATCAAGGCACTCGTTGATGAAGTCCTCCAGCCGCTCCGCGATGCCTGGGGCGAACCGCTCGCAATCAACAGCGGCTACAGGTGTCCGGAAGTAAACAAAGCAGTCGGAGGCGTCCCAACCTCTCAACACACCAAGGGCGAGGCCGCAGACGTGTGTCCATTCGGAAGAAATGGCCACGGAGACATTGGGGTCGTGAGGCAACTCGCGCAGAAAGCCGTCGAACTGGATCTGCCCTTCGATCAGATGATACTCTATCCCTCGTTCGTCCATTTCAGCCACAGGCTCAAAGGCGAACAGCGCAGGCAGATTCTTTACAACAAAAGATATACGGGGAAGAAATTGTAGAATCCGTTTTCCATAAATCTCACTATGAAAAGAATCTTCAGGCATTTTCTCATCCTCCTCGCGATCATGGTCGTATCATGCAGCCCGCGCATCGTCACCGTTGCCGTTCACGACACAACCACCGTCACTCGCACCCTGACCGTCCGCGACACCATAATCTCCGCGCCCCTTCCGGTCGAGTCTGTCATCATCTCCACGCCCGACACGACATCCACAGTCGAGACTTCTCTTGCCACATCCACCGCCACCATCACCGGCGGCCACCTCCGCCACAGCATCGAGAACAAACGCACCGCCCTTTCCGTCCCGGCAAAAATCCCCGAAAAACAGGAAGTCATCCGAGTCACCAGGGAAATCCCCGTCCCCGTCGAGGTGCCCAAGCCTTACATTCCGAAATGGGTATGGTACGTCCTCGCCTGGGCCGTCCTCGTCACCCTTCTCCTTGCCGCCTTTCTCTGGTTGCGTCTGAGAGTTTAATGTTTGATTATTCTGCGCCTCGGAGAAACCTGGCGTGTTTTTTAGTTTAAGATATAGAAAAATATATCAAAATATTTGCACGGTGATATAATTTTATATATCTTTGCATTGTCAAAACATAAGAGATATGAAAAAGTACAAAGTAAGACAAGTGCTTGAGTTCTTGAAGAAAGACGGCTGGGAACTCGACAGAATGAAAGGAGACCACCGACAGTTCAAGAACAAAAACAAGAAAGGAACTGTTACTGTGAACGGAAAGCCAAGCGACGACTTGGGACAGGATCTTTTGAACAGCATCTGGAAACAGGCTGGGTGGAAATGACCACCCTCCTTTTCTTGAAAACGAACGGAATAAACACAGTTGTTATGGAAAAAGTTAGAATAAAGATTGATTGGTATGAACACAACTATGGCGCGGCTCCGGCGAACGAGGACATCGCCTGCGTTGCAACCGGCAGTACATTGCACGAGGTTGAGCGTAACATCGTCGATGCTCTAAAGTTTCATGTTGAAGGGTTGGAGCCGGATGAAATTCCAGCTGAATTGCAGGGTGAATGGGAGCCGGTGTTTGAACTGACAACACGGGCGTTGCTCCGTTATTCCGAGAATTTCATAACCCGCAAGGCCTTGTCAAAGGAAACCGGAATCAATGAACAGCAACTCAGCCACTATGCGAACGGCTGGAGGATGCCGAAACCGGCCACGCAGGCGAAAATCATCAACGGAATACACAGCATCGCAAGGGAACTTTCGGCTATCTCTTAATGTTTTGACGAACACGTTTTAGCCGTCCGCCCTCGGAGAAATCCGGGGGCTTTTGTATTAGACCCCTCTATCCCCTCGAAGGGGAAGCGTAGCTTTCCTCATTCCGAGACATTGAGAATGTCCACACCTTTGAGCTCTTCCGTCGCCTTGCCACTGCGCTGGCAGTAGATGGAAGTCATCGCGAGGCTGCTGTGGTCGGCCTGCTGCTGAATGAAAGACACCGGAACACCGGCAGCTGCCATATTGGTGATGCCCGTATCTTTCAGACTGTAAAACTGAACATCCTTACCGAATCCTGTCGCCGGGCGGACCACTCCCCTCCAATAATCCGAAACCCGTTGCACCCAAGTGCACTCCTTTCCCGGCATAAAATTCTTTCCGGAGAAAAGATACCATTTCGGGTGCGAAAGATCAATGTCTGCGAAATATCTCATCATAGCGTCCGGAATCGTTCTCACAGAATCATTGTCGTTTTTTGCTATCTCTCCCCTTACCTTGACCGTCTGTGTCTTCAAATCAAGGTCTGAACATCTGAGCAGCATAATCTCCTTAGGACGCATAAAACAGCAATAGCATAGAAGGCACAGTCGCATATATCCTATATTTTCCCTCTCAAGAAAGTTCCATAATGTCTGAAGTTCATCATCAGACAAAACGCGTCTCTTTTTCTTGCGGAGGCTTTTCTTCTTTGGTTTTATGTCCTCAAAAGGGTTGTCGGGAAGATAGCCTTTCTGAACCATCCAGTGAAAAAGCGTGGAATAGAAACGGAGATGATTGTTGTATGTGAACGCCACGAAATTGTTATCCCTTTCCAAATCTTCCATAAAATCAAAGGCAGATGCTTTCGTGAATGCTGCGACGGGGGAATTCTCCCTGAATCCCCTACCTTCAGCCCAGACAAGAAGCTTCTTCGCGAAAGTATTGTAGGAGCGCAACGTGTTCGCTTCCACTTCTTTCTCCTTCACCTTTATAAAATTGTTTACAGCATCCTTGAACTTGACAGAAGCACGTGGCGCTATCTTTTCCACAAGCGGGTTCCACCCCAACGACAGACGCTCGTTTAATGCTGCAACGAGCATCAGCGCAGCTCTGCGCCTTTCCCGGACAGACTTGACTCTGTTAAATTTGATTTTGATACGTTTAAGTTTTCCTGTTGCCGGATTTTCGACATAAAAAAAGATATACCATTCCTCGCCTTCGTGGAGTTGCGCAGGTATGTATTCTTTATACGCGATGGGTTTGAAGAAAGACATTTTTTTTCTTTCGCACAACTCCAACAGAATCGAATATAAACTGCCGGTGGGGTGCGAAAGATGTCCCGTTTCTGTCCCGTTTTTTTGTGACAGATTTTTGTAATTTATTATCACGCTGAGAGTTACAGGGATTTCGTTGAGATAAGAGGAACCCCCGACTGGTTTTCTTAATTTCTATCTTACTCATAATCAACTACTTAATTTTTCAAAAAAACCCGATTTTGGGGCATTTTTGTCCCGTTTTTGTCCCGGTACAAGAGGGTTTAATTCTCGGACAGACAGGGCCTTACAGAGATGTAACATAAATGTTTTACACAAAAAAGGCGGACGCGTCCCTAAAACCCCGGGGCTTGTCCGCCTTGTTTTGAATCGTCGTTAGATGTTTATATGGACATTGGGGCGAAGATGCGTTCCATCTCTGAAATTAGTTAAATGTAAACATATTTTCTTTGTATTTTTGCATAAAATCATTAACATTTTGGCTATGGAAACAGGTAAAAAAACGGCTGGAAATCAGCTTCCGGAGGCTGAGGTTTTCTTCTCGGATGTGGAGTTCCGGAAGGCGGTGGACGTGGCGGTCATCAGAAGAGCTTACGAGGACGCCAACAAGAAAGTGAGCTCACAGTATGAAAGCAACAACCGCCTCAAGAGGATGAGCGGAACTTTGCTCGGATGGATTGTCGCGGCACTGATCTCCCTTGCGGGCGCAATTGTCGCCCTCTATCCCGGAGGATGGTCGGTCGTACTCATCATGGCAGTCTATGCTTTCGCGGCTCTCTTCGTGCCGGCGGGAATTCTTGTCTTTCGGCTGCATTACGGAAACATCTTCCATATTCCAGGGCACGCACCGAGGTACTCTCTGAGCCGACCGATGTGCGAATACATGAAATTGTTGAAACCTGAGCTTCAAGAGAAGATGTTTCTGATTCAGATGCTCCAGAACAGGCAGACGGACATCGATGCCAATGACGCAGCGCACTTAAGGCACGTCAAAGCCTATCGAGCTGCCGTTATCTCCATTTTCTCAATCATAATAGTGGGTGCCGTTCTCTTCACCTGCCTTGTCATAGCGTTGTAGGCAACGGTTCGCCTTTTTCCTGTATATTTCCGGGGTCTACCGAGTCTGCGGGCAGCGGCATGGGGATTTCGTAATTTTCATCCATAACGTTATTTCTTTAGAGTTTATCATTTACTTGCAAGGATGTCTAATAGTTGTTTTATTTGGGCGTCCTTCTCCTTTATTTGGGCGTCCTTCTCCTTTATTTGGGCGT